>Ga0056115_1001376_pt1 | contig 11546 bp, 9 predicted proteins | sample WorMetOlspDAHAB1_FD_77007 | JGI IMG/M metagenome (GOLD analysis project Ga0056115, IMG submission 77007) | Marine gutless worms symbiont microbial communities from Max Planck institute for Marine Microbiology, Germany - Olavius sp. DAHAB.1 ... | reverse complement strand
GGGTAGCAAAGGCTGCCCTCTAACTTCCGATATCTCCTGTCAAGGTATCAGCAATGGACTTCCTCCCACGCGCCAAACTACTTATGCGCAAGAATGGCAAGAAATATGGAATTGCTGTGATGGTAACAAGCTTCATGCTATTAATACTACAGTGGGTGTTACCAAACAGAATGATCCTCTCAGTCGGAGAGATGCCGTCATTATCAACCGGCTACAGATTGGTCACACGCATGCTACACACGCACATCTTCTTGGCGATGACGAAGCATTCTATGCGACATGTTACAGTATAATCATCTTCGCCAACAATATCACTTTGGCAGTACATTGAAAGAACTGTTCAATAATACCAGTGTTAACAATATAATTGCTTTTATCAAAGATACCCATTTTTATACTCTCATATATTTGTTGTTGTCCCTCTTTTATATTAGCTATAAACCTATTTTTATAAGAGTACTAGTACACTTTTGTAAGATCTTGTAACTTATAATGGCACTAAATAGCCTACTTTGTGCTGATGTGCCATTAAGCAACTACTCACTCACTATTCTCATTTACAGCTCTCCTAAGCACATTCTGTGCTCTGATGTGTTAGTAGTCAGTTAGTTCAGTCTGTCATTCAGAATGGTAAGCTTAGTAGCACCCAGTATGCAGGCCAACGTTACACTTCAGTTGCAATTTGATTTTGCCTTTTTGCCATTTGCTCCACCTTTCAGCTGAGTCGAATTGTTGTGTGGACGATGATTGAAGTGCACGTCATGACGTATGTGACAGTCCAGCGGAATCGTGTGCCCAATGGACCATCCGATTGGCTACCTGCTTGCATGGTGCTGCATGCAAAACCTGAAGAATGTAAACCAATAATTGGTTATTGGGATCATGAATACCATACATTAGTCTAATAACCAGCGGTGAGCGAACACACTAATGCATAATTTTATCAATCGTTAGAAGAGGTAGGATGGTGCACAAACCTGGCATATTTCACAGCGAAAGCCAAGAAGATTGAGTGTCATAGTTGATAGCTGGAATTGCCAAGCATTCTGAAGAAGATGAGGTTTAGCGGAGATCCATCGAAAACCCACACTAGTTTCTTGGATTCTTTGCCAATGATACTTGTTTGCTAAACATGTTATTACTCGATGCATCTACCTAGCAAGTGCACTGTTTTTCTCTTTGTTTATGTTTGGCAAAATACGATTATAAGCAGGCATTGCAACTCAAGATCATAAGTTGATCAAAGATTTTGCATGAATTAGGTTCCAGGATTCGTTTCTCTAACGTTGATTCTGTTGGAAATGAAGCCGTGATAAAACGGAGTGCGTGGTGGTTGACGTGGGCGTGGCATGCGTGTGGGCGTGTCACAGACGACCGGTGGCTCGTGCTGCGCATGGTGCAGCCATGTACGATCACAAGCTGTGGATATTTGCCGGCTACGATGGCAACGTCCGACTGAGTGATCTGTGGACCACCTCACTCACTGGTGACTCCAGAGCCGTGCACACTTGGGAAGAGGTCTGTACTTGTTCACTAAAACTCTGTTGTCAGGTGCTCAAAATCGGTGTGAAGATAGTTTATGTCAAGGTCAAAAGATCAAGGTCACTAAGTCACGTGTCGAGGTTACACAAGGAAACATTAACTATATGCTGTAAACGTCATCTTATGGCAGAAATGCTTCCATATGTGTCCGTGGAAGACAACTCTTTAAGGTTTCTTGTCAAAATATCCACTACAATATATAACAAAAGTTTTGCCACCATTTTTTGTGTTACTTAAACAATGCTACATTGTCTTTTCATGAATTTATTTCATTAGCTTTAGCATTACTGCAGTTGCTGCTGTTTCTATTGTCAGGTGAACCAGACGGGTGACATTCCACCAACGTGTTGTAACTTTGCATTGGCCGTCGCACGAGATTCCATGTTCGTTTTTTCTGGTCAGAGTGGCGCAAAGATTACCAACGATCTTTTCCAGTTTGACTTCCTTGACAAACGGTACCGTACTACGCATTGCAGCTTAAGGCAACAGTTCACGTGACTCGATGTTCAAGTGCAGTGCTGTCGATTTTTGGACATGCTGTTTCATGCAATTTTTTGTTTGAATGAAATTTCAACCACTTATGTGCACTGTTGTTGTGGCAGTTAGGTTAGCTTGTGGGAAAAGTTTCCCTATTTTGTTGTGACCAACACAAACCCTTTTTGCTGCTGTTACTGTTCCCGATAAGTACGCCAGCATGTGTAAAATCTGTGCACTACACTAGTTTTTTTTTATTTGTCCTTACACAAAAATCTCTCTGGGTCAAATCTGTGCAGATACTCTTGCACCAGTTATGGATATCAGTGGGTAAAGCTATGTGAAGATGCCATAATACATTTTCTCGGTACTCGTCTCCTTATAATGTATTGCCAGTGTTACATGAGACCTATGGTTGCCTACCAAACGGCAGAGGCCATTCCCAAGTTATACTGCTTGGTGACAGAGGCACATGTGTGGGAGTGTCTTGCACAGGCCATGCGCGGCTGTGCAGTGGATACAGAGGCGCTTGGCGGCAGACAGACTAGGGCGTCGTAAAAGACGTATTGGTGAGAACAGAACCCGCTACCTACTCTCTCAGTTGTGAGTCAGGTACTGGACTTGTGAGAGTGAAGGTAAAAGGTAAAGGCATAACACTTATATAGCGCCACAAGCGGCAACTGCAGCTGCAGCAGCGCTGTATGTCATCACACACAAGGGCGGACGTGTAGGCTAAGCGTGCACACAGCCAAACAGCCACACGCAGCTCTGGTCTGGCGTTTAATGGTCTCCACCCCCGTAATCCATGTAATTAGATTGATTACTACTCATTTACCGACCCCAAAGGGATGGAAGGCTGAGTTGACTTGGTTCGTTGACCCATAGCAGACACTTTACCCACCAAGTGGTCACATGTCAACTATAAATCAGGCATAGATCAGGGAAAGTCCACCAGCCAAAGACAGATGTTCTAACCACTGAGCCACACCACCAACTGAGCGTGGGATGTCTGTGGTGTCATTCCAGTTAAATTGCTGATTTGGGGCATAAACAATGAATGATGCAGCTTCTCGTCCCCCAAACTGCATAGTAGTGTTGCGATGGAGAGCTGTGGTTGCAGATGGCTGCGAATATCTACTGATCACATCCTGCGAGGCGCTCCTGCACCACCCGACAAACGCTACGGCCACACGATGGTTGCATACGATCGACATCTGTATGTGTTTGGAGGTGCGACTGGACAGACACTACCAAATGACTTGCACTGGTATGCCACATCATCTCATGGACTCGTTTTATTTTTTTCACATGACACTCCACGTGTGGCTTTGAATAGAAGCGCTTTGAATCTGTCATTTTCGATGGAACACGGGACAAGAGATGGTTTGGACATGTGGAGTATTGAGAAATTGTGGAATCCCAGCTTATGATACCCTACACTGTCTTCTGGGTGGTCACACGCTTTTGGATAGAGGCGTCTATGCAGGGTGGACCAGTTATGTCAGTCATGATCTGCCAATCAAGCAAGCACTTTTATGTTTTCATTTTGAGAATGATGCATCTCTTCCAATCTGCCTTTGCGATATCGACGCCAAACATACAAAAGACATTGGGTAACTTTGTATGACAGTAGAGTTAGTGGGAACCGTACGATGTACAGAGAGAGAATACTCGGGGAAAACATGGTGTGACTGTGTTGCAGAAGACGTAAAATGTTATTGGCGTCTCGCAGTAGGATGCACAGGTATGGAGTAAATCAAGAAAGAAGATCCAAGGTGCAAATGGTGGTACACCTGGGAAGTATCATTACAACGGTGTACGTCTGTGTGTGTGTGTGTGTGTGTGCGTGCATGCGTACGTGCGTGCGTCTGTGTGCGTGTCTGTGATGCATGCACAAAGAATGTTTTTGAAGTGATTATTGACTGTCATTGTATGCTTCATTGTCAGCTATGATCTTGATTCGAAAACGTGGTCGATCATCAAGCCAGCAGATGACAGCGAGGTAACATGTGAATCAGATTTCAGTACTGTTTATGTGACAATGGCTGAAGAATATGTTTGCTTGGTGGTTTGGCCATTGTGTTTCAGTGGCATCTGGCATCACCATGTGGTGGATGATTGGTCAAATAATATTGACTGCATCGTGTGTCATAAATACAGTCCCCGCTGCCTCATCATCTGCACTGTTGTTCCTCTGCCTCGTCTCATAGTGGCACTGAATAGTCTGTTTTGTGCTGATGTGCCGTTAAGCAACTACTCACTCTCTGACTCTGTACTATTGTCGTCTACATCGCATCACATCTTTGCAGCCATTCCCCCATTCTGTCACTGTCTCAGAGGTGCCAAGCACTGATGATTACCATACATGTTTTAAGTTAAGTTCATGCGCTTTCTGGCTGTGTACCCAGGATATGCCACCTGTAAGGAGGGACTTCTTGTGTCTAACATTCTGTATAACATCCAAGATACTGCCCGTCTATGTAGTACTAGTATTGAGACAAATCCATTGTGACCACTCATCAGCCACTGCTCCCAAAACTTTACTTTCTTGCTGGTACCTGTCATTCACCTCTATGTTACCTGTATTACAAGGCTGTCAGGTGTGCATGTTTAGGTGCCATCGGGTCGGGTGTTTCACGCGTCTGCTGTCGTCAAAGATGCAATGTATGTGTTTGGTGGCACTGTCGACCACAACGTACGACGCACTGACATCTACCAGTTCCAGGTACTGGCTGCTGCTTGCAGACACTTCGAGTTGACTACATCCAGCTTCTCACATTTGGTTACTTCCAGGTGCCTTTTTTCTTCAAGGAGTTCACATGGTATTGAAGTGCTGTCAGTTTCATGTATTCACAGGTGTCTATTTCCAGGTAGTCACTAGTTCCAGGCAGTTACAGGTGTTCATTTCCAAATACCGACAGTTGGTTTTTCAATATAATTTCCGTAACTTTGAGGTACTCGCATTTACCTGGTTTTGTTTTATTATTACATATAGCAGCACTTACTGTTTACCTCTTCTCACAGGTGTGATCTCCCAGTGCTGTTTCTCTGTTTTTTTTATTGCATTGTCGGGCTCTCCAGTAGAGTCACGGCTATCGTGAAATTGGGTGGCTGTGTCTATCGTATGGCTACTACTGCGTTGTGAATGCAGTCATCATCATGGTCATCCTGGCCAAGTAGACCAGTTATGCCAAGACTATTGAGTAAAAGATCAGTGTGCACAACACGTTTAGTGGATTGAAATTTTAACATTTACACTATAACATTTGACTATTTATTAATGTCATATTTTATTTAGTAATTAGTTAATTAGTTAGTAAACAGATGTGGTGGTATATCAAAACACTGAAAGGAAACTGTACGTAACAAAACGAGCAGTGAACATTTTGATGAGTCTGTCTGTAGTATATCATGACTTATGTATTTGTTTCAGTTCTCAAGTTACCCGAAATGTACACTTCATGCCGACTATGGACGCCTGCTGGACAGCAAACAGTTGTGTGACGTCATCTTTGTTGTTGGCCAGGTGCAAATTTTTACTTCAATCACTGAACAAGCTGTTGTTTATGGTTGGTGAACATGTGCACTTGTTCACTGTTGAATAAGCCGACCTTGTTTTCTGGCTGAGTGTACTAAGACGTTTGTGTGTTTTTTATGTTTAAATAAATAACTGATTGAAACAGATTCGTCGGCCATGAAATTGTTCAGTTTGCTGGAACAGGTATGTGGTCTCTCTCTACACTCCTGTGATGTTGATCACTCACCCAGTTGCTGGACCAACCCAACTGCCCATTAGTGCCAAGTACTTGCTGTCTCGCTCTCCTTACCCGTGGGAATTAAAATATTATCTTTGTTGTTGCATTTATTTCTTGCTGTTATTTTTCAGGGTGGTGAGCATATATCGGCACACACGGCCGTTGTTGCTGCTAGAAGTGAGTTGCTCAGGAACCGAATCCGACAAGCTAAACAGCAGGTTTTGCTGTTTTCTGGTGACCTATTGTTCTTTTTCGTTTCTAGTTGTTGATTTCTGTTAATTTAAAAACGTTCCTGAAATGATCATCTTCGTTAGCGGGTGGGGGGAGGTTGCTTTCTTATATTTGCATTCAGGACCAGTCAGCACTGTGCCATCACCAGTCTTTTGTGTTACTGAATGAGCACATGGGCATAGGCACGGCAGTGTGAACATATGAATGTGATGGTCATTATCATTGTCGTTATTATTCTTATTACTATTATTAACACCCTTGAGAGACAATCTAGAAGCCCTCACAAGATTAGGAAAATAGGAATTACAATTGTAGTTGTTATTGTTATAGTTATTGACAGTCAGTTAAGTTGTTTAATGTTTTCAGCTGGAAAATGACAGTGGCAGTGTGTCAGAATCTGGCTCTTCAGCCAGTGTCCCAGTTGTGTTGCTTCCGAGTGCCAAGCCACGAGCCTTCGAACTTGTTCTCTCATACATGTACACCGACTGCATTGTGCCAGTTAAACAAGGTCACTTTGTTCTATGCATACGTTGCACGTTTCTGGTGTCACGTGATGTTTGTGTATACGCATGCTGTGATGATGTCGGCCAGTTGACGGCAGCCTCATCTGCAGTGTGTAGACGTCGTAGATGTACACATACTTCTGTGTGAAATATTCGTCTGAGCTTTCAATCTGCCAGTTCCATTGATTTCGATTGCTGGTGTTATCTGTGGCCTTTTCAGCATATCAAGATCACTTCCTTGTGCAAATGCACTGTCTTAACAGTATAGTATTCTCGTTGATAGCTTTCTCTCGACACACCGTACACTAACATTTTACAAGTGCTGCTTTTTCAAGCCAAGTGTAGGCGAGCCCGCCTGTATATTAAGCAGCATGTGTCTAGGGAGCCTGTGTGTGTCTGCATACGTGCGTTATTCTTGTAACTTTTGCATTGTGTTGTTACTGATGGATCTGTTATACTATGTGCAGGTCAGGAGCCAAACAGCAATGAAGTGATACTCCTCATGATGGACGTCTATGGCCAGGCGCTACAGGTTCAGTAGTGATTATTTTGTTTTATTTATTTGCTTACTAACTTTCTTTCAGGTTTATCGTATTTATGTCACAGTTTAGTTTTCCCCCTGTTTATTTATTTATTTATTTATGAATTTGGCTTGCGTATAGCCCCACTGTTTAATCAGTTAGTTAAACTTACTGGTTATTATGAACAGTCTTAGAATAGTCTTTGAATTTATTAAGTGCAAATTCCAGGCCAATTCTGTGTATGATCTGTACATAGAAAGGACAGGGTTAGGGTTAATCCAATTTTATGGTTACCAATTATAGAAGCCTAGAATGTTCTTCAAATTAAAGGTGTCATGTGTTGGATTGGTTTTTTGTTTATTGTTTTTTTATTTTGTTCGCATTTATTCTGCAGCTTAAGATCAGTCGTTTGGAGCAGCTGTGCATTCAGTACCTTGAGTCGTGTATTGGAGTCCGCAACGTGCTTGTTGCGCTGCAGAATGCTGCCAAGTTGGGACTCGATTTCGTCCGAGTGAGTACTGGGCGAGGCAGACGTGTTGCTGTGGACACATATTTTCCTGTTTGCTGTTTGTTTGCTTATATTGGGGGACTATTTTTGAAATTGTTCAGTAAGGTACTGTATAGTAAAAATGGTAATGACAGTTTTTACATTACTATTGTTTCAAACAATTTCTTGGTAGTTAAGATCCTGAGGGCTAAAAGTTGCAATGGGTCAGAAGTCCTGTTCTTTGTAAGCAGGAACTAAACCCATGTGTTTTAACACTGAATAGAATCTTTGCGCAACCACCGAGAATCTTCAAAACAAATATGACATCTCTGGCTTGTTGCTGGAGGCCTCTGTCAAACGTTTGCCCAAAGTCCAAAGAAAGATGCGAGCAGTGGAGCTCAAAGTTATTTTTACTGTCATTATTGAAAATCCCAATAGAAAAAAAACAAAAAACAAAAGTTTGAGCTACAGTTATTCATCAGCAAAGACAAAACTGTCATATATGGATATCAAATTGAATCTTTTTTTTATCACTGAGAGTTCATGGCACATTTCTTATTATTTTATTTTATTACTGTTACTAAATTATTATCATCAAAAGCATTGGTGACGAGACAATTTCACGACGTGTGCTGTCTGATTGCTTGCAACAACTGATGTGTCACGCTTATTGTTGACAAACAGGAATATTGTCTGAAGTTCATCATCAAAGAATCGAACTACAACCAGATTGTGATGAGCCGAGAGTTTGAGACGATTGAGCAGCCACAGATGGTAGAGATCATCCGACGACATCAGATGCCTCACCGACGCCCGCTGTCCGAGCCACTGGCACAGTTCGATGTTCTCAACTGTGAGTCGGTTCAGTTGTGCACACTGCAAACACATTCACCGATTGCAGAACACATCATGTTACAGTTTACAGTGACATTCAAGCAGGAAAGTGCTACTTAATATGATCTTTTTGCTGTTTTATGTCATTTTGCCATATTCTAGCCTGCAAACTGCAGTTTTACACCTGTCGCCGTATCATGTGCATGTAACAAACTTGAGCAGGTCTCTAGAATACCTGTTGTCAAGATTGTTGTTGATTTGGTGAATCTGTCTGGTAATTCCTAAAATCTAGGAACTCTTGGTGTTTCTCATTTGCATGTAGATGACAACAGTCCTTTTCTGTTCATGTCACTGAGCCCCGCTGAAGGCAGCAGCTGTTGTGGCGACGTGCAGCCATTAAGCGCTGCTAATATGCTAAATATGGAGAGCGTTGTATGTGGCGCAGGTAACACGCTGGAAAAGGACATGGAGGCATTTCTGAGGTCGGGAGGCGGCGAATTCTGTGACATCACTCTGTTGCTCGACGATGTGCGCATTTCGGCTCACAAGGCTGTGTTGGCGGCACGTTGCAGTTACTTCGAGGCATTGTTCCGTTCGTTCATGCCAGACGACGGATGCGTCAAGGTTACTGGGCTTGCATTGATCTGTGGCATTTTTAAAACACACCATTGGTGTGTCAGACGTGCCAGAAACGAATTTTAGGTTGCGCTGGAATCGGGAATGTGTTTCTGTTGTTCTGGTTGGATGCTGGTTAGCCGCCATGAGCTGAGGCCACAATCCAGTCCAGTTCCAATTCATTACCACACATCGTATGTGAGGCAATAGGCATCTGCTTTGCAGTGCTCTGAAATGATAAGGTGCTCACTGTTGTGCTGTTTTTTTAAATTCTCCAACCAATATTGCTTCTAATAATAATAATAATGTTAATAATAATAATAATACAAAATTTATAAAATGCCGTAATGCCATTAGGCGGCTACAGAGGCCTAGCTTTTATCCAGCTGCCAAATGCATGGCTGTGTTATCCTGAGAGTTGATCAACCAATATTGCGGTCATGATAATTAAATGACAGAAGTTTACTGTAGCTATTGTGCATACAATGAGTCCTCTTTTCTGCGTTTGAATGTCGGTGGAATTTTAGATTTTTTGCTTTACATACATTTGCATACTTTGCTTTACACACACAGACTCATCTTGTCCAGGTTCACCTGTGGTGGCCAGTTGTTGCCTTTGAACTGAAAAAGATTCTGTAGTGGAATTGCCCACCCAGACTCACCCTGTCACTGAACTTTGTTTTTTTTTGCTTTCTCGATGGCACTTAGCTGCATTATCTGTGGCCACTCACTCACTCGCCCGTGTTGCCAATGTGTCAAGTGATGCACTCTGAATTGTGTGGAAGAAGATGTTACTGCACATTGTGTTCCATCTTCTGACATTGTCATTGTTATACTAGTCTGCTGTTGTCAGTGTCCATAATCGCTCGTGTTGTGCACTTGCAGATATCAATCGGTGAAATGGTTCCATCTCGTCAGGCTTTCGACAGCCTCCTTCGCTACATCTACTACGGTGATGTTACCATGCCGCCAGAGGACTCCCTGTATCTCTTCTCAGCGCCGTATTTCTATGGCTTCAGCAACAACAGGCTTCAGGTGTGTACGACACAGAGATTTTGGCAATCATGCTGAAACATTATTTTATTAGCCAGGGGAAATTTTTTTTGCCTCAGTAGTACAGATCCAAAGGGATAAATACAAGAAGATAAAACAAGCTAGTGGTCCAGTTTTTCGTCAGCAAAGTCTAAACACTTGTATATTAAGTATGGAATTCAATCCTTGTGTAATCACCGAAAGTTATTAGAACACTTATTATCCTTATTTTAATTATTATTTTTTAAATGTTCTTGTAAAAAAGGTGCGTGTTACTGTTAACAGTCACAAAAATAGTTTAGGAAAGCTGGAAATGCACGACCACAGTTGACCACAGTTGCTTTGGTGCATCAGTTTCCAGTATCATTTTCCACGTTCCATGTCTGTTGTTTGACATATACCTGTAGGCTGTATTTTGTAGTGTTTTGTTTAACATTGCAATAAAATGTCATGCACTGCTTGTAGGCATATTGCAAACACAACTTGGAAATGAATGTGTCGCCACAGAATGTCATTCAGGTCACTGTTGTCACTATTTTCTTGTTTCATTATTCTGCAAGTTTGTTACTCTTTTCTCTGTTATTGTCTCATTAATCTGCTAGAAATGTGTACCAGCCGTAATTTGCGTGATCTTTTATGAAGTGTTCGTGTATTCTAGATAGTGTGTAAGTGACAAAAGCAATTAAAGTGTACAATAAGGACAGGAGCACTACAAAAAGTCAAGGAAGGAGCAGCTGAAAAGATGAGCCTTGCAAAAATCGCAGGGACGGTGCAGACTTGACGTGGCGCATTAGTCCATTCCAGACACGGGCAGCAGCGACCAGAAAAGCTCGATCACCGACAGTTGACAAACAGAAGCAGACAGGGTTCGGGTCATGCCGTGTTTTCACAGACACAAGACGTCAATGCCATGATCTTGTCAAACATAGTATAGTATCGTGGTCATCAAGCTTGTTAGCAAACAGATGTGAGTTGTCTTTTGTGCGTTCAATCGTCCAGTGAGCGAGAAAGCAAAAAATCCGTCTACGTTGAGTGAAATTATGCGCTGTTGTTGGCAGATACTGGAGGCGGCAGATCGCGTTCAGGCTCTCGACATGAAGAAACGTGCACTTGACATAATTGTTGCCAACTTTTCTAAGGTAAATTTATCTGTAATTGCTAATTTGCCCATGTCATTTGCCCCTGCCAATCATTGTCATCATAATGTCTGGTCTCAGCAACTGCCAGAATCTGATTTTGCTGTTTCATTTCCCATAATCTTGTCCTGTGCTTTATGCCTTAGTTGGTTCTTCTCGTGAATCTATGATGCCATGAACCCAGTCCCTGTGTGGACTCATTTATTCATTGTTTGTATGCATTCTGTGGCTGTGGCAGTGGCTGTACCTGGCGTCACAAGTTATGATATGATATGATATTTATTCATTTGCTCATGGCACAACACTTTCAATGAAGCAAAGCAGTGACAATATCGTAAAATAGAAATAACATGAGCAAACCGGGTAGGAAAGGTCGTTTGACGACACTTATAACCTCCCGCGAACAAGTATAGAAT
>Ga0056115_1001375_pt1 | contig 11547 bp, 8 predicted proteins | sample WorMetOlspDAHAB1_FD_77007 | JGI IMG/M metagenome (GOLD analysis project Ga0056115, IMG submission 77007) | Marine gutless worms symbiont microbial communities from Max Planck institute for Marine Microbiology, Germany - Olavius sp. DAHAB.1 ... | reverse complement strand
TTTTAAGACGAGCTGACGCCAGAGGAAGCGCTGACATTATTTACCGTATCTGATGCATATCGCTAGTTCGCTGGTCAGGCATAGTTATTGAGGTCAGAAAGTAGGTCACGCATAGAATATCTAATGCCAACAAATAATATTATAGTGCTTGCTTCATTCTTTAATTTGACGAATAAATCTAATCTCATTGAAAGTCTTTAATACGATTTTTTTTTAATTTGGTAGTGGCTTACTTTTTTGGAGCCACCCTGTACATAGCTAGGCCTATACTATTGTATATAAATAATATAATAAGTTCAAACCGTTTGGCTAGTTTTATTGAGAACCATAAAACCGACGAATAAAACCACTAAATGTCACCAGCCACTGGAGTGTAGACAAATTTACTGTTACACGGAACAGAAACTCATGATTTGACGAGAATAATTTTTTTGCGTAGGCCTACTAATGTAATAGGCTAGATGTCCACAGTCCACACGTGTTAGGCGCTTTGCCATTAATACAGCGTTGCCCCGCCCATCTGGCATGGCGCGTCGCTGTTGGTCTGGGACGCGTGGCGGAAGCAGAGGAGATAAGATAGGGACTTATAAATAAAAGTATATCAATATGAAATTTGCCTTATACTGGCCGACTCTATCCACTTACATAAAGCTACGCTGATCACGAAGCATACAGAGGAGAAAGTGGTGATGTTGTCCCGACACCACGACGTAATCAAGAGTGCACATTTTGGTGAAGTCGGTTGACTGGTTTTTTATATAGTGAATTTGGGATTCGCATATATATTAACTTGTGTAGTCACCCTTACAACACTCGGCAACTATTTTGCGAGTGTGGTGCTATGGAGCTGTGCTTTTTTTTGTTGATCAGTCTACCGACTGCTTGGTTGCGGAAGCGCTTTTTTTGAAAATATTTACACTGTACCACCTCAGTCCTGGAGTTGTGGATTTATCGTATATCTTCAGTGTTCGCAGTTGCAAACGCAAACAATAGTTAAGTAAACGAGTAGGGTTTAACGTCCACCAGCACATAATAGGTCATTTCTGGGACGACTCAATAGCGAACTTGTCGACTCAAGAGTCGAGGTGTGGCAGTGTATGCGTACAGGAGGTACAGTAACGTCATTAACGTCATTGTCATAACACGCCACCATGTTGAAGGTATACGTAGATTATTTGAACCCCATGTATTGCGAACTTACGTTTAGGTACTCACTGTCAAATTCCGACTTCAAGACGCTGATGCCACATTTGCCGGTCATCCTGCAAAAGAGCGATTCGACTAAGCCGCTGTTAAAAGGACTCGACTGTCCTTATGCGGTCGACGTGCCCTGCTCGCCGGTAGACCGCTATCGTACGTTCGACGGTCGATGTAACAACTTGATTAAGCCGCTGTGGGGCTCTTCGAATCAGCCGCTAGCCAGATTCCTCGCGCCTGACTATGCCGACGGTAAGACCTTTAATATAAAGCAACGAGACAATATTTAGTTAGACCCACTTAACTGAATGCAAGATTAATGCGAATAGAGATTAAATGCGAATAACGAGACAATTAATAGAAGTGCAAACTGACAAATTAATAAAAATGTGCACGTTACAGAATCACGGTGCCAGTGGGTCGCAATTTTCTATGCGAAAATCCACCAGCGCGGCGCAAGACGTCACCGCCCGCTGGCAAAAAAACACTCCTGCAGCGCAATATCAAGAACGCAGTGTAGTGTATTAGATACATTTAGTTAATGTTGCTTTTCTTTTGGTATCTTTCACTACTGACTCTTTTCCAAAGTCTTTACCATAGCCTGGACCCCTGGCCTGGACCAACTCAATCCCAAGCGACGTTAAAATGCATTCAAATTATCGATTGTTGTCACTGTAACTTGGCAAGTAACTGCGAAAACATTTTGTTGTGTGTTAGCGATATCTGAACCTCGCCGCGCACAGAGCGGCGCAGAGCTGCCGAACGCGCGACTGGTGAGTACAGCGTTTCACGCCGACATGAACGTTCCCGACTCTCTTCACACGCTGATGCTGATGATGTTCGGACAGTTTCTCGACCACGACATGTCGAGGACCGCCATCAGCACCATCGCCAGCAGTGACGGTAAGTTTCACTCAACGCTTTGCTCTATACTCTTTGCTCTATCGTGTGACTGCTGAGCGGTCCCCTCTGTTACAGTGGCAGATTTTGAGGGGGGAGGGGGCGAGCCGGCTCCGCCCCTCCCCCTTGTGCGACAAAGTGACGCCGTCTCTCACGGTATATACTCCTGATATGTGACAACGTACGGCATTATGGCGAGACCATCGCCAATAAAACATGGTACTCAGAATATGCAAAGTGGTCGCCACCAGTGGCTTTCTGGCAGATTTAGAGTGTACCGAATTCGTTTTCGGCCGGGGCTCAGCCCCGGACCCCACTGGGGGAACTTACAGCGCTCTCGAGACAACGTAGCTGTTATAACGGGGCCTACTATTCAGGGGGAAGGGGAGAGGGAGAGGGAAGTGGAGGGGAAAAGGAAAGGGAAGGGAAGAGGAGGTACCTCCACCTTACGCAAATTCCCGGATCCTCGCCTGTTCTAAAATTTCATTTCATCTCTGTCACATTACTGTCACTTAGCTCCTTATCTTTAAATCCACCAAGTTTTTCGAAAGTACGATTTCAGACGAAACCTTACGTTGCTTTCTGTTTACTAATTACCACCACTTAGTAGCAGAACTAACGGACTGTGAACGAACGGACTGAAATATCATTCTATACAAAGTAACGAGAGGCAGCATCGCAATATATTTCTGTTTGTTACTTGGCTATAATTATTGTTATTTATACGCTTTTTGTATTTCGATTACTATACCTGGAGTGACAGTGACGTCATTCTATCTACTATAGTTGCAGTCGCCATCTTGTGGGACAAATTTTGAGTTTTATCAGTCTCGTCTTTTCCCATCCTTGAGAATTGGGGACCGGGGACTGCATGTACCAGATCCCCCCCATTTGCTCTTAACAGTATGACGCCGTGCATGCTAACTGTGGTGTTGAATTTCACCGGTCGAAAAACACAAAAGCACGGTCTAAGTATAACTTTGGCCGGTGATGCTTTCTCAGATTTCTGCATCTTACCTTGTGATTCGTTTACACTACATTGCCCCACAACATGGCGCCGTGATGTTATGACGTCATTCCACGTACCCATGCACAGTATTCTGTACATGAGGTGCAGTGACGTCATTGACGCCATTGTCATAAACGCCGCCATGTTAAGAGGTATGCGTAGCGTGAACAAATAACGATGTGGGAAATCTGAAAATTATTGTACCGAGATTAATCGTAGACTTTGCACTTCGACTGTTTCATAATTCCACCAACAGCAGGTAGCGAGCATACGTTAATTTACGATGATGTAGTGCTAACAGAGTATAGCCTACCTCCAACATGGCGGTGTTTAATACTGTAGAACAGAATGATGTCACTGTCACTCCATGTATAGTGAACTAAAGTGTGGCGTGATGCAGGCACGGAGATGGAGAACGTAGAATGCGGAGACGACGGCTGCGAAACGGAGGGTTTGGAAAATCGCGAATGCTTTCCGATCGCCATCCCTGCCAACGATACAGTGTTCGGTGGTCGCCAACGCTGTCTGATGTTCGTACGATCCCTCGCCGTTCCAAATGAAGACTGCGTGCCAGGTGCTTGAACGCAGTTGTATGTTAACCGAAACCTTCTCCGATGTGTTATCTATTTACGTAAAATTGAAATAGACATAGAAATCCATATAAAAGAAAAGCGGAAGAACAGAAAAAAAGGAATACAAAACACACGCAACATTAGCCGGAGAATGAGTGTTGCTCGTAAAAGCCGCAAACTGCATAAAGTTGTTCAGAAGTGAAGAAGGTCGTGTTACAGGGACACTATATGTGAACAAGAATGAGGTAATATAGAATGCAGAAAATTATATGAAAAATTCTTGTACCGAGATACATCGCAGACGGTGTCGTCTCACGCACAACGAGTCAGTATAGTTTATATTTCGATATTACACCGCTACAACACATTTGCCTTACAAGATGGCGATGGCAACTGCCGTAGAGAGAAAGACCGTCATTTTCACCCCCGCTAATGTCACCCAGTTCATACAAATTGGCTTAACGACTTAATTGCGTTGTCCTTAATGTTTTTACAAAATATAATATTACTCTATGGTGTCAGCTCGTTTGCTGTATAGCTTCTGGCGATCGATGTTTTGTATTTAGGTGCGAGAGAACATTTAAATCAGTTAACGTCATTCCTGGACGCATCTCAAATCTACGGAAGTACGCGAGAGGAGGCCTTGCAACTGCGAGAACTCACATCAGGTGAGCCGTTCAGTTGGGCATATTCAAACACTCGCCTGAAAAGGGTTTATTTCGCAATTTTATCCGTTTTGCGATTTATTTGTGAATTAAGGTGAATTAAATAGGAGAATATGTAAGTTAGCCGACACATTTAACATCCGTTTATTAGTCGAACTACCGAGTCGCGCAGAGTCGTATAATTATCAGGACTTATCAGGACTTAAGAGTAACGATTTTTCCGTTACGGTTGTTTCGTCTTGTATGTATGCTATATCTGGCACATTTGTCAGCTATTGTGTGCGTGTTAAAACTGAGTAGTTATGTTATACAAGAATGTATTTGAAAAACGTAATCGGATCAATAAAAATACATAAATTTGTAACGCAAAGAATGCCTTTTCTGGCTATGTTAGTGATATTGTAACTGGAGTATTTTCGACACAGATCGAGGACGGCTAAAGGTGATGCCGCATCCTGCTGGTGGCTTTAAACCGCTGCTGCCGGTGAATCCGGACGACGAAGAATGCCGCGGAGGCGATCTCCTCTGCTTCAAAGCTGGTAAGTGGTTCTGATCGTGGAAAAACTACCGTATCGGTACCGCACGATGCGCAACTCCTGCTAAATAAGCAACAACACGAGGCGGGGTGGCGTCTATGTCCACTGACATTTTCGAGCGGTACCGATACGGTAGTCTTGCCCTGATGGTTTGTGGAAATGTCAAACGAACACTCACAGGCCATGTTAGCGAACGTTTCGATGCCAACCCGCGTAATTTATCAAATTAATGTCTATTCCTAAATTCCGAATCTCTTTATAATAAAGATTAAGACCTATCAATCAGTCAAAATAGGCCTACTATTTTATTGTGCGCCCAGAAGTTGACCAGAGAGCTGGCCAACTTTCTCTGCCGCACACATAGGGATAACTGAAACAGAAAATAGAACTAAAACACTCTTACTCACACTTTGCGCAAAGACTAAATAAAACGCCTGTTTATCAGCTGCTATGAGCTCATCTGGGTTTTTCTATTTCGCGCTAAACAAATGCACTATATTATAATTGATATTATTGTGCTAAAGGCGATGGTCGTGTGAACGAGTGGAGCGGCCTGGCGACTCAACACACGATTTGGGTGCGAGAACACAATCGCATAGAACAGAAGCTACACGAAGTGAACCCACATTGGAACGGCGAACGGCTGTTCCAGGAAACCCGTCGTATCGTCAACGCTCTGTGGCAGTTCGCCATCTACAACGAGTACCTGCCGATCGTTGTTGGACACGAAGCGATGCAGGCGTACGGCCTTCAGCTTGTCAGCACCGGATACTGGAATGGTTGGACGACGTATCTGATTTAGTTAGTGATAAACGGCAAGATTAGGATAGGTCACAAATGTAGACCTGACTTTCAAATACTATCAGTATAGTTGAGTGTTAAGATAAGATGTCGATAAAATTTTGGGCATCGGTTGCGTCAGCAGGCAAGAGTTGTTTGTATAGACAAATTACGGCTACTGCGAAAGAGTGGTGCCGTTTTTGACAGTTGTTAAATGCCAATTTTTTTCGAGGGGAGGGGTGAGGAGTAAAAGGGAAGGGTATATAGTGATTGTTGATTGTCAGTGATAATTACGATGTGCAATTTTCATGTATGTGGCTGTAATATTAGGCTATGCCTGCATTAGGATTGTAATATTTGCTTGCCTTGAACTATACATTATCCGTTACTTCAATGCATTTATTATTTTTCGATTGCCGTATGTTCGTTAGTTTTACGTACGTAACTTGTGTTGACATAATAGTGATGATACTAATTATGAGAATGAAAGTTGACGACGAGGTCGTCGCTGGGATGTAATAGAATATGACGATCGCGTCAAGGCAAACATCGCCAACAGTTTTGCAACTGCTGCCATGAGGTTCGGTCACACGCAGCTTCAAGGCGTAGTGCGCGGTCGCGACAAACTTTTCAGCGTTACAAGTAACATCACACTCAGCACGGTTAGTCATTTTTATCGTTCCAGCTACCAAATACCGAACTAAATCCTATTACAGTGTGATAACGTGTCGGTGAGATTAATTTTTTCTTCAAAGTGAAGCGTCAGTCACTTGCTATTACAATATTCTAAGCGTGACCTAATTTGTGAGAGATAGTAGGCCTACTATACGTTTTTCTATGCAGTTAGGCCTACTCATAATGTAGACTTTAGGTAGAAAGAGACGATGGCGGTTTTGCACAATTTTTTGATTCCGTCCTAAAGACAATGAACAGAATTTTTCTGTCACAGATTGTAACGTTGCGATAATGATTGTTATCACCATTTGTTTACTGAATAAAGTTTCAATAATATTGATCTTAATACGCATAAAAAATTCATGTAATATGTATTTTGAGACCTTTTTTGCAACAGTTACGTTGATGTCTGTGGACAGCAATTCTTCAATCCACGTCTGCTGTATGAGAAGCCGTGGACGGGAATTGACATGATACTGAGGGGTTTGGCTGGCGACAGTTCGCAGACAAGTGACCAGTTCCTTACCAAGCAGGTGACATGCCATCTGTTCAGCGAGAATCCTCCGCAAGGACTCGGTGAAGACCTGGCGGCGCTTAACATTCAGAGAGGACGAGATCACGGCATACCCGGTTAGCAAAGCAGTTCGGTTTTAAGTCGGCAATTAAGAAAGCAACTAATTATTAAGTAGAACTCAGTTTATTCACGTTCCGGTAATATTGGGTGTTTTAACGTGAGGAATTTATTTTCATCCAGGTACGTATTACTTTAATCGTTTAGCGGACACAATATATATATTTGTATTTTTTACAAAAAGTACGTCTTTTTTTCTGTGTGCGAATATTAACGCTGTCACAGTACGTGAAAATATTTTATTGGTCGTGAAATGCATTAAGACGGTAACGAAAAAAGCAATCAATAAAATACAGCAGTCAACAATGAGCAGAGGCATGTCTTAAGATGACAGCAGAAAGATGACTATATACAGCATCAAGCTTTCATAGAGCAAGTTGGTATGCATATACATTCCGTTTTGTGTTGTCACTTGAGTGATGTGTGCAAATCAGGTTACAACTGGTTTCGTCAGTGGTGTGGCATGAAGAAAGCCAAGACATTTGACGACCTGGTCGAATTGCCCGCGAAAGTGATCGACCAGTTTCGACAGATTTACGCGTCTGTATTACATTGTATACTTTTCATGTTTTTAGATTGCAGGCCCTATGTTTTGTTTACATTTGCAGGTAATTTTTGTGATGTGCGTTACATTTTTTGTCATTTTCTGTGCTGCTTGATTTTTTTCACATGTATATAGGCCTAAGTATACTTGTAGTTTACATTTGCACGTAGTTTTTGTTGTGTAGGCTACATTTTAAAAAAATTTTGTCGCTTATCTGATGTTTTTATATTTGTGCATTAGCTATTAATTTCACGTGTACAAAGTATAAAGTACTAACTATAAAGACTGTTACGTGTTTTAATGAACTTACATACTTATCGGCGACTATTAGTGTTAACGTTGCCTTGTAGAACTACTTGCTTTCTAAACTACTTGCTGGTTATGTTTTTGTTTGCTGCAGAAATGTGGACGACATAGATCTGTGGCCGGCAGGAATAGCCGAGCGGCCAAGCTATGGAGCAATCCTTGGTCCGACTTTCTCTTGTCTCGTAGCCAGGCAATTTCGCAATCTGAAGTTCGGTGATCGCTTCTGGTTCGAAAACAACTACCACAATCCAAATCCGTTTACAGAAGGTCGGTAAACCGTCGTTGATCCGATAGTTCGAAGTTTCGTACTATGTGTGTGGTCCTATCTGCATGGTGTCTTGGACTTTTGGTACCTTTGACTATTCGTACCATGGACTGTTCGTACCATTTATATAGTTTATCATTCTCCACTTATTTTTCTGTAACTATCTGCATCATGTGCGAACGAATTATCATACAAAAAATTGACGAACGAAAACTAAACTAAGTGTACCAAATGGTCCATGGTACGAAAGGTATATGGTACGAATAATCCGTGGTACGAATAGTCAGTGGTACAAAAAGTGTAGTAATCTGCACGGAAATGTTTTGATACCATCAGTCCGTGCTGAATTTAAATTACGTAACAGTTTCGCTACGTTGTTCTGACTAGAGTTTTGGTTGTTTACATTTGTTTATCTGTGTCTTATCTCTGGCAGTTGTTCCTGTAACAAAACCGTGATATTGCTTAGGCCTCGCCAATTGTTTTGGTTATGAAAGCTGTTTACACGCACGCGATTATTTCGGCGGATCGGCCCCGGGCCAATGCATTTTAGTGTTTTCACTGATATCAAACTTGTAAAACTACAAGGTGGCCAAAAAAAGTTAGCCAATACCAAGTTATGAAAAAATTGTTTAATCGTATTAGTCTGCCACTGAGATTAGATTTCTTCGTCAAATTAAAGAAATGATCAAGCAATATAATCGGTCGGTATTAAATATTCTCTGACCTACTTTTTGACGCCAATAACTGCCTGACCTATAAACTAGCGATATGTGTCACATACGGTAAATCGTCAGCGCTCCCTCTGGTATTAGCTCCACTTTTCTTAGATTTCCATACCTTTTTTTATGGTTTTCACTCATTATTTTTTTCATATAAATCGATTTCACCCATGTCGCAGCTTCAAACGTAGCAACTGATGTCACAAATTAGGTCACACATAGAATATTTAATACAAACTTATAACTTCGTTGAGCTAATTTTATACTCAAAATTGATGAGAAATGTAGCCGCAGTGGCGGTTTTCAACACGATTTAATGATTATTCTTGATAGTGGCTTACTTTTTTGGGCCACCCTGTATAATTTAAGTCACGACACAGCCTCATCGTGCTGTTAGCTGCCGTTAAACTCCAATCAATCAGATCCATCTTTTTGCAATGTTGCATTGCGGTGATGTGCATGTAGCTCAGTTAGCGGAAATACGCAAGTTCAAGTATGCGAGGTTGATGTGCGAAAACGCCGACTCCTTGCCGCTGATTCAACCCGATATCTTCTTTCATCCTCTCTCCGTCGTCAACGCCATGGCCAGGTCAGTATTAAGTATAGGATCATGCATACACCGCTTCATTAGATGCATGGCCAAATGTCCGTTGCGTAAGCATCCCATTACAGCAGAATATGATATCCAGCTGCTGTTCTTCTGAATTCTTGCTGTTTTTGACATTTCTAATAACGAATGTGAGGTCGTGTCAGTGACATTATTTTGCGACACGATCAGGAGAGTCGTCAGAGGCTGTCCCAGTACAAGTTTTTAAGGGGGAAGAGGGTGAGCTAGTGGGTGTCTTAAGTTTACAGCTTGACTCACCGGTTTGTAAAATACGGAGAATGGAGCGAATTTGCTGCTTCTGCTGGGCGTCCCAAAGATGAAACGTATTCAGATTTAGTGGGCTTTGCCCCTGACCAAGAACCACGATAGGGGATACGTCCCACACCCCCGTTACAGGCTTACGCTCGCCGTTTGTGTCTACCCCCACATTTTTGAGCTGGCGACGCCCCTGTACACGATAGCGCCTTGATGACGTCTTGTGCTGCTTTACGCATAATTATGTCGCCTATAGTGGTGGCTGACTAAACGGTACCAGTTTAATAGCCTAATACAATGTCACATTGTGGATTCTGTAGCTATCATCATCGACCGACGACACATGACGCGTACTCGAAACTGGGCGCGATCGAGTACATCTACAGTCACACTGCAAATGAAAGAGTTCCGTGCTATCAGCTTCCGCAAGTGAATCTGCACGCGTGGGCCGAGTATTAATCCGACGATGACCTTTCGATGTTTCAACGTCCGTAACGACTAAAAGTGACAAGAAACGTGGGACAAATGGCGGCGCCTGTTGAACATGCTACTGAAAATACACACGTTTAGTGGAAATTCCATTTTAAATCGCATTTTCTGAAAATGCATGCGAATGTTTTTAACTGCTTGTGTGGTCGGGTAATTTTTTTTGCATTTTTGGTGTAGCCGATGAGAAACAAAAAATATACAACTGTCGCCTACCAGGATTATTACGAATTAGGCCTACCGCTTCGCTTTTATAACTACTGTGGAAACTCATTCTTGGGCGTCGATTTTATTTTATTTTATTGGGCGTCGAAGTATTTCTGCTCTGTGAAGTCATTGCTGTTGATTGTCTCCAGTTAGTAAAAAGTTTCGTAATTTGGATAACTGCATGGGAGGTCGATCAGTGTCGGCATGCAGTCTGTACTTACTGATTGCGTTGGCACTGTTGTTTTCAACACACAAGATGACGATCGCAAGCTTAATTCATGTCATGTCAGTCCAGCAATATATTAATACACAAGATAGTTTAAAACATTGCTCAAGTTCCTACTTTACTGACTTGTTTCTAGAGTACGAGCAGCGAACATTGTATACGGCGCCCATGGAGTGACTATAGCCATGTGACGTCGTTGTCACAAGCCGCCATGTTGGAGGTATACTTAATGTGAAGAATGAGCGAATTAAATGCGGAAACTCGATTAAACTCTTATGCCACGGTTAGTTGCAGACCTTTATTTCGAGCTGGTGTAGAATTCCACACACATTTTGCAAGCATTACAATATACATAGGATAACGCTTTCATGATTTTATCTGTTTACCGTTGCTAAGGCCATAGTGGAGGTATACGGTTTTGCTAGAGTTTTACGTAAAACGCAGCGCCTGGTTATTGTGCTTGGAACTGAAGCAGTAAAGCTGGCACACACAAGTGAAGGATCTAGGATTGAGATTATTCAGATTTCCGCGAGATAAAGGAGTGTGCAGCGTAGTGAACAGCAGCTTTTCGACGTGTGGCCTTCGTGCCCACCGAGTACACCAGGATATGCATCCTGCATTTTGTTTCAGGTATTTCATAAAATTTCATTCCTTTGTTATCTACGATACTTCAGGTTGTACACTATGAGTTTATTCTTCATTCAACAATATACATGTATAGTTACCAATACTAGCCAGTTTTTGACTGAAATTCAGAATACAGTAAACTCTTCACCATAACCCTAACTCTAACCCTGCATCTAAAATAGTCAAACTTGTCATACGCGATGAATTGACTTACTGACGAGTTCACCAAAACGTTAATACCAGCCGGCTGTCCACTCGCCGTAGCTTTAGGTAAGCCCACCGGCGTACCCAGAGGGGGCGTTCAAACTCCCCCCATTGAATCTTCAGAATTTAAAATTGT
>Ga0056115_1001374_pt1 | contig 11550 bp, 9 predicted proteins | sample WorMetOlspDAHAB1_FD_77007 | JGI IMG/M metagenome (GOLD analysis project Ga0056115, IMG submission 77007) | Marine gutless worms symbiont microbial communities from Max Planck institute for Marine Microbiology, Germany - Olavius sp. DAHAB.1 ... | reverse complement strand
TGGTGGACGACGCTTCAGTTACTACGCCCCACGCATCTGGAACTCTCTTCCAACGAACATCACGTCTGCTGAAAGTTATGGCTCATTCAAGTCCCTGCTGAAGACTCATCTATTTGACACTGTTTGACCTTATACTGCGTGGCGTAACGGACTGATTCTGCGTGGCCCCTGATTCTGGATTTTTAGTTAAGAAACGGGCACGTTAATATTTTATGATTGATTGATTGATTGATTGAGTAGGATGATGTTTGAACCGAGTAACCTTGCCTTCCATTCATCTTGTGCAACCCCGTCGCGACCCGCATCTGTGTCAGCACGGCGCAATGAAACATTCATACGCTGTGTTGATCGCGAGTCGGTCGGCCAGGTGTGCAGACCACACGCCAACGAAGCCACCGATCGAACTTCGCATGGCTCTTCGATTTCGCTGTGCATGAAAAAGCAGGCCCGTCGTTACGCAGGGCGGTGGCACTGGGACCCCCGCCCCCCGGAGACCAGCACTCCATCAGACGATTGTCTGGTGCTACGGACGGAAAGTGCATCGTTCAGTAGATCGGCGATGTTTCATATTTTATCATCGCAAAACTCGGACCTTATTAATAGTACAATACAACATTCATAAAGCGCCATAATGCCGTTAGGCGGCTACAGAGGCGCTGGCGGAACAGGCAGAGTAGTTAGCAGAAAGCAGTATAAAACATGTGAGTTTTAAGTCTGGATTGAAACTGAAAGTAGAGAGAGATTCGCAGTTTAACACAGCAGGTGGCAGTGAGTTCCAAGTCAGGGAACGATCGTCTGGCAAATGATGCTTAAAACAGTGCACGTAAAGACATCACGGCGTACATTACAAAACTAAGACGGCAAGATTCTGTAAGGAGTGGTGTGAATGTACTTACCTGCTTTCTATTTCGTCACACCAATCCTTACATCTATTATGTGTAGAGGAAGAATTAATATTCGTACTCGCTAGCTGCGAATAATGAGGCAACGAATGTAAAATATAGATTTATGTATTATGTTTCAAGCATCGAATACATTTCATCAAACAGTTTCGGATATAATTATCTCCCAAAACATCGCACGTTACAATATACTATTATACGATCGACAATCAAAAGGTGCTATTACTTCTGCAGCACATTGCCACAATGTCAACGTGCTCCTAAGTAATAGCACCTTTTTATTTTTGCTGTTTTCGTTGTGTGTTGTAGGCCGTGTCTCCTTTGAAGACTTTTTTAACTGTGAAGTTTTTAAAATTCATATTTGCTGTTTTATTACAATTTTCACACTGTATTAATTGTGAGATTCGGCATGCTTAAAAGCATTATTTTATCTCTAGTTTAAACACTACCATCACCGTCATGTTCTGCGACCGCGATTGCCTATAAAGTAGTTAAGATGTTGGCGATTTGACAACAGGATAAGAAAGTTTTGGGCACATTTTCACTTCGCATGCGTAGAAATGGCTATTTAGGAGATTCTGGTCAAAAGTCTGAGTCTGACCTCGCCATTCGCTTTGACGACCCGGATTTTCTGTGACAGCATAATAACTCTTCTGTCGGAATACATTTTCACCACGTTTTGGAGATTTATTTAGTGCACATGCGCAGAAATAGCGTAAATTCTGCTTCCGGTCTGAAAACTGCCGTCACCATCGTGTTCAGCGACCACGATTACCTATAAGGGTGACAAAATTTCCGTAAGTAAGTGGTTAAGAGACTTTTAGACACATTTTCACTGCGCATGCGCAGAAACGGCTATTAAGGAACTTCCAGTCAAAAATCGGACCCCGCCATTCGCTCCGGCGACATCAATTTCCTATAAGACAGGTATATTTCCACTATACGATGACGTTTTCGGCATATATTTGATGTTTTGTGCACAATTTTCATTTGACCTTGTGACCTTGACCTTTGAGCTTTTGACATTGGCGGTGTCTGAAGAATAAAGAGCTTGATACGTCAAACGTACTTACTAATTCTTAGCTTCCTACGATTAACTGTTCCTGAGTAATGTATGACTCAATCTGATCACATTACCATTACCTGGAATGGTCACTGCGCATGCGCCGTGTCACGTGACCTCTAACCGGGGACAAAAATAGTCCACATTTTTGAAATCCCTGACCCCAATTTACTTATTCACTTTCTCACTTTCACGGCGCTACGACGAAGATTTAGCCATGTTATAGGCGAAAAATAGCTTTTTCCCATTGTGTAGGCTACAAAGTTTACTGCGCATGCGCAGTATCACGTGACCTGTGCATAGGGGGTCCCCCAAAACCACACGTAACAATTTTTTGACCCAGAATTGTCTATTCACTATACAACTTTTATGGGGCTACGATGTCGATTAAGGGCACTTTTATATTAGAACATCCCCATGTTTAAGCGATTTTCGGCCGCAAAAAACCCAAGTCCAGTCAAAATCGGTCCCCAAAATGGCGGTTTTTCGGAAATTTAAGGGTCTAAATGTCAAATATAGTCAACGAGACCCCCAAAGGCACTTCCTTACCCGGAACGACGTCATTTGACGTATTTTGCGTAAAAATCCGTTCAAGGGTGTTGGCTGTAGCCTTATTGAAGAACCCACCAAAATACGAAGAAAAAACGTCACCCCAAAAGGACGGCAAAATCACGTATTTGGGGAGCAGAAACTCCTGAACCGATCGCTACAAAATTTTGCATGTCGGGTGCCGTCCAGGACTTGATCACGCCTGCCAATTTTTGTGAAGATCGGTTAAGCGGTTTGGTGTTGGCGACGGGTCGAATTTTGGCCTTTTCCACTGACTTGCTTTGTCGCCTTTAAAACACTCTCGCACTACCGTGCGAGTATGTGATCTCTGCTGCTGTCTCAAAGTCGACAATTTGTTTGACACGGAGCACTGTGTGAAGTGAAATATGCTTAACTGTGCGAGTCATAAGTAGCCTTGCTTATTTACTTCTTTTGTTTTCTATTGCAGACCGAAGTCAGGAATATTGCACATAGTCGGTCGTGTTCCACGTGTACGTCCAGCATCATCCGCAGTCAACGGCGGACCGCATGGAAGACGCGACCAGGACACTCCGATGGTAATGGTGTCCACGGCAGCTGACGGGGAATCGACGGCGTGTCAGGAAGTGATCGAGGTCTCCAGTGAAGGGGTGTTCGAAACGAAAGTGGCCGTCACCAGTGGAAATGCGCAGTGGTCGGTGCTAGTTTCGGCCTGTGATGCCGGTCGCTCGTGCCGCGATGTCCACGTCACGCCCCCTGGTGAGCGTTCCGACAAAGGATGCCGCGTTGCCGCTATGAGGATTGCTCCTTCTGACCAGACACTTCACCCTGACAAGACGAGGTCCAAGTGCACTGAACATACAGATCCCTGTAGTAGTGGAACTGCAGGGGGGCCATCTCCTTTCCCTTTCTCGTTTCTTATCCAGGTCGTATAAACACACAGATTTTTCGCCATATTCTAAGTCGAGTGCTCGTCTCATTTCCTTGTCCCATTGCAAAGGCGCTTATCTCCGCCATATTCCAAGTGGAATTCAGTATGGGTGCTAACCTCCATTTCTTGCAACTAAGAAAGTTAGTTAATTAAACACACACACTTGTGGAAAAAGCTCAACCGATGAATTAGACAGTGAAAGCTTCATTCGTTGCTTTGCTTTTGCGGGGCGTTAAGAGACATGGATGTCTGCCATATTCCAGGTGGAACAGTGGACGAAATGCATATACCGTCGTTTTTCAATGTCGCGAAAACACTCTGATCTCAGCCATATTCCAAGTGGACTGCACACACTTCACCCTGAGAAGACGCACTACGGCGCAAGAGTTGATTTCCGCCAGTGTGACAACTTTGCTCGTGCAGACGCCAGCGGCAAAGCCAGTGACGCCAACGATCGCGTAGTCCAAGTTCGCAAAACTCCACGCCAAGGGGTAGGACCTTTGGCCGTTTATCAGTTATCTTCATCGTCGTCATCGTTATCGGCAACATATAACTCGCACGCGCGAAACGTCGTTCCCCGAACAAACACCCGGTTTGGGGACAGAAGTTTCTCAAACTCTGGACCGAAAAATTTCGCAAAATATGGAACAGTCTGCACTCAGACTTAAGTTTTGCTGTGTTTAAACAATAGCCGACCTTAGATCCTACTTGTTTAATGCGATTTGAGACCGAGGCGCTTACATGTAGAGACACCTGCTTTTATGGGCACCTTATAAATTCTTTTTATGTATTTATGTATGTATGTATGTAAACAAATGACTTATTTACACTCGCATTGGGGACCTGTAGGCTCATATGTGGACAGGAGGCGCAGTGTGGCCGGCGAATCAAAAAGAAACTGGACGAAGACTGTTCGCAACACACACGCACACGCGTACACCTGGGCTTTTGTCGACACATACGAACGTACACACAATTGCCATTGGACCTATGGAAGGCTTCAGCTCGTGGCAGCTGAGTGATGGATCTTCTCGCGACAGCCGACAACAAAAACAACAACGCAACCATGATTGGGAAGATACACCTAACTGACGGTCAACACTTCCACAGTTCAAGCCCCAATAACTGGGGGCGTACTGCTCAGCGCTGTTTGACACTTTGACACACACAAATTGGCGCACACCTTAACCGGAAAATTTTGTAGACCTATATACAGGGTGACCCAAATCGGCATTAAATCGTAAAAAACCGGCCATTATGGCTAGATTTTTCATCAATTTTGAGTACAAAATGAGCACAAGAATATGTTAAGTCTATATTAAATATTCTATGTGTGACCTAATTTGTGACGTCATCACGTGCTGTGTTTGAAGCTGCGATATGGGTAAAATGGTAAAATAAACGCATCTGATAAATCATGTTTAAAAAAACCAGAAAAAAGGAGAAAATATGGAAATAAAAGGACTTTTTACATAAAGCTCCATCTAAAAGATTGTTTTGAAATGGAATTCACAGCTTTCTGAGGCGAGCTGACGTCAAAGGAAGTGCTGAAGTCATTTACCGTATCTGATGCATACTGCTAGTTCGCGGGTCAGGCATAATTATTGAGGTCAAAAAGTAGGTCACGGATAGAATATCTAATGCCAACGAATACTATTATAGTGCTTGATTCATACTTTAATTTGACGAATAAATCTAATTTCGTTGACAGGATTTAATACGATTTAATACGATTTTTTGATAATTTGGTAGTGGCTTACTTTTTTGGGCCACCCTGTATATGCACGATAGACGCCATATTCAGTTGACTGGTAAGTTGTTGGATAAACTTGAAACTCACGTCAGGAGCGGTGCATACGCCAATTAGAAACGAATAGCGATGCTAAAATGTGACACAGACTGTCTGTCTTAATAAGTTTCTTAAAGTTGCTCTAGACTGTTTCTGTGAGTGTTTTCGCAGAAAGACAATCTATGTACCGTAAGCACATTTTACACAGGGGGACATTTTGTAAGGCAGCTGATTGTGAATAAAGAGCGACAGTGACAGCTCTGATAAAAACGAGGTAAATTGACTATTGATTGAGACTAACGAACAATTGGCTTTCTTTCGACTGGTTTTGCTTATGAAGTCTATAGAGATGAATTATTAAGAGGACAATATTCCGATAAACGCGATCGCTTAATAATTTGATTTGATTTAGTACAAGACTAAGCCTACACACGGTATAAAGTGCCTATAGGCGTATACATTAGCATCATTATAACGTGCATCGTTGATATTCTTACGATGTTACATGATGTGTCCATCAAAGTAGTTGAAAAACCACACATTACTTAACGGCAGTATTAAACGGCAGCGGAAACATTGAGTACACGAGCTTAAAACGCCAGCTTTCTCTACATTATGTACGCCGCAGGTGTGGGTATACCCACGGCCACGTACCCATCATGTCGCGGTATCACCTGTGAGTCAGTTCAAAGTAAGAATTACGGCGCACTGGCAACAAGCTATAGGTAGGGCACGACTAGGCTATACGTTTTGTGTACATATTACAAAATTATCAATTAATCGTAATAGGCCTACAACTTCAAATGAGGCTACACTTTCTTTGTCAAATTTGGGCGTCATAGAAGCATTAAGACAATAGAGGTTGGTATGAAATATTTATACATGACGTAATTCACTGTATGTGACGCCATAGACGAATGCGATATGGTCACGATAACATTTTAACCGAAAACCTGCAAAGGGCGGAACGTTGGGATCGAAAATTTTTAATACAATTTTATCAGATGTATTGATTGGTTTTGAACCACATTGTACATATATCGCATTCCACTGAATGTCACTGCATTATTCCTGCAGTTGACTATTAGCGTAAAAACTGAGCAGTTTCAAACAGCGCGAAGAGGGCCTACGAGCGGGGCTATATAACACAATACTATTAAAACAGCTAAAATTAAACAGGTTACGTTATTTTTGAGGCAAACATCCATGCTGTCAGAGGCAAAATTGAAAGGTCGTTCGGCACCCGCCCAACGGATCGCGTACCGGCAGTCAGCAATCAATAATTCACTGGCACCTAAACCTACCCCTAAACCTAGCCCTAACCTTACTCTAACCCTACCCTAACCTACCCAAACACCATCCCTAGCCATAACCCTAACCCTAACCCCAACCCTTAACTAAGATTCTAGTTCCAAGAAAGAGGAAATCCGATCGCCAGAGTACTAATCGCTTAAACGTCGACGCCATTTTGACTTCACTGGGCTGCATGCAGCCCAGTGGCGTGCCACATGCCAGCCATTCATAGCAACTGCCGGTACGCCATCCGTGGGGATCAGGTGCCGGTTGCCGGTACTCGAAACACTACGAAATTAAAATACTAATTTACCAGTACCCTGTACAGATAAGTATGTTGTCACAGGTTCGACCCATAAGCAAGCAGTGGCGAAATACAAATATAACTCAGTCTCAAATTTAAGCGAAAATTCGTTAAAATGGTGGCGCGTAGCGAAAATCACTTCACCAAAGCCATATTTACCATTGTTAACGTAATTGCAAAGGTATGTATACTTTATTTATTTATTTATTTTGTTTTATTTTGTATCTATGCTAATTGTTACAAATCAGATAGCAGTACACGAAACGACTCATAGTTTTCTATGGCAACGCCCAGCTTATCTGACCGCCACTGTGCAGTGACTTAATGCCAGCTGACCACACGTGGGTCAACGTCTGAGGTCCACGTCGTCGACTGACTTCTCACTACCGCAGCTGCGTACCAAGTTTGGAGAGCATACTTTCTCGCATGCCGGTCCCGCTGCATGTAACTCAATGCCCGAACACATCCTGGTTACGACAATCTAAACACACAGTAACAGTAGTAGTAATATTCCCCTCAGCCAGGCACCAGCTGAAGTAGGGCCAGTGTGTGTCTGTTTCGCTAAAACCATATTATGCTGTTTGGTGTCGATGCACGTGTATGTGGAAATGACGTGCGCTGGGGCGTATTGAACAGTGCAGTGACTGGGATTGAACCCGCCATCTTCAATTGCAAGTCCAATGCTCTAGCCACTGCGCCACCGAACCACAACACACGAGGAATAATACAAATACATAGTCATGATGTGCGTTGTGGTAGGGCGCCGGGAGAGAGAGAAGAGAGAAGAGAAGCGTTAAGTTCGATGAAGATGACCAAGATGACGTGAAGGGTCGTTCCAACATCCGACCTCCAACGATGATGAACCGTGCTGCTGCCATGGGTCGTGCAAACACACAGAAATCCGACGTTGTTTTTCAGACGGAAAGCACTCATGCCCATCTCAATGCTTTTCTAGGTCGTGGAAACCATTTTCCACCTGTGATGAAGGACGACTGCTTGCTTTTCCAGGTCGTGGAAACACACAGGGCGGCGACGGTGGAAAGGAATCGGTGGATCAGTGGAAGAAGCGAACGGACGGCAGCCGATACTGGAAGGACGTGCAGAACGCCGATGACGAAAAGGAACTGACGAAACGCAGATGGGAGAAATCTGGACTTGCATGGGTCAAGAAGAACAACATGGATGATCAGAGTGACGTGTATTATGGAACAGGAGACGACGAGAAGCGGCGCTGGGAGACGCAATAGCCTACGTGGTAAATAACTCCACTGGCTTGAGAGAAGGCTGACCATGGTGACCCAGGTAAAGTTATATAATGAGCGCAAGTCAGCTACAACAGGGGAACTATCCTGCCTTGAAAACTCTAACGCATGTTTTGTGCTCAAGCCCGTCTCTTTCTAGTGCGCTGGTCTGAAAAAGCTGCTCCACGTTGGTGGTGGTAACTAAAGATCGTATTTACTTACGACAACATGAGTGAGTGAGTTAGTAAGTAGTTTTACGCCCCACTCGACACAATATAGGTCATTTCGGAGGCGAGATTACTATACAACGTGGCTGCCACAGTAGAACTATCCTGGCTTGAAAAGGCTGACATATTCCGGAGTTCAGGTTGGTGGTCTAGCTCTTACATATGAGCGCAAGGTGGCTGTGGTGGCAGTGAGTTGGTGGACAGACGCGGACAAGCGGCGCTGGGAGAAAGCCGGGATGAGTTGGATGAAACGCCGCGACGAGGCTGACAAACGACGTTGGGAAAAGTCGGGCATGTCGTGGATGAAGCGCCCAGCGGCGGCGGAGGCGGCGGCTCGCAACGACTACGACGGCTACTACAACGCGTACGACGACGACGACGCAGCCCAGGAGTCCGATGCCGTGAAGAGACGCTGGGAAAAATCCGGCCTCAGCTGGATCAAGCGTCGTGAATAGGCGGACCAGGAAAACCCCGTGCCGTGCACAGAAATAACGTGAAATCCTGTCTGCTGTTTTAAGACCCCCTTAAGTCCCATATGCTCTACCTGTTGTGTCATGCTCTTTTTGTTCTAAAGAAACAATGGATTGTCATACGCGAGAAGAAGCTCGACGAGAATGAAAAATTGGAATAAATTATTTCAAACTCATTTTTACTCTCCGGAGAGAGTGTCATGGCGCCGAACCACTAAAAGGTCATTAAGTCGTAAGCCGAGGTCATCGGGTGCTAAGGTTCAGGCACTGAGTGAACTCAAGAACGGGGTAAAACCGTACTTAGAATTCTTGTATGACGTGGGACCGTCTACAAAGAGTCATGTGATGACGCGACTAAAAGGTCAAAGGTCATTGTTGAGTGTTGACTATGCCTATGCCATACGAAATTCAGACGTAAAATCGTATTAAAACTCTGGAGACGTCAAATTTCGCGATCGTGACACTGTTTTGCATTCATATCAGCTAAATGGTCGATAAATGGTCAGATAATTCACTAAAACATAGTATTTAAATTTCGATTTACGGTATCTTATCAGTTCTTGTTTTACTCAGTGCACCTCAACAACACCCGCTTAAACTTTTCTCTGTACAATACGTTTTTTTTGTTAAACCCCATATTAACGTGACCAATTTCACGAACGAAAGAAGACGTATTGCTGGTATGTCATATCTGTTTAAGAGCGATGATGATATTTATCGAACGATTTCACGACAAAATTCTGTGAATTCTGTTGCATTCTGTCAACTGAAATTTTGTTTCTGTTTCCTCACACTACTCTGAGACAATGCTGTATCAGACAGACTGATGTCAACATTTATCAACGTTAAATGTTAAACTGTCTGCCTCAGCTGTAGTCACACTGCTGTCACAGGCAGCAATAACTGATACAGTTCATAGTATTCGATTTATATTTAATTACTACTACCGGTATTTGGTGTTTTTAGTTATAAAAATATTGAACATTCTATGTATTACAAATTTCGTGCTGAAATTAATACTTGCAGCCTACTAATCACGGGAACTCGGAGCCAGAGAACAAAAATTTGTCTCTTTTTTGAGACAAAGTATATGCTACTCTAAGCTCTGAAAGTCAGTTAGTCATGCAGTATTCTTACTGTATTGATTTCACGAATCGATATAGCTGTTGCTGTGACCAGTTTAGACACTGAAAACTCCCTTCTGTCATGTTTACTGCGTTTATCGACAATCCGTTGATCAATATCGCCGTCGTATATGCACGCGGTTGTTTGTCAATACAAGTCGCACTTGAATTCCGTCGTTTGAAGTTTCACGCTTATGTTATTAGGTCCACTCGGGATGGTGTTTTAAGCGCAAGCCGGAAAATTCTTTCATTGCTGGCTCTTTGTAGTTTTTTCGTGGCCCGACCTTTGCTCCCGGGGAAGCCTCAGCTCACCGTCTGTTCGTCAATTATGAAAGATTCTCACCCACATTTGCGTTTTCAAACAAATGTCACGCACGTCGGTGTAACTAAAATCTTAGCAACTGCGTTTTTGTCTCTTCTCGACTGTCATATAGTTTCACCAAAATTAGGCTTATTTCAGTTATTTGCAAGCAGGGATGTTAATGAGGTCAGGAGTTCATGAGGCCGAGGCCCAGGGCAGTAATATTATTCATGCGTTTAAGGTTTAAAAGATCTTAAGAAATATTTTAATTCACTGTAATGTCAAAGTCATTCCCCGTCATACAGCCATACTCACAAATTACATACATTGTAAGTACATATGCAGCCGCAAATTTCATTACGATTCAGACTTAATGCTGCTATCAAATGGAAGCTTTTAATCGCTACATTTTTTTCAACTGTGGCACTTTTTGAGGCCACGAGGCCAAGGTGAACGAGGCTGAGGCCAACATTGTATGAGGCCGAGGCCGAGGCCTAGAAATTTGGCCTGAGGCCGACATAGCCTCAAGTCCTTAACATCCTCGTTTGCAAGCGAATAAATAAAAACCAAGAAAAAATCTCCAGAGTGCAACATCTTCAGAGTCGCCTGCACTTTGTAAATATAAGGATACCAATAGTAATAATACAATACTAACAATAACGAATCCAATATTAGGCCTAATACAGCGCCATTTGTAAAGCTTCAGACCGTTCACCTTACTTATGTCACAGGTGCATTGTTTCTGCCGGTCACGTAAAAACCATCCACTTAACTGGTGGCAGTTTATCAACACCTATACTCCGCATGTGTTCTGAAATTATGCGAGACCCCGCCTGTTCACGAGACAACCTGAAAACATCGTGAATATTTCTGCAACAATCTTTCTGCTCATAGCACTTTAGTGGACCTTGAAGTGGCTTCGGTTGCTCAGGCCATTTTTAAAGTTACCGAATGAATGATTAATTGATTGATTGATTGATGGTTCTGAAATTGTTATTGGTACACCAACACACAGTGGCGCCGACTCCATGGGACACGGAGGCACGTGCCCCCCACTTTTACAAATGGCTGAGCACGGGCCCAGAGGAGGGAGGGCACCGTACGTAGACCCGCCTGGCCTTGGTAAATGGGACCCACATGATATTTATCTGGAGTTCCTGGGCAAGAATTTCCGATATGGGGCTGTTATGGGCCCTTCCTGGTAGAGCTGTGCGCCGCCGCCGCCGCCGCCGACATTTTGCTGATGCCGCCGCCGCCGATCGTAACTGATCGTCGCGCCGCCGCCGCCGCCGATCGAATGTCGGCGTCGCGCCGGCGCCGTTTTCGTGACGTGTTCACGTCATGTTGTACACCAGCTATATGCTGCTAGATTTCTGT
>Ga0056115_1001373_pt1 | contig 11552 bp, 4 predicted proteins | sample WorMetOlspDAHAB1_FD_77007 | JGI IMG/M metagenome (GOLD analysis project Ga0056115, IMG submission 77007) | Marine gutless worms symbiont microbial communities from Max Planck institute for Marine Microbiology, Germany - Olavius sp. DAHAB.1 ... | reverse complement strand
CTGGTTGACAAACACGTCTGTCAGTGTTTGAGTCTGCAAATTCCGCAGCGCGAATAACTGTGTAAAGCGTGTGGCTTGATCTACACACACTAAAATATGTTTGTTCCTACGTCTCGCCGTAGGTTTAAGAGTCGGTCCCAACACATCACAGACCCACTCCTGGGCAAACTCACCAACGATTGGTATAGGGTGGAGTTGGACCTTTTCTTTCACAAGAGCGACAATAGTCCTTGACAATTGAAAACTCTTTTTGGGAAAGCAAAAGCAGATCTTAGCTTGGCGAGCGTGCGTCTAAACGCACTGTGTAAGCTGTCGTGTGATGCTTCCATGACCTGCTGCCTGAGGCTCAAAGTATAGCCTATTGCAATACTAACAATGTTTTTCATTCTAGAATTTTGGTCAAATACAGACGGGGCGGACCACGGAAATGTAAGTATGTATTGTAAGTTTTCCTTCCATTCGATGATTCGACACATATCGAAGATGAGTGTTTTACGCAACCATTACAATTTCATTGATAACCAAACATCCAACAATCAATGGTATATTAAAACATACATCAAATGCGCATCTAAAAATAATATGCACAAAAGTTTCAACTATAATCAAGGCAATTTATCTGTAACAACTGCTCACATACGTGTGCATGTAAGCGCTGTGTATACATAGGCTTATATGAGCTACACGCTATGTACTGTTGCTGAACAACGTTTTTCGCGTTACCCTGGAGAGAAGTGTCACGTCTCATGTAGTCTATGGCGGGAAGAAGGCGACAAACGACGACAGGCGGACACTACTATGTTACGTAGACGGATGGCCTTATAATAACTAATCATTGATTCGGTCAGTCAGTGGCACTGGCCGGTGCATGAAATCTGTGGGAGACGAACGGTTGTCCCCCCCTCTTTCCCCTTGAAAGCAACCATAGCTGCTACTCGCACCAGTATAGTGGAAACAGTAGATTAACTACACGCCGACTGGCATGGGTATGCGGACTTTGCAACGTCTGATCCACTGTTCTTCCAGTGCCGCGTTTAAGACCCCGCAGCACACGCAATTGCGGGGGGTTCCTCCAGAGCCCCCATGGGCTTCAAGGGGTGGAAAATAAAAAGTTGTATATTTTGTAATAAGTAACTTAATATTGCAATACGTAACTCGAGTAACTTAAAGTAAGTAATATAAAGCTTATCTTAAACTTAGACGAATACAAATGTGTATGCTACTTAATTTACACCGAGTTTATCCGTTCGAGATGCAATAAATGGCAATTTTCTTGGAGAAGTAGAGCTTATCTTAAAGTTTGATTCCATTCTTGCTGAACACGTAAGGCTGGCAAAAAGCAAAGAGTTGAGTGACCACTACCTCAGCAACACGATTCAGAATGAGCTCATCAGTCTTCCTGCTTCAGTGACGCATCATAAAATCGTGTCTATAATTATTCATTCGCAGTATTACAGCATATGCCAATGAGATTTATTCATCAAATTATAGTATCAATCAAACAATAAAATATTATCTGTTGGTATTAAATATTCTGTGCGTGACATACTTTTTGACGTCAATAACTATGCCTGACCCGCAAACTAGCGATATGCTTCACATATAAGGTAAATGATGTCAGATGATGGCATCAGATCCCTTAAGCAAGCTGTGAATTCCATTTACAAACGATCTTTTAGATGGAGATTTATGTAAAAAAAATTGATTTCCATATTTTCTCTTTTTCATGATTTTCAATCATAATTTTATCATATACATTGATTTTACCCATATTGCATCACAAATTAGGTTACACACATAGAATATTTAAAACAGACTTATTATATTGTTTTGCTCATTTTATAGTAAAAACTGGCGAAAAAGTTTGCTATAATGACGGCTTTTAGTACGACTTAATAATGATTTGATAGTGGCTGTTTTTTGGGGCCACCCTGTATATCGGGGTCTGATAAAGACTGATCCCGCTGCATTACGTTCCATAAATGGTCTGGGGTCTGCGAACAATTTCGCAGTTTATACGTATGCTTTCCATTCCTTACTATTATTCGGATATTGGTTTACTGTCCACAATGTTCGACCTCCTCCAGCAAATAGCCAACAGATTGCAATCCTCTTTAAAGACAGGCGGATATTAAAGCGCACATGCGCGCGGAACCGAAAACAAGCAAAAAAGCTGATATGCCAGCGAAATGTCAGTCCGTTCGTAACTATGATCCGCACTCAACACCAAGGCTCTGGGAGCGCGCCACGTAACTACGTCAGCTGCGACGAACAACGACCTCACAGCAACGTGACCTTTCCAGACCGGATACAGTAAGTAACAGAAACTCAGTCGCTTGCTTGCAGTACAAAGAAAGCGCGCGTCGGACACAGAATGAAGGTTTGGACAGCAGAGACGGAGGCGAGTGCGGCGTCGTGGGAAGAGTAGTTCGACGACCGCCGTCAAAGCCGAAATGCACCGGGCCCCACATCGCCCCGCGCCGCCGAGTATTGAAATCGTGTCAGTCGTCGTCACACAAAACGAGTATTTTTCGCGGACGGCGGCGGCGCGCGATGCGTTGTCGGCAAGTCGTCGTCGGTGAGCGTGAACGCCGTGCGGACGCAATTTCGCGAGTGGCGGCCACTTCCTACGCGAACTGAGTCGAGCGCGAAATTCTGCTCTCGGAGTCTGCATCGCACGCACCCGGCCGCGGACAATGCACTGCAGTCAGCCGAACTCGGCGGCGGCAAAATTGCGAGCTGTTTCGTCGGCCGCTGATTTCGCGAGATGCATTAGGACCACGACTGAGACAGACACTCAGACAGACGATCCTTGCTATCAAAACAGCCGCTTCGCGTCGCACTACATCGCCGTCAACAACAGTCTACGCAATAGGCGAAATTTTGATGATGTCACGTACGATAATAGCCACCCGCGCACTCTGTATCTGGTCCTAATGGCGGATAAACCATACCTGACCTTATTTCTGCCCACAACCGCCATCAAGAGTCATCTTATTATACATGTACGTTCGTTTGTATTGACACTGCATTGCCATTGTATTTTTGTCTCTTGTTTTTTGTTCCATTACTATTTTTGTTGTATTTTACTACCGTATGTGGTGAATAAAGATTTTCATTAACCGTTATACGGAACTTGCCTATTGCCTTTCAAATGCACACTGATCCGACGTCGTCGTTATACGCATCGTTACTTAATTACTCGCGTGTACTAATATTAACCAGTAGCTTTTAGTCATTTAGTGGCCTTAAGAAATGAAGACCCTACATGTATTTCAATATGGTGCTATTTATAGCAGCAGAGCGTTAAAGCGTTAAACCAGTTTTATGCACGAAGTCGGCTGTAGGCCTACATGAAAACTCTGGTCGCTATCATGACTGCTGCCAAAGAAACTGTTGCATGCATTTTGGGCGGTGTGTGGGGACGGGAGCAAGTTGCAAAGGGGCAAGAAAGAGTTATTAGACGGGGAAAAAGTTGTGTAATTTGGTGTTTAGGAACATGCTATTTGTTAACTTTACATTTTCACTGTTATTTTGCTGTTTTATAATAACGTTTTGTTCTGAAAGAAAATTTTTCTGCAGCGATTAAGTTATAGAGTTACGAAAGCTTATCGCTTGTTGTAAATAGCTGGAGTTGTATTTTTGCCGATTAAGACGTCAACCATTGTTGAATGTTACGTGTGGAATGATGCTGCAATGACAATACGGAACCAATTATTTATTTATATATTTAATGTATGATGTCTTAAACTGTGCGCACGACGAAATGAAACTGAAACAAAACAGTTCTGAAAGAGTTTTGAAACTGTTTCGTTTCAGTTTCATTTCGTTGTGCGGACAGTTTTACAGTTTTGCGACGGCGTTACACTGTAAGGCAAACAGACCACTCGTGTCTTGTTCAGCGTCGACAAACATCAGCCAACATTGCTCACTGCAGGTTGATGCAGCGCCACCAGTGACACTCGCTCGAATTCTATTCAGCAGAACTGTATGTCAAAATTGTCAACTTCAGACACGTTTTGAAATGACCGGCTTGGACGATATTTGAAACATTTTGCCGAGAAATTTCGGCAAAAATTTATCAGGTGCCTCCTAAAACATCTGGTAATTTTTCTGTAGATGCAGTTCCGCAATAAGAGTGTTGCAATAAGGCGTTGCAGAACCCGGCCCTGCAGTTGGTAGAGCCTGCAATTGGTGGGTGTGGAAAACTGCTGTGCTCTATTACTGAAACTTGTAAAATCTGGGCTCTTGCAGCAGCTGAGCATCAAGAGAAATATATTCAAAATTACTTTGGCTAAAATAATAGTATTACTAAGACTACTGCTTTCAAAAAGCAGTCAGAGAGCACGTTAGCTGATTATGTTACACTAGCTTTAATGCGGCCGTGTGCGGATTCGTTAAAACTACTTCCGGTTTAAGTGCCGCACCAATTACAATAGTCGCTGGAACCGAACGACAATAAGACATAAATAATTAATGACCACAGAAGTTCGTGGTAAATGCAGAAAAGCATTAAACATGTCAAAAATCGGCGTTCGAGCGACGAATTTTGCAGCTTATGTGCATGAAATGAAAGTCATACGGCGTTCTCTGCGTAGCCATATTCTAAGAAATCGCGGAAGTCCAATTATTTTTAAAAAGTACAACGGGTCCTTAACGGCGTGTGGGGCAAAGTTCCATCAGCTCGCCCGGTTCTGAGTCGATCGCATTTCATTCACACACAAACGAGTCGAGTTCACCATTGGCAGATTGTAAGCGGCTACCGACAGACAGCGCCCCGGTCAAGACGGCCGGTGCTCTGCGCACGTTCGCTCTGTCTCAAACGGGCGTCTCCGTCACAGCGCGCACGCACCACGCTGGCGAACACTGCGTGTCGGTCAGCAGTATCTGCAGTCAACACTACAAGACCCTCGGTTACCAGCCCATCAGCAGAGCGAGGCAGTATCGATACTTTTATTCAACACTATATCAGACCTGCTCCACATCACCGAACCAGCTTCGTACAGCGTGACCGCGGTTACCAGCCCGTCCGCAGCGCGGTGACCGTGTCGGTCAGCAGCGCAGCTTGTCAGTGGTCAGTCAGCGAGTCGACTGCATCTCTATAGAGCCGACGTTGGCTGCATCCAGTGTCCATTCGGTCAGTCGGTCCGTTGGTCAGTGCCGCTCGGTGGGCGGCGGTGGGTCGGTGCGTTGGCGCCGTTGACGAGCGTCGTCACTCGACTCAGTGCATGCGTCGCGTCGGTCGCCTGTTCGTTCGTCGCATCGTCGTCGTCGTCGTCGTCCTCTATTGATTTTCACGCCGCCACCGCCGACCGTCCAGTCCACTGCCGCTCGGTCGGCGCTCCCTCTCGTTCCGTCTCTGGCCGCCGCCGCCGTCGTGCTCGCTTTATCGTCGCCTGTCTCGTCTCGTCCTACGCTGACATGATGACGCCCATCAACCACTTCTGCTCTGATTGACAGCTCAGCGTCACTCTGACGACGTCATGACTACAGCGGACCCCGACGTAAGTCCTTCTTAATATTCCCTGGGCTCTGTCTATGCTGTGCCGCCATCGCACGCTGTAGTCAGGTTTTCTGCAATCCTTTATATGCGCGTCGCTTTCATCATCATCATCATCATTGTAACTGCTGCAAAGATTACCGTAGCGCGAATGCTGCCTCCAAAATGTAGCAAATTGAAGAGCTCCAGTGGCCTTGAATTTGCAGTCACTCGGTGCCGCCATGTTGTGGGCATGGACGACCTCGTGCAGCCTCTCGCAGTCAGCTCAAAGATATTAATATCTTTGAGCTGACTGCGAGAGGCTGCACGAGGTCGTCCATGCCCACAACATGGCGGCACCGAGTGACTGCAAATTCAAGGCCACTGGAGCTCTTCAATTTGCTACATTTTGGAGGCAGCATTCGCGCTACGGTAATCTTTGCAGCAGTTACAATGATGATGATGATGATGAAAGCGACGCGCATATAAAGGATTGCAGAAAACCTGACTACAGCGTGCGATGGCGGCACAGCATAGACAGAGCCCAGGGAATATTAAGAAGGACTTACGTCGGGGTCCGCTGTAGTCATGACGTCGTCAGAGTGACGCTGAGCTGTCAATCAGAGCAGAAGTGGTTGATGGGCGTCATCATGTCAGCGTAGGACGAGACGAGACAGGCGACGATAAAGCGAGCACGACGGCGGCGGCGGCCAGAGACGGAACGAGAGGGAGCGCCGACCGAGCGGCAGTGGACTGGACGGTCGGCGGTGGCGGCGTGAAAATCAATAGAGGACGACGACGACGACGACGATGCGACGAACGAACAGGCGACCGACGCGACGCATGCACTGAGTCGAGTGACGACGCTCGTCAACGGCGCCAACGCACCGACCCACCGCCGCCCACCGAGCGGCACTGACCAACGGACCGACTGACCGAATGGACACTGGATGCAGCCAACGTCGGCTCTATAGAGATGCAGTCGACTCGCTGACTGACCACTGACAAGCTGCGCTGCTGACCGACACGGTCACCGCGCTGCGGACGGGCTGGTAACCGCGGTCACGCTGTACGAAGCTGGTTCGGTGATGTGGAGCAGGTCTGATATAGTGTTGAATAAAAGTATCGATACTGCCTCGCTCTGCTGATGGGCTGGTAACCGAGGGTCTTGTAGTGTTGACTGCAGATACTGCTGACCGACACGCAGTGTTCGCCAGCGTGGTGCGTGCGCGCTGTGACGGAGACGCCCGTTTGAGACAGAGCGAACGTGCGCAGAGCACCGGCCGTCTTGACCGGGGCGCTGTCTGTCGGTAGCCGCTTACAATCTGCCAATGGTGAACTCGACTCGTTTGTGTGTGAATGAAATGCGATCGACTCAGAACCGGGCGAGCTGATGGAACTTTGCCCCACACGCCGTTAAGGACCCGTTGTACTTTTTAAAAATAATTGGACTTCCGCGATTTCTTAGAATATGGCTACGCAGAGAACGCCGTATGACTTTCATTTCATGCACATAAGCTGCAAAATTCGTCGCTCGAACGCCGATTTTTGACATGTTTAATGCTTTTCTGCATTTACCACGAACTTCTGTGGTCATTAATTATTTATGTCTTATTGTCGTTCGGTTCCAGCGACTATTGTAATTGGTGCGGCACTTAAACCGGAAGTAGTTTTAACGAATCCGCACACGGCCGCATTAAAGCTAGTGTAACATAATCAGCTAACGTGCTCTCTGACTGCTTTTTGAAAGCAGTAGTCTTAGTAATACTATTATTTTAGCCAAAGTAATTTTGAATATATTTCTCTTGATGCTCAGCTGCTGCAAGAGCCCAGATTTTACAAGTTTCAGTAATAGAGCACAGCAGTTTTCCACACCCACCAATTGCAGGCTCTACCAACTGCAGGGCCGGGTTCTGCAACGCCTTATTGCAACACTCTTATTGCGGAACTGCATCTACAGAAAAATTACCAGATGTTTTAGGAGGCACCTGATAAATTTTTGCCGAAATTTCTCGGCAAAATGTTTCAAATATCGTCCAAGCCGGTCATTTCAAAACGTGTCTGAAGTTGACAATTTTGACATACAGTTCTGCTGAATAGAATTCGAGCGAGTGTCACTGGTGGCGCTGCATCAACCTGCAGTGAGCAATGTTGGCTGATGTTTGTCGACGCTGAACAAGACACGAGTGGTCTGTTTGCCTTACAGTGTAACGCCGTCGCAAAACTGTAAAACTGTCCGCACAACGAAATGAAACTGAAACGAAACAGTTTCAAAACTCTTTCAGAACTGTTTTGTTTCAGTTTCATTTCGTCGTGCGCACAGTTTAAGACATCATACATTAAATATATAAATAAATAATTGGTTCCGTATTGTCATTGCAGCATCATTCCACACGTAACATTCAACAATGGTTGACGTCTTAATCGGCAAAAATACAACTCCAGCTATTTACAACAAGCGATAAGCTTTCGTAACTCTATAACTTAATCGCTGCAGAAAAATTTTCTTTCAGAACAAAACGTTATTATAAAACAGCAAAATAACAGTGAAAATGTAAAGTTAACAAATAGCATGTTCCTAAACACCAAATTACACAACTTTTTCCCCGTCTAATAACTCTTTCTTGCCCCTTTGCAACTTGCTCCCGTCCCCACACACCGCCCAAAATGCATGCAACAGTTTCTTTGGCAGCAGTCATGATAGCGACCAGAGTTTTCATGTAGGCCTACAGCCGACTTCGTGCATAAAACTGGTTTAACGCTTTAACGCTCTGCTGCTATAAATAGCACCATATTGAAATACATGTAGGGTCTTCATTTCTTAAGGCCACTAAATGACTAAAAGCTACTGGTTAATATTAGTACACGCGAGTAATTAAGTAACGATGCGTATAACGACGACGTCGGATCAGTGTGCATTTGAAAGGCAATAGGCAAGTTCCGTATAACGGTTAATGAAAATCTTTATTCACCACATACGGTAGTAAAATACAACAAAAATAGTAATGGAACAAAAAACAAGAGACAAAAATACAATGGCAATGCAGTGTCAATACAAACGAACGTACATGTATAATAAGATGACTCTTGATGGCGGTTGTGGGCAGAAATAAGGTCAGGTATGGTTTATCCGCCATTAGGACCAGATACAGAGTGCGCGGGTGGCTATTATCGTACGTGACATCATCAAAATTTCGCCTATTGCGTAGACTGTTGTTGACGGCGATGTAGTGCGACGCGAAGCGGCTGTTTTGATAGCAAGGATCGTCTGTCTGAGTGTCTGTCTCAGTCGTGGTCCTAATGCATCTCGCGAAATCAGCGGCCGACGAAACAGCTCGCAATTTTGCCGCCGCCGAGTTCGGCTGACTGCAGTGCATTGTCCGCGGCCGGGTGCGTGCGATGCAGACTCCGAGAGCAGAATTTCGCGCTCGACTCAGTTCGCGTAGGAAGTGGCCGCCACTCGCGAAATTGCGTCCGCACGGCGTTCACGCTCACCGACGACGACTTGCCGACAACGCATCGCGCGCCGCCGCCGTCCGCGAAAAATACTCGTTTTGTGTGACGACGACTGACACGATTTCAATACTCGGCGGCGCGGGGCGATGTGGGGCCCGGTGCATTTCGGCTTTGACGGCGGTCGTCGAACTACTCTTCCCACGACGCCGCACTCGCCTCCGTCTCTGCTGTCCAAACCTTCATTCTGTGTCCGACGCGCGCTTTCTTTGTACTGCAAGCAAGCGACTGAGTTTCTGTTACTTACTGTATCCGGTCTGGAAAGGTCACGTTGCTGTGAGGTCGTTGTTCGTCGCAGCTGACGTAGTTACGTGGCGCGCTCCCAGAGCCTTGGTGTTGAGTGCGGATCATAGTTACGAACGGACTGACATTTCGCTGGCATATCAGCTTTTTTGCTTGTTTTCGGTTCCGCGCGCATGTGCGCTTTAATATCCGCCTGTCTTTAAAGAGGATTGCAATCTGTTGGCTATTTGCTGGAGGAGGTCGAACATTGTGGACAGTAAACCAATATCCGAATAATAGTAAGGAATGGAAAGCATACGTATAAACTGCGAAATTGTTCGCAGACCCCAGACCATTTATGGAACGTAATGCAGCGGGATCAGTCTTTATCAGACCCCGATATACAGGGTGGCCCCAAAAAACAGCCACTATCAAATCATTATTAAGTCGTACTAAAAGCCGTCATTATAGCAAACTTTTTCGCCAGTTTTTACTATAAAATGAGCAAAACAATATAATAAGTCTGTTTTAAATATTCTATGTGTGTAACCTAATTTGTGATGCAATATGGGTAAAATCAATGTATATGATAAAATTATGATTGAAAATCATGAAAAAGAGAAAATATGGAAATCAATTTTTTTTACATAAATCTCCATCTAAAAGATCGTTTGTAAATGGAATTCACAGCTTGCTTAAGGGATCTGATGCCATCATCTGACATCATTTACCTTATATGTGAAGCATATCGCTAGTTTGCGGGTCAGGCATAGTTATTGACGTCAAAAAGTATGTCACGCACAGAATATTTAATACCAACAGATAATATTTTATTGTTTGATTGATACTATAATTTGATGAATAAATCTCATTGGCATATGCTGTAATACTGCGAATGAATAATTATAGACACGATTTTATGATGCGTCACTGAAGCAGGAAGACTGATGAGCTCATTCTGAATCGTGTTGCTGAGGTAGTGGTCACTCAACTCTTTGCTTTTTGCCAGCCTTACGTGTTCAGCAAGAATGGAATCAAACTTTAAGATAAGCTCTACTTCTCCAAGAAAATTGCCATTTATTGCATCTCGAACGGATAAACTCGGTGTAAATTAAGTAGCATACACATTTGTATTCGTCTAAGTTTAAGATAAGCTTTATATTACTTACTTTAAGTTACTCGAGTTACGTATTGCAATATTAAGTTACTTATTACAAAATATACAACTTTTTATTTTCCACCCCTTGAAGCCCATGGGGGCTCTGGAGGAACCCCCCGCAATTGCGTGTGCTGCGGGGTCTTAAACGCGGCACTGGAAGAACAGTGGATCAGACGTTGCAAAGTCCGCATACCCATGCCAGTCGGCGTGTAGTTAATCTACTGTTTCCACTATACTGGTGCGAGTAGCAGCTATGGTTGCTTTCAAGGGGAAAGAGGGGGGGACAACCGTTCGTCTCCCACAGATTTCATGCACCGGCCAGTGCCACTGACTGACCGAATCAATGATTAGTTATTATAAGGCCATCCGTCTACGTAACATAGTAGTGTCCGCCTGTCGTCGTTTGTCGCCTTCTTCCCGCCATAGACTACATGAGACGTGACACTTCTCTCCAGGGTAACGCGAAAAACGTTGTTCAGCAACAGTACATAGCGTGTAGCTCATATAAGCCTATGTATACACAGCGCTTACATGCACACGTATGTGAGCAGTTGTTACAGATAAATTGCCTTGATTATAGTTGAAACTTTTGTGCATATTATTTTTAGATGCGCATTTGATGTATGTTTTAATATACCATTGATTGTTGGATGTTTGGTTATCAATGAAATTGTAATGGTTGCGTAAAACACTCATCTTCGATATGTGTCGAATCATCGAATGGAAGGAAAACTTACAATACATACTTACATTTCCGTGGTCCGCCCCGTCTGTATTTGACCAAAATTCTAGAATGAAAAACATTGTTAGTATTGCAATAGGCTATACTTTGAGCCTCAGGCAGCAGGTCATGGAAGCATCACACGACAGCTTACACAGTGCGTTTAGACGCACGCTCGCCAAGCTAAGATCTGCTTTTGCTTTCCCAAAAAGAGTTTTCAATTGTCAAGGACTATTGTCGCTCTTGTGAAAGAAAAGGTCCAACTCCACCCTATACCAATCGTTGGTGAGTTTGCCCAGGAGTGGGTCTGTGATGTGTTGGGACCGACTCTTAAACCTACGGCGAGACGTAGGAACAAACATATTTTAGTGTGTGTAGATCAAGCCACACGCTTTACACAGTTATTCGCGCTGCGGAATTTGCAGACTCAAACACTGACAGACGTGTTTGTCAACCAG
>Ga0056115_1001371_pt1 | contig 11553 bp, 7 predicted proteins | sample WorMetOlspDAHAB1_FD_77007 | JGI IMG/M metagenome (GOLD analysis project Ga0056115, IMG submission 77007) | Marine gutless worms symbiont microbial communities from Max Planck institute for Marine Microbiology, Germany - Olavius sp. DAHAB.1 ... | reverse complement strand
GCGCCCGCTTGCGCGGACCCCGACCCCCATGTAAAGAGGGCTCCACGGTGGGCCCGTAGCTCAGTTGGTCAGAGCGGGCCGCTCATAACGGCTTGGTCGCAGGTTCGAATCCTGCCGGGCCCACCATGGCTGCAGTGTTCTGCGCCACACGGAATTTGATCCGGCAACTGCGGCGTTGCCGCCCTTCATTAATTCTTGGAAAGGTACGGGGTCAGCGCCTTTGAAGGGCTGATTCCCCATGCTAACGTTGTGGATACCCCGGGGGAACGATGTCAAACATCCGAAGTGTGCCGCGATCAAGGCTGGCGGCGTTCGGACAGGGAGGAGGGTATGTCATGCGATCCGTTTTTCTGGCGGCCTGTCTTCTGACCATTGGGGCTACTCAGGCCCAGGCCCAGTCGGTCCAGGTAACCTTCAGCGACTTGCAAAGCGTCATTCCCAGCGAGGATGCCGGTGTCTGTCAGATCCGCTATGGCGATGGCTATTCAACCTCGCCGCACGAGAACGGCGCCGCACATCACAAGGTCAGCGATGCAGGCCATGCGATCCACATCAAAAGATCGGACGTCTCGCTGCATCACGGCGTCTTTGTGATGAACAACACCTACGACGTGGGTTTCTCCGACGGCACGAGCACGGAGGCACATGTCTATGCGACCGCGCTGACGAAGAGCAGTGGTTTTTCGGGTGTTTTCACCGATGGCCGGTGCAAGGGCAGCGTGACGATTGCGCCAAAGTAGGGCGTCAGCGACCAGATCTGTCAGTCGGGTTACGTTCGAACTGGCCCGGCGTACCGAGGAGAGGATAATGAAGACGAACGACCTGATTGCCAAATATCTCTCATGTCACAGCCATGCCCATGTTCGCGCGCGCGCAGCGTCAGTGACCGAAGACCTCTGCTACGTGCCTCGCCCGAGCGGCCTGCGCGACCGCGAGGAAGACGGCATGACCGAGTCCGCAACTGACGCGGCCGCGGTCTGCTATGTCCCCTAGGCGCCGGACGCATCGCGCCGCGGCAACCGGGGAGGCAGGGCGGTGAAGGAGGGCCCGGACCGGATCGACTCCCTGGACCTCGAGGTCGTCAAAAGGAAGCTGACCCTGCCGCCCGAGGCGGGCGGCTACGGCTGGCCCGCAGCCGATTCCGAAGAAGCGATCCGGTCCTACCGGGCGTTTCTCAAGCGGGTTCGGACCTATCGCGCAAAGACGGCGGACGGCGACGGCGACCTGCTGGGCCATGGACCATCGCCGGACCCGGTAACGGATATCGTCTGGCACACGCACATCCTTTTCACCGAGAAGTACCACCGTGATTGTGCCGCGTTGTTCGGCGCCTACATCCACCACCGCCCGCGCGTGGAGGCGGATGCGGCCGCCGGGCATCCACCCGCCGGAGCATAAACGCGCCGGCGGCGCGCGATTTGGGCGGGCAACCAATGCAATTCAGCCTGGATAGGTTTCTGCAAGATCGGCCGCAGGCCGTCGCCACAAACCTGGACGCAGTCTTCGGCGATCCGGCGCGTGAAGGCGCCTTGCCGGAAATGCCATGCAACCTGCCCGACGCGGTGATTGCGGCCATCAAGCAGAGCCTGGATGAGGTCCAATTCAATCGATATCCAACCTCGGAAACCCGCGACCTTCGCGCACAAATTGCTGAATGGTTGGAATTGCCTGCGACCCACACGGCGTTGTTCGAGAACGGCGCCTTCGCGGCCATCGACCGCGTCATGCAGTGGACGGGCCGTGGCGCGAGGGTTCTGACCCTGGATCCTGACTTTTTCATGTACCGCCTGGCGGCTAGAAAATACGGTCTCGACGTGCGAGTGCACGACCTGGCCGCCGATTTCTCCCTGGACCTGGACGGTCTGCTGCTCCGGATTGCGGATTTCAAGCCGGACCTGATCGTGCTGAGCAATCCTCACAATCCGACATCGGCCTGGTTTCCGCCGCAGGACATCGCGGCCGTCTTAGAGCACGCGCCGGGCCTTGTCCTGATCGACGAGGTCTATGCGGCATTCTCTCCCGATCCGGCCGCCTGTTGCGCCCTTCTGGGCCGCTATCCCAACCTGCTGATCCTCCGCAGTTTCTCGAAGATCGGGGCGGCGACGATTCGTTTCGGGTTCTTATTGGGCGACGAACGGGTCCTTGATCAGATCGGTGCCGCGCAGACGACATTTGCCATCAGCGGCGTGACGCTGAAGATCGCCGCGACGGTGATCCGGCATTATCCTCTGATCGATGAAAACGTGCAGGCCGTGATCGGCGAACGGGACCGCATGGTCCGGCGCCTGGAAGCCCTGCCGGCGATCACCATCTATCGCAGCGGCACGAATTTCGTGGTGGTGCGGTTTAAAACGCGCGACGCTTCATCGGTCTGCCGATCCCTCGCCGCGCAGGACGTCCGAGTGATCCCTTATGAAGGCGCCGCCGCGCTGAACAACTGCCTGCGGTTCAGCGTCGACACGCCGGCAAACAACCGGCTTGCGGTCGAGCGGCTGTGCGCCGCGTTGTCGGGTTAGCGATCGAACAAGGCTGCAACCCGTTCCGCCACGGCCGCCCCCAGCGTCGCGTGGGCCTCGACGCTCAGGTGAATGCCTTCGTCCGGATCCGTTTCGATCACCGACCCCGCGTCGAAGAAGGCGCAGCCGTTGCGTTCGGCGACCTGGGCGTACTGGCCCGCCAGTTCGCGCGATTTGGCGGCCCCGCCCAGGAACATCTCGCCCAACCAGCCGACCTCCAGGATCGGCGCCGGGGCGACCACCAGCACCTGTGGCGCGCCGTCGTTCGGCCCTGACATGCTCTGGGCGATCGTCGCGATCAGGCTTTCGACGCTGAGCGCGATGTCCAGCGGCGTGACGGAAAACCGCGCCTTCAGATCGTTGGTTCCCAGCATCAAAACCACGCAATCGATGGGGCGATGGGTTTCCAGGATTGCCGGCATGACGGCGATGCCGTTCTTGTAGAGGCCTTCGATGGGGTCCGGATGAACGGTCGTGCGACCGGGATGGCCCTCCTCGATCACGTCGAAACCGTCGCCCAGCGCCGCCGCCATCCGGCCGGGCCAGCGCTGGTCCCTGGCGAACCGGCGCCTGTCCTGGATATGCCGCATGGGACAGGTCCCGTGAGTGTTGGAATCGCCGTAACAGAGGATAGTTTTGATTGACTCAGACATATTGATTTCCAACTTGCATATTAGAGTAGCGGCATCTGGCCAGGGAAAGGATGGTTCGAGGCTAGGCGACGCAAATTCTGATGTCACGCGCAAAACAAGGCGCCTGTTCAAGGAAAGGTCTTTCGTATTTCACCGGATTTCTTAATGACGATCATGTGAAAGCATGTGGAGATCGAGTATTCAATCGAGACAGGAATGCCGATTTCTGGTACAAAAGGACCGGTAGAGAGTGGATCGGACAATCGAGTCCTTTGGTTAACAGGTCAGGACAGTGTCCCATGACTTTGGCTGCACTGATTCCTGAGGGTGGTTATTGTGCATGATCGCATCTGCGGACCGACCGAGCCTGATCGCCTCACATCCAGGTATCGACCGGTCGACCAGCATTGCGTCCTGTAGCGGAGCATCCAGTGCCCACATCAGTCCATCCGGACGTTCCTGAGGCAATCGGCCTTGCGGCTGCGGAACCGGCGCCGGACACGGTGGCGGTCGACCAGACGCCGGACCCGCTGCTGGAATGCCTTGCATTCCTGACCCGGTATTACGGCCGGCCCAAATCTGTGTCGGTGCTGATGTCGGGCCTTCCTGTGTCCGGCGACCGGATCACGGTGGCCATGTTCCAGCGCGCCGCCGCCCGCGCCGGCCTTGAAGCCACCCCGATCAAGCGCCGACTGGGGCGTATCCATGCCTGGACGCTGCCGGCGGTCGTCCTGCTGGACCAGGGCGATGCGGCCGTTCTGGTCGAACGCAGGGACGACGGGGTTTGCACCCTGGTATTGCCCGAGGCCGGCGATGCGACCACCGAAATCGCGCTGACGGATCTGGAGAAGCGGTACACGGGCTTTGCAATCCTGGCCAAGCCGGCGTTCCGTTTTACCGGGCGCGACGAAGGCGTCGCACGGGCCCAGACCCGGTCATGGTTCTGGGGGACCCTTGCCGCGAACTGGTGGACTTATGCGCAGGTCGTTCTCGCCTCGGTCCTGATCAACCTGTTCGCGCTGGCCAACCCGATGTTCACGATGATTGTCTATGACCGGGTGCTGCCCAACAATGCGGTGGAGACGGCGGTCGTGCTGGCGGCCGGTGTCGGCATCGTTCTGCTGTTCGATTTCATTCTGAAGAACCTGCGCGGGTGGTTTATCGATTTCGTGGGCCGGCGCGCGGATGTGATCCTGGCCTGTCGGATCTTCGACCAAGTGCTGGACCTGAAGATCTCCCACCGGCCGCAATCCTCCGGCGCCTTTGCCAGCATGCTGCGCGAGTTCGAATCGGTTCGGGACTTCTTTACCTCCGCGACCCTGGCCGCCTTCATCGACCTGCCGTTTGCGCTGTTGTTTGTCGGCGTTATCGCGCTGATCAACGTTCAGCTTGGCATCTTCCTGGCCGCCGTCGTCCTCGTGGTGTTGCTGTGGGGCGTGATCATCCAGATTCCGATCGCACGGTCGGTCCGCACGCAGCAGGCGCAGGGCGAGAACAAGCACGGCGTCCTGGTGGAGAGCCTGAGCGGCATCGAGACGATCAAGGTGGTCGGCGCCGAGGGGCGCATGCGGTCGATGTGGGAGCGGGTGGTCGGCGAGAACGCGGTGCTGGGCCAGCGCACCCGCCTGTTCAATAATCTGGGAGTCAATTTCGTCCAGGTGGTCCAGCAGGGCACCGCGATCATGGTTGTTCTGATCGGCGTTTTCCTGGTCCAGGACGGGCTGTTAACCGCGGGCGGGCTGATCGCCTCGGTCATTCTGTCGGGTCGGGCGATCGGGCCGATGGCGCAGGTTGCCCAGCTGATGATGCGGTTTCATCAGGCTTCCGCCTCTCTTAAGTCGCTGAACCGGCTGATGGAAAGCCCGGTCGAACGGCCTGCGGAGGCGACATTCGTACACCGCCCCACGCTGGGCGGGCTGATTGCCTTCCAGAACGTGACATTCGCTTATCCCGATACGACGCTGGACGTTCTGCGCGATTTGTCATTTTCGGTCGCCCCGGGCGAACGGGTCGGGATCGTCGGACGGGTCGGGTCCGGCAAAAGCACGATCGCGAAGCTGCTGGTGGGCCTTTATGCGCCGGCCTCGGGGACCGTGCTGTTGGACGGAACCGATCTGCGCCAGATCGAACCCAGCGATACCCGCGCGAATATCGGCTTCGTGCCGCAGGACCTGTTCTTGTTCCGGGGAACGATCAAGGAAAACATCGCGATCGCAAAGCCGCACGCCGACGACGACGAGATCGATGCCGTCGTCGAGGCGGTCGGGCTGAAGGATTTCATCACCGGTCATCCGATGGGATACGACCTGCCGGTGGGTGAACGCGGCGACGGCCTGTCGGGCGGGCAGCGCCAGGCCGTTGCGCTGGCGCGCGCGCTGTTGAAACGGCCCAGCATCCTGGTCCTGGACGAGCCGACCAGTTCCATGGACACCAGCAGCGAGAAACACGTGATCGACACCATGCCGGCCTTCATGCACGACAAGACCATCGTGCTGATCACCCACCGGGTATCGCTGTTGCAACTGGTCGACCGGCTGATCGTGCTGGACCGGGGCCGGATCGTTGCCGACGGGCCGCGGCAGGACGTGCTCGAAAAGCTGGCCAGCGGGCGGATCGGCACCGCAGGGGGCGGCAATGCCCGCGCGTGACATCGATTACATGTCCGACCTGCGCGCAGCCATGAGCCGCCGCCCCAGCGTGATGGCAAACCTGCTGTTGTTCGCCATTGTCGCCTTTTTTGTCTGCGCCACAGTCTGGGCCGCGATCACCGAAGTAGATCAGGTCAGCACCGGCGACGGAAAGGTGATGCCTTCGCGCCGGGTCCAGGTCGTGCAGAATCTTGAAGGCGGCATCGTCTCGGAACTGAACGTACGCGAAGGCGACATGGTGACAGCAGGCCAGGTTCTGATGCAGCTGGACGATACGCGGTTTTCCTCCGAGTTCGGTGAGAACCGTATGAAGTTCTACGGTCTGCAGGCCGTCACCACCCGTCTGGAGGCGGAAGTTGCGGGAACAGCGCTGGTGTTTCCGACCGAACTGGAACGGCAGTTCTCGCAGATCGTGGCCGGCGAACGAAACCTCTATGGCGCGCGCGCCGACGAGCTGCGCTCGGGCGTGGCCCGGCTACAGGCGCAACTTGCCCAGCACCGCCAGGAGATCGCGGAGACCGAAGCCCGCATCGAGCAGCTGGAGCAGTCGATCAAACTGGTGCGGCAGGAGATTTCCATCCTTGAACCGCTGGTCAAGCGGGGCATCAACGCACCGGTGGAACTGATCCGTCTTCGACGCGAGGAAGGGCAGTTTGTGGGCGATCTGAAGGTGGCCCGGGAATCGATCATCCGGCAGAAGGCGGCGATTGAAGAATCGGAAGAAGAGATCAAGGAGGTTCAGGCCCGGTTCCGCAGCCGCGCGCTGGAGGAGCTCAACCAGGCCAGGGTCGAGATGGAAGCCCTGCGCCAGAACCTCGCCTCGCGCGAAGACCGTCTGACCCGCACGGTCATCCGGGCGCCGGTCGACGGAACGATCAAGCAGCTTTTCGTCAACACGATCGGCGGGGTGGTGCAGCCCGGCATGGACCTGGTCGAGATTGTGCCGACCGAAGAGGCCCTGGTGGTGGAAGCCCGCGTCCGGCCGGCGGATATCGCCTTCATCCATCCCGGCCTGAAGGCGCTGGTGAAGTTCACCGCCTACGACTACACGATCTACGGCGCGGTGCCGGCGACGCTGGACCATATCAGCGCCAATACGATCGTCGACGACAAGACAGGCGAGAGCTTCTACGTCATCCGGGTGACCGCCAAGACCGAGGACCTGCGTGACCGCAGCGGCGAACCGTTGCCGGTCATCCCCGGCATGACGGCCAATGTGGATGTGATCACCGGCAAGCGCACGGTCCTGCGCTACCTGCTGGCCCCGATCGACAAGGCGCTGCAGGGCGCGCTGCGCGAGAGTTAGATTGGATCGAATAACCGAGTCCGTCGCATCCAAACGGTTCGAGACGGCGCGCTGACGCGCGCCTCCTCACCATGAGGGGAAGACTAGCCGGCGAGTCCCACTCCTTACCCTGAGGAGGGCCGAAGGCCCGTCTCGAAGGGCATGGCTGCAACCGGTCCGGTGCGTGTTTCGCGTCAGGCAATCGTCACGTTGCCGTCGGCGTCAAGGCTGAGACTGTCGGAAGTCACGTTTTCGATCACGGCGATGGTGGTCGCGTCATCGTCGTCATCGTCGTCATCGTCCTCGATGCGGACCTCGGTGTTGCCGGCGACATCGAAGAACTCGAGGACATCCTCCGCCTCGTCATCGTCGTCGTCCACGAGGCCATCCACCACGTCGGTGAGATCCAGCACGTCGCCGGCGGAGAAATCGGTGATGTTGGTCGTCCCGTTATCATCTCTTCCGATGACGAAGAGATCATCGCCGATGCCGCCGGTCAGAATATTGTCGCCGCTGCGGCCGATCAGCGTGTCATCGCCGTCGCCGCCGCGCAGAGCATTATCCAATGCGTTGCCGGTAAGCGAGACGTCGGCCGCGCCGGAAAAACTGAGATCCAAGAAGCCGGTGTCCAGTTCGAAGGCCAGGCCGGTGGCGCTTTCGCCGGCGGTGACGGTGACGTTTTCCGCGGCCACCAGGACGGGCGATTCGCTGGTATAGTCGCCGTCGCGGACGTTGAGCGTGCCGTCGTCACCGGCCAAAGCAGCAGCGTTCGCGAGATCGTCGCCCTCCCCCGTCGTCACCGTGTTGTCGGACGTGTCCAGGGTCGAGGCAACAGCGCCGGCATGAAGACCCAATGCCTGCCCGCCCGCATCGACGGTGAAACTGTTTTCGCTCAGCGTGTTGACGCCAGCCAGCACGCCCAGCCCTTCGGTTGTCGCGGCCACGTCATTGCCTGTGACGGTGTTGTCTGTGTTCTGCAGGCTGATACCGTAGTCCGCGTTGACCGTGTTGTCGGCGATGGTGTTGTTGCCGGCCGCATGTTCGGTGTTGGTCTGAATGCCGGTCCGCACGTCGCTGATCGTGTTGTTCGTGACGGTTAACCCCTCGCCGACGAGCGAAACGCGCACGGAGGTCCCAGCGTCGCCGCCCGGCCCGATAATGGTGAAGCCGTCGAACACGGTGCCGTCGGCGCGCAGATCGACGATCCGGCCTACCGAAGGAACGGCGCCGATGGTGGCGGCTTCGATCACCGCGCCGGTCACGCCCAGGATCTTAACGTTGGCCGGACCGCTGATTGACGTTCCGAACGGCGCGTAAGTACCGGGTTTGACGACGATGGTGTCGCCCTCGCCGGCGGCGTCCACCGCCTCCTGGATCGTCTCGTAATCGCCGCTGCCGTCGGCGGCCACCGTGATGTCCCCGGCGACGACCACTGTAATCGTGGTGCTGGCGACCGTCTCGTTGTCCGGCGTTGTGTTGTCGGTGACGGTCAGCGTGTATTCGTAGGTTCCGGGCGCGTCGGGGTCGTAGTCCGGTGCGTACCAGCCGATGTTCTGGGAGTTCTGCAGGCCTTCCGTCAAGCCGCTCGAATCCTGATAGTACCTCTCTGTCTTCCCAACGGCATCCCGGTTGATCTCATGCTGAACGGCATCGAAGGTCATGATGTCGTCGGTTCGATTGCCCCTGAGATCGATGAAATCTGCCGTCACCACCACATCGAAGTCGTCCATAGACCGGCCGCCATAGGTGATGACGCTGTAATCGAAGTTATGCTGCCCCGCGATGCCCGAACTGATGCCGATCGTCGTGTGATAGATCGTGCCGTCTGCGTCGACATCGCCGGGATTGTCGCTGTTGCTCCGGTTGTGGACCTTCAAAGCCGCTTCAACGCCGACGGCCGCATTGTCGCTGACCAGGAAATTGGTGTCTCCGAGACCGGATCCGGGATGGAACCCGTCGTCGCCCCCACCGTCCTCTTCGGGCGCCGCACGGGCCAGTTGCGCTTCCGGCCTGACCGTGCCGTCGCTGAACTGAAGGATCTCGGTCTCGGTCACCGTGTCGGTGCCCTCGTCTCCGTCTGCGGGGTTTGTATCGCGGACGATGAGCGCCAGGCTGTCGGCGTCGGTGGAGATGTCGAAGTCGAGCTGGCTGCCCAGATAGACGGCGGTGTCCTCGCCGCCGTCGCCGTCGATCACGTCGTCGCCTTCGCCGCCCTGTAAGTCGTCGTCGCCGGCCTTACCTGCCAAGACATTCGTGCCAGCATCGCCGATCAGCGTGTCTGCGTGGCTTGAGCCTGTGGCATTCTCGACGTTGGTCACGCTGTCCGTGCCGCCCGTTCCATCGGTCGCCGTCTCGTTCGCCAGATCGACCGTGACCCCGGCCGGCTCGCCCTCGTAGTTCACGGTATCGGTGCCGGCCTGTCCGTCAACCGTGTCCGCGCCGCCGCGCGGGCGGAAGAAGTCCTGGTTTTCAGTGCCGACGAAGGTGTTGTCGGTGCCGGCGCCGGTCTCGTCCTGCATCGCGGCCGTCTGGGCGTAAGTCAGCCCCGTGAACTTGGAGAGGTCGATATCGCCGCCGATGCCGTCGAAATTGATCGAGGTGCTCCAGCCGGTTGTCGCCGTGACGTCCACGTCCTCAAACGTCAGGCCGTTGATATCGTCGAACCGGTAGAACGCAACCGCGACCTTCTCATATGTGCCCGTAATCGAGACGTCTTCGATGGTGACGGTTCCCAATGCCCCATTGTCGGCGCGGAACTGGATGCCGTTCTCGGCCGCGTGGTCAATCGTATGTGATTCATCGTCGATGGGGCGGTTTCCGCCATCCAGTGTCAGGTTACGCAGGGTTGCGTCGCCGTTGTACTGGTAGAAGATGATGTCGCCGTCGCCATTCGAACCGCCCGGATGGCCATTTTCGACGAAGGTAGAGTCGGTCACGATCACGTTGGCGAGGTTGGTGTGCGGCGTCGGCGCGTCCGCGTTGAGGATGTGCAGTCCGTTCACCGCGTTGTGTTCGAAATGGCTGTTGGTGACCACCAACGTGCCCAGGGTGACGTCGCCGGAGCCGTCGGGCACATTGGTGCCGGCCTGGATCCCGCTGTGCGTGGCGCCGACGAAACCGATGCCGTCGAAGGACACGGTGTTCGCAGCGCCCAGGTCGCCGCTCAGCACGAAGGCACTGCCGGACAGCGGCACTACGACGGTCTGGTCCGAACCGAACCCGACGAAATACAGAGCCTTAGTGACGTCGACGGATTCGGAATAGGTGCCGTTGGCGATCAGGATCTTATTGCCTTCGTTGGCCGCGTTGACGGCACCCTGGATGGTCGAACTGTCCGCGGATAGCCCGCCGACCAACAGGTTCACGCCCGCCGTCGCACTGTCGTCGAAGGAATTGTCGGCGACCAGGGTATCGGCATTGCTGACTGACCCGTTCTTGAAGTAGATCTGCGCTTCGTTGTTGGTGAATGTGTTGTCGGTGATCGAAACTTCGGATTGCTTCTGACCGGAACTCTTCCCAACGCGAATTGCGAAAGTGACACGATCGTCGTTCGCATCGCCGTTGTTGTGAAGGGTGTTGCCGGTAATCGCAATATTGCTGACATTGTGCGCGACGTAGATCGCGCCGTTTTCGCTGTCGCTGTTGGAAACGTCGTTGCCGCTGACGGTGACGTCGCTCATATAGACGGAAATCCCGTCCTGCACGGTGTCGCGGACTATGTTGTCGATAATCCGGCCGCCGGAATCCTCCTCATCGCCGCCGCCCTTCGAGCCCAGCTTGATGCCGTCGTTATCGGTGACGTTATAGACCAGGTTGCTTTCGATGGTCGTGTTGGTCGAACCGTAAACGTAGATCGCGGCATTCTCGGAGTTGCTGTCATGCACCTCGTTGAACCGGATTGTGCCGTCCGTCGAGCTGCTGGAGAGATTGATGCCGTCCTGGGCGATGTCGAAGACGTGGTTGTATTCGATGAGCGCGTCCGACGCCTTCCGGATCTGCAAACCTTCGTCGCCGGAGGAGTCGTGAACGAAGTTGTTTCGAACGACGGGATTGGCGATTTCCACTTTGGAATCGATGAGGTCGCGGGTGCCAAAGCCGACATCGAAACCATCGATGACGACGTCGTCGGCGGCGATTCGGATCATGGTGTCGAGCGTTCCACCGCCGTCGATGATGCTCTCGCTGTCGCTGCCCGGGGTGCGCAGACCCGCGGCCGTCCGCGGGTCGATGCCGGCCTGGGCGCCCAGCAGGGTAAGCGGCTTGTCGATCTCGATGGCGCTGCTGATGTCGTACTGACCGGCCAGGACCTGGATCGTGTCGCCCACGGCAGCCGCATCAACGGCCGCATGGATGGTGGCGTATTGCGGCACGCCGTTCTCGTTCAACGCGCCGTCGTCGGCAGGATCGCGTGCGGCATCGACCAGCAGACCCGGCTGAACGTCGACCACGATGGCCGACTCGCTCACCAGGGT
>Ga0056115_1001370_pt1 | contig 11561 bp, 12 predicted proteins | sample WorMetOlspDAHAB1_FD_77007 | JGI IMG/M metagenome (GOLD analysis project Ga0056115, IMG submission 77007) | Marine gutless worms symbiont microbial communities from Max Planck institute for Marine Microbiology, Germany - Olavius sp. DAHAB.1 ... | reverse complement strand
GTTATTATATAATTAAGAAGTAATTTAAGAAGATTTTAGCCCGTTTCACAAAAATTGTTGCCTAAAAAACAACCCTTAGGTTGTCGGACAGGCTCTCATTGAAGTTTTATTGAAAAATGCGCCGCAAATCGGACAAATGCTTCCTGAGGAAATGTTTCATTTTCATTAGAAATACCAAAAAGCTGGGTTATGAATAATACAACATAATGTGGTTGTCAAGTCTCATTCTACACGACATAATGTGTTTTACATTCGAGTATTAAAGTCACAATTTCATGCTGGACGTACAAAGTTATCAAACCTTTCCGAATATATGCGTGAAATTTAGGTAGGCTTTGCCAGATATTTCCATAGACGGCACAAGCGCCGCGATTATTTGGGGGGAGATCGGTTTTTTAAAGTGTCACTGTTGTAGAAGGTAACGGTCAAGGTAGGTTACAAAAGTAGATACACAAAAGGGCTGCAGCATTAAAGCCGCAGCCCTATGGTTAAGCCATATATCAGAATTATTTGTGCTCCCTTTTAGTGATCTTAAATACGATTTTAGGATCTTTCAAAGCGACTTTGTAAACTACGTCTTCACGTGGAGCGTGACGGCGGTAGTAGTTATCATGATTGCGATGTCCCTTTTTGTAACCATATCTATCACGGCTATGGTGTCTGGATTTAAAATGATCGATTCTCCAGCGACGGCCCTTCCTGTCATAATAATGATAGAAGCCATCTTTGCAAGAATACCCGGCAAAATTACGTTTCCGATGATGTTCTCGGTAATATTTCCATGATCTAACATGCTTGTTGTTCCAACCGGAATAGAGCTTTTCTGCTTTATAGTGGCCGTTAGCTTTTCCTTTATGCCTATGGGGCCGTTTATTTGAGTCATGGGCAAAAGTTACGCCGGAAAATACCAATAACAAAGCAGAAACGTTAATTATAATTTTCTTAACTCGTGATTTCATGGGTTACCTCCTTGGCTAATTTGTGATTTTAACCCATAAGACGGACGGTTTCACAAAAGGTCTACAATTTTATGGGACCCCGAAGCGAAGCTATGAGGTACAAAATGGGAGTACCGAATTGCAAAAAACAAAAATTAAGTTAAAAATTCAAAAAACTCATTGAGGATATTTGAGATGAAATTGGTGAAAAATAATAATAGTCTTTTTGAGATAGCACCATACCTTGTTAAAGAATGGCATCCAACAATAAATGGTAATTTAACACCAAGAAATCTGGAGGTTGATTATCCAAAGAAGGTCTGGTGGATATGCAGTGAAAGTCATGAGTGGCAAGCTACAATCAAAGACAGAAGAAATCAAAAAAATTGCCCCATTTGTGAAAATGGAGAAAAGGAAGTGGCTGATGAAACCTTAAACGTTCCTATGAAAATCAAAAATCGTAGAAAATGTAAGCGGTTTAAGACTAATGCTACAGTAGTAATTGAAGTTCCTACTTCTGGGCATTGGGTATATGCCTACATAAAAAACTTTAGCCCCCAAGGTCTGTGCATTGAGACAGATTCTGTGATCAGACCGGGATCCGCAGTTATAGTAAAATTTGAAAAGGATATAGTATCATCCAGGTTAGATAAATCGAAAATATCGCACAACACAAATGGTTACAAAACCTTTAACTCAACAGTAAAATGGTATAGACAAGTGGATTATGATCAATCAAATTCGAGTACTAATATCGGATTAGAATTTAATTAGTTAGAACTTGTTTGATGGCAAAACAACGGCATCTAAATCATCTTCTGAATTAATAATATCAGCATCCACCTCAGCCAACGCTATCGAAGTATAATTCCCGATACGCACGGTGTGCCAAATTTGTCCTTCATTGTCTTCAAAATCTACAATCCGTGTAGCATAGCCTTTTTCATTCAAACTATTTATCATGCCTTGTGCATTTTTTAACATTCGAAAAGCGCCGATTTGGATCGAATAGGTAATTTCTTCTTTCAAATCGTCTAACCGATCATGGTTCTCTTCTGATTCTGGGATTTGGGGCTGCTCATGATCGAACAACCTCATAATTTCCTGATAATCCTGAGATATGCTGCCTAGTCTGGGAATTTGACTTTTCTGAATTTGGCTATTTGAGTAACCTTGAGGTATTTTAATTCTGATTAATTCGGGACTGATTCCATTTGTGGTATCCCGGAATTGGCTTAATGCTAACAAAACAACTATTAAAAATAATAGGGAAACAAAAACATACAATTTTGCTCGACTAAATGTTTTGAGTAAATCAGAAAGATGAATTGGATTATATTTCAAGTCCTTTAAAGCTGTTTTTACGATTTCACCTGAGATATGTCTGTGGCCATCTCTAAATGACGCCATAAGGACTCTATCACAAGTTGAATCAATAAGCTCGGGTATTCCATTAGAATGATTATAAATTTGGCGTATTGCAGAGGAGTCAAATTTTACGGTTACACCTTGCCCGGCAATAGCGATGCGATGAAAAATATATTGGAACGTTTCATGCTCGGTTAATGGTTGCAAATGATAACTAACAGTCACCCTCTGACCAAGTGGCCGCAAATCATGTGAGTTGAGCAAACCAGTAAGTTTAGGACGTCCGATCAAAACAATTTGCAGTAACTTTTCACGAGTGGTCTCCAGATTTGATAATAATCGCAACTGTTCTAAGACATCATTGCCATGTTTATGGGCATCATCAAGAAAAACTACCACTCTCTTTCCTTCAGTCTTTTTTTGCATCAAAAAATTATTGAAGGCGTCTGTGAGTTCTTTTAACGTCCCTTTTCTCGCCTTAATTCCAAATTCTTCGTTAACCTTTTTCAACAATATTATTGGACTTAGTTTTGAATAAGTAATAAATGCAGATTTAACCTGTTCATCCGAGCATTCGATATATGCACAACAAATCGTTGTTTTGCCTATTCCCTTTTCTCCAGTAATTAAAGTAAAACCTTCTCCTTCAGATACCGAATATTGTAAATGAAGGAGGGCTTCCTCGTGGCATTTACCAGGGAAAAATAATTTCGGATTTGGTTTGGCCGTGAATGGATTTTCATTCAAATTAAAAAATTTTGTGTACATATTTACATTTACTCACGTTGAAACGGTTTGCTAAAATATAATTATAAATATTTTTTCCCCTTTTGAAAACATCATCGCAAGCATCGCTCCGAAAGTCAAATATCAGTTCCGCGAAAACTGGAACGCATCCGCTGAGAAAGGTGGAATCTTTAATAAACGTCAGGAGCGAACTGTAAATTTGGGAGAGGCATGAGTCAGGCTAATTAGATAGGGATTTCCAGGTAATGCGTGATTAGAATCGATGAGGCTGATAAGGACATTAACAGAGATGGTATGAACAAGGCACCGGTTTAAACTAGCCTAAACAGTAACATGATAGAACAGAAGAATACTTTTGTTTCAAGTTAAATCTTTAATGCGCCCTTCCCTGTTGAACGTAGTTTCCCGCTGACATTTTGCCTTTCTCAAAAGCCCCAAAAGAAAGAATCTGTATCATCAAGATCACCGCTTATAAATCCGTCTTCTATGGCCAATCGTTCAAGAAGTGATGAGATTCGTAAAAATTGACTTTTGGATTCTGGTGTTAAATTAGATATAGACAAAAGAGAAGAAGTTGCATTTCTGAAGCGGATGCTTCGAAAACGGTCCAGTGTGCAGGGGGTCGGCTTTGGCTCCACATATTGAAACGTCAATTAAGTGGAACTAACACCCAAGGGGGCTACGGAAGCGGTCTTGATTGTCAACCTTGATTTTCTGGGATTTAGTTGAACTTTAAGCAAATTCGGGTGCGGCTCAGCTTTTTTTAGGAAATATAATAGCAGAATTGCTCGTTTTACAGCCCCATTTAAGGAAATTAAGTCGTACCAATATTATTCCGTCATATCCCCTTACAGGGTTTTACGTACCAGGTTTGCGCCGGCGGTAAGACTATGGATTTTACCCAGTGCCGTATCATAAGATATGGGGCCGGGCAGGGTGAATTAGATGCGCCTGCCCGTCTGCGCTCGGATGAACTGCACTTCATTCAGGTGGATGGGCTGAGGACTGGTCGCAGGTCCAGTGACAGTCGGTACGTCCACGGTATAGCGGTTATCCCGGATACCCATTGGCGTCTTCTTCTCCCAATCGATACCCTGGATATTTTCGAGAAACCCATGAACAAAATGGATGCGGTGCTGTTCGCCACCGGTGAGGATATCAATACCCGCATCCTCTTGGTGACGCAACCATTCAACAGTTGCACGTTTTTTGGCCTGCTCCAGCGCCTCGCCCGAGAGACGCCAGGCCGGCCAAAGTTTCTCAGTTTCGGCCAGGTATTCTGGTTTCGGCAAGCTGCCGACCGTTGTCGTTTCTAACATTGGATGCCTCCTCGTCATTTGGATTCAATTTCAAGCATGGCTGTGGGAAAATATCTGATCTGTGTCTCTAATCAATCAAATTTTGGGCTTTTATTTTTATGACCGAACCACTTAGGCAGATCATCGTTTATATCAATAACCCGCATACCATAGAAGATATGGCACGTTGGTTTGAATTTCGTTGGAACTTTTGATACACCCCCAAAATCAAAAAGTGGTGGAAACGCAAGCCACATATTACGCCCTTCATCGGCAATGAGGGTGTCACACAAGGCACAGCTGACTTTGCAGGGAAGAATTCTCTCGTGTTTATTGAGTTCATTGTTGTAAAAGCTTAGATGATCGATGCCTTCCGTAACTCTGACATCATGCTTATGAAATATAGCCGCCCATTGCATGGGAGCCCCATGCAGCTTTTGACATGCCAAACAATGACATATCTTTGCGTCTACAGGATCCGAGCATACTTCGTATTGCACCGCATTGCAGTAACAACTCGCCCGGTATTTGGCTGTAAATTTAACATCCATAATCGATGCATAGTTTGATCCAAATTCTTTTTTCATTGAAACCATCACCTATTTTCTCATTTTATTGAAACACTTATACCGTAAATGATGTCATAGTATCAAATTGCCCGAGAATATTTCAGACAGTATCTGGATACACGAAACAAAAAATGCAATCAACAATGCGATATGGAACTCTGCCGTAAATCAGCCAGAAATTCAAAATCATATACATTGGACCGCGACTTGCTGATTTATATCGCCTGGCAGTTGGAGGTAACTACCAATCAGCAAATTGGCGAAAAATTCGGTCTAACCTACTCATCGGTAAGCCAGCGGGCAAGGGTAATAAAAGAAAAACTTCATAAAGATAAAGCGTTAGCTAAAAAATACCAACATTTTAAATCACTGATGAAGATTTGACAGCAAAATTTTTTCAAAACCGATTTGGTCCGCTGCTCATGCACGACGAGCTGGTTAATAAGAATAATTAGTGCTTGACAACAACCCTGTTGGGTTCCATAATGGTTTCATAATGAAATCACTTGGAGGTATTTATATGGCAACAGTAACGGTAAAGAATATCCCCGATGAGCTTTACGACCGGCTAAAGTCAGTCGCAGAAATAAATCGGCGCTCCATCAATAGCGAGATTATCATGTGTATTGAAAATACTGTTACAAGTCGCCGATTAAATCTCGACGAGGTGCTTGAGAATGCTCGTCAGATCCGTAAATTGACGGCCGGACATCTGATCAGTGATGAGGAATTCAAAAAGGCAAAAACAGAAGGTAGGCTATGATTGTGGTTGATACGAATGTTATCGGCTATCTCTTCCTATCAAGCGAACAATCTATTTTAGCCGAACAGGCGCTACAAAAAGACAACGAGTGGGCAGCACCGATTTTATGGCGTAGCGAATTTCGCAATGTCCTAACCCTTTATATGCGAAAAAATATCATCAAGTTGGAGCAAGCTCAGCAGATAATGAATAGTGCATTGGAACTACTGAGGGGTCGAGAATATGAGATTCCATCATATGAGGTTTTAAAGCTTACCTCAGCAAGCAATTGTTCGGCTTATGATTGCGAATTTGTCGCCACGGCAAATGACCTGAAACTCCCTTTTGTAACTGTTGATAAGCGGCTGCTGCGTGAATTTTCTTCAGTTGCAATATCATTAAAATCGTACTGCGAATAAGTTTGAAGACGTTCTGAGCGAAGTTGCAAAGTATGGTGTTGTAACAATAAGGAAGGCTTATGGAGATTGGAAATCACCCACACTAAAGTCCTGGGAAGAACTTTTACACGAATATGCAATTCAGCCGATACAGCAATATGACCTCACAGCAGAATGGTGGTGTGCAAACAAAGCCGAAAAATCTTAAATCTGATACCAAAGTGACTCGCGAAAGAAAAGATCAACTTAACAATGAAGCAGACGGCGTGTAGATAGCGGTTTTAAGTAATGGCCGTGCTGGTTCGGAAGTTATGTGGCACGCAGCTTATTTACGGGGTTACGGGTTTCTCAACTGCTATAAATCTTGATTTCAACCATTCTCAACCTTCGCAATGGTAGCAATAACCGGCTTGCTCACCACAAAACTGAATGTAGCGGTCATTTGAAGCTATCTCTTGTCCATCGAGTCTCCGGGCTTACCGGTTTGGAAACTATTTCAATATTAGCAATTCATCCACTATTTTCTTCTTCATCTTTTTCCGTGTGAACCTTAATCCGCTTGAACACTAGATCGTTCATCTTCTGGGGCGTGACCGCCCGCTGGGTGGTCAACTCTTTGATGCCGGCTTTAAAGGCATTCACATCATGAAACGGGTGGGTGCCCTCTACAATCTGCAGATCCGGATACTCCGACCGAATGGCTTTGATAAATTCTTCGGTGAATGGACAGACCTGCACCAGGCAGGAGGTTAGATGCAGCGCCTCGATCCCATATTCCCTAAGCGCCTTGACCTTCTGCCATACGCGTTCCGCCCCGACGGCGGTGGGACATCCGCCGCAGCTGATAATGCCGACCAGTTCCGGGGGATCATCTTCCGCATATCGTTCAAACATTCCATTCCGGCCGCGCATATTCCCGAAACAGCCGATCATTACGCAATCCATATCCCGGGTTGTCGCTTCACATCCTAAAATCCCAACTTTTGGCATATTACCTTTCCTTTTACCGAAAATTTATAGCGATTGACATTTATTTAGATTGAGACAAGATTTCGTATCGACAATTAACAATGCATAGATATTAGAATTTGGATTGCGGATTTTGGATTCAAGGTATTCTGTCTGTTTCAGTAATGGACAGAGCGAAGCGATACCGCCGATCAAAATCCCAAATCTAAAATCCAAAATTTACATTTCTATCCAGAGGGACAACGCAGCCATTGAGTGTTAGATGCATTTTTAAGATTGCTGTTAGGTCAGGTCAGCCAACGTTTTCTTCGTTTATAGAATTTGGCATCACGATAACTGCGCTTGGTTCCCATTTCCGTCAGTCCCAGGTAAAACATCTTAATGTCTTCGTTTTCCTTGAGCTTTTCGACCGAATCATCCAGAACGATTTTTCCGTTTTCCATCACATAACCATGCTCGGCGATAGACAGCGCGAGGTGGGCGTTTTGCTCCACCAGAAGCATGGTCAATTTCTGTTCCTGATTGAGCCGTTTGAGAATATTAAAAATTTCGGCAACTAAAATCGGGCTCAAGCCAAGCGAAGGTTCGTCAAGCATCATCAGCTTGGTACGTGCCATCAAGGCCCTGCCAATTACCAGCATTTGCTGCTCGCCGCCTGAAAGGTAACCGGCCACCCGGTTGCGCAAGGGCTTTAGGGCCGGAAAATAGTGAAAGACCATATCGTAGCGTTCCCGGATTTCAGCGCGATTATTGCGGGTGCGCGTGGCCGCAATCAGATTTTCATGAATGGTCAGGTTTTCAAAAACACAGCGCCCTTCCATCACCTGAAATATTCCCTGACGGACGATTTTCTCCGGCGCCATGTCATTAATTCGCTCTCCTAAAAATTCAATCGATCCACCGGTAACTTCACCATCCTCGACCTTTAACAAACCCGAAATAGCCTTCAGAGTGGTGGTCTTACCGGCGCCGTTGGCACCTAACAGCGCCACGATCTGTCCCTCTTTGACTTCCAGGGAGAGCCCCTTGAGCACCAGAATAACATCGTCATAAATGACCTCTATGTTGTTGACCTTAAGCATAGCTGAGTTCTTTCGGACGACGAAGGTTACCCACCGCCTAAATTTACAGGTTTCAGGATGAAGGGTTATAGGGTTCAGGACTCACCATTTACAGTTGCCGTCTGTGATCGCTAAAAAGGCGGAATTTTCAACCTTTGAACTCTGAACCTTTAACCTTGAACCTATGAACCTATTCCCCTTGCACCCTTTCCTGCAACACAAACCGCTGAATTTTACCGCCGGCTGTTTTGGGGATTTGGTCGACGAACTCGATCCAGCGCGGAAATTTATACGTCGCGATGCGGTCCCGGACGAACTGCTTGATGTCTTCCTGCAGATTGTCGACTGGCTGCACTTCGGGATTTAAGACCACAAAGGCATAGGGTTTGAACAACTCATCTTTGTCCTTGTAACCCACCACGGCACTTTCTACCACGGATGGATGCAGATTGATCGTCTTCTCGACTTCCTCGAGCGCCAGCCATTTGCCCCCGACCCGCAACATATCGTCACTGCGGCCCCGAAAGTAGTAGTAACCGGCGGCATCCACCAGATAGCGGTCACCGGTGACAAACCATTCTCCCAGCATATTTCGCCGGGATTCTTCCCGTTGATTCCAGTAGGATGACGCAATCGAACCGCCGCTGACCAAAAGATTTCCGATATGCCCGGGTTCGACCGCGTTACCGTCATCGTCCAGCAGGCGAATTTGATAACCGTCAACTGCCTTGCCGGTGCTGCCGGGTTGAACCTCCCCGAACCGGTTGGAAATAAATATGTGGCAAATCTCGGTCGATCCGGTCCCTTCCAGGACTTCCACCCCGAATTCGTCCTTGAATCGCCGATAAATCTCCGGAGATAAAATTTCAGCCGAAGAAATACAGGCCCTCAGGCTGTCTACGGACGGCAGATTTTGGCCTTCCTGCAGACAAGCCTTTCTATAGTCGGCCAATGCGCCCAACAGCGTCGGCACCGTAAAAAAGAGTGTCGGTTTGTATTTTATCAGATCCTCGTAAAACAATTCCGGTTTGGGCGGGTGGCTGATCAGAATGGTTGTAGCCCCCACTGCAAATGGAAAGTACACGCCGTTGCCAAGACCATAAGCAAAAAAAAGAAAGGATCCCATGGCCCGATCATCGGCCGACATGCTCAGGATGCCTTTGGCATATGCCTCGGCACAATACACCATGTGGCTGTGGTGGTGCACGGCACCCATCAACTTTTCGGGGTTGCGGCCGCTGTATAGCCAGAAGGCCGCATCATCGGCGGTGGTTGCGGCCGTCTTAAATTCCGTATCCGCTTTTTCAAGCAATTCATCAAATGACAGATGCCCGTGGGGCTGCTCCCCGCAAACCACAACGGATTTCAGGAAGACGGCCTGATTCAGGATAATTTCAATTTCCGACAAAAACGCCGAATCGACAATTAAGACCGACGCCCGGCTGTCGTTGAGCATGTATAGAAAATCCGGCCCTTTCATCAGGATATTAGTGGGTATCGGCACTGCCCCGGCCTTAATGGCCCCATAAAAAGAATAGATCATCTCCGGCGTATCGCGTAGCAGCAGCAACACCCGGTTTTCCATCCCGACACCGAGGTCGCAAAGCGCATTGGCCGTTCGATTGACCTTCTCGGCCAGCAGGCGATAGGAAATCACCTGGTCCTCATATAAAATAGCCGCCTTAGCACCCCGTCCTTCGGCCACATTGCGGTCAACGAAGTAACCAGCAGCATTAAAATTTCTGGGTAAATTCAGATTGATCATTTTTATGTGTTACCAATTACCTAACCCGGCTATAGCGGAAAGAATAGCCACAAAGCCACTAAGGCACAAAGAAAAAATGTATATTATGATTAAACTTAGTGCCTTAGTGTCTTGGTGGTAGAAGTATTTAGTTTGATACATCCTTCGCAAACATGATGCGATTTCAATAAGGAGGAACTAAATAAAATAAATTAAGTGATTTAACGCTATTTCGAATTATTGTGGGAGGGGATAAACCCCTCCGCTACTTTTTATCTCAGTCTGCGCGTAGTGGCGGGGTTTATCCCCGCCTGCTTATTTGCATGATAAATCAAGGGATATCAACAAAGCATCGCACAGTTTGGAAATTGCTTAATTTGTGAAGCCAGCGGCCGGTTGCCAGCGCCTGGATGAAAGGCATTTGAAGCATTTATCCGACAAGAAACAACAGACCACTCCCAACAAACATTTTTTACTTCCCGAAATACTCCTGGTCCCGAGGCAATTCAACCCAGCCACCGACATCTACCATTTCGGCGCCTTTGATCTGGTAAATTTTGGCGGCCATGCTGCCCCGATGATCGTCTTTTGTAAAAGTCAACGGCGGTGCCAGTCCGCCTGTTTCAAAGTTTCTGAATTTATTTAAGGCATCACGAATTCCAGCTGGATTCAATTTGCCTGCTTTGTCAGCCATTTTCAAAGCTTCCGCTGTGCATAGAATGTTTACCCAACCTTCCACATAGACATTGGTGCCTTTTTCGCCTGGATGCCATTTCTCGTGAGATTCGACGATTTTTTTCATGCCCGGGACATCTGCGCCGTAGGGAGCGATGGGCTGAACCCCATAGCTACCCTCGGACGCGCCGCCACTCAGGGTAATCAAAGTTTCTTCAAAACTGCGGATGTTTGATATAAATTTAGTCTTGAGACCAAGTGCCTTAGCGTTTTTCAAAATGACGGCTGCGTTCATGGCGGTGGAGGTTAAATAGGCATAATCCGGATTGTAGCGGCTCATATTGGTCAGCTGAACCGTCGCATCTTTGGTAGGCCAATCGACGATTTGATCAGGCCCCACTTCAACGCCTATTTTTTTAGCGTAATCTTTGCTAGTTTTTAGTATGGCACGGCCATAGCCATTATCAGGATACAGATAAACTATTTTAGGTTTGCGGCTGGGATCCTTCCACGTTGTTCTGACCCACTTAAGGGTAATCCGGGCCATATCATTGTACGAAGGGGACATAAAAAAGCTGTATGGAAATTTCGCAGGATCTTGAAAGAAACTGTAAAAAGCTGCTGCAGTGGTAACTATTCCATCGGCAACAATTTTTTTGGCCAGTGTCATGGAGGTACCCGTAGACTGGATATAAAGCCCCGGAACTTTTTCCGAGTCCACCAGTCGATTGTAGCCGGCCACACCACGCGGGACCTTATAGCCGTCGTCAATGACGATCAGCTTCAGTTCTTTTCCGTTAATGCCACCGTGTTCATTAATCCATCGCATGGCATCCAATTGGCCCTTAACCTGATTTTTCCCCCAGTCCGATGTCGGGCCGGAAAGATCGATTAAAACACCCCATTTGATTACATCGGCCGCAGCGGCATGATTCGGCAAAGCGCCGAAAGATAATGCTGCAGCAACAGCTAAAACGGCAATTACGAGTGTTAATTTTTTCATGGTACGGTCTCCTTTCTTGGAATATTTTCAAAATAGAAAATATGTTAAT
>Ga0056115_1001369_pt1 | contig 11562 bp, 7 predicted proteins | sample WorMetOlspDAHAB1_FD_77007 | JGI IMG/M metagenome (GOLD analysis project Ga0056115, IMG submission 77007) | Marine gutless worms symbiont microbial communities from Max Planck institute for Marine Microbiology, Germany - Olavius sp. DAHAB.1 ... | reverse complement strand
AATGAAACGCGAACGCGACAGAAGAGCACAACTCCGGACTCAAATTCAAAACAGGCGCTTCAACGCTGCAAATTTCGTTCGAAACGTTCGAGGGGCGTGCCGCCGGCCGCGAGGCTAAACCTTAAAGCGGTGGGGGGGGGGGTCAATTGCTTGTTTTGGCCAAAAATGCGCCGATTTATTACTAGGAACGCGATATTCGGCATGAACGAGATCTTCCGGTTCAAGTTTAGTCTCCGCGACAAGACGTGCAGGAAACTTGATAGCGGCATTTCCTGCCGGTAACTAGACTTGCAGCTTATTACACAGTTCTGCCCATTGTATGCACCTATAATCTTACAGCAACGGCAACTACACACGCAGCCTGGATACGAATACTGAAGGACGCAACGAGCTGCAGTTGCTGAACAGTTACAGACCGTTGCTTCACCGCTATATCGAAACTTTCTGCGAAGAAAAATTCACTTATAAGCTCATGACCACCACTGACAAATACGAATATAAATGCATGACCGCAAGCCCGCTTTTAAAGTGCAGTATGTTGCTGAACACGGCCACAGGATGATTGCAGGCCTATCATACAGACAAGTTACTAACAACGCACACTGTAATAAACACCAAAAATTCATTCTAGCGCTCCACTAACTATCTGCTGATATGGCAGAACTTGTCTATATCAAGCCACACGAACCATTCTTCCAATTTGTGCTGTTCAACAGTCATGACACAGTTACATCTACAACACAATGTTTATACTATCATGGAATGGCGCAGACCGATTAAGTGCTACTCATAATCTCATTCTGGACTATTGCAGACACAAGCGGTCAGAGTTTGCCAAAAAGATACTTAACTTGAAGGGATCTACTTGAATAATTTCTACCGTGTTTCTGGAGGCACAGAGACGCAATGTCTGGAAAAAATTTTCTGCAGCTAATTTTTGAGGCAATATCTTCCAATATTTTTTTACTGACTACCAAAGACAGGAGCAACCTTCTGATTCGGCATTGCTGACATATAGTGTGCTTTATAAATTGTTATGAATGAATGAATGAAAAGCAAATTCGTACGACGAACACACAACGTAAGAACCACGCGAGATATTCCGAAACAACACAAAACCTAGAATTCGACACACGTAACCAAGTAAACCGACAAAAACAGCTCGCGTGTACATGGTAGCAAACAGAGCAGCATATTACAATACAAAACAGCTCTGACAACCACGTTCTCAAATTCCCTACAATACTCAGTGCCAGGGTGATCTTTAAAGAGGACAGGAAGTCCACACCAGCGTTTGCCTTAGAACTAGTTTGTCGAGAACTTCATTGCCCGGAAAACCATCGCTCCCCGTCTGCCTGGTAAGTCACTGTGCGCTCTCTCACCCCAAGTGAAATATCCAACAAACATCAACTCTGCTCAGTGCGCGCATGCCTTCCACTGGATGAGATCAAACATATATCAGAAAAAAACATGTGTCAGATCAAGACGCGCACTGTCCTAGCACAATGTCCCACAGCAGCTGTCCTAGCAACACGTGCTCCAACAAAATAAGGCTTTCCTAACGATCAACAGCAACTAAATTATTTACACGATCAGCAATCGACTGTACTGCTCAGTGCATTTAACGATTGGGACGCATTTGTTATAATAATAATAATAATAATAATAATAATAATAATAATAATAATAATAATGATAATAGTGGACGACTGACATCATCGGAGACTCCAGGGAGACCTAGTACCTGCTCCAGCAATTATCAGCAACTCTGTAAAAAGGGGATAAATAACACAGTCTCGTTTCAGAATACGTTCACAAACCGGTTATTTACTCTTTTTTTTCTAGCTTCAATGTTTAGTGCCTGCGGCTTTGTGCCCACCGGCAAAATAATGAATGATTTGTATAGCGCCATGTAGCAGAAGCTGATTACAGAGGTGCTGAATTAGTTACCAACACCGAATTAGCGTACGATTCCACAGAAATGCCCGCAACAACACGTTTTGAAGACCGAGTGAACACGGCTACTTGAGTTGTTACCGACAACCTCTCACGGCGCCTGAGTGATCAGGAACGTGTAAACAACAGGCAAGAAGTATTAAGATCACAACTGAATTCACATTGTCACGACTCGAAAGTGCATATCACGAACAACGCACGCTCTAATTCATCTACGACAGTTCTAAACACATCACATTAGCACGCCTTAAGTATATGTGGTGCATAAATAGCGACAAACAAATCACGCGGCACAGAAGACTACTGCTAATGCCAGAGTTTCGCTACAAGCTGCGCAGAACTGAAAGAAAAAGAAATTCACGATGCAACAAACAGGCACATCACAGGCAGTCGGAACATGCACAACATTGGGCTAACTAACCAACGAAGGTAGTTTGATTCTCTAAAGTACAGTACCAATTAATAATAATAATAGTAGTAGTAACAATGACAATAATAATTCGCATATTCTACAATTATATTACGTTCGAAATAGGAAATTCAGTAGTTACACTGTATATGCTGGTCAGAGTTGAACAATTGAACATATGCACTAACATAGGTATCAAGACCATACACAATTTTTTTTCACATGTACGAATAAAGCACTGACTAAAGTAAGTTCGCTGGAATGCTTAATTCCCATACAATTGTCTGAGCAAATACAGTGCATCCATGGAAAGAAGGTTCAGTGGTCAATAGAATGAAGGCTAGACGGAGAATATCCAAGAGATGAATTCTCCTAGAACGATTCATTGTGTTGCGCCATATACAGGGTGTTCCGAAATTTGCGGGCACCATCCTTCACCTGGAATTCCGACTATTGTTAGTGGTTTGAAAAGTATTTAGCACGTGGAACATGAAAAAGTTTGCTATCTTTACACGCTATTAGTTCCTTTTAAACGTTTTTGTCGTCCCAAAAGGCCGACAAGGTTGCTGTATTTTTGCACACTGGCAGAGTTAAGTGATGCCCATCGCGCTCTAAGATTTGGTTAATGATTTAGGACTCGCATATTTAGCAAAGAAAAAGCTGAATAGAAAAGGAGGAAAGCAGAATACCGCTACTGCTTTACTGCTGACAAATCTCTGACCCAATTTGCTGCAATTTCACGAAAATTGGTACATACTAATTGCACTTTACAAATGAAGTGTACGAGGACTCGCTAATTTTGGAACACGGTGGTTTGCATATGGTTTTCAACTTTATTATTAATTATACTATATTATATTACATTATATATTACATTATATTATATAACAGCCGACACAATATGTACACAAATAAGACTGGGTGTATCGCAATCATGATGAAAAAGGCCACTAATGTGAATACTTAACGTCTATCATACATACGGTGTTGTATAAAAACTGCAAGAGTCACAGATACGACGTATCTGTAATCACTGAATGCTGGAATGAACTGGAAAATGTACCATAATCCGACTGTCTTTATTCGCCCCATGAGTCCACAACTGTCGCAACACAAAGCCAACAAAACCGACGACAGGGATCCCCATTACAGTATGTAGCCGGGGCGCAATTTAGAGGCCAAAAGGCGAATGTAACACGACGACTGTCGCGCAAGAAATGAGCAAAAAATTCAACTTCTGAATGGAAAGATATTACGAAGCTCGAGGTTTAGTACCGACAATGACAAAGTGCCATTAAGGTTTAGGGGGGAGGGGGTTATAGTCAATTAGACCACACACCTTTGAGCCCATAAGTGGATTTATCACAAAGTCTGTGACCTATGGCCAGTGTGAAGCCAGAGCAACGGCTACCTGCCTACTTCCAGAGCATCATCGCCGCATTAACAAATGTTGATTTCAGACAAAATTTGTGGGGCAAACCCACAAGATCAAAATGAAAGGCCAAATGACAGTGACACAGTGTAAAAACTAAGAAATTTTCTCATGTTTCCACATGAGAAACTTGTGTATATACAGTAGTGCATACTTTCGACTAGTTTGTTCTTAGGTGTTTTCATTAGTTTTACTGATAAGCAGCTTTGACCTCATAAAATTTTTTGGCACACGTGCGGGGGCCCCTGTTCGGCCAAACACGTTCAAACATTCCTTAACCCGGCTCTGTTCCACTAGTACCAAAGTATACCGTTTGGCGACAGAGGCTCATGTGCGCACGCGTGGAACACTATGAAACAGAAAGTAACTGTAACGGTACTGATTCATAATATTATTATTAGCGTTACTGAGAGTAGCGTTAAAAATGTTGTGAGACCGAGGACAGAGTATCGTATTTGTCAAGCCAAAGAAGCAACAACGCTGAATCTGCTGAACCACGGGACTTTATCTAGCTCGCGGTAATCACACTGACTGCTACACGCCGGTTAAAATTCAGCAACGGCTCAACGAGATCATCTCCATCCATCCACTGTTACAAACTAAACACATTAGACAGTGACATGGTAATTATATACCATGTTAAAACTGCAAGAATTACCTCGGTAATGGGGGGGGGACATAATTTGCGGGGGTATTACTGCAGCGAGAACGGGCAATGTGAATGCGGTAATATAACGGGAATGGGGAAAAGACGGCAAAAATAAGTCAATCACAACACTAGTACTGTACAACATTAACACAGTGATTCTGGGCAACAAATCGTGCATATAGCCAAAGTTGGCATCGGTAGCTCAGACTCTTTTTAGACATTCCAACCACATACGCACAAAATCTGAGAGCGTTTTCACTGAAGAGGCATGTCTACACGAAGTGCGACAGTTAAAACTGAGTTGAACTTGAACGCTACTGTGACGAGGTGGGGATGGGAACAGCTGTTGGAAGGGATGGGGTGGGGATCAACATCTGTGGGGTGAAGAGGGAGTGGGGACAAGTTGTTGTGTCACTCTATAAAAAAACACACTCTAACACTGGCAACGAATCCGCACTGGGTCACCATAATAACAGTATACATATGCACAAATGAACTGTACACGAATTAGCTAATTACTTGCAGTTTACGTTCTACATTTGAACACTGTAATTCGTCGCCTGCCGTCTATCCCCACGTTCTACCGAGTTACCTACCTAGACCATGCTTCGAAATAAAAACAGCTGACTAACGCACGTGGCCAATCGAAACAGTATGGCACTGCAATGGTCTACTCTTGTTTATCAGTCACTTGTTGATATCCACCAAATTCACTAATATGGCTATACTATAAAGAATTAATTCACCTCATTTTTACCCTCCGTTATAAAACTGCTCTTTAAAATGCCAGTTCACCCAACGAAAAAACTTTCAGCACCAACCCATTCGTTTTAGTAATTAACGAAGCAGCTTACTTCTGTCTGGCCTGCACCGACAGAGTGTGCGGCACCAGAAGTAGATATCAATTTCCATTGCAGACGATTCTGAGCCATATCAACTGCTTCATTCAGGGAGAGGATCTGGGATTTCAGGTTCTGCTGAATAGTCTTCAGCCATCTTACTGGGAACTGGATAGTTTACTGCTCAGTAAACTGGGCAAACAGAAAACTACTGTAACATAATCTAGTGAAGGTTTTAAAGGACTGGACTGTTAGTCAAATAGGTTCTAGCAAAGCAATATATAGCAAATCTGTCAGCAAAATTAGTGTCAAAGTCCATCTAATGGACACGTCCTACTGTCTGTTGTGTCCGTCCTGTGGGGAACGAGGCATGATCTTTGTAGAAATTTAAGGGGGAGGGATAAAAATCAAAAGCAACCAATAAATAAACGAAATTTGGCCAGATGATTATCAGGAAAATCATTAAAAGATTACCACCAGATGTCACATTTTAAGGCTAGAGTGCACCAAATTCGATTCCTGGTGTCTGTCCATTTGTGTGTTAGATGGAGTTTGACACTTAGCATAGGAATGAATAGCCGACAATAAACACATCACGCACACCTCCGAAAAAGACCAGTTTTTGTTAATCTGCCAATTTCCAGAAAATTGCGTTGTGACAGATAAACGAGAGTGGACCCTAACTGCCGAACAAACAACACAGGAAGCCTTGACAGAAAAAAATCACATCACAGGAGACACTGACGACACCAGCTGCCACACTGAACAGACATTAGGTACTGGTCAAAACACGTGTGACAGCTGTTGCGACTGGAACGCAGTTGTGCCACAACGTCAGAAAAATACCGCTTTTATCATCAGTACCGAAAAAACGCCGCGGCAACAGGACAATGACAACGGACAGTAGTATAAATGGTGAATTAACACAGCCTCATATCAATGTTTCTCGACGCGGTGCACACGCGACAATATGTAGTTGGATGCTTACCACTGCATGCTGTTAAGGGTGAAGTTTAGGATTTTTGGTTGGTTAGAGGTTATGCACGCGTATTTGTAATAGTTTCCGTTGCCACGGAACAGGACCCGAATGACAAAACAGACTCATACCCCACGATGATCTGATATGTAGCTCTGTATCTGGCTAGCTGAACACACCCACCGGGGCTACCTGCGGGACAACAAGGCAGATGAGATCGGGACTGCATGATTAGTTGACGAATGCTGCTTCCGTTTCCAGTACCAGATCTGCCTGTCGACGCCGGTGCACGGCTTCATCTCCAGCTTAGTGCCTTCGGAGTTTATCTGCAGGCAGAGATTCGTGTTGCGGTGGCGTAACGTGTTATCCTGCAAAAATTGCACAGTACGCATCATTTAGTTGTTTTGTAGTTGATTTGCGAGCTTACGTCAATGTGTTTTTATAAGAGATAGTCAAATGTTTTTGCCGCACGAATTCTACGACGTTTTACGGGATTTACATCACTGTGTTTACAGATGATTTGATTGGTGTTTTTAGTCTTTAGTCTTTATTGCGTGTTCAATGATTCACACTTTTTCTTATTATGTGTACTTAGTGTACGCTTGCCTGCGACACTAAATATAGTTGTGGTTAACGGTGACAAAAACCAAAAAGTCGACCATGGGTTGCATGCAGTTTCGACACTTTAGTACAAGATGTGCAACTTGGGCAACCCAAGGATGCTCTTATCCACGGTAAAAAACGTGGCATAATTTATGGCAAAGTTTGGCTACGTTTAAGAAACAATTAACTGAGCTGCCAATGTTTTTGCTACCAGCATCCAGTAAATTACGCTATGACGTTCTCACTTATTGTGGCAATGCACACAATTGTAGATGTCATTTATGACTTGAGTTCTCCGAGTTCAAATAGCCCCCCTAACTGTAACTGAACCATTAACACCATGCTTATATTCTTACGTGCCGCTAAAGAACACAAATTCACCTTATTACAACTATTTTCTACGTTCATAATTGCAAAAAAAATCTTATAAAGTCTAACAATGCTCAACCTGACACAGTCTGGGCCATTTGGAGGCAGCCTTCACAGCAATTATTAGGTTGATTTTAATAAAAACAAAAAGTACAGAGACGAAATACACCAAAATATACAAGTGAAAAAAAACTAATCCAAGACAACAAAATAACGTTGCCTCAGTCACCTCACGTGCAATCTTACTCGCAATGAATATGTATACAGCTCCTAAGTCCATGCAGGCAATCTTACAATTCACTAACTTAGCAGGCGCTGAGCATACTACTGCAGATAAATAACTATTACCATTTCTTCTACAGTTTTTCGTTTGTCAGAAAGTGAAACTATTTAAAACCAATAACAATCTGCTATATCCAAACCCCAAAACGATATGAAACCATCATCTGCAGCATTCAGCAATCTGGACAGACACGGAAAATTAACAGACTGGGATTTTATGGCACTTTCAGCACAAATAGGCTACTTCATGCCTTTACAAAGAATGTTAGAGATTTAAAAAATTGCATTAGCGAAAAAAAGGTTGAAAATGTCACTTGTTGGGAATATGCATATAACGAAACTGTTACAACAAACAATTCTTCTGGATTAGTTTTAATGAAAACAGACGACAATGTAGAAGCTACGAACCGGTCCATAGATCCACTCCTGATTGCCCTTCATACCATGACACGGGTAGATCATAACAAACTGGCCGGCGTAGTCAATGCAGCCTTCGTCTCGCCGAATTTCACCTTCGGGACTCAGCATCCAGAACTGAAACAAGTCAACAGCACCAAACACTTCTTCCAAGCAAATGAATGGCGACAGAACATGCAATTTCATACACCACTTCTCGCACCAGCTAATTGAGCCTAAACAGTTTCAGCATAAGTTCAGTCATCCGTTCTCGACAGAATTCTTAGCAGTTTTAAAAAAACATCGCTTAAAAACACTTATATTTACAAGATAGGAGCATATTATGTTCTCTGACTCCGTTTTAATCTAATTTAATACTGTTTAATCTGAATTTTATTTCGTATTTTTTTAAACTGCGTTTAAGGCTCACTTCACTTTATGTAGTGCTTTATGTTCTTACTGTGTTCAGCTGCTGCACTGTCAAAGTCGCTCACATACATTTGCCTCTATCACAAAACATTATAATTCGGCAGGCCTACTGATGTAAGCTGGGGAGTAAACAGGCACACCGTGCGACACACCGGCCCTGTGTCCATGGTTCTGCAGCCTTGGCCAGAGCATGGCTGAGAGCGATAGAACTGGAGATCTGCATAGGCTGTGTGGCTTGTATATAGGACTTTACTTCACTTTTATGTTATTAACTGTAATAGGGACTTAAACAATGTTCAATGACAATGACGGTGATGATACAGAAGTGAACAGAAGCAATACTTCATCACAAAATTCTACCGGCAAATTCACAACAACGAAAAAGACATTTTACTACAACTCTGCCGAGATAAGCCTAGACATCGCACAGCGTGAAAGTCCGTGTGATTCAGTGCGAGACGACAGTACCTGGTTGCCGCCCTGATTATGACACGGCCACAGCTTCACCGGCTGGTTGTTGGCGTTCTTATCGACAGCACTGTCCACGCATGCCGGATGTTTATTGCTTCCACTGAACGTACCAAACTCTTTGTTGCGAATCTGCCACGATCAACACAAACACGTGAATCAATCTCTGTCGAGCACTTATCACAAAATTTACTCTGGCTCCAGTACTGTACCTGAAATCTCAAGCATTTGGCTGGAATCGTGTATTTCATTCAATGCACATTAACAGCTCGATGCCAGAATGAGGAATATGTGCGACCAAATATGTAATGAACTGATTTTTCAATGGGAGGTGCTGTAAACAGGGCCACTGGAACTCACGGTGCTTTCTGAGACCCTCTGTTTACATGGACGGCCCATTTTCCGCTACATCTGTAAAGTCTCGCAGTCTAGACCAACGTCTTACAGTATCTTACACATCTAACTTTTTTCAGCTTCAGACTAATTGACTTCCAGGCTTTGTACAGCTACAAACATTTTCTATATCCATCACATCCCCTATGAACCTTGCAGAGTTGAAACTAGCAAGTGAATAACCTCTTTGAACTACTTGTGTCCCTCGCAAGCTGACCACAAAGATGTATCCTCAGTCAAACTGTCCACCAACGTAGCTCAGTTGTGCTTGCAGCTTTTTGGTCCAGCCACTTGAAGCAGGCTCCCAGAATACGACATTCTAGTTTGCTTGTTAGTAATTCCCATTTATTACTGAACAACTCGGTTTGCAAACTGACACACTATCGACCACATCACACCGCTGCTTCTACACTGGTTACGAGTCGATGAATGAATCACATTCCGGCTTTCGGTACTTACGTAGCGGTGCCTCCATGGTTCAGCGCCAGAGTACCTGACATCTTTGTTGCAGTGCTTTTCCGACGTACATACTCGCCAGCAACTTCGCTCTGCTTCGTCTTCTGACCTGAAAGTGCCACGGACAATTCGCTCCACCATCGATGAACGGTCTTTCCAGTCAGCATCAGCATCCACGTGGAATGCTCTGCCTCGTTCTTCCACATCAGTGTCACAGTTCAGAAGTCGACTCAAGACAGAACTATTCGCGTGTTCATACCAGCAATCTTACTGAATCTGTCTCTGCGTCACTGTGACTCACTATTTTTGTTCCGTGATATTGAAGTCTTTGGATTTACGTCACGTTAATGACAATTCTAATACTAACTAACTAACACTAACCAGCTAGGCACCAGAAATACAAAAAAACCACAAGCCTCGCCAGAAGCAACTGCGTCTCCTGGAATGAAGAGTTCGGGAAATATGTTCTTCAGGTACCAGTCAAACGACTTGCAGTTAAGCCTCTTGCGCAGTGCCTTCCGAGCCGATACATCACCGTACTCTCCCTACACATGCATTAACCACAATACATGCCTCCCTTCACTCAAACTTTGTCTAGTGTTAAATTTTATTTATTGTAATGCGTTTATCGTTTTTTTTCCCACAAGCATTTATTTCTATGACGGTGTTGAACGGGTGCACAATACAATTTTCGTTGAGTAGCCTACCAGCACGAATAGAACACTAATCCAAGTGTCCGCGACTAAAATATCTATACTTTTATATGTTTCATGCCAAGTAAAAATATGGCCAACATACCCGTGCAGATGACAACTATTTAAATAGAATATACTATGAATGTACAGCACATATTTGCACAAAGATACGTCAGGAGACGATGAAATACTGCGAGACTCCGATCCCAAGTCCAGTGATTTCAACAGAATTTCTGCATTCAATGCAATACAGCTAAAAAGCCATGTAGCATCTTGTAGCTTGGGAGCTTTGATGCTACTGGTGCGGCAGCCAGGGCGCTGTAACGTTTCAAAGAGTGGTACAGCACAAGATCGATTTGGTGTCAAGGTGGTTGGAATGGAAAGGGCGTATCCCATCCCCAGAAACGACTAAGGAACATGGGGCGTCATGAGCTCTGCAGTGAGGTCCGGAAACGAGCCCCAGCCGAAAGTAGATTCGATGCATTTTGAAAATGAAAAAATCTGGCTGCTACTGGTGAGAGCATTTTCGTGAAACTGATTTTAAAAGTGGTACAGCTTTATGCACGGAGAGCCATACCACCTCATAAAGCAGTATGGTGTTGGCCGTATCTGTAAAGCAGGATTGGCGCGACAGTGTGGCAGCAGAAAGGCATCCTGCAGCACGGGTGGACAAGTGTGTGTCGGCATCGACAAGACCGACTCAATCACCAGTAGCATCATCATCCCGTCTGTTCCACAATAATTCTGAATTCACTTCTGCAACTGGCTCACTCTGCTTGTCATGGATTTGGTTCTGCCATTGGGTCTACATAAGACTCTGTACACGTGGTTTTGCTTATGGCGGTCCCGTTGCAAGGAACAAACTTTCATCAGACACTGGCTATCAACAGACGTTCAATCACTTTAAAACGACTCCCCAAAACACTTTTAACGAGCACTCAGTGTACTGTGAACTGTATTTCTATTATACTTTTAATGATTTTCTTGTTTAGGTTTGTTGCATTAACTTTAATGCAGCATTTGTGTTTTTACTGTAATAGGCGCTTCACAGTTTTTTTTTCCTGAAAATCATGATGTGATGGTGTTGTAAGTGTTTGATCGATTTCGACATCCGTCATTTGCCAACTCATCTGCAGACTGTTTGTTATAAGCAACACATACATACAAATATGTAAAAACTTGTATAGTGAAACACAAATTGCTATTTTTT
>Ga0056115_1001367_pt1 | contig 11564 bp, 10 predicted proteins | sample WorMetOlspDAHAB1_FD_77007 | JGI IMG/M metagenome (GOLD analysis project Ga0056115, IMG submission 77007) | Marine gutless worms symbiont microbial communities from Max Planck institute for Marine Microbiology, Germany - Olavius sp. DAHAB.1 ... | reverse complement strand
TAATTATTAATATTAATATTATTTCAAACCTGGTTCTCCAGGAAGCCCAGATTGTCCCGGATCGCCAGGGTTACCAGCAACGCCTGGTTGTCCTGCAAATCCTGGTTGTCCTTGAGGTCCAGGACTTCCAACTGAACCCGGTTCACCAACAGGGCCAGCAGGCCCAGCGGAACCTGTAACAGAACATTCCACGTCAACGTAATAGTAGAGAAGCATATATTCAGCATTCTATGACCTTGTGTCATCGTCAATGAACATTATTTATCAGACTAGCGTCTTTCGGGTAATAAATCGTAACGATCAAATAAATCAATTTCGGACAAAAGACTGATGTACCAAATAAGGTCAACAGACATTTTCAACGAGATGGTAACATAACGTATCTGCAAAACAAGTAAAAGGACGGAAAACCAGGCACATAAAGATGCATTGGCAACAATCTTCAAAGTGACGATCAAAAGACAAGAACTGGCGTTCCTGGATTATACATCCAGATTGTCCCAGAAAACGCTGCGTACTTCAAGTAGCTGATCAGAACAACTGCTCCACAGAGTATAAACTGAATTAGCACTATTATTTCTTTTGTTTTGAATTTTAGATTTTAGTCGACCTCAGTAATTATTATCGAAGCTACTCAGACCGCTCGGCGCGGCCATAAACTGAATTAAAACCAGTATGAACTGTCGCATTTTTATCCGTTGGTAGGTGCAATGAGTAATGGTGATGGTTTCGGCAACCGCTGGAGAAGAATGGCGAGTTCTGCGTAGTGTGCCCAGCGACCACGTTTGCTGGCATACTGGGTTATTGTATGCTGGCTTCTACGTTAATTGGGTCTGACCCTCTCCAGCTCCAAGGTCAAAGGGGATGAGCTCCCTCGCGACGGACCTCGCTGTCGATGCGAAAATCTTCTTTTTCTGTAGTAAAGATCCCGCCGATGGCTAAAAACAAGCTAAAATCAAAAGCTGGCTGGCTAGATGTCGGTTCTTCGCTGGAAAAAAAGAAACTCCCATATATCAGCACTGAATTATTATTATATTAGTATTAGTACTGAAGACTGACCTTGTGGTCCTGGATTTCCGCGGAATCCCTGAGGTCCATTGTTCCCACTCAAACCCGGAGATCCAGCCGGTCCCGTAAACCCAGTGTCGCCCTGCTCGCCCACAAATCCAATCGGTCCTTCCTGGCCATCGCTGCCCGGCTGTCCCGGCGTTCCGGCGAGTCCGGGTGCTCCGCGAGCCCCCGGAGTGCCACTCCGGCCGGGAAAACCCGGGGTACCAACTTCCCCGGCAGGACCACGTGTTCCAGTTCCGCCGCTGGAGCCCGTTGCGCCGCGGTCACCTGGCGCACCTGGCTGTCCCGGCTGTCCGGCGGTTCCAGGATTTCCAGCGCGTCCAGGTTGTCCCGGAAAGCCGGACTGACCGCGAGGGCCTTGCTGACCGGCCGGGCCCGGTTGACCGGATGGACCGACTGAACCTGCCGGACCCGGAGAGCCCTGAATCCCGGGCGGTCCTTGCGATCCGGTTTCACCAGGCGGACCGGCCACTCCGGGTGCTCCAACACCACCCGGAGAGCCAGACGGTCCAGTGAATCCCACCTGGCCTTGGGAACCGCGGTCTCCTGAAGGACCTGGTGCCCCAGTGTTCCCCTGCTCTCCTGGCAAACCATCCTGACCTCGCTGGCCGAGGACACCTCTCGAGCCTGGCGATCCAGGGGATCCAGAACGTCCAACAGGACCTGGATCACCGATCATTCCAGTTGGACCCGGAGCACCCTGCGGACCAGGGCTTCCAATGCTGCCTGGTGGACCGGTGTTACCAAGTTGCCCTGCAGGACCTACAAATCACAGAACACCACAACATCAGTCCATACATTACATTGTTGGATATCAGTGGATGACCAATTTCTCAGCCATCATCACCATCATCAGATTTCTTTAATAACAGCTGTCAGGCGCATTTATGTACATGTAGCAGTAATACACAATAGTCATAAAATAAAAATACAATTGAAAATAAAATAAAAAATTAGATGTGTAAGAGTTTGTTCGACGTTCGACAATGCACAGCGTCACGAATAATTATGACATTGGATAAAAGTTACTCAGACAATCCTATGCAATGCATTTATGCGGTTAGTAAATGTGTTTGTATAGCATCCTAACAAGATAGTCTCTGTCATTTAGTTCTTTTATTTTGCATACAAGTTCTTTACTGTGCACCTAGGTACTTACTTCCACCGCGAGCTGAGGCCTTCAGTAGGCCAAACACTCACCCAGTAATAATATAATGGTGTGCGTGTAGGCAAGAGGCTTACGTGTTCCAGTGCGCAGTGAGTGGTCTTTGTCCAGTTTATTTTAGTTTTCCAGTCACACCGCGCCTCCCATCCAGTATGAACTGTCGCACTTTTATCTTCCTCTTTTAAAAGTGTACTTGCGTGTTTTACGTTTGTTTCTTATTTCATCTTCTAAACTTTTGAATGTGCTACATGTGTGGTTGAGATAAGTAAGCGAGAAGTAAGTAAGTAACTCAGTGCTTAAATAAAAACATGTCAATGTGCGAACCAGAGATAGACGACAAACTGGGTGAAAATGCAATAAGAAAGCAGAAGATGGCGTTGCTTACCTATAACTCCGTTGAATCCAATCTGACCAACTTGTCCAGGCAATCCAGGACTGCCGATCTGTCCCTGTGGTCCTGATGGTCCAGGATCACCCAGCTGACCTGCTGATCCAGTTGCTCCTGTTGGACCACGAGGTCCCTGCAGTCCAGTAGCCCCGGACGATCCCGTGTCGCCGTCAAGTCCTGGATTTCCGCCGGGGCCCGGGTCGCCGGTGGCTCCCGGCTCACCGTTCAACCCCGAAGGCCCGATAGCACCCGGCGCCCCATCGAGACCCCGTGCACCTTCCTGGCCCGGACTTCCCGACTGGCCCGGGGCTCCAGAAAATCCAGTAGCTCCTGGAACTCCGTTCTGACCGCGGTTGCCCGGCTGGCCCGGCTGGCCGGTTGCACCGGTTGGACCACGCGAACCAGTGGGTCCCCGTTCGCCCTGCTGACCCTGGTTGCCTGGATTGCCGCTCGGTCCTTCAAACGCATCCAACCTCGCCAAGTGAGTAAGTAAGCAAGTAAGTAAACTGAATAAAAACACGAACTTGAGAATAAAACCACTGATAGTCATAATACGCATACTGTCAATGTGTCGATTTATAGAGCGCATCAACAAGCAGACCCGTGTAATGCGCTGGGTGCGCTGATACCGTGTAAACAACAAACTTCTTCAGCAGCCACCTGAAAGCAGCTTCGGTGGAGTTTGGATTTACTTACTTAAATAAGTAAACAAAGGTAGTAAATTGTGCAGAACAGAGACTGAGGGATGCCTCAGCCCGCAATGTGGCTCCATGGTCAAGTTGTTACAGCGTGACACTGGTGATCAACAGGTCACGGGTTTGAGTCTCACCCACTGCGCTGCCGAGTACAAGCAAGCCGCTCGCGCACACCTGCCTCTGTTACCGAGCAGAACAGTTTGGTATTGTCCAAATGGTAGCTATGCTCTGCGGCCGGGAAGGTAACCGCCGGTCTGGGCGTCGCGCTGGCCATGCATCACAGACTCTGTGGCTTATCCACCATTTGAGGGAGATGAACGCCTCACCGATAGTAGGACCGTGGTATTTTTACCGTTACCACAGCCATGGGCGGACTGGGCCGCCTGGCTGCCTGGCACTTGCCAGGTGGGCAGGTTGGTCCGCCGTCCAGGTGGGCCGCCACGTCAAACGTTAACATGGGCAGTGTAGTGACGAAGGGAAGATAATGGAGCTAGCGACAAAGTCACAAGAGGACGAGACGGAAGGAGGGAGTGGAACAGGGGGAGGAGCCAACACCGTTAGCTGAGGAGGAAGGCTCAACTTCGATATTTGAGTTCCTAGTTACCCCACTGTCAATTAATGGGGCCGGTCTGCCTACTTAGCCAGGGGCGGTTTGAAGAGCCAGTCCGCCCCTGACCACCATCATCAGTGAACTGCGGACTGCAAATTTGCGGCTCTGTAGATCGCACAGCGGGTTAAAATGCAGTTGTTGATGCATAAAAAAACCCCGAACCCTAAGGATATCACTAACCCAACCTTAACTCTAACCCTATTTCACCCGCTGTACGACCTGAAAATCCGCAAATCCGCTGTTCGCATTTTACCTGAGGCCATTTCGCACAGCCTTAAACAGTGGACTGTGTAGACACCAAAACACAATGAACAGAGTGAATGCCAACAGCCGACCTGGTTGTCCATCAGAGCCCCGAGGTCCAGAAGCCCCAGTGGCTCCCCGCGTTCCAGTTGCACCACGATCTCCAGACTGACCAGCCAATCCAGGAAGTCCAGGCGCTCCCAGGGGTCCGGTACTGCCAGGCAATCCGGACATTCCCAGCTGTCCAGGCTGGCCTCGGTTTCCAGGGCTTCCTGTCTCTCCAGGACTTCCAGGCTGGCCTGGAGTTCCAGTAAATCCAGTTGCACCTGGAAATGCACACAAAATTATATTAATTAGTTTTATTTTTTTCTGCGCGTGGTTCGAAATGATGGAAATAAATAAATGAACAGAACTGAGGAAAAACAGTAAATATCACAAAATTTTGGTTTCAACGAAGAAGCAGGATGATAAGATATCGGCACTGGCATTGACACTGGGTCACTATTACAACTGCGAATGTAAACCCCAATAAAGAGCATGAAGCAAATGTTCGTGCTGCTACTTAGTTTAGGTTCATTTATAGCGATTCATTTCCAGCTGGTATTTTATTATTTTGCATTTTAATATTAGACGTTTAGGCTAAGGGAAATTCTGTGTAGAGTTTTATAATAAATAAGTAAATACAGCAAGGCAGACAAAGGAAGTAATGGCTCCAGATGACACAAGTCGAGTAACCTGTGGGTCCAGCCGGTCCGATGACGCCACGCTCTCCGCTAACTCCATCAGGTCCCTGAGGTCCCTGAGGTCCCGTGTCTCCCGGCAGACCGACAAAGCCCTTCAGACCTTGCGGACCGGTAAAGCCCGGCTGGCCGAGGACCCCGGGCAATCCTGGACGGCCAATGCTGCCCTGGAAGCCGGGCGCCCCTGGACTGCCGATAAAGCCCATCTGTCCGGTAAATCCGGGCGCTCCGACCTGGCCAGCGGGACCGGGAGTTCCAGACGAGCCGGTGAATCCGGGACTTCCAGAGCTGCCGGTGAATCCAGCCGGTCCAGGTCCTCCAGGTTGTCCATCACTTCCTCGGTCACCTGGCTGGCCTGCAACAAACAATCCAGAAAATTGCAAACTTTCTGACACGATATAGAAACAACAAGGCTTTGATTTTGCACATAAAATACATTAAATAAATGATGTCACTTCCCAGAAGTAATGAATTCCCTGCATTTTGCGGAAAAATTAACCACTTTAACGCCTCTGAAGTTCTGCCATTCGCGCTATGTAAATCCTATTGGACCTATTATTTTTTTGCGCCCTCGGTAGTCAAGATCCCGAGGGCTAAAAACATAAAGGCTAAAATCAAAAAGTTGGAATGGCTATAAGTCCGGTTCTTCATCGGCAGAAACAAAGCTCTAGTATTATTATTATTTTTTGACCCTCAGTAGATTATGTTCCCGATGGAGTTTAAAAATTAAGATAATACACAAATGGGTACAGATCATCAGTCCGCGCAGTCAGTGGCTGGCAAGGTGTCATGTAAAAATACAGCGTTGTAGCGCTGGACCAGCACTGAAACTCTGTGGAACAGAAAAGCTCCTTCCCTGTCATCGCCTGACGCCGAGGAGATCTTTCTTCCTAGATTGGCAAACAGTTGGGATGCAGATAATAATAATAATAATAATTTTATTATTATTATTATTATTATTATTGTTGTTTTGTTACTACTATTATAGGATACAAAAATTATAACCGTTAACAACTGCTGGTAAATTTCGTAAAAAATTATCCTTGACAACACAAATCCGTAACGTTTTTGCCTGATTTTTTGCTATCTGCCTTTTTCCGGATCTCCTTTGGATTTCCTGACTTATCCAGAGTTCCAGATTTTCCAGAAAAAACTGTCAATCCCGATTATTGTGTTCGTTGTCAGGTGCATCTTGCCACGATCCGGCTGTGAAAATGAGCACGTTACCTGGCTGTCCATTGGATCCGGGTGCTCCCTGGAAGCCGGGACTACCATCAGGTCCCTGCGGGCCCGTATCTCCAGTGAATCCGGTAAATCCCGTTCCTCCAGGAGCTCCAGCTGAACCCGGAAATCCCGTCCATCCGGCCACTCCAACAAATCCAACAGGACCCGGCGATCCAATGACTCCCGACTGGCCTGGCTCACCAGTGTCTCCAGGCGCACCTGTCCAGCCCACAGCACCATCCGGACCTCGGAATCCCTGCGGACCCTTTTGTCCTTCGGGTCCAGCAAAGCCAGGCTGTCCGGCAATTCCTGGTGCACCCTGTGGACCTTTCTGTCCCGTGAATCCATTCTCACCGGGTTGACCCGGGAGACCAACTTGTCCAGAGGGTCCAATGAACCCTGCGGGACCAGGCTGGCCTTGCTGACCCTCGGGTCCTTGCTGGCCTGGCTGTCCGGTGAAGCCCAGTTGACCCTGCAATCCGGGTAGTCCTGAAGGACCCTTCTGTCCGGCAGATCCAGTAAACCCAGTGAATCCCGTTGCACCAGTTTGGCCACGATCTCCGACAGCTCCTTGTTGTCCCTGAGGGCCTGGAGAACCTGTATATCCACAGCAAAACCGACCACAGAGCTGATTAAAATCTTGCATAAAATAACCAACAAAAAACAACAAAATAGCAGAAATGATCAAATGTCATCACACAAAAATATTAACAAATTAATCTACATAAAATTAGGCCTACCAGAAGCTAAAATTAGTACACTTGACAGAGGAGTTCTACTCATAAACATGAGCATTACAGTAAAATAGACGCTGTAAAAAGTGATTAACAAGATGTACAATGTACATGTAACAGCATACAACATAATATACTAAAATATAATGAAAACATAATATAATTAAATTCAATCTATTCTCACCTGCAACGCCATTGGGTCCAGGAGATCCAGTATCGCCAGTGTCACCGTCACCACCTGGTGATCCTCGAATTCCCACACTTCCGGGATTTCCCACCGGTCCGGCCAATCCCGGGTCTCCATCCTGTCCAGGCGAACCGGCCACTCCTCTATTTCCTACCGGACCCTGTGGACCTCTGTCGCCAGTCGCTCCAGTAGGTCCGCGGACGCCAACCTGCCCGGGTGAGCCCACAAATCCGGGATTTCCAGTGTCTCCGGGGTTTCCGACGAGGCCGGACAATCCGGTGGCTCCAGTAAATCCGGCGCCGCCCGGCTGTCCAATCTGGCCCGGCTGGCCCGGACTGCCAATGTCTCCAGCAGATCCAGTTGCGCCGGTGCCGCCAACACCTCCTCGCTGGCCACCCAGTCCTGGCTGACCAGGTTGACCACGATCTCCAGGTGCCCCAGGAGGTCCCTGGAATCCGACTGGTCCTGGAGACCCAACGAATCCTTGAGGACCCGGAAGACCGATCGATCCAGGGGAACCGCGGTCACCAACTTGGCCCACACTTCCGGGAGATCCAGCAGCACCCGCGATTCCAGTGAACCCCCTCTCGCCTTCGGGTCCTGGCAGTCCCTGAAGTCCCTTGTCGCCAGTGAAACCAGTAGCTCCTGTGAATCCCGCAGGTCCAGGCTGACCCTGGCTACCGACATCACCCTGTCTCCCCGTAGCACCCTGAACTCCAAACTCGCCCGGATTTCCCGAGGTTCCCTTATCGCCATCCGAACCCGGAGCACCCGGCAAACCTTGCAGTCCACGCTGACCTACGTCTCCGGGGGCTCCGAGTGAACCGGGCGCTCCAATTGATCCAGTCGGGCCCGAGCGTCCTGGCTCCCCGACCTGGCCCGGCTGACCCTGAGGTCCACCGGGACCACTCAGACCAGGCTGTCCCTGAAATCCCGACGATCCTGTGTAGCCGGTGAATCCCACCGGTCCAGTGAATCCAGCAGGTCCAGTTGCGCCGGTAATTCCGCGCGCGCCTTTCGGACCTGAAGGACCCGGCTGACCCTGCTGGCCTGGGCCACCACGGTCACCGGGGTTTCCCTGCGGTCCGGTAAATCCCGTGAATCCAGGGGAACCGGACAGACCAACTGGTCCCTGGACGCCCTGTTGACCAGGCTGGCCAATAATACCTGTTTGTCCTGCATTCAACAATAACAAGCAATCACAAGTAAAGTAACACAATAACGCAACACAAAACAGTATTCTCACGAAATTTGTCTCAGATTGGTGGATATTCAGTCTACCAGATGCGTACATCACATGAAACACTGTATCATCGATTACACCAGTGATTTCATTCTCGGTAAGATTAACATTTTATCTTTATTAAATTACTATATGAGAAATGAATTCATACTGCAGTATTGCTACAACTACAGCAAATAGCGGGACCACAGCGCATTGCGAACTGTGTTTAACTGCGATGTGTAGAAGTAGTCTACCCACGTTTATTTACTAACATACACACAGCTTTATTCACCAAGTAACGGCAGAGACATCAAAGTAAAAGGAAAGAGATGTGCTTAACTATGTCAATGTCAATGTCAAATTGGGGCTGGTTCTCCATGAGTCCCAGTGAGCAAAGACCTCAAACGGTTCCATTCGCCATCCCCAGAATTTATCCTTAATTGGATATCTCATCGGTTAAGAATCTACGAGACTTTGAAATAAATCTCGTTAGATCCTTAACTCTTATTCTCTTCATGTCATCAGAGTCTAAAACTGGTTTTCCCCAGATGCTCATTCTAGTTGTTACATAGTAACTACATTGACTTATAAAGTATAAGGAAGAAGTGCTTAACTAGTACTTAACTAAATGCGAAGAAATAGTCACGGCTGTTGTAACATATTCAGGTCTCGTGCAGCACTGTTTTGACACATATGCCTACTTGATTACTTACTCACTTGCCTACTTAGGGAGAAGACATCTACTGCAGCTACACTGAGACTGACAACAGCAACCATTTCGAGAGAAGCAGTATACAAGATATCGCACCTTTGCGGCCAGACTGTCCCGTAAAACCTGGCTGGCCCGGGTCTCCAACAATTCCCTGAGGTCCAGCGGGTCCAGTATCTCCGGGAGCTCCCGGCACCCCGGTAGATCCAAACTGGCCGGTGTCACCCGGCTGGCCACCTGCTCCTGCTAGGCCCTCAGGTCCAGTTGCGCCTCGTTGACCGGTCGCACCAGTCGCTCCAATAAACCCAAACTGACCGGCCACACCTTTCGGTCCTTCGGGTCCCACCCGTCCAACGGATCCGGCCGATCCGACACTTCCCGGCTGGCCATCTGGACCCGCTTGCCCGCGAGGTCCTCCAGGTCCGTCGACACCTCGGCTCCCTTGCTGGCCTGATTGACCGGGCCGGCCGGGCTGTCCAGTAGCTCCATTGACACCTCGATCGCCCTTTAAGCCGGTGCCGCCTTGAGGACCTGCCTGGCCCTGGTCACCTACAACCCATTCATTCAACCATTAAACGATCACCTCTCGGGCGAGTGAGTGAGTGAGTGAGCGAGAAGTTTCTTAACGGCACATCAGCAGATAAGAGACCATTTCAGTGCTGTTCGGAAGTTGAACAGAAAACAGGATACGATCATTAAATACAAAAGTTAAGATCGGAAAGATGAGAAACGTAAAATTATGAAACAAAAACAAAGTAAAACAAAACCAAATAAATTTAACAAAAACAAATGTTATAGTTGATTGATCGTAAGGACGACTTGCTTTGATGAAGTTTTTCAAACTAATCTTCAAGACACGTGACGCTAAAGAACTCAGAATGAATATCAGTTTCATAGAAAGTGGTTCAGCTTCTGCTTTAATGTCGTAAACCTATACTTGTAGTCCACTTCACTTCAGAGATTTACATTGCGCAATATTATAGCCAAACGATATACAGTCTAGTCAGGAATACTGACTGAAGCCCAAATTCCACTTGGCTCAACACGACACGATACGACACGATATTTAGCTAATGCATTCTGGCCGAGGAAGATTTGTTGTGAACAAAAGCGTCAAAAGACATGTCGAACGTGTTGAAGTGTGTTGAGGACTGTCTTTCTCAAATAGTCTCGCACACACACTGCGTGTTTTCGCTTTCCCGGCGTGTACGTCCGGAGCACAAAATATTGAACTAGTACAAGCAATCACCATCTTTATCCGCCATGTTGAAACAAGCTAGACACGCTCGGTCTCGTCTTGACAGGACACGACACGACAAGTTGTCCTTCGAGCGATGTGGAATTTGGGCCTGAATATAAATAATTCACGCGATTCAGAATGCAGAGTTGGTGGAGACCCAATGAAATCCTACCATTTTTTGCAGGAAGACCAACAATGTCCTAACATTAGTATGCTCTATTATTATTATTATTATTATTATTATTATTATTATGTATGTATTTATTTTTACGTACACTTTACTGCATGTACAATTGTCATTATAACTAACTAAATAAATGGTTACTAATTCGAAGCAGTTGCCGCACGGGCAGGCAACGTCGCACCTGGCTGTCCCCTTTGACCTTGCTGACCCGGCCCTCCAGTCTCTCCGGCATCTCCCGTCATTCCTGTAAAGCCAGTAGCACCAGTGTATCCGGTTCCGCCAGTAAAGCCAGACACCCCAGGACCTCCTGGTACGCCGGCGCTTCCAGGTAGACCTTCAAAACATCGAAATATCAACATTCAGCAAGGAACAAGCCACCGGCTAGTGTTCCACCGGAAATCATATTACTAATCTCAACGAAACGGCTTCGTTTATTTTATTTAGAGCTTTCGAAGTAACGCGTTAGTTAGCGCGTTAAACAATTTACTGCGACTAAAATAATTAATTCCATTATAAAAATCGATGCCGTTACTGAAATAATGCTGTACGAATGCCACAACATTCGCAAATACGCCACAAAGAGATCACAAATTCCCTTCACGACGACGTTTCTTCCCCCTGAAAGACGGGTTAGCGCGCGCAATGTACTTTTCAGGTCGCCGGTTGTTACACTGTAATGTGTACGCCTACACTGTTTCAAACGCCTAATACGGAGTATGGTAAAGGAGTCCATGATATATCTGGTCCTTCCCACATCAATCAAGCAATGCTGAATTTTTAGAGTGGCCTAAGTATTTAAACACTGCTAGGTCCACATATGCGTTAACAACGCGTTAACTAGCGATTAGTTTTCAATCGCAGCAATTGACATGATTAAAAATGATAATCCCTCGAAATCTCTAATGTTATTTATCACAAACGTCGTATTCAAGGAACACCAAGCAGAAGAGCGTAAAAGCTAATAGTAAAAATAATGAAATCACCGGAAAAAAGCAGAAAGTGAACAGTGCAAAGATTAACCACCAAAACACTGAAATAATTGCTTAACACATATTACAAATATATAAAAAATAGTAAATATTACAATGAAATAATAAAAAGTGTTTCAAATAGTTTCTTTGATATTGAAGTCTATTTTCGTCCCTGTTT
>Ga0056115_1001366_pt1 | contig 11570 bp, 10 predicted proteins | sample WorMetOlspDAHAB1_FD_77007 | JGI IMG/M metagenome (GOLD analysis project Ga0056115, IMG submission 77007) | Marine gutless worms symbiont microbial communities from Max Planck institute for Marine Microbiology, Germany - Olavius sp. DAHAB.1 ... | reverse complement strand
GAATCAATCTCTCTGCTGGTACCGTCGACATGCCGCACAACGATCGGCGATCGCGCTTTTCCGGTGGCCGCAGCTCGGGCTTGGAACTCTCTGCTGCAGCGAGTCCGGGCTGCTTCGTCGATTGTCTCATTTCGGCGGGAACTTAAAACTTACCTGTTTTTAAAATCATTTCCTGTTGTTTAACATGACATGGTGACATTGTAAGGTGGTCCTGCAGCAGCAATGCGACAGTGCCACCTTAATCAAATTCATTTTTAATAATAATAATAATAATAATAATAATAATCAGCAACTGAGCAGTACAGCAAAATCCTTAAGACCTGCATTCACTATTTCCGAAACATAAGCACCAACAATATAATATTAATAATAATACAACTCATCTATTTTGCAGCCTATTGCCGCTGAAACTCATGGCAATTTGGAAGTCGTACTGCATAGTCAGCACTGCAGTAACATGCAGATGACGTGAAGCAAGTTGCACTCGTAATGTAACCATTCTTCAAGCATAATTAAAACACATAATCAGACACAATGGAGACTAACAGAGCTAGAATGAAACACAAATGCATATATCAATCACCTTTCTTTTTTTAGACTGAAATGTTCTTCCCCAGGAAATCTACGGTATTACAAGATCTCGATATATAACATGCCCGATGTCTTTTCTGAAGTGAAAAGCACCAGTGATAAATACACAGCAAAAATAAAATAGTAACACAAGATGTGTCGAATATCAAGTACAACGATACCAGAAACATAATTCTGTTTTAAGGAACAGGCGTAATAACAGTAATGATTTCAGCTATGATGCACTTACTCACTGATGTAGCTTCTGCAATCACAGCATAGTGCCACCACACTTCCAATTAATCCCATTTTGTGACCAATGCAACAAAAACATATTTTGTTATATGTATATGCAACAATTTACAACAAAATCCACGATCAAAATACTGTCATGGCCAGAAGTCTGCAATAAATTTTACACGAACTTTTAACCAAATTCAAACTCTCTATTTTGTCATATACAACTTGGTAGTTCAGTAACAAGAGTCAAGCTTTGTGTGTAGTTTACTTTATGTGCTATGAACGTCTACGTCTATTGTTTGAAGAATAACACCACATTTCGCTGTGCATTAAAATCCAACTTGTGGCCATGACTGCATATCAATAAATACAGAATTTTTCCAGCAGTCGTCACATTCTGTCACACCAGGCAAGTTGGTGGTGGAGGTGGGGAAGCTACTTCAAAGCATGGTGATAATGACGACTCGTAACCCAAGTTGTCACCAGCGGTGGCAGCAGTGGCAACAGCAGCAGCAGTATTATGACTAGCATCATCATCATCATCCATCAACATTTGACAAGCACCAGCCCTATTCATGTCTGCCTCCGAATCAAGCTCACACGGCCACCTCGTCTGTGAATCAACGTTCTGTCTCTTGGGAGCAGATGCTGTCGGTGCTGTGCCATTGTCAACAACATTCTGGACGTAAGAGATGCGTTGGAGTTGGTCAGGACGGAGGCCTGACAAACGTGGTCGTTGTGTCTGCATCTGTGAGGAATCTGGCTGTTGCTGTGATACAGCTGCTGCATCTGCACTGCCTTGGTCCACGGCACGTCGTGACACCAGTGTGTTTCCGTCAACTTCCAAGTCTTCGCTGCTGCCGTGGTGGGTGTTACGCTCAACCGTCGGATTCTGTGCATTCCTCGCCATGAGGCGCGGAGCAACAACTCCTGATCGCTCCAGTTCCACATTACAATCGGGCTTCAACTGCTGTGGTGCTGTCGGAGAAACATCCACAGATGATGACGTTGAGATGTCATCATCATTGGCTGACATCATGTCAGCGATGACAGGGCACGAAGACGTCTTGTTGTGCTGAACTGCAGCTTTTATCGCCAGGTCTTTTAGCAGGGTCGTCGTCTTCGACGTCAGACCTGGTACAACAACTCAAATAACTGACTGACTGCAATGACCAGAGCACACTAATCAGAAAATAATTTCATCAATTGGAAAAATCCTTATGCCCGAGTTAAACAAGGATCAAAAACTGGCACCGAGTTTTAGATTTGTAAACTTGTTTTTTGCCTACCAGTTGCAAACTTTCTGGCAATGTGGCCCCAAAAAACATGGCTGATCAAGTTTCCAGCGATACTTTCGTCCCAGATTTTTATTATCGTTGCAGCATATGAAGTATGAAGCGTAAACCAAGTCACAACCAACTGTATTTCTAAAACCTGCTTCTCAAATAGTGGAATCAAAATATGAGCCAAAAACCGTAGTTGTTTCTGTACGACATGTTTTGAAATTGGTTCTGCTATTGAACTCCGTAAATCGGCGCTTGTTTTCGACCATGCGTGTCTTCAGCATAAGAGAAAGGTCAGTAATTCTATGCATGTAGTCTTTCTCTATCATACATGCAGATGCCACTAACACACACAATGATAATAGCCTTATGCAGAAACAAAGTTTAAAGGGCCCAATAATTCTAAAAACGGAAAATAACTGCAAGCCAGGTGGTAAGAACTGCCTGTGTTTAACAGTTGGCCAGATGTGCACAGCTTCTTGGTTTTACTCATGAGATCCATTCATAAGACTCAATCCAGCATATACAGACATCATGCACCAATCTATAAAAAGACAGATCATCACCCCAGTCCCTGTAGTATTTTGTCACGTAGCACACTAGCACAGGTGTTGCTAGCCTCCCACAAAGCCGACTTCTGACACGTTTTCATAACAAGAGTACGAGTGTGACTGCAGCACACAAGCATCATCAACACAAGCGTCTTTCGCACCTTTGAAGCGCGTCTCCCACAGCGACGACATCTCGCGCGTTCGTTCTTCGACACACACTGCAGAGACGCGTGCCTCGGCATCTTGATCCCAGCACTCTTCAATCGTCTGCTTCAAAGCTCTTATTGCCTACAACAATTATCGCCTTCACAGAGCAAAAAATTCAACTCATTCTGGTGTTTTTGGAAGCAGCTCACAATGACTTCACACAGCAGAACAAGTGGCTCTACTGGCGTCTATTCCAGTTTGAACGGAAATCAAACTGGTCTACAAAAATGACTATAAAATGGCTTGCAGTTGGAACAGTGTTGCCAAAAATGTTGCATACAACAGACAACATGACAGAAATAACTAAAATTCTACATCTGTCTGACAGTTAGTAAGAAGCCATATATAATAATAAATAATAATAGTAATATTAATAATAATAAAACGACGATCTATAAAGCGTAGTAACATGGCTAGAGTCACTGCAAGGGCGCCATTCAATGTATGGCGTCCTTGCAGTGACTCTACAGCCATAGCCATAGGCTCGCACCACGGTGGCTGTCTAACACAAAAGAACAAATGGAGGCAAACAGAGTACAAAAGACTCAACACAGTATCACTTGTCTAAAAGCCAATCACCTGCAGAGGTCTCACTGAGAAACTTGCGTTCCATCAATTGTAGCACTACGAGGGGCAGACAAAATTATGCAAACAATGCACATAAATATAAATACAAGAGGACTGCAGTCAATAGTACCATGTTAGTGTCTTTCCACATGTCTGAGAAAGCTGGACGAAGCTTATTGCGAGACACAGCGACCTGCATCTCCTCAAAAGACGGATGTGCGCCGACTTCTGCCTCAAAAGGAAGGCGATAATCAGGTGTCGGCAAACCTAGCACATCAGCATACACTCTCCCAGTAGAGTACAATTGAGACAAATTACTAACAATAACAAAACTGAAAATTATCACGCAGAAGTTACAAAGCGTTCAACAACTCTTCTGTTCAGTACTATGGGGAGGTAACTCTATCAGCAACAGCTGTGCTGTGGTGCTAACGCCATCAGTTGGGTCTAATGCACAAGCCTACTCAAGCACAGAAAGTACTAGCTTTCAACAACAACTGGTATATGCAGTCTCGCTGTGGCAATCGAAGACGGACGGACGGACCGAGTGTGCCACTAAGCAAAGTTGAGAAATGCTTGGCTTCTGTTACTCAACCAAAGTGCAATACATTTCCCAGTCTGTGATGCACAGCCAAACGCCAACGCAATACCAGACTCGACAGTTATATTCCAGCTGTTGCCTGCCAACTGCAAAGTATACCTCGGCATGGCATAATATGCATACAAGGACATGCATTCACACACACACCTTTTACAAGCCTTTTTCTCCACGACAACCTGGACAGGTGAATCCAGAAACAAATTGTGGGTTGTTATGAAGCTCAAGGGATCTTAGCTAAATTGATGGTAACAGTTAGTCATACTGCCAATTGCAGTACTGTGACTTACAGCATCAATAAAGTACATTATCATTCGCACATTTTACAGACTAGCACCCTCCAATGACAAAAATGATTCACAATGTCGCATGCAGCAGAAATGAGAATTGCTAAGTTGGCTTTTATTCATCTGACCAATGGATACTGGGTCTGTCTCTTGGGACAATGTCATTGTTACCTGTGGAGAGCCTACAGTAGAAAGGGCATCTACAACCAGGCACTGAGACTTCATATTCAACGGACTATAACAATACTTACAGTTAGGCCTACAACTGGTATATATTACTGACCTTGATAAAGGTCGTGACAACGAGTGCCAATCTCCCAGAATACAAGTCCGAGCGCATACATGTCGACTTGTGTCAGCGCCAACAAACAGTCGCACAGATTCACTGAGCCTTCCAGCACCTCGGGAGCCATGTAGCGCAGTGTGCCAACCTAGCACACACAATCTCAACATTGACTGCTGCAACTGTGCAAGTACCCCTGCAGTATTTTGCAGCAGTATGACTGGGGATGTTCGAGCATCTTCGTTTTTTTCCATTGTCGTGCAACGTTTTAATTCAGTTTTGCTGCATGATGGTTTTATTGATAGCAACTAGCCAGAGCAGAGTTCACTGCCAAACAAAATTTTGTAACTTGTAATTTCTCAGCCACCAGGTGTTTTCTCATGGTTAAAAAAAATAATAATAATACAAACACACTGCTGCTGCTAATGCTAGCAGGACAATGAAATGGCAAAATCAGCATCAGTTTTCAGGCTGAGTAACAACGGCAAAACTACAGCAGCCTGTGGAGGTGCACTTAGTCTCACAGTTCAAGTAACATGTTTGAGGTTGTCTGAGGGTTGGCAATCACTAAGCACTTTTTTGAGTCTGCATTCATCACATGTAAATCAGCAAACTCGAAAGCAGACTGCATTCATGACCATAAAACTTATTTCACGAAATTAATAAAATGAATGACAACAAAGTACTGTAGCTTTCAAAATCCCAAAAAAGAAACAGTACATAGTAACACATAGCAAATAGGAGGCAATTGCTGATGCATAGCTTGCATTATGGTAACGGTTCAGGGAACAGATTACAATGAACCAGTAGCAGGTGTAAGGCCGTCAACTTTCATAGCTTGTTACACATAGGAGTGGAGTGGTAAAACTGGATGTCGTACAACACTATTATAGGCACCAACACAATCACAGTATTACAACTGTTATGCAACTATGAGAGAAGCATACATCAGCGAGTGATGAATGTTCGTCATTTGACTGCGTCATGCATGTCATGGGAATCTTCATTGCAAACCCAAAGTCACAGAGACAAAGTGTTAGGTCGGCTTTAACAAGGATGTTGCGCGAGTTCACATCACGATGGACTACAGTAGGCTTCACAACTTCACCTGCTCAAATTCACAGAAACACATTATTCAGCAGTGCTACGCTATCCACTGGCAAAGAGCAAGCCAGGCAACCAAATCATTAATAAGGGTAGCAAGAGCATACAGAATGGGGAAGAGGTTTAAGCCAAACTTACAAAGGCAGCAGCTGTGTTAAAATGACCAAATGACAAGTACAACTATCATGGTGCACAGCCAAGCATCCACAGCATCTTTTGGCATGAAAGCGTGCATGCTTTGTCTTGGTTGGTATCATCAGAGTTCAATGGCAGGTGACCATTCCAATGGGTAAGAATGCAACTTGGTAAAGAACAGAAGACACCATGCAACCCAGGTGTTAGCAGCACTAACAGCTGGCAAGTGTTCGCGTATAACATTGCCACATCTTTCAATTCCATTACATAGCCAGAAGCCAAAGCATGTAGAACCACAGAGAAACAGTATGACAAACTATCAAATTATAACACTCAGCGTGATCGGAGTCGAGCCTTCACAAGTCAAGTATGTTTACTATATTCTCTGTGATATGTGAACATGTCAGCACCCACCTGAAGTCTACATCTGAGAACACAGATTAGAATAGCAGTCAATACAGTGCTAATTACCCCCACTGCTAAGCTCAGTATGCAGATGAGCAAGACCGGCAGCCAATGAGTGCATCATACGACATGTTGTCAGCCAATCAACAGTGTTGTTCTTCAGGTACTCGACGAGACATCCGGAGCGTTCATATGCCATGACAATCGTACCGACGCCATTGGCAGTCCAGTCCTCACGACATCCAACAAACTCAACGATGCCAGGATGTCGCATTAGTGGAAGAGTCAGTACATCTCGCTCATTGGCGTAGCAGCGACACTGTGCCGCCGTCAGAATCTGGCACAAAAAACATCTTAAATGACACATTCAGCACTGCAGTGACTCAGTGCCACAAAATGATGCATATGGAACATGATGCAAAGAACAAAATCAAAGCACAATCAGCCACTATGTGCAACTGCCAGCATCGAAACGCCACTCGGTGGTACTTGGTTCAGGTAAACTAGCTGTATGCCGACACCACCAGGCACCAAATACATGTGACATCCAACATACTCAATGTTAATAGCTTGCTGCACTGGCTGAAAAGGTATATTTTTACTGGTATAGCAGTGAAAACGAACGTCACCCGGAAGTTAAACATCATCTGCATTCACTGCTGTCATTCAATCTTCAGTTCTTAGACATTTTGGCTGAGCAGTAGGCAGACTTATGGCCAGAAATAATGTGTGACAAACTGTATTACACAGGAAATGAACACATAAATAGAGTTCTAAAACTAGCGAGCCCTTTACTCTGATATGGGCAATTTGAAAAATATTTAGTGTGTGGTAACTGGTCTGTCAAGCAAGAACAAGCATGTGTCAGAAAAAACTACGTGACGAGTCAACTCTACTTACGAAATATGACTGTGAGCAACTGTTTTGCTACTGGCACAGTATTTGAAGATGAACTTTCCGCAGCCATCATAAAAACAAAATGATTACCTTGACAGCGACTTCACTGCCGCCAAGCAGGCCACGATACACATCTCCATATCTGCCGTGACTAATGAGTTGGTCAACTTTAAGACCATCAAGGTCAGAGCTGGTAGAACGGCTTGTGGCCGAGATAGAGTCACAGCCAGCAAGAAATGCAGCCGTGTCAGTGGCACTGTCGTCAGCCGGTTCACTTGAATGACATTGCATCAGATATACACGCACTGCAGTGAATGTGATGACTATGATGACAGCGACTGAGAATACAGACACCAGAGCTGTGATGACTGCACGACGCTCGTACTCAGCATCAACTGCTACAAAGCAACGGCTTGTGTCAAATACCGATCGTATACAAAGTACTAAAATATGCAAAAAAAGCGGGAAAAAGAAAAACAGCTCACATGTTGCAAAAAAATTACTGCAGAGCCAAATACTATGTGTATGTACTAGATGCATTTCAATGGCTGCAGCTGAAAGATACCAACCACAAATGTCACCAAAATCAGCCTCGTTTCATTATCAACAATTGAACTGACATACAACAGGATGACAATAACACTGTGGCAGCGCCAGATTTTCTCGGACACATTACGTTGGTCAGAACCAGTACAAAGCACCAATTTCAATGCAGCAGGAGCAACGTACATCTGCAGTATCAGCAGAAAATAAATTGGGCTGCCAATCGAAAAAAATGAAAATTACATGTATAAATTATATGCATATATACACAATAAAAGGTCAGACCATAGTGTGTACCTGCTTATAGCAGGTGTACTTAGGTGCTTAATGCGACTAGGATAAACTGGGTCGCCTAAGCTAACTAGCTAAGTAAGCTTGTATCTGTGCACAGTCATTGGGATATTCGACCAACTTTTCGGTCAGTGATCCCTAACCTAAAGATCTATGAATCCAGGGATCGCCATACATTCGTCGGCATGGCGCTATAGTAAGTCGACCCGGTTAGGGATCGCCGACTGAAAAGTTGGTCGGATATCCGAACAAGAGGGTACCTGCTAATGAGTGCACAGATACAAGCTTATTCAGCTTGGCGACCAGAAGTTGCTCATCCACCAAAATACAGCTTAGTTTACATGCTTTGGAATAATGCAATTATTCAAACATGAAATGAATCAGCAATAATTAAATTTTACAATATCTCTGCTTTTGGAAGTCATTTCAATTTCAAACATCTACACAAATTGATGAGAAAAATCAAAGAGAGATACTACATTGTAATACAGCTTGGATAACTTTTCAAGTTTTGTTTCTGCAAACTGACAAACATTGCTGCAACCACCACTTCCAACCAGTTTGCCAAATTTTTTGAAAACCTGTCCACTAGCTTCTGCATAATCCCGATAACAGACACACTAACTAACTACTATAACTAACTGAGGAACAGGCTTGTTTCACAGTGTACGCAGCTGGTGGTTAAGTGTAAACTAGAAAGTGGTACACACTGCGTTCTGTGCGAATTTGGCTTGGTTTCAATACTGGCAATTGCTCCATAATTACTGTCATAAATAATATTAGTTTATAAGGCTTTAAGATTAATTTCTATCACAAGTGTAATCTGTGTAATCTTTGACCACAAAGCCTCTAATGCTATGACTTAACGCCAGTACAGAAACACATGTTAACCAATGTGTCGACTGTCATCCGGTGCTGACTGCTGGCGCGATATAATCTCGATCGCGGTGAAGTTGACTCTGTCTGTTACATTCACATTGCACAGGTTGCCACGACAACAGCAGAACCGTGTATTGTTGCGGATATTGGGATGATTCAGTGGTGACCTAGCAACACATCCCGGCTCTGGCAGACAGTCTTTATTGTCAGGATTGTCCCAACATCCTGAAAATAAAATATCACACAATTAAACTATCTCTTAAGTCACTAGAAAAGTCTGTCAATCTCCATATCTACTATTTGAGTTTTCATTTCAAAAACGGCAAAAGCTCATGAAAAAGACACATGTATGTCAGTGAATAATTTCATGTCTTCTACAATTAATAACCGGCTCTGCAACTTGTGTGAACATACCAGGCTAATCCATATTACTTCTAATAATAATACTGTCACTGCCATTGCAGCTGATTAATCATGATGAGAGACTTTGCTCCAAAAACAGTAAAACCATAGCAGCAGCAGCAGCAGCAGCAGCAGCAGCAGCAGTAGTAGTAGCAGTAGAAACTAACTGTCATCTCAGAAGTGAGGCAAACCAACACAAATGACCTCATCATTCAAAGGCTGTAAATTTTTACAGAAGGACATATCTTCGAGCGTTGCAGTGCATGCTCTAAATAAGTCAATGTCATATACATTGGGGTTTGAGTCAGTAAATATAGTTTAATGCCCCATCTGCCAAAACACACAGCTGTAATTTTAGAGACAGTCTTCACATGACTGGCATTAACAACAAAGAACAGCAATAAAACATAGAAAATGCATAAGGTACACAAAGTCAACACAATTCAAATAAAGAAATCAGGACAACTAAACAAAATTACAATGTTTATCACACCTAAACACAAAAGAAGGACGACTTATTGTACAGCTCTCAAGCCCATGCAGGACCCATGTATACTACAAGGAGCATATGTTGCAAAACATGTCAGAAGCAAATGGGGGCGAAATGTGAGGTTAAATCATCAATGTGAAATGGCAACATGTCCACCACAGCACTGTTTGCACAGTCACTGTCCCCTTGTGAAGTGGCCTTCATGTCTCATCAGTCAGGTTATCATAGAGAAAAAGTATACTTACACAGTAGCATTCAACATAAACAACAAAGGCAAATACCTTGCATGAATACGGTGTGCTGCGTCTTGTCATGTGGGTTGATGTACCACAAAGTATAGCAAAATTCTTTATCGCTATTGCACTTCGTAACAGTCACTTCATTACTGATGTCATCTTCAATCATTGGCTCTCCTGTCTCAGCATCAGTTGTTACTTTGTTCTCGACATGGGCACAATATGTCCCATTCAGCACACTGTCATCTGACATCAACACACAAAACAAACACAACTTACAGTCAACTAGACTGCTAGCAGCAAGGTATGTGCATTGTGCAACTTTTGCAATGTTAGAGGTGAGGCTATGAACTGTGGGCTTGGCTGCGATGAGCCGGATTTTATGCCAAACCCAATGATTTGCAGTTGGCCTACACAGTTTAAAGAATCAAATGTGCGACATAGGCCGGGGGTATAATGCGGATGTGCGGATGTCACAACGGGTATAATGCGGATTCCGATGCGGGTAAACATCCGCATTTTACCCACGTAACAAATGAGTTGAGTCTTCACTAAACCGTACGAAGCATGCATCCAGGGCTGCTTAGACTGTAATGTACAATCATCATGCATGTCTGCTGTAGTGTTTTGGTTCACTATTATTAGTTTATATCGACCTCCAGGGCCGCTGCGTCACTGCCGTCACGGCACACGCCGCCAGGGTATACAGTTTAGGCATATAGTTGCACGATTATTGCAATATTGCTATTGATTATTGCTTGAGCGACTGGCATACTGATGGCTACAGATGGCGCAGAACGGCTCTTGTCCAGCAAAGTGTACGAACGGTCTACAACTGACGAAAAGGTACTTTCGGGTATGCAGTTTTATTTGTACTTTACAGTTTGTAAATCAAGAGTCATCGGAACATATGACAAGGCGATAGACTACACTATTTATACGCTGTCAATATTCGATAGGGTTACAGTGATTGTTAGGGTTAGGTTCAATGTACAAACAAAGTATAGTAATTCCATGACTTTTAAAAATTCGCTGTCAAAAGTTGACTAGTCTGCGAGTTATCCTGTAAGCCTACCACTACCTACATCAGAACATACTACAGAATATAGTGTCCGACAGGGAGTTTAAAAGTAAGGAGGTTATTATTATTATTATTATTGTTATTATTATTATATTTACGTTTCTTGAGGCCTCAGAGGCTAACAAAACGCCTAAGATTTTACCACTTGGGACATTTGTGAAATATGTCTAAAATGTACGTCACACTGGCGCCATCAAGGTCACTTAAAGCAGCTTGTGTTAGTTCAACTTAGTTTACATGTCACTCAAAAGGTCATTTTTCTTCCATTCCCCGTCCCTCGCGTTGTTCCGAATATTGTGCGAATTGTATGCATTGGTTATGTGCGAAGTGTTAAGAAAATATTTCTCCAATGTATAAATATTTGTCGCTAACATTTAGGCCTTCGTATTTTCATGTTTAGCTCCTATTATAATTAATAAATGTAAAAAAACTTAACAGTTTAAAACAGTGTTTAACGGCGACACGGCCTACATCACACAACTAAAACAGCAAAAATCAAAAAGGTGGTATTACTTTTGCAG
>Ga0056115_1001365_pt1 | contig 11571 bp, 7 predicted proteins | sample WorMetOlspDAHAB1_FD_77007 | JGI IMG/M metagenome (GOLD analysis project Ga0056115, IMG submission 77007) | Marine gutless worms symbiont microbial communities from Max Planck institute for Marine Microbiology, Germany - Olavius sp. DAHAB.1 ... | reverse complement strand
GACGCTGCTATGCTGTCGTCACTTACTCGATATTATCTGACGACACCATTTCAGAAACAGTCTGGAAAATAATCTAGTGGAACTTACGAAAACTACGTGCATTTCTGCTAGCTGAGAGCAAATCTAGCAGTTGCACAGACTAATAAACGATTCAAACACGAAGTTTTTACATCATTGGCACTGGACAGCTGCTTAATAGCTGAATGTATAAAAGGCACTCAAGTTTTTCCATGATTCAAGACTCAGCTAGACAGTTTTCTGACTTTTTCACATCACATCTGTAACTGCCATTTGGCATTCGCTGAGTTACACCTACCTATACAGAGGACGGACAAATTTCATTCTTCCCTGCTCTGACACAAACTTCAGCGCCAGCGGAATGGCAGTTTCCACCTCAGCACGAATACATATTCTCAGCCACCTGACAACAAACAGATGTTCGTGTCAAACTTACACCACAATGATACATATATACACACTTCACAGCTCTTTTTACAAAATACCACGTCAAACAGGGTGAGCCAGACACAAAATTCTGATTTATAGAAGCAGGAAGGGTGAAGGAGAAATTCATACGTGCCATACCAGTCAGGTCAGATGTCACAAAGTGTCAAAGCACAAAGGGATTGTGATAAACTGCGTTCTAATAGTCATGCAACCATAACAATATAAGAGAAAAGCTATGACATTTAATGTTAATATACAATATTCAGCTGTTAAGTCTACTTTGTGAGTCTCAAGACCATCTTATATAGCAAAATCACACACAGGCTGTATGCCTACACACTACTGAAACAACTGAAGGTTAATGTCCTGACCAAATCACAACATGTACAATGCACAACATTTGAAATAACATGCATCTGCACACTATCACACAAAGATCACTAACACATGAACTAAAAAAGAAAACACTGAATAGAAAGTATGGTAATTTTGAGAGAAAAAATACGACACAAAATTTTACACAACGAACATTTTAACCTAACCCATACTGTGTATCTGTTGAGTCTATCTGAAAATCACAAGATATATTACGTTGTAAGAGCAATCCATAAGTTACTGAAAAATCTGTCTATTTGGTAACTACAATACCTGAATCGTATTTCGGAATTTCTTGCAGCATTGAAACTATACAGTTCTTCCATTTTTGCAACTTTTTCTGGCGTCAAAGGCGGCTGTATAAACACATTTGAAAAATTCTTTAGTGACAAATTATCTCATGAACTAACAAAACATACCAATATTGCTTCATGTTGGACGCAATGCCACTTGCCAAAGTTTGTAAAATATAAATACATATTTACTAAACAATTAACAGAATCACAAAAAAGATGAAGCAAACAAGAGGAAGCAGTGCATGACTGCGGATTACTCAGACAATCGTGATCCAAAGTTTTCACTCTCGAACAAAATTTGAAAATTATAAACTTATCAAGAGGTTTCTGCGTGGCTGTTTCACAAAAAGCAAGTATCTAAAGCCAAACATGCACAGTAAACGGCTGAAAAACGTACATGCTGAAGGAGTAATCCAAGAAAAGCTTTCTTTTGGTATGCGGAGAAATTCCGAAGATCAGTTGATTGAAACTGTGACAGCTCCGATGCGTTACAACCATTCCACTTGTCAGCCAGATATGAACATGCGTCCGTCAGTGTCTTGTCATAGCTAAACAAACATTCTCCGTAAAACGCACTTATATTTTATTAGCCAGTCATGAGCACTTTTTGTTACGACTGTTATCATAAAGTATCACACACATACATACACTTCTGGTACCATTAGAAATTTGTTAAGAAAAGACAAAAAGGAAAACAAAGTCTGCCAACATTTCACACATAAAATGGAATCACTCAAATTGCATTACGCTACAAAATTTATAGTGCCGAGTCTAGAGATAAACAGAACAACCATGCATTACAACGTTAGATGGTAGGTAAAAAAGATAAAACACTAAATAAAACCACATTAACACAGGAATCACCTGCTTTAGTTGGAAAACAGTGCTGCAGAAGTGTCAATTATCATGATTTCTTAAGACAAAAAAATCACGGCTCAGTGTCAATAAAAATACTCTAGCAGAGCCAATTTCTAATGGCGTGTGCAAAAAAAATTACTGAATAAAATCACATACTGTGGTTTGAATGGTGGCATTCCTGGTTTATGGAACCATTCATCCCATTCCATCTGATCAAGCAACTCTTTCTAAAATGTAAACAATCAGAATATATTTTATACTGTTAAGTTTAAATAATAAAAACTGTTTAGAATAAAAACATAGGAAAATATGGTTTTCATTGATTTTCATTTTCTAAATGCATTACTGACTGCTGTCACTGGCAACCTAACCCTATACACCACAGACAGTGTTGTATGTTCTACTCAATTAAAATCCAGAATTCGTTTCTGGTACAAGATAAAGTAAGTAAGTAAGTAAGTAACAAAGTAAATAAGAGTATTTCTGAGTGCAATTAAAAGAAAGGTGACTGACACTGCACTTTGGCCCCACTGCCCAAATAAAAACGTCTTCAGCAACCATATAAAACAGCTGTATAACAAGTCTGGCTGTCTGAAGTCCGTCAACAGATTGTTTCAGACTCGAGGCCCAGATGCTGAAAACTTTTTATCACTTAAGATGAGCAAGAAGTGTACGAGTGTCAGCCAAACACTCTTCTTGGAGGGGTGTCAGTGATGAGACAGCAGTCGTCAGCCAGGTAGCTAGCAGTGTGCCATACAGCGCCTGGTGGATTACCCCAATTGACAGGGGAAAAACCTAACAATCCAAGGCATATGACCATTTATTCCTTCCATCAGTAAGTAAATATGACAGAGACAACCTTGTCGTCAAAGAACTTGTAGAGAAACTGTTTCCAGTCATCTGTACTCACTGACTTGAATTTATACTCTTCCACATACGCTTTCAGAAAAGGCTCAAATATGTCTACAAAATGAATACAGTGCATTGTGCTGACGGGTCTGGATAAGACAATCATCAGCAGAATGAAACTAGAGAGTGAAGTAAAAAAATAGCACTTGTTCAAGTACAATATCAGAGTAATACAGCACCATTATTGTAAATTACACTAAATGTCTATTGAAAATCTAGTCTTTGATGTTTTTTTCGGTTCTGAATCTAATAGACACACATATTCAGCCTCCAGAAGAACAATTTATCTCCGATAACTACTGATACAGAATCTTGAAACAGTTTGTTGATTTTCTTTACTAGCCAACCACATGATTTGCATACGGATGAATAGAAATGGTTAAAATCAACACAACAAACCTGCGCCTCCTAGCTTCTGTTCCAGATACATCAGCAGGTTGGAGCCTTTCTCATACGGCACTGAAGAGAAGGCGTCGTCGGGATCAACTCCTTTCAAATCAGGCACAAGATGGGTGTATGGCTCGTGGATACGATTTATCTGTAATGTCAGCACAGTTTTACCAATTCACGTTAAACTATTGCCAAAATGCAACGTAAAATGTCTATAAACAACAAGTAACAGTCAATACTTAATAAATCAACAATGACAACGAGAAACTAGCACCAATAAAAATGTATATTTTTTTCTGGGTATACTGTGTACAAAAAATTACAAGGAATAAATCTGCTATAATTTGCAAAACTGCACGGTATGTAAATGTAAATGTATATGCTAATGACATAAAGATAATAGAAAGATGAATAAATTAATAATTTATTATTCTGACACAATATATTGGCTATCACTAACTGAGTAAGTATTTTATATCTTTGTGCTGTATTGTGTATATTCCACTGATATTTAGTACAAATATCTTAGGTGCTGCCTTTATACAAAACTAAACACATACGAAAACGATCAACATTTCACCCACTGATAACAACTGATAACCAAATTGGTGGTCAATCGTCATGAATAATCAACAACCTGGTTCCGCAGTTCTGACCATCCGTCTAAAGCCAGAAAATGACGCACTTGTTCTCCAAACATACGTCCGGCAATCTTTCGTTCAATGAACACTGTATGACCTTCATTCAGCCTGACACCAAAAAATAAGTAAGCAAGCAAATAAGTGTATTTAAAAACAGCTCACACTGCGCTGCCGTGTCTCTGACCAAATAAAGCCATTTTCAGAACTGAAAATGAACTGAACTGGCTGTATGACAAGTTTGAGGTCTGGCAGTTGACTGTTCCACAGTCGAGGTCCTGCTATACTGAAGACTCAATGAACCTGAACGTTCAACAATACGGTTCTTCACACATCAACTTCTAAGCAAACATACTGCAGGATTGCAATACACATTACACAGCATGTACATCACATAAAATATCCTGACCAAAAATACTCCCAATTACTAGCACTAACCAGAAATGTTCCCAGGTCCTGTTTGTGACCAAATTTCCCATCCAACTGTGTGTAATTTCATGTGCAACAACAAACGCCAAAGATCGATCGCCAGCCTACAAAACAACGTTCAACCCAGAACAACGTATGTGGAACCGAACATGACAGAAATCACATCGCTTTTTGAAGAAAGCCACTGACAGAAATATCATTAATCAGCTACTTAAGAAACAAAGTTCCAGTAGTTATACTGTGTATTCATTATCTGTAAGGTGATTCACATTCATGCAGCAACAACCTTTATAAGCAACAAAAGATAACTGACACGTGTATAATGCACATTATCTATAAAATGAATACGAAACGAGAATCGTTTAAATAATGTATATCGTTTGACCTAAATACGAACAAAATTTTTTTGTACAAATAAACCTGCAACAGAATAGGAACAGTTTGCCTTTCAAACTAAGGTCCACGCATGACTACTTACGATACACGTTGGAGTGACAAATGTCAGACATGGGTTTTCCATTCCTCCATACGGAAAAGATGGAGGCAACACCAGCAAGTCATACACACCCCAAACGTAAGGACCCAGAATGCTCTCTGCAGTCGACAGCATTGTCTCCGTCTGTTACATGCAACAATTAACACTTTGAAGAAAATAATTTACTATTTGTCATGAACTTCCAGATAACATCCGACATTTCTCGAAAGTGTCTGATGGGAACTTCACTACTGGAGAAACCTTCACTCTTCAGCAATTCAGTGTAATTCCAACCACTGCATTTTCTGACAAAACTCTGCCCCATTACACTGCCTGCTTTTGATATCACCATGCCAACAAACTGCTGCATCTGTATCAATGGTTAAGGTAGAACAGGGTTTGAACACAGCTGTAGGCTGTTAATCAAAACTTACCTGGACCACACAATAGCACTGGATGAATGATCTTCCACATGCCATTCCTTCTGCACGTTGATTCCATGACTAGTCGAATAATTTTATTAAAAACTGCTAAAAACAGACAAAATAATTTTACATAAAATTTGGATGTAACTACCTCAGCAAATTCGTGGGCTGCAGCATCAATCATTTCACTTTCAGACCACACTTTTGACCTTGGACCAATGTCCCTGAAACACAAGCAGTACAATATGTTCTGCACATACGTTTATGATCTACTCGTGTTTCATAGTTTGGAGCTAAAGACTGTCAACAGTGACTGACGTCACAGTGCAGCAGCTTTGGAAACATCTGCCCAACATACTTCCTGTACAACTGCCAGAGTTTATCTGTGCATATTAGTCCCTGCCGCTTCAAAAAGATCATATATACTCTACAAAAGATGACATCAAAAAGCAAATTGCAACAAAGGTAATGTTTATCACGTTGTATTAGAAAAAAACAAAATATGTCAATGTAATGTAACAAAATGTTACAAAATTTGTTAACGTAACAAAAAAGGAATGGACCTGCTGACGATATTTCCAACAACAATTGCCATGAGATAACTGGCAACTGGAACTGGCTGTTCAAAATAATGCAGCATTTTCGACATATCATTTTTATCCGTTCCGCTGCCTTTACGGAGACTGCTCATCAATGCCACAAGTTCCTTCGGTGCACGTACCTGCATTACCAGTGGTTAAGGTTACACAAATTTAACCTTTACAAACACTCCTAACCTTGACACTGCAGAATAGATATCCAACACTTTAAAATATCACTCCTGTCAATGCTAAAACGTTTCCAATAAGGTGTTTAAAACTGCCAATTAACTTACTAACTAGTCATTATAACATTAATTCATTTTCATAACAGTTACCACAACCAATAATTGCAAACAAATGAAATAATTAACTGACATGATTTGCACTGCAACATAACAGCAATTAGATTCCTTATTAGCACCTGCAAATAAAAACTGCTATATGTATATGACATTCCAAAAAATGTTACTTATTACAGCTAATCGCATATACTATTAATTATAAGCACACAAAAAGTTTGCAAATTACATACAAGCACTCACTGTGGCTGTATAAGGCATTTTAACACCTGGCGAATCCTGGCATGGCAGCATGCTACGTGAGTGAATAGCCTGTAGCAGAACAAGTGACTTTAAACACAACAAATGCACAAATACAGACATGGCTAAATGTCAACAGTAAGTAGCAAAAATCTACAAAGAAATAACAGAAATAACCAAAATTGTTAGCAATTCTGTACTGTACACTTTGAACACGAAGAAACTGCATTAAAATAGTGATGTTTCTGAAACAAAACTACCACAACAAAGAACAATTCATACCTGGCACTGGCTGAACAAATATGGATGTTGCTTGCCACACGTTTGCTCTGCTGTCAACCACTGAAGTGCACTTGCACATGGTGATGTCTCATACTCAATAATGATAGTAAACCTGCATTGTATCAGTATCATAACCATCAGTGGACACAAAAGTGTGCTTGAAATTTTTTTGCAGTGGAATTAAGCAAGACATTTCTACCAAAGGTAAAGTGGCTGTTAACAAAACAGCAACATTAGTGATGAGCACATTCATTCTCATTATAAAATACGAACCAAAGTTTCACCAAATGAATTCAGCCCATTTAATAAACAGATAGGCAGAAAAAGTTGCATATATCATACTCATTCATCAACTGCTGTGGCAACTCTATGACTAAAGGAGCACCAAAAGCAGCCACTGTTGTTCCAACTGTAAACTGTAAGTTGTCAGAATCAGCAGCATTACTGACAGACTTAATGTTGAGGTCACTGGTGTCAAGTATCTACAAACACAAAAATGAGAACAGCAATGCATGTCATACAGCATGGCACACATACAATAAGAATTGTAAATATTAATACATCCATATAACTCAATGTCTCTACATACACTGACAATAATAATAAGCAACAAACATAAAATTACATCCAGACAGATGCACAGTTAGCACAATGTGAGACACGACAGATGTAAACTGAAAAACCATTTACAAAAGCACAACAGTTTCCCATCAGAAATAAATCTCCATCAGAATTAAATGTCTAAAACACAAACACAGACTTACATCTTACAGCCATTCTGTCATAATGGAATATTAAGACAAATTATACAAAATATTCACAACAATTTTACATCCTGAAAACAGTGAGTTACCATCATGTATCATTTTCTCATGACTGCATATATTAACGTTTCCCAAAAATATGTAACCAAGAATAACTTGCCAAAAAATTTGTTATCTCACAATTCACAAATTTCAAATATCACCTTTCCAGCTAACACCAGCCACTCGTTATACCTGGCTTATGCAGTGTTGTAAGTAGGGATGTACCGAATATTTGCTTCGTATTCGCTTCGGTGCCGAATAGGGCTCCGAATAGTGTATTCGTATTCGGACAAATAGTGTCGTCAGAACGAATACAAATAGTTAGTCTGTATAGTGCAGCTAGTGACGTCTACGGCCGACTTCACTCAGTCGGTGCCAGCTGCTCTCGCTCAGACTGCCTGGTTATGGGAGACGAATGAAGGGGAGATGGTCATGGCTAGACAGCATGCAGATATGGCCATAATTAGCGAGGGACATAAAGAGGTGGTAAATATCAGAACAGCAGGTGCAGCGTCAGAATTCTCAGCTGCCAACGCTATTCGTATTCGTATTCTTATTCGGCCAAATAGTTCACAGATAGCACCAGATAGCACAATATTTACAACAAGATTATACAACAATATGGTGATAGAAAAATTTACATGTATTCATTACTGGACTCCACCATGATTTCATGCAGTAAACCGGTTCGCAAGGTTTGATACGAACCAGTTTCAGTTTTGCAAATGGAATAGAAATCCGATGAATCCAGAACCGGTTTCGGTTTGTCAAATATAATACGCCTATAGTTATAACTAGACTACAAATAAGAAAGTGAATTTCTGAAGGTGAATCGGACACATATCCACTTACCAACCGATTGGCTGATGGTGTCATTTTCCTTACGACCATTCTGACGGAGCCTCGCAGCTTGCGATCCACGAAATCAACATCTACATCTAGATGCAAATGAGTCACAATGCACTCATCTGGTCTAGAAAACGAATTTGGATCTATTTCGCTTAACTCGACCATATTGTTCAAAGTTCTTGTAACATTCGTTTCGTTTACCGGCGTTTGGAACACCGTAGATAAGGCCACACCCCCAATTTCCATAGAGATCGATGTAAACATTAAACATTCAGTGGGTGTGGTTAATGTGTATTTTAGTTCATAATATCAGTTTACGTCATTGTACCGCATACGAGCAGACGAATTTTGTTTAAACTTTAAATTTAATATTTTAATTGCAGAATTACTCAATCATTTATGATAAAATGGCAGCATTCCTCCAAGAGTGGAAGTACAGAGGAGAAGGAAACAGAAGTCTCGTTATTGCCAACACAGTGGTTGTCTTGTTCTGCCTCTGTTTATGTTTCTTACCTTGCAAATTGCGTATCAAGAAAGTAATTAAATGATTTATGTAGTGCCAAAGTTTGTTGAGAATCAGGGAATTAAATGTGTTAATTTGAATTATTTGCTGTAAATGTAAAATGTAAATATGTTAATGACCCAGCCTAAAGTCAGTGCAAGCTGTGCAGAGTAGACCTTGCCAGTTGCACGCCAGAACTAACCATAACCCTAACACCCATAACTCTAACCATACTAACCTAACCCCAAGCATAAGTTGTCTTTAACCCTGGTTGGCCGGTTTTAGGCTTTTGGCCAGGCCTGGCCAGATATTAGGCTTAGCTTATTTTAGTTACTGATTTTTGACTGTCGAAAATGTACATAAGGTGCTAGTTGGCCATTCTCTGGATGATGACTTGACTCAGAATTAAAGCCTACAGCATACCAGTCTTTCACATGCCTGCAAAGTTGATCTAGTGAATACAAGATTCTGTTCTAGGGCCTAATTGTCATAGTGTCAAGAACAATTTGGAAGAAACTTAGGGGACATGTTCCAGCTATTGATAACATCTGAGTAATTTTAATGTAATGTGATCTTAGATGCAGTATTTTTGTATTTTGCGAAGTGTATCATAATGGCATAATTGATTGTTGTTCTCTGATATCCAAAATTTTCTTAAGTGAAAAAATAAGTTTGTTCTGATTTTGTTGTAGAAGTGCATAATTTACAGGCTCAGAAAAGTACCTGTAGAAGAATTGAATATTGCCGAGGTATTTTTGGATGGTTATAATTATATTTTATGAACTGAATTCTCTGCACAATGAGTTCTGCTTTGAAAATTGTATTGTTAGCTTCTCTGTCTGAGATTGTGAGTTATGTGTTTTCTTATGAAATTTATGCAGGAAAATGTGAAGCGGCTGTTGGAACATCAGATCAGTTTCATGCAGAACATTATGGCTTCTCTGATTGGACAGCATTATCTTGTATCATCAGTAAGTTTATCACATTATGCTTCTTAGTTTTTCTGGCAGAAGAATCAATATTATACAGCCTTCCCTTTTTCCCATTCATGCTGATTTCTATGCATTTTTGTTCTGTTCTGGCTTACAGTGCAATAATGGATGGCCAGAGGAAATTTAAATTCAGTGGAGAGATTTTATGTAGCTAAATTTACATTGCAAACAAAGGTCAAGGTCACCAACTCGACCTTGAATGAAGAGGTTATTTCTTGAACTTAATGGGAAGACCTGCACTTCTGAATGGTAATTTCTCGAGACTGTTTTCGTACACCACATTAGGCTGTTGTAAAGTATGTGCTGTCATACTCGCATTATTACTGGTTATGTTTTGCTTTTTGTCTGTTTGCCCATTGCATTGGTGATTACTGATATGTGTCAAAATGTGTGTCATCAAGATATTTTGTCATTGGGTAATCCACTAGTATAGCAGTCTGTTTCCTTACTTTGTTCTCGTATCTCAGGAGTGCACTGCTAATTTGCAGTTCATGACTTCATGAGACTTATGAAGATGGTTTTGTTACGTGTAGAAATTGGTGCAGTTGTCGAAGGAGTTTATTGAGACAGTAAAGTGTACTGTGGACTCTGTTCGGCCAGGTTTGTTTGTGTGAAGAAAGGTGTACTCTAAATTTTTCTATGCTAATTTTGACGTGCAGTATGCTTTTATGATGTAGAAGTTTGAGTTTTTGTTACTGTGGTGGTAAATATGGTCATTGTAATAATAAAATTTGTAAAAAAAATAATTTTCAGAAAGTTGATATGCATGCGTTTTCAGCATATATTGTATTGACTGAGTTTTGAGTGGCACTGTGGAGGTTGCCGAAATTTTTAGAAGCTTTTGCGAAAATGTTTCTAATTTGTGTGATATGACAGAAACAGTCATGCAGGATAATTCATGATAAAGAATGTATTGCATGACAGAATATGTGTTTATAGAAAAAAAACTGTGAATGTGTTGTCAGAAACGAGCGGATGTGGCCACATTGGCCAGTATTGGAGTCATTTTGGCAGCTGTGGTGCATTTTGCCTTCACGCTCTTGTTTCCTGATATGTAGTTTATGTTAGCTTCTAACTTTTTGATATTCGTTATTTTTATGTGCTGTTCAAACTGTTATTACTAAAATTGCACAGGTCTTGTAATTTGCCCAATATTCCCATATGGTGTGTTCTCTATATAGCTGATCGACTTTCAAAGACGGTGGATGTGAGCTGTTTATTTGCTGTGGAGATGCCAGACCTTTGCACTGTACCACTTAATTGTACATCCAAGCAATCTTTGCCTGACTGCATAGTCCCCGAGCACACGATTGCTGTCGAAATAAAGGTTTGTTACAACAGTTTAACTGAAAATTCTAGAAACTTCATTGCACCATGATTTACAAAGCAAATGTTTTCCTTCGATTGAACATTGCGTAATTACAGCAGCTGTTTACTATGATATTTAACAAATGTTGGTTAAATGAGCTTCATCGTTTTTTGAAGATGAACAGGAATTTTGCAGTAATTGTATGATGTTTGCTTGCTGATAACTTATTTTTGTCATTTTCATTACCTTGACATTGTTGCCACTAGTGATATTTTTGGAGTACACTTGCCAACTGGTAAACAAAGAGTATGCAATAGTGTCAGACAAAATCAGTCATTCTTTTGTCCTTGCATGGGTTTTCTAAAAATATGTGTAAAATTTCTCGGCTTTGTGACTCATGATGGCCAAGTGACAGCACAATAAAAATGTTGTTGCCTTTTGTGAAAAACCCTGTTATGTGATATTTTGT
>Ga0056115_1001364_pt1 | contig 11573 bp, 10 predicted proteins | sample WorMetOlspDAHAB1_FD_77007 | JGI IMG/M metagenome (GOLD analysis project Ga0056115, IMG submission 77007) | Marine gutless worms symbiont microbial communities from Max Planck institute for Marine Microbiology, Germany - Olavius sp. DAHAB.1 ... | reverse complement strand
GCCATTGAAATGCTTTATTCGTTGTTATGGTTCTGGGAATTAAAAAAAAATTCATTGAGGCATTCATAAGAAGTATGTTTCTATGTATATATTTAGATAGCGATTTGCATTTGTAACACGTTTGCTGGTAACTTGAGTCATGTTTCCAAACTTGTGTACTTACCGTATATTTTAGTTGGAAGGACTAGAAAGTGAATTATATTTGACTTGGAACCCCTTTTTCTGTTTTGGGAAAATCCTTAAAACTGTGTTGAAATGACTGTCTGTGATTTTGTCATTACACACATTTGTCATTTTTTTTGGCGATGCAGGTTTGCTTTTAATCTCAGCTATATATACATCTACCCAGAAGTTAGGTATACATTTGTCATGATGATGCACACAATGCCCTTAAAGTGTTTTTCGTGTGGAACTGTTTTGGTGCTGGTGGGCGGGGGGTAGGGCTCACTGAATTGCAAAACAGATGGCAAGTGAAGGTGTGCATGAGAATGAAGTTGTCAACAAATGAATGTCGGTGTCAAATGTCAGTGTGTCAATTTGTATAACGCATCACCAGTAAACCCCTAATTTTCAAGTGTGTGCAAACAAAATGTTTGGGGAGGCAAAAGCCATTACAAGGGAAATCCCCCACCCCCTGCCAACTTCTGTCCTTCAATATCACTCTGTTTATTGGCTTGGAATGACCAGGCACAAACAGAATAGGTTGTTGTTTGCGCTGTGATGTAGAGCCGAACCCTCCCATTGACGATGTCATTCGTGTCGGCATTGTTCCACGGTTCGTCCAGTTGTTGCAGAACGAAAGCAACTGCACACTGCAGGTCGGGATTCGTTTCTCTTCAGCTTTTGAGTTATGTGGCTTTGCGTGCAGTCACTCGGTGGTTCAAATGATGCTTATCTGCATATTGTCATCACACAGGTGTCTCACAATGTGTGAAGGGCTGACTGCACGAGCTGAATAGTTGCACTTGGCTCCATTGCATTTGCTCACTAGTTTACCTGGGAAGGTCTCTTGCATGGAAATGCCTCTGTCATAAAGCATTATCATTTGGTACTGGCTAGGGGGGATTGATGATTATTGTTTTCCATTTAATTTATGAAAACTTTGGAAAGATAGCTATATTTTAACAACAGTTAATACCACTAACCATTAAATATTTCATCTGTTGGATCTTGATGTTATGTATCAGATCAGTAATTTCTGCAGTGGTGTTATCACTGTGCACAAGTGTATACCAGCAGCTGGAGACTAAGCGTCAGGACGGACTATCTTTTTTCTCCTTCAAATTTAGCCAGAATCAGTCTGTAAATCCTCCAGATTCTGGAAAGAAACTCAGATCAGGCAGATTTAAATTTGTTCAGAATTCAGACTTTGTTGTGTTTTCATGTGAAATCAACCGTACACTGAACACATATGATGGTTTCAGTTTGAAGCTGCGTGGGCGCTGACAAACATTGCGTCTGGCACATCAATTCAGACCCGCGTTGTTATTGAGCTTGGTGCCGTTCCGATATTTATTCGACTCCTCTGTTCTCCACACGAGGATGTCCAAGAGCAGGTGTCCTGGACAGTTATGTTGTATTGTGTCATTAAATATGTGCTTATCCACACTGTTCAGAAGCAACAACTGTAGTGCATTGGAGCTGAAAATAAATTCTTGATTTTGTTGCATTTAGAGTAGCTATGAATGGTGGTATCATTGCCATTGTTTATTGCCTAGGTTGCCAATCCAAATAATGTTAGTGGGAACCCTTGTACACCACAAGCTGCTTGAGCACCCAGCCAGCCCACCAGTTGTAGACTGTTAGTAGCACATCGTGCATAGTAGTTGAATAAATGGATTTAAAATAAGTAAATCTCTTAACACCTTTCTCAATCACTGTAGTTTATGTATTGACATCAGTTTTCTGGTACCATTTCAATATCCTTCCAGTTGTACTTGTAACCTTGTGTCTGCTTTTATCCGGTTTGGATCTTTTATTCTTGGTCCTCTCCCCCCCCCCTCCAAAAAATGAGAAGAACTTGTCAGGAGAGGCATACAACACTACTCATTCACTGTATTGTTGGCGTTGTTTTAAGAGATTTGTTGTCACTAGAGTCTGGCTTATAACTACTTTGGCCCATTGCAAGGCAGTGACCGCAGTCTTAGTATTGCCTTTGTTGTTTGGTGTTGTACTGCTGTACGAGTGTGTATCTGAATTGTCGACTGTGATGCTAGGCGGTATGGGCGTTGGGTAACATTGCCGGCGATAGTCCAGAATGCCGCGATTATGTGATCAATGAAGGAATTCTAATACATCTGCTGCAGTAAGTCTGTAGCTTGCGTGCCTTTTTTCGACTTCCATACTTCTGTTGTTAGAAGTTGGTGGCCGCTTGTTGATTTCATATGTATATGCTCGAGAAATGGATACCTTGCTGTAATTAATGTAGTTATTTTTCCAGTTTTGGTTATGTTCTTGTGGTTTCAACGCACTCTCTATTCTTTTTTGCAAGTCACACATACTGTCCACACACAGTTAAATTGTCAAAAGCTCTCCTCCTCCATGGAGGGTTGTACATTGGTCATTAACTGTTGGCCTCAATATCAGTGTTACGGGTGTGGTCTGTTTTGCCTCCCTAAACTGGTACAGAATAACATGACTGACTTGGCTTGCCAAGTTACTGAATATTTCTGTTTTTTTTAAATTTTCAATATGCTTGCCAAGTGGCTGTAGTGTCGCTATTTTTTATTGCAACTTTAAATACAGTTTGTAATGAGTCATGTTTTGCTTCGTTTTTATAGACTATTACAGAAGTCGTCTCGAATGTCGATGATTAGAAATGCTATCTGGTGCTTGTCGAACCTTTGCCGAGGCAAAAATCCACCACCAGACTTCAGCAAGGTGTGGTCTTCGTTTCACCGTGAATTCTGGAGTGAAAAACTGATGCAGATATGTAATGATTTTGAATTTACTGAATTCATCAGAATAGTATAGAGTCAATAATTGAAGATGGTCTTACAAAGATACATGGTTTTATGTTCTGTTATATTGCATGCACTTGTTCTGACAGACAAATAACTGAGAATTCAGAAAAGTAACGGGCTAGCATATCAGGGCTTCATCAGCACACCCGTCAGTGAAGCCTTGTCGCATATGCTGCATTGCTGCTACATTTTGTTCATGGAATGATAACTCAAGAAACTGACCATGAACTTCTGTAACATTTGAGGTGAGATCACAGCTAGTTGCTTCCGTTATTACATGCATTGTTAAATACACTGATAGACTGAGGTATTGTTCATTGCCATTCATCCTTCAAAGTCCTTAAAAATTTCCATAAGTACCACATCACTCGGGAAAGTTTTCTTTTGAAAGTGGCTTAGAAAGTCATTTTCAAAAATTTAAGTTACCATTGTGACATGGGCCTAAATTTACAGTTCCCACAAAAGTCATTGACAATGGCTTACATGAAAGTGTGGTCTCGCCCTGAAAAAGAGGAAAAAGTCGAGAGCTGAGAAAACTGTGAAACATGCACATGTGCTGGCCGATGATGATGTGTCAGGTTGCTCCCGCTCTTCCACTGCTTGCACGTCTTCTCTTCCACCAGGACAGCGACGTCCTCGCCGACACCTGCTGGGCACTTTCGTACCTGTCAGACGGACCCAACGACAAGATCCAGGCCGTCATAGAGTCGGGCGTGTGTCGAAGACTTGTTGAGTTGCTTATGTGAGTTTGTCATCGTCCCATCACTAATACACCGAGTGTCAGTAGGATGCATGTGCACTACAATCGTCATGAACTAAAGAATGGTATGAAAGTATGTCTAATAATTTTTGTAAGAACTACTGCCAGTTAAACTTGAGGTGGAAGAGGAAAACTTTCAGTTTGCTTGTGTGAAATAGCACTAGTATGATTGGCAACTTGTACATGTTTCACACTTGTGTAGTGGATGAACTAGCACTGTCACATGTCTTGTATTTTGCCACCAGATCAGTTCCACCTATATTCCCAATTACCTACCTGTCTGCAACAAGTGCATGTAGGAAAAGGAGGTCTTATAGCAGATACCTGACAGAAGTATTTACATTTCAGAACGTGTAAACTCTATACTAATTAAAAACCAAATGCGTCAAAAATTGATGAATTTTAAAATGTAGTTTGCGACGGTCGTACCGTTATGATTGACAGGCATCAGTCACCAAGTGTCGTGGCAGCAGCTTTGCGAGCTGTCGGCAACATAGTGACAGGCGATGACGTTCAGACGCAGCTGGTTCTCAGCTGCAGCGTTCTGCCGTGTCTGCTGCACCTGCTGGGTACCAGCTCGAAGGAGTCGATACGCAAGGAAGTCTGCTGGACTATATCCAACATCACCGCAGGCAATCGGCAACAGATTCAGGTTGTTGGCTTGCACTGTGAACATTTTGTTTTCTGTGTTTAGTTATATGATGACTTTGTGCTTTGATGCTGTTTGGACAGCTGCAGAAAGAGATTCTGTAGAAAAAATATGAGTTTGTCATCCATATCACCCTGTATGATTGTGGGAGCTGTTGCGTGCCAAAGTTTTGTTAGAGGCAAGTGATCCCGGGTAGAGTTAATTGTTCGGTTGCTTTGTTTTAAATTGAGTTGTATATTTTTACTGTACTTTTTTTTGTCTTCTCCTCAAACTGTTAACTTTCTTACATTGTTGTACTCCAGACAGTGTAATATTTTGTAAATTTCTGATTGATATCATTTCATTAATTAATTCATTTATTTGTTACAACACAGAAAAACAAGAGCAGTAGATGAGAGCAGGATAAGAAGGCCAGCCTTTTTTTATATTAGTTGGCTCTGACAGCTGCCTGGAAAGCCAAAAATAGTGACAAGCGCAGAAGACTACTACAGCACAGTCTAGTACAAGACGAAGTAGAAAAAAGTTTGTTTTAAAAAGTACATCACACAAGTGAAATCAGCAAGTTAATCCAGCTAGGCCTGTATATTTTAAAGGCGCATTTGTGTTAAATTTGTTAAATCCCAACCAACATACCTATTATCCATGTTACAGGTGGATTGGCAATGCCTTGTTACGGTTTTATGTTATTTGTTTTGAAGTTTTCATCTCAGTTTTGCTTTCTGACCATTCACCGTTATTGCTCCTGTTTGTGCATCGTGGTCTGTCATTGGTATTGCAACTAACACATGTAAATGTGTCAGTTTAATCAGCCCTTCCTGCAAGGATGGATCAGAGGTGCTTGACTATATAAAATATGTAAGGAAATAAAAAGCTAAAGCAATAAATATAAGATCAGTGTAAAGTTGAATGAAAGAAAGATATAAAACTGTTGAAACACAGTAACGACCAATTCTCAACTATGTGCTCAGTAGAATAACTCAGCAATATGATGAGGCTGTGGTAATACATCAGAGCTCTCTAGGAAGATATTATCGTGATGCAGCTGTGCCGGTTAATGTAATTAAAGTGTTTGTTTTGATGACAGGCGGTGATTGATGCAAACGTTATTCCGGCGCTAATTGATGTGATGGGGCGGGCGGAATTCAAAACACGGAAAGAGGCCGCGTGGGCTGTTACCAATGCAGTGTCCGGTGGATCACAGGATCAGATCCGTTTCCTTGTGGATCAGGGCTGCATCCCTCCTCTGTGCAATCTGCTTACGGTCATGGACGGCAAAATCGTCCAGGTCGCTCTGAACGGCCTGGAGCACATTCTGCGAGCTGGTCTTCACGAGTCGAGGCAGCATGGTGGAATGAACGTCTATGCCGTTGCCATTGAAGAGTGCTACGGTACGAAGCCATCACCGTTTTTCTTGTACTACAATGGATAGACTGCATGTACTTTGTCACTGTGAAAATATTTAGCACTTTTTCATATTTTAGTGCATGGATAACATTATCATTTGCACACATTGGCATGCACAATTTACTGTAGAAAAAAAAGAATTGTGGATTATAGTGCAGCAGGAGGTTTATTTGCCGTGAAATCTGTGTCTGTGTTTCATATTTGGGCTTTTGGCACTGATGCAGACCCTAGTGTCTTTTTCAGCAAAGGAGAAAATGTTTTTACTTTTTAATTTGATGAAAGGGGTAGTGTTACTGTCTAGTGTGAGTTGAGGTAATGGTTGCAGTAAAATCTTGAATGCTTAGTTTGGTTTGTTGAATAACATTGGTTTTGGCATCTTTCCTTAGTCTCTACCCTTTACTTAACAGCACGTCACAGCTTTTGTTGCCACAGTTGCACTTGTTTCATTGTATATCGGTCCCCAAAAATGACCACCTTGTTTCCTGACCAAGGGTTGTATGAGTGTGACCAAATGAGGGTTAGCTTTTGCTTATTGTGTTTAGTTGTAATGGTTCTATTGTATGTATTCCCAACACGTAACATTGTCACTTTCTCGTTAATTTCACTTTTTTAACTTCAACATACTTTTCAAATGCACGATACAGCTTGTTTGTGCTGAAAGTGCTGTTAAATCCGAATCATCAGTCATGGTATGCCTCTCATTCTGCCTTGATTTCTTAAACAGAGAATGTCACCTGTTTTCAAAACATGCCCTGCTTAAGAAATATATTTCGTAATCCACAGCCTTTTTTTGCTTGATTTTCCTGATGTGGGTTTTTCTGTGCATGTTTTAGGGCTTGACAAAATTGAATTCCTGCAAAACCACGAGAACCATGAAATCTATCAGAAAGCATTCGACATTATCGAGCAGTACTTTGGGTCTGAGGAAGAGGAAGATCGCAACGTCGCTCCTTCAGCTGGAGATCAGCAGTTCAATTTTGCTGCTGACATGCCCGACGCTGTTCAGTCGTCTGGCTTCAAGTTCTAGCTAGCAATCGGCCACAGACTACAGTAGTTACCCATTCATCCTGCCTCTGGTCTGTCATTTGCCAAAGCTCAGCCAAAGAATGCAATTCATACAAAATGTATGTTCAATAAATATCTTACAATAGGCTTTTGTTGATGCTGTTTGTCTGCTGCTTAGATTGATCTTCAGTTTTTTCCTTCCATTTATAATGCTGTAAACTGCAAGTGTGGCACAGAACTGGACAAAAGGCTCGTCACTGCACTATACTTTTTTGGAGAGAGGGGTTTACTTCATTTCATATGCTAACAAACAAAAGCACACCTACTCAAGATGAATGACAAGCCACCGAAAACTACTCGAGAAGCAGTGTTTGATAATAAGCATGCTGCTGTTGGCTGAAGGTGCTAATAGGTAGGGTCGTCAAAGTGTGTGGCAGACTTTTAAGCAAATTCCTGGTAATATTTGCACATTTTTGTACTCCTGCTCTGTTTAGGTAGTTGGTATCAGTCCTGTTTAATTCTGTGTATAATTCATTGCTCATGGAAATCATCGTCATGTGGTCAACGTCTTTGTGTGTCATGTTAGCTTTTTCTGTATGTTCGTCTAGAAAACATACTTAAAGGGGAATTCAACCCTTAAAAAATTATAGCTTCAAATGAACATTTATGTTTAATAAAGTCGCATATACTGCATGTAAGTGACAATTTGTGTCGAATAAATACGATGTTTGAAGATTTATTTCTTGCATGTTACTTGCTTATTACGATCCTTCAAAGATTTTTTTTGCGAATGCTATTGCATATTATATGGTGGGCGTGTCTCCTGAACGCAAACATCAGTCTTCATGCCCCCGTTTTTCACCGTATTCAAGCTCTCGGTGACAAATGTGCAGTTATAAATGCATTCTATTTCTTCTACTTTAAGCTTCAGACACTCAAACGAATCAAATTCTTCACCGACGCTTATCTTCATGTTGTTTGTTGTGACTTGTAGAAACAAAGAATATGTAATACATTTGGTATGGGACCGTATTCTGCATGCACTGCCGCAGTGCGAGTGCGAGAATTAAATCTTCAAACATCGTTATTATTCGACATAAATTGTCACTTTCATGCAGTATATGCGACTTTGTTAAACATAAAGCTTCATTTTAAGCTATATTATTTTTAGCCTTGAATTTCCCTTTAAGTTGTTCATTTGTTGCTCTGAGTAATGTTTCCACCTTTTGACATTTAGCCCCGATCTTTACTCTGTTTGTGGTGGCTAATCATATCTTGGCGCCTCCCTTGATTTTCATTCCCCCATAGCTGGTATTTACAGAACACCTGTGAGCACATATGTTTTTCTGTATCCAGGTTTTCGGCATTTCCTCCTATCACTAGTGTCTATCCATTTAACTTTTCCCATTTCTCGCCACCCCATGAAGTAGTCTGAAACTTTGTCTCACTGGTACATGGTGTATACTTTAGTGAAAATTTGCCGAGAACCACATATGCAGAGGCAGATGGTCGGAACTACTGATCATTGCCGGTGGCTGCGTGTTTGTGCGTGCGTGCGTGTGTGTGTGAGATGAAATGATGGGATGATGATGTGCATGCTGCTCACTGGTTGTTGATGTCTGTGATCTTTGTTGGTAGCATGGTGTGATCTGCCAGGTTGGAGCAATGCCACATAGGATGTCTTGTTGTGTACGAATGATGCTGAGTATGTGTTCATTTTTTGACTGAATATGTGTGTGTGTGTTTTTTCTGGGTTGAATTAAATACTTGGCAACGGAAGCTGTAGCCTAGGGGTGTCTGAATTAACAGTATTTGCCAGTTGTCGCGATAATCTGTGAATAAAGAAACAAAACCACTCACCTACATGAGTATAAATTATGATGGGGATGTGTGGATGTGATAGGGTCCCACCATATTGATGTCCCAGTGATTTTTTGTCAGGGGCCCCTAAATACCAGAATTTGACGCTGCATATGTGTATTTGTTTGTTAGTTTGCTTATGTTCTTTGGTGATTTGGCGCTGTTTGGTTGGAAGGCTTTTTCGGTATCTTTAGCCCAGTTTCATTGGCAGTCGAACTGCAATGACGATGTTGATGCTGCCGTCATCCTTTCAGTTACAGTGAAATCCAGAATTTTTTTTGCAATTGCAACTTGTATGTGTTATGTTGAAGAAAAACGTTGTAAAAGGTGTGTGGTGCATGTGTTTGGTTGCTGATGAATGCATGACACCATTTTCTGTGTCGTAGTGAGTGATAACTGATGCGCAGCGTTCTGCATATTTGAACACCATGTTGTCATAAAAGCAGAAAAGATCACACTTAGACCAACGTCCATAGCCAGGGAGTTCATCCCCTTTACTGTGCTTTGAGCTGGCGAGGGTCAGACTCAAGTAAACCAGCATACAACCCGATGTCGGCTGGATGGCTGATTTAATTTAACATCTAGCGCCTTTAACCGACTTAAACTTGCACCAGTCCTGGTCGCAGGGCCTGCTGCTATGCAGAACTCGCCGTTTCTTCCCCAGAGGATGAAGAAATCATCTCCAGTACTCATTGCACCTACCCACAGAGAGTTGGCCAGGCTGAATGGCCTGGATGGTTAGAGGTTGTCACCAATCCCAGTACTCACGGGGTTCGATGCAGCTTAACTTTGTTGATATGACGAATGCCGTTGTTGCTCTGCCAAACCAGCCACCACTAGAGCCTTCTTTATTGGTTATTATTTGTTAATTAGATGCAGCTAAACTGTAGTCACTCCAGTGTTTGGGGCCGTCTGGACGTCTATGAATAACATGTAGTGTACGTACAGTATGCTGGCTGTGAACACAAAGTATGCTGTCTGTGAATATGTATGTTCACAGTGACTTTTGGTCGAAGAATGTTCCAACATTCCATTATTTTCTGAACTAGGTAATAATCTCTGAATTGCTAATTTCCACTTATTCATTGAACACAAATCAAATGTATGCAATTAGGTGATTGCTGTTCGTTTGAAAATTGGGAAAAAATTATGACACTGGTGATGCAGGGATCTTGTTTCGCTTTAGTGTCACAGTTTCTGTCCAAAGCCAATTTATGCAAGGTATAGTCGGTGAAGTTTTGGCCCATTTTTGGTCCACCGTGTGACTGTATGTGTGTACATGAAGCACTGTATTTTTTGCCTGCTAGGTGAAATGCGTGTGTGTAAAAAGCTGCGTGTGAGTTGCATTATGTTGTCGTTTTGACAGCACCTTTAGTCATATTGTGTACATAGTGTAACATAGGAAGTGTGAGAAACTTTGTGTTTTTGGTTGGTTGTGAAGTCAGTTGTTGATCTGGATGTACAGTGAACAAGCCAAAACAGTTACGACCGTTCTTGTCTAAAAGCTGGCTAAAAAAACTACTAAGCATTGTCATTTGAAATATCCTCAGTAGTCTTAGACTTTGAAGTCATATTTGAGAGGACCCTCGTTTAATTGATTTTGTTTTTTGTCATGCTTTGTTCCCATATGAAGCTACACGTGGTTTCTTTGGTTGAAGTCGGCATTTTGCCGCGCTGCTGGGCCACTTTCCAGAAAAGTGCTTTCAAAATTGTAACAATTAAGGCATTGCCCAGCAGACCTCCAGTAGTAGGAGGGTATTTGCATTGCATTGCAGCATTTTTGTATTGTTGAAAACAACAATTTAGGCTGCTCGTGAGTTGGCTTAGCAGCTGTTTCACAAATGTATTTAATTATTGTACTTTCAGTCTGTTTTGCAGTGGCACATAGACAAAATATATCATCAAGGCCGTTGAGGTGATGGGACAACTATCTTAATAATTGAATCCCAAAAATGTGTAATGTCTGGTGTAGGGGCTGTAATTCCAGATTAACCCCCAGCCCACCTCGGCCTCTGGATTCCGTAGGTGCAGCAACTGTGCAGGTTACTGGTAAATAGCAGTTGACGTTTTCGTTTTAAGCAGTTCATGATTTTGTTGTTCTGTTGGCTTGTTGTGCATACCATGATATGATGTCACGTCTTATCTCTGATGTTGATGATCGTTTGCTTGTGTGCCTGTGATACACTAGGTCATGTTGATTTTTCCCTATGTCTGTTACATAGGGTCACCAGTATGCGTGCGTACAGTACTTGGTTTTGAAGCTGGCGATTTTGCTTCCGCAGACTTGCATTTGACCTCTTTGGCTGGTATGATAGTTGATGCTGTGTTGAGCCCTGCTGGTGTGTTGCATATGCATACGCGAGTATTATAACAACGTCAAGTTTGAGTGTTGTGCTGTTCCTTTAGTAACTGCTCGCTGTAGTTGGCCAGGGAGTGACCTTTATGTAATACCTCAAGTAACGTGTGTGGCATAGTATAGGCTAATGGGTGTGGCGTTTGATTCGCGATCTCAAGGTTACAGGTAAGTCGATAATCCGAGAGTCCTATAGATCCCACCACACCTCAAATGTTTCTCTACACTACCTTGTGAAATTGCAGTGTCTTAAAAGCAACAACTGCAAACGAGATGACTTCTGTAACAACACATTTTAAGAGTGCGTCATCAGCAAGGCGGACACATTGAACATTTGATGTAAAAACTGCAGTATGTGACAGTAACTTTTGATAATAACTGAGACAATAAACACGTGATTTCCTGTTGTAGTCGTCTTGAGTTCGGAGTGTCTGGGACTGCACTATCCTAGATTCAGTCATATCTACAGGACCGGACACAGTTTGTGAAGCTAGGGCAGCATCGGTCTTCTGAAACCACCCTGGAAGTCCCATGACTGGATGGGAGATGTACAAGACTCCCAGAGTGTATCCGCCTCCG
>Ga0056115_1001363_pt1 | contig 11573 bp, 12 predicted proteins | sample WorMetOlspDAHAB1_FD_77007 | JGI IMG/M metagenome (GOLD analysis project Ga0056115, IMG submission 77007) | Marine gutless worms symbiont microbial communities from Max Planck institute for Marine Microbiology, Germany - Olavius sp. DAHAB.1 ... | reverse complement strand
CTGCTTCGAGTGTCGGTTCTATCACAGGTCCCAGGAATGTAACTGACAGGTTTCGAGACTACACTGCATTCACACCACAAGATAAATTTGTAAGTTCTCCGGAAATGTTGGCGGACAGCCTCGTGGAGAGGATGAAAATTGACGATGAAGATGCTTATACCAGATTGTCGATGCTTGTCGCTTTGGATGAAGATCATGCTGTAGCTATCCTGGATCATGGGGCTGGAGGAGGTGATAGTGTAGGAGGGGCCCGGTATGCCTTCTACCTGAAACGCCATTATGATATCGCATCCGATAAGGCTTATTGGCGGATTGATTACGTGACAGAGCGCTTTCTGTGTCTGCGGGGGACATCTGATGGAAACATCTGTTTTTAGAAAACCTAGCGTCAGGATAGCTAAGCTGCGCTTTTTTATCATCTATCCAAGTGGATAAATCTTCAAGTTACTGAAAAGTTAAGAAAAAGCTACGAATTAGTAGCTTTCCATTTCTTTGCAATGCTGTTTTGAGAGGAGGTTAGCTTGCCATTAAGCCTCGTGTGAGGATGTGATTATGTGGGATCGCTCGCTCTACTGTAGTAATTCTGATAGCGAGTCGGTGACTAGCTTTCTAGGTGCTGACGAGTGGCAATTAAGAGCTCCTGTCATTAGAATAGATCTACCTTGATTTCAAAAGGTATGCTTGCTTTCAGCTATTTCGCGTGACAAAGCTTAAATGATTCTATAGCCACCCTGGTGGCTTGTGTTTTGATAATGCTTCGATGTTACGTGTCTTAAACTCAGTTCGACTGCGGGGAGGTGTTAGTTATGCTTGCATGGTATCGCTCCACAGGAATAGGACTTATCACCATCCTGTTAACTAGTTTGACACTGATAGCTTGCGGGAGACATGTTTCTCGTGGCTTGTCTGATACAACCGCACCTCAGAAAATGCACACTGCACACGGAAAAGCTGAGCACAATACCTGTGAAAAGGTAAGACAGGTTTGCCATTTGAAATCACACAGCACCTGGGATGACGATCCGGGCTACGGTTACACGTTGCATTCTATGCGCACTGGCTGTACGCGCGGAAAGTTAGGCCTGATGGGAGTGACACCTGGGTCTAAACAACCAATGCGCAGTCAGCCCTGTGCCACTGCATCGATTGTCAAACGCTTGGATTATGATACTTCAGGCCTGATGCTAGCGGGGAAGCATACTGTTGCAGAGTGTTGTCCAACAGAAACAACAGACGAGGAAGGTTGCAGTCGGATTTGGCGGAAAAAGGGTTGTCGTTATTGGTATCGAGTTCGCACACAATCAGGAAAGGAAGGTTGGATCCCTGCTTCTCGTATCGGTTCCATAACAGCTGCTGAAAAAGTCACCGGCGGTTTTAAAAGGTTCGTCAACGGCGATCTTAGAGAGTACAGTTTTAGAAAGTACACTAAATTAACAGCGCAAGATGAAGCCGCAAGTTCTTCAAACAAATTGACTGAGCGCATTCTGGAAGACCTGTCTTCTCTTGCTCGAGCGGAAAGAGCGGGAAGTGCAGAAGACAAGACTGATTTCAAGTTGTTAAGCCTAACTGTTTTAGATGAAGATCAAGCTGTAGCTATCTTCTATTACGGTCCTTTTCTTGATGATTCCGGAGAGGGTGAGCGGTATGCTTTCTACATGAAGCGGAATTTTGATGAGGAAGCAGGTAGATATTATTGGATTGTTGATTACGCGATGATGAGAGATGTCTGTCGACGCGGTGTATCTATGGACAACCGCTGTTTCTAGAAAATGTCTGCGCTGGAGGTGTTTATGCTTCGCTGTACAGGAATAATGTTGGTTGTTGGTCTGGCCTTGATGAGTTGTGTGGCGTTTGGTTCATCGAGTGGGACTGCTTCGTCTGATACCAGCATTCCACCGAGGGTAAGCACTTCGCCCTGGGAGCCTAATGCTCAGGTTTGTGAGAAAGAGGAATATGTTTGCTATTTGAGATCACACATCGTTTCGGATGGTGATCCGGCTTATTTGCGTACGCTTTGGCTGCGTAGCAAGGTAGGCCTAATGGGTGGGACCCCAGGATATAAAGAACCGGTGCGGATTCGCCCCTGTGCGACTGGGTCAATCGTCGAATTCTTGGAGTATGATGTCTCTGGGCTTGTGTTAGTAGGAAAACACAGTGTAGCGGATTGTTGTCATAGGCCAACAGGTTCAACAAGTGACACAGGTTCCAATCTGCAGGCTTCTTACCTTTGGAACGAAGCGGCATGCAAGTCTTGGTATCAAGTTCGCACACCCTCAGGCAAGCTAGGTTGGGTTTCTTCTTCGATTATCGGATCCATCACAGCTACGCAGAATGTCAGCGACAGATTTAGGGATTACACCGAATTCACAGCTCAAGATGAAGCCTCGAGTTCTCCAAAAAAGTTGGTTGACCATATTGTGAATGACTGGTCTCTTTCTGTTAGGCAGGCAAGGGAGATTGATCTCGAGAGCAAGATCGAGTTCAGAGTGTTAAGCATAATTGTTTTAGATGCAGATCACGCTGTAGCTATCGCCGATTTGGGTCCTTTACTTGATGATAGTGTACAAGGTGAGCGATATTCTTTCTATATGAAGCGGCATTCCGATGTGGAAGCAGGCAAAGATTATTGGCGTCTCGATTACGTGATGATGCGCTTGCGCTGTAAGCGAGGGGTAGGTAGGTCTGCAGACACCTGTTCTTAGAAAGGATCGTGCAGATGGAGTTATGTTCGGTCGGAAAAGTCATGGCATTCGGTGGCTTTGCGAATATGTGGACCAGCTAAATTTCTGCGGAAAGGTCGTGCGAATGTTTAGTCCAGCTGAATTTCCTCTAGAAGGTCATGCGAATATGCGATCCCGCTAGACTCCCCCGGACATGTCATGCGCCCATCCTACCTGGCGAAAACTCAGTGCGGGGATAGGAGTGATGGTAATCTGGGTATAATCCTTCCAGGACACAAAATCCCTGCTGCAATAAAACAGGAAATCACTTCTCCTATGTCACTACACACAGATATGGGATACGAGAAGACAAGATCACTCTGGTCTCTGGTCTGGTCAGAGGAGCTAGGAAAGTCCGATTGCAAGCTAGAAGGCTTCAATCTGGTCAGAGGAGCTAGGAAAGTCCGATTGCAAGCTAGAAGGCTTCAATCTGGTCAGAGGAGCTAGGAAAGTCCGATTGCAAGCTAGAAGGCTTCAACATGACTCTTTAAGCGTGACCCCTTGACAGATTAAGGTATGTTACCTATCTGGTTTATTAGTCAGCTCTGAGTGTCGGATTGGCTATCGGGCCTGTCCGACCGCTAGGTGCTCCTGTTTGGCCGTATTGTGATTTTTCGTGGTCGTGGTGCGTTGGTGCATCTGGAATCGACCTGCCGCGTTGCGGTTGGCTTGGTTGCTGTTGGCTCCTCGATTTGCGGATTGGATTTCTGCTAGCAGGGTGTGGTCGTGATCTCCAGGTCCTCGTTTAGAGGTAGGCGTCTCACTTCTATGAGTTGGTGTTTGTGTTGAAGAGGAGATAGTTTTATGGTTGGTGGAAAGTTTAGCCCATTGCATGATCGGGTACTGGTAGAGCGTGTCGATGCCGAACAGAAATCTGCCGGTGGAATCATCATTCCGGACACTGCAAAGGAAAAGCCTCAGGAAGGTGTAATCGTAGCAGTAGGACCAGGTGCTAGAGACGATCAGGGAAAGCCAATCCCCATGTGTGTCAAGGTGGGTGAGCACGTGTTGTTCGGTAAGTGGTCCGGAACAGAGGTTAAACTCGCAGGGAAAGATTACATCATAATGAAAGAAAGTGACATTCTGGGTACCGTCGAATGATCTAGTTTATTTCTGCAATTCAAGTGGGTGGCATCAAGGTGTTTTGTCCTTGTTTGTATTTTGGATGGTTTTTTAGGAGGTATAAATGGCTGCTAAGGACGTGAAGTTTTCCCAGGAGGGTCGTGACGCTGTGATGCGTGGAATGGATATCCTCGCAGATGCAGTGAAGGTTACACTGGGACCTAAAGGTCGTAATGTGGTTATGGAGAAGTCTTATGGGGTCCCGCGGATCACTAAGGATGGCGTGACCGTCGCCAAAGAGATTGAGCTAGATGGATTCGAAAATATCGGAGCAGCCTTAATCCGTGAGGTCACTTCAAAGACAAATGATGTAGCCGGAGATGGAACTACCACAGCTACAGTACTCGCGCAGTCTATTGTTCACGGTGGTGCTAAAGCTGTTGCCTCTGGTGCGAACCCCATGGATGTCAAGCGTGGGATCGATATTGCTGTAGATGAAGTTGTGAAGTCACTGGGAGCCGCATCAAAGAAAATCTCTACACATGAAGAAATCTCTCAGGTAGGCACAATTTCTGCGAACGGTGATACGGAAGTAGGTGCCTTGATCGCTGATGCAATGGCCAGGGTTGGAAGCGATGGGGTTATCACAGTCGAAGAGGCAAAGAGCCTGGAGACTAGCTGCGAGGTAGTGGACGGCATGCAGTTCGATCGTGGTTACCTCAGTGCGTATTTCATCAACAACAGTGAGAGAATGGTTGTCGAGATGGATGATCCTTACATCCTTCTCCACGACAAGAAGCTGTCTTCGTTGCAGCCTCTGTTGCCGGTTTTGGAAGCAGTAGCTCAGTCCGGCAAGCCGCTTTTGGTAGTGGCTGAGGAAGTTGACGGCGAGGCTCTTGCCACTCTTGTTGTGAACAAATTGCGTGGTGGTCTCAAGGTAGCTGCGGTTAAGGCTCCTGGGTTCGGGGACCGTCGCAAATCCATGTTAAGCGACATTGCGATTCTCACTGCTGGTCAGGTGGTGTCTGAGGAAGTCGGTCTCAAGCTGGAGAATGTTAACCTTTCCATGCTGGGACGTTCCAAGAAAGTGACAGTTGGCAAGGACTTTACTACCATCGTGAATGGAGCTGGTTCCAAGAAGGATATAGAAGCTCGTATCAAGGAAATCGAAGTTCAGATCGAGGACACGAAGTCTGACTACGACCGTGAAAAGCTGGAAGAGCGTCGTGCAAAGCTGGCAGGTGGTGTAGCTGTCGTGCGTGTCGGCGGTGCAACGGAAGTCGAGGTGAAGGAGAGAAAGGATAGGGTTATAGACGCTCAATCCTCCACTCGTGCTGCTGTTGAGGCCGGTATTGTTCCTGGTGGTGGTGTGGCTCTACTGAGGGCCAGGCAGGAAGTGGAGCCTAAATTGGCATCTCCAGAACTCACGACTGGTTCCGGAGCCAAGATCTTCGTAAATGAGGACGTACAAGCTGGTATCAAGGTTGTTCTCAAGGCCTTGACGACTGCTGTACACTGGATTGCGGAAAATGCAGGTTATGATGGTCCTGTAGTTGTCGGCAAGCTGTTGGAGTCTACATCACCAACTGAAGGCTTTGACGCGCAGCGAGGCGAGTATGTGGACATGGTGGAAGCTGGTATCATAGATCCCACCAAAGTCGTTCGTACGGCTCTGCAGGATGCTGGGTCAGTGGGATCCTTGATCATCACCACAGAAGTTTTCATCGCTGAGAAGCCAAAGAAAGAAGGCGCAATGCCTGGCATGCCTCCCGGTGGTGGCATGGGTGGTGGTATGGATTTCTAATCTATTACTTTTCACCTTTTTTGTTTGTGATTGTTGTGAAAGGGGCTCTTGCTTTTGCGGGGCCCCTTTTTTTTTGTCTAGAGGTTACTTTTGTTTCTCCTGGACTGTCCTGTATTTTCCGTCTTGTTTGGGGAGTTTTAGTCTGTTTGGTGTTTTTTCAGCCGTGTATTTTCCGTCTTGTTTGGGGAGTTTTAGTCTGTTTGGTGTTTTTTTCAGCCGTGTATTTTCTATCTTGTTTGGGGAGTTTTAGTCTGTTTGGTGTTTTTTTAGCCGTGTATTTTCTATCTTGTTTGGGGGCTGTTTGGGGCTGTTTAGTGTTGCTGTTTGGTCAGGAGGGCAGGATTACTGTCTTGTTCTCTATAAACTATCATCTAGATTAAACCAGAATACTCCTGATCAAAAAGAGCACGGCCAATGCGCAAATGAGTTGCTCCCATGGCGATTGCGGTTTCAAAATCCTCCGACATTCCCATGGATAACTCCAATACCTTGGCTTGCTTGGCGAGTTTGTTTAACAAAGCAAAATGCGGTCCAGAGTTCGCATCCCTGGGCGGAATGCACATGAGACCGGAAATCTCTAATCCGTGTGCAACCCGACATCGTTCCACAAAAGAAACAACCTCTCGAGGATCCATACCATGCCTCTCATCTTTCAGGCCAGTGCTGACCTGAACGTAAAGACGTTTCTGCTCACCTAGACGAGACATTTCAGCAGATATCATAGCGGCTACTGCATCATCATCGATTGTTTCGATCACGTCGAAGAGAGAAACGATCAGTCTGACTTTGTTAGACTGTAAACGGCCTATAAACCGCAATTCGACATCAGATGTCACTTTTCGCTTTATTTCTTGCCATTTGTCGACTGCTTCTTTGAAACGGTTTTCTGCAAAAGATCGCTGTCCCATTGAGATTAGGGTTGCGATGGTATCAGGTGCGATGCCTTTCGATACGGCAACTAGTTTTACCGAACCGAGCTCTCGTCTCCAGAGCCTCTCTTGTTGTTCGATTCTGTTGTGAATTACCTTCAATCTATTTCGGATCAGATCAACAGGGTCGGACAAGCTATCATCTCTTTTTTGATACTATGGAGGGATCAGGGTATACCAGAGTTTAGGTGATGGGAAACCCCATCACGTTAAGAAACACTCCGATAGAAAGGGGGCAACACGGAGAGAAATGGAGAGAGCTCTTCCAGTACGAGATCTCTCCTATCTTAAAACATCCCTACATAAATGGCATAGCCGAGAGGGAAGGATAAAGAAGGGGCCTATTGAAAAGGAGAATTCCTTCAAACCTGTAGAGGTTTTATAGAAAGATGTCAGAATGGAGAGAAGTACGTAAAAAAACCTAGATGGTAATGAGATCTCTCCAAGCTTAAAATAGTCTTAGAGCCCGTCCGGGAGAGAAAGGGGGGAAGAGCCACTTCCCTCTGGGGAGAGACAGCATCAAGGGAGAAGTTCAGTCGAACTTAGCTTGGGTCTCTCCGCAGATTCCAGTGCCCTTATTCCTTCAGGTCTTCTGCCTGTGGCTCTTCTGCCGGCTCTTCTGTCTTCAGGTCTTCCGCCTGCGGTTCTTCTGCCGGCTCTTCTGTCTTCAGGTCTTCCGCCTGCGGTTCTTCTGCCGGCTCTTCTGTCTTCAGGTCTTCTACCTGGGGCTCTTCTTCATCTGGATTCTTAGTCAGCTGCTTGACGCCGAATGAAAGACGCTCTTTCTCCGCATCAAGCTCCAGGACCACGACCTCCATCTCTGAACCCTGATGATACTCCTCGATGACTTGTTCACCCGGACGCTTCCAGTCGAGGTCTGAGAGATATGCTACACCCTCGATGCCTTCTCCAACCTCAATCAAGAGGCCAAAGTCCGTCTTGTTCTTCACGACTCCCTTGACAATCGATCCGACGGGATACTGCTTCGTGAAGAGAACCCAGGGATTATCCGTCGACTGCTTGAGACGTAGCGAAATACGACGCTTGTCCTTATCTACGTCCAGCACCTGAACCGTAACCTGCTGTGAAGTGGCTACTATCTGACCAGGATGTACATTCTTCTTTCCACCAACATGCATCTCAGAAACGTGAACCAGACCTTCCACACCAGGAGTGAGTTCCACAAAAGCTCCGTAGTCCGTGACGTTGGTGACTACTCCTGAGAGCAGGGATCCAGCCGGATACAGCTCTGTCACATTATTCCATGGATCCGTCGTGAGTTGTTTCATTCCCAAAGAAACGCGTCCAGTATCCTGGCTGACCCGCATGATCTGTACGTCAACCGCCTGTCCTATCGACAGAACTTCTGATGGATGACCGACCCTACGCCAGGCTATATCAGTCACATGCAACAGACCGTCAATGCCTCCCAAGTCGACGAAAGCACCATAGCCGGTGATGTTCTTGATGACACCGTTTATGACCTCTCCTTCTTTGAGTTTTTGGATGATCTCCGAATGCTGCTCTGCTCTGGCCTCTTCCAAGATGGAGCGGCGTGAAACTATGATGTTTCCTCGAGCCCTGTCTATCTTGAGGATCTGGAAAGGCTGAGAAATGTTCATCAAGGGACTGATGTCTCTGACCGGACGTATGTCCACTTGGCTCTGGGGTAAGAATGCAATAGCTCCATCCATGTCCACAGTGAAGCCACCCTTCACTTGGTTGAATATGACACCACTGACCCTCTCTCCGCGTTTAAACGCCTCTTCTAATCGTGCCCAGCCTTCTTCTCTTCTAGCCTTCTCCCGACTAAGTACAGCCTCTCCAGAAGCGTTTTCTATTCGCTCCAGGTACACCTCGACTACACTCCCGACTTCGAGAGGCTTATCCTGCGTTTGTATTCCGAATTCTTTGATGGGAACACGACCTTCTACTTTGAGACCAACGTCCACTAGGACAAAACTCTTCTCGACGGCTGTGACAACACCTCTCACGACCGACCCTTCAGGCCTAACTGAGGAAGAGAAAAACTCTTCAAGCATCGTGGCGAAATCACCAGAACCTTGCTCCAAAACAAGCCCTCCTAACTGCACTTACCCCCGAACCTAAAGGGAAAGCCTTACAATTACACCGGAAGGCAGCAAAGTAACGAAGTTTAGTCTCAAGAGCAAGTACAAAACACTATCTAGGCACATGAGTGCACATCCTGATGCGAGAAAAATGATGTTTTTTACATAATGACTTGAACCGAGTCTCATGAGCAGTACAGCCTGATACTAAAAAAGTGATGTTTTTCCCGATGACTTTAATGCCCCTCATAAATACGTGCTTGCAAGTATCTCGATGACTGTGTTAGGAGCGTATCATGGAGTCGTGGCCGAGAGGCCGAAGGCAGCGGTTTGCTAAACCGTAGTACAGGAAAAACTGTACCGAGGGTTCGAATCCCTCCGACTCCGCCAGACTCATCAGAGCGTCATGCATTTTCATCTCCTCGCGGGAGGACAAGGCGCAGAGATCGAGGAGGGGTTCAGCCGGACTGCTCTGTTAGACCTCTCCAATGATCTCTCGGCATCCATCAATTTATCACTCCTACTTGTGCCCTTTGCTGTTTCTTATAAGGGAAAGCATAGATTTTGTAGAAACATTGCCTAAGAAACCAAATAAGGCAAAAAAAATGAAAGAATATCTACTGGCTATTTCGGGTATTCCAAAAAACCGAGTAACGCTGTATGCAGATTCAAGGCTGTTTGATCCTGATACAAAGCATTAAGAAGCTTTTTTGTATCAATAAATATTTGGTGGAGAGACCGAGCTAGATGAATCGTATTTCTGTGGTGCCAGAAAAAGCAGGAAAGGCCAGGATGAGCATTCTTATACTCACTTATGGTTCTCGCGGTGATGTGCAGCCTTATGTTGCTCTAGCCAAAGGGCTGCAAGAAGTCGGGCACAGCGTAACGCTGGGTACCAGTGTGCGTTTTCAGAATTTTGTTGAAGATTACGGCATAGACTATGCTTATATGAATGATAATTTACTGTCCGTGATTGATACGGATGAAGGCAAGGATTTGTTCGAAAAAGGCAGCAATCTTTTTAAAATGGCATGGCGGGGCATTAAAATAGCAAAAAAAGTCAAGCCGGCGCAGCGCGCATTACTTCAGGAGAGTTGGGAGGCTGCGCAAAAAATAAATCCTGATTTCATTTTGTTTCACCCCAAAGCTGGAGGTGCGCCGCATATTGCTGAAAAGCTCGGTATAGGCTGTGCGCTGGTGACGCCGATCCCGATGTTAGTACCGACACGTGAAACTCGTTTTCCCGTTTTTCCTGATCTTGGTTTGGGGGGCTGGTATAACCGTGCCATTTATAGTCTTATACAAGCTGCAACCAATAAGGTCTGGAAGGGCTATATAAAAGATTTCAGGCAGGATATAGACTTACCGCCGGTTAAGAAATATGACTTTTTAAAGATGACGGATGGGGCAGATATTCCGGTCATCCATGCTCATAGTGAAGCGGTTGTGCCGCGTCCTTCTGACTGGCCGGATAGTGCGCAGGTTGCGGGTTATTTCTTTTTGGATGCGCAGGAAGAATGGCTGCCGCCGCAGGAATTACAGGACTTTTTGGATGCAGACGATCCGCCCGTTTATATAGGCTTTGGCTCCATGGCTGGGCGCGATCCTGAGCGGTTGGCGGGCATTGTTGTTGAGGCACTACAAAAAGCGGATTTGCGCGGCATTATTGCGACGGGCTGGCGTGGATTAAAGGCAAAAGATCTACCCGATACGATTTTTAAAATTGAACACGCGCCGCATGATTGGCTGTTCCCGAAAATGGCTGCAGTTGTTCATCATGGCGGGGCTGGGACGACTGCTGCAGGTCTTCGCGCAGGTAGGCCAAGTATTATCACGCCCTTCTTTGGTGATCAGTCGTTTTGGGGAGAGCGGGTGTACGGTTTGGGCGTGGGGCCAAAGCCAATACCGCAAAAGAAACTTAACGCGGCATCTCTTGCGGCTGCCATGCGTGAAGCGATCACCAATCAAAGTATGATTGAAAAGGCAGAAAAAATCGGTGAGAAAATTAGGAATGAAGATGGGGTAGGAAACGCAATCAACTTAATTGAACAATACGCCAGTGATCATAGCTTATATCCATAAAAAAGCAGGACTTTTCAGCAAAGTTCTGGGCGTTTAGTCCCACGGTATGAAGGAATGGATCAAGGTTAAAACGTTCCGGTTGTTTTGTCCATATTTTGCAAGCATATTCGTAGGGTGTGAGGCCCTTGAGTGTTTTCAGCCTTTGCGCAAAGTTGTAAGTCATTATAAAGGCGTACCTGTCACATTTACGGTTCGTGAACTGAATGCCGTTATCAGCCAGAATATGGGTAAGTTTATAGGGAACAGCGGCAATCAGATTGCGCAGAAATTCGGCGGCGATCATCTTTGTTTGCCGTTCATGCAGTTCCACATATGTAGATTTTGAAGTCCGATCGATGCCGACGAATAGATAGAGCTTTGCCATTATTATTGGCATAAGTTGCCTGACTATGAAGAGTGATGCGTTTCCAATGAGTCCCAAACAGGGGTTCGAACACGCGATTGGTACGGTACTTTCGTCACTATGATTCAGGCTATGCCAAGACCAGAAACGAAACCTATACAAAGCGTTGCAACATAAAACTTGCTTTTCCTTGTTTTCAGGGAAATTATTTATTGCAGCACAATGGTGAGTGTAAGGATTCGAACTCAAAGGTGTTCAATACACCGCCAGACTCATCAGAGCCTCATGCATTTTCATCTCCTCGCGGGAGGTCAAGGCGCAGAGATCCAGGAGGAGGTCAGCCGGACTGCTCTGTTAGAGCTCTCCAATGATCCCCCGGCATCCATCAATTTATCACTCCTACTTGTGCCCTTTGTTGGATCTAGTGGTAAGCTCTTGATCTCCCGGCATCCATCAATTTATCACTCTTACTTGTGCCCTTTGCTTGTGCCCTTTGTGGGATCTAGTGGTAAGCTTTTGATCTCCCGGCATCCATCAATTTATCACTCTTACTTGTGCCCTTTG
>Ga0056115_1001362_pt1 | contig 11573 bp, 9 predicted proteins | sample WorMetOlspDAHAB1_FD_77007 | JGI IMG/M metagenome (GOLD analysis project Ga0056115, IMG submission 77007) | Marine gutless worms symbiont microbial communities from Max Planck institute for Marine Microbiology, Germany - Olavius sp. DAHAB.1 ... | reverse complement strand
GCGCTCACATTGTAAAGCCTGCAGTCCTGCATTCCGGAGCGACTGGTAAATCGTCACATTTTCTGTGTAATAATCAGGGTTTCCACTTTTATTGAATTTCTGGAAACCTGGGAATTCAGCTAAGGTCAGAAAAGTAGAAAAAAAGCCCAAAGACAGGAAAAAGATCGGGGAATTGTGTAGTTAGGAAATTTGATTGTTGGCAGCTAATACATACGAACTGTGATGTGCATGGACACGTTTTCAGATCATTATATAACTTAGCTATATTTTATTCGTACTGTAATTCATTTTTCAGATGTGACGTTCATGGAGAATTTGGATTAATAAATGTGCATTTGTTTGAAATATTGCCTGCAATTTCACCTAGAAAAGTTGGAAAAGTCTGGGATTTTTTAATTGTCTGGAGAGTGGTTACGCTGAATAATGATAACGTTCTGTGATAAACTGTTTCATTGGTGCCATGTTATCTGATATTGAGTGTGCGTTCTTCACATCGTTATCATTTTATCATATGCTGATAGCTTGTAATGAGCAGCTTAGAATATGCTATTAGTCCAACACGAGTATTTTGCAGTGTGCAATAGGTAATGTTCACTTGTATAGTGCTGCAAGCCACATGCACTGCATCAGCGACACTGTGCATCACAGACAGGGCCAGTGTTCAGCTTATGCCGCACCTCAAGCCAGTGCTTACGGACTTTGTTCTGCAGCCATACAGCCATACATAGCTCTTGTCTGCATTTTTAATGGCCTCCACCCCCATAGTCCATGTAAATACATGGATTACTACTCATTTACCGACCTCTGAGGGATGGATGGCTGAGTTAGCTCAGTTGGCTGACTCATAACAGACAGTTTACCACAAAGTGGTCACCTGTTAACCATAGATCGGGTGCAGGGCAGGAAAAGAGCGCCGGTCAAAGACCGACGTCCTCACCTCTGAGCTATGCTGCCGGCATATGGTACAGTAAGGCAAATGTCCTTTTCAAGTGTAATTTCTGGTAAAAAGTTTACAAGACCCTAGGTTAAGGTGGTAAACTTGACTCATGCATAATATCATTGTGGATTCCCAGTTGTTTTGACTTAGGCAAAGTTTGAGTGCCATGTCTTTGGCAGAGTCTGTTGATAAAATCTGGAAAATACAGGATGTCACTATAGGAAACTGAAGATGTGTTAGTGGAACATACACCTTAAAATGACATTTGCATTAAGCTGTGGAACTTGGCAGCTCTACGTACGTAGTTGCAGCTCTGAAACCCTCAGCTGGTTCCAGAGATGATGATGATGACGATGACGATGACGATGATGACGTATGTGCAGTAGACGAAGAGAATAGTTTTCATTGTGTTATTTAAATTCTGTATTCAGTCGATTGACTACATAACCACAGTATAACCCATACAGTATAACTCACACGTTTCAGAAGATATGAAACATTCCTCCCCTCAGCCACATTTTGCAGAACAGGTTTTGTAAAACATTTGGTGAAAACTGTTCTGTTGCCGTATAGAGCCAACATCAAGCAACCCAACTCTGTCACCGGCAGAAAACACTGCCATTAACTGCATCAACTCGACAATTGCCGAGGCCAACGGTCTGCATGCAGCTGTGGAGCAGTTGTCGTCAGTGGAGAAAACATCCAAATCGTATCGATATCTGGAGGAGATGCTGACTCGCCTGCTTCTGAGGCTGGACGGGGTGGACACGGTCGGCTCCGACAGGATCAGAATGATGAGGAAGGATGCGATTGTGTCCATACAAGCAATCCTTGATCAGCTGGAGCTCAAGGCTATCGCTACATAGCAGTGCAATGCGCATTGTGGTTTCTACCTTCTAACACAGTTCAGACTTGATTGTTGAGTCATTTTGTGCTAGGTCGGTTTATATGTCTGTTTCAATCTCTCTTTGTTTAGCTCTGTCTTCCAAGTGCCTCTGTAACTTTTTGTATTTATGGCACTAAATACTTTTGCTTTCTTTTATTTACCTTTTTTTCAGAGCCAGTTTTATTGAGATTGATCTCTTATATTTCAACAGACCGTTTTGTCTTCAGTGTTCTGACACTGTTGGTTGGGCTATTTAGCTAGTAAAAGTCATTCCCGAAATGTTGTGCATCAGGCGAGACGTTGAACCTTATTCACTCACTCTGCAAATCTAGAGTTCATAATTTTTTTCACCCGGATGTGATCACTCAGCCTGTTACTGTGTTTTCACAGAATACTCAGCTAATCAAATTTTCTTGTGAATGTTGACTGAATATTGTCATTGTCAAAAAAATGTGGTCATATGTTGTCGGGTCAACATAATGTGACTGCTGACAGATATCTTGTATGGCTTGTTATATTTTGTTATCTAGTCTGGTGAAAATCAACAGAAATTCTTTAGTGCATTTATGTCATTCTTTAGTGATATATAGCAAATTAGTTATTTTTTGTTTTTTAATCAATAGGCGCCTTTGTAGTGACTCCAGCCGCCTTATAAATTTTATTATTATTATTATTATCAGCTGTTACTATAAAGTGAAACTGATTTATGAATGTCATATATTCCATCTGTTTGCTTATGGTTGATTTGTAAGGAGTTAACCGGTTTTGTTAAATTCATATCCAAGTAAAATTCTGCAGATTTCTTAATCCTTGTTGAGCATTATGGCTGCCGGCTTGCATAGGACGTTTGCTGCAGTTCACTGTACATAACAAACAATATGGAGAATAATAATTTTGCTTTAGGCAGACTGACTGCGTGGTGTGCTGACACCAATACAGTCAGTTTTATGTGGACACTTCATCGCTACGGTATATGCAGTATGCACGCTGTGGACGATGTTCGTAGTTGTTGCTTAGAATATTAGGATATGGCTTAGAAATGACCCACGAGTTACTAGCAGTCGCGGCTTCGGGCTAGCCTCGATGGGAGGGGCACAAGCCACCCAGTTTTCAGCCAGCGCCTCCCCCCGCCCCCACTGTCGTAGGACATAAATTGCCCCATCCTGAAAGTTAAAACGAAGCCATAAGTGAGTCACACTGCCGCAATTAACGTTAAAATTTGTGCAGTAATTTAACATATTGCTTCAGCTTCTGGGGGACATTATCCCCAGGCCTCCTGCCGTGCTTTTGCCCTCGATCTCACTCCGCCTACGAAATGACCTATATTGTGTCGGGTGGGGCATTAAACTCTACTCACTCACTAGGGACTTCCATTCCCTAGATCTTCTCATTTGACCCACTTTGAAAAAATCCTGGATCCGCCTCCATGGACTCCACTTGAGTTACAGCCGTAGGCCCTCGCGGGGGTGTGCCCCTCTTTCCTAGATTTTTTAGGCTAGAATCGCCACTGGGTGATACTGGAAACTGTATATTGATGTTTCACTGAGATTCTGTTGACATAAAGACTTGAGAAGTTTCTTAACATTTAGTAGATTTTAATGGATTTGTGGGTGACCACTAGTTTTTGGGGTCGTCATTTTTATGTACCGGTTGGTTCTGTGCCCAGACTCGATGTTTGCTGTTTTCACTGCAGTTGTAAACTGTGCAACATATCATGCTTGTATATCCGTAGGCGGATTTTCGTAAAGAGGATTTTGGAGGGTGTAAATCACAATTAAGAGACGATTCTAGTTAAAAGATGCTCCACTGTAATCTTCGGGTGGAGAGGGGGCAATTCCTCGCTTGCTTCAGATAAAATCCGCCTATGCTTTTACTGTTCAGTGTATGTGCATACTTTGTTGAATATTTCAACATTTTGTTCGGGAACGTGGAAACGGGCTCAATCGTTGATTGGTGGTTGAGGCGATGAATTTTCACCACTGGCTTCCAGTGCGTAAACGCGTCGAGTTCATGGTCGCAACCCTTGTCGGCCGGGCGCTGTCTGGACATGCTCTCTGCTACCTGGCTGACACCCGCCGAAGAATACTGACGTCATCTGACAGTCGTACACTTCTCGTCAGTCGGACGCTGACCAACTTGGGCGGCCGAGCCTTCAGTGCAGCTGGACCTCGAGTCTGGAACTATTGTCGACGGACCTCAGACATCCGGACAGCTGTTTCAGACAGTCGTTGGAGACATTTTTATTCGGTCATTGGGACAAAAGCGCAGTGTGAATCCCACATTGACTTCGTTCTAAAAATCGTCTTACTTACTCATCGCGTGGCAAAGTGTTTTAAACGCACTGACGTCCATAAAAGTCGCTGGTGGTGTTAGGAAGGACATCTGAATGGGCATCTTTTCCGGTTGCTGTGCCCATTTTTGCGGCATGCTGTCCTACACGTCTACATATCCAACGCCAGCTCTTTCTCGTCTTCACTTTGTCTCGCGAAACATTCCAGTCCGTTTATTTTCTGCCATTAAGCCACGCCCAGAAAGGTATGGAATTTGTGGGGTTTACTGAATTGTCGACGTTCCGTGTCAACCAAAAGATGCACGGTTAGTAACGTATTCGCCGAGACGCTGTTGTGCGTCATTTGGCTACTCGGAAGTCAGTGAAGGACTTTTGATGAGTGGGGAAAAAACTCATAATTGCGTATTATTATAATTCCATGTTGTACTATCAGTCGATTTTGTTTGTAAACGCTTCTGCCGTATTGCACCGCTCTGTATATAGTTTGACTGTAGTAATGAATTCACTGGTTCGTTGAAATTACTGCCCGGGATTTTTTGCATGTTTTATACAGGGTGGCCCAAAAAAGTAAGCCACTATCACGAGTCATCATAAAATCGCATTAAAACCCGCCATTAAGGCTAGATTTTTCATCAATTTCGACTACAAAATGAGCACAAGAATATATTAAGTCTGTATTAAATATTCTATGTATGACCTAATTTGTGAAGTCATTATCTGCTTTGCATGAAGCTGCGATATGGGTAAAATCAACGCATCTGATAAAATCATGTTATAAAACCAGAAAAAATATGGAAATAATTTTTTTACATAAATCACCATCTAAAAGATCGTTTAGACATAGAATTCACAGCTTGCTAAGGCGAGCTGATGCCAGAGGAAGCGCTGATATCATTTACCGTATCTGACGCATATCGCCAGTTTGCGGGTCAGTCATAGTTATTGAGGTCAGAAAGTAGGTCACGCATAGAATATGTAATACCGACGAATAATATTATATTGCTTGATCGATACTTTAATTTCACGTATAAATCTAATCTCATTGACAGGCTTTAATGCGATTTAATACGATTTTTTGATCATTTGGTATTGGCTTACTTTTTTGGGCCACCTGTATGTTTCGTTTCTCGAGTGAACGTGTTGGCGCCTGGGTGCGCTGTAAAAAATGCAACTGTTGTCTGAAAATTCGTATCAATGATCGACGGGTTACGTGCATTCCTGACATTATTTTTGTTTCCATCCGGCATTTTTACGTTTAACGTATACATTTTAGTGTTTAATTATGGTAGGTAAGGTTCACTTACAGCTGGCCCAAAAAGTAAGTCACTATCAAAGATCTTCATTAAATCGTATTAAAAACCGTCAGTGAGGCTCGATTTTTCAGCATTTTGAGTATAGAATGAGCACAATAACATTATAAGTTTACGTATTACATTTTTCAATATATTTCTTTGATGACGTTCACGCAGCCGGTCAGAAACAAGCTCGACGATATTTAATTGTTTTGTATGCCGATATCCACAAACGTAGTTTAAATACGTTACAACAGCGAACTTGCATTGAACAAGATACGCACAGATGAGACAACTATAACCCGACGTTCGAGTACTTTGCTACCGCTTTATATTGCGAATATAGGGCCTACTCCTAATATCAATAACGATTAATGCAATACCAGTGGTGTAGCAGGACCTTTGGCTACCAGGGACGATGGTCAAATGTGACGCCCTTTCGTCTTAGGTTTCGGAAAGTGAAGAGCTGTTTAAGCATAAGTCTCAATAAGACCCAATGTTATAGCCGACCGTGCCGACGATAGGTACGCGCTGCCTGCAATGCTTTGTTTTTATTGCACGCAAACACGTATGAAACTTACAATCTGAATTTTCACGTGAATTTTTTAAAATATAATTTTCGCCCGTCTTCCGTCCCTGGCAAGTGCCGCCCGCGTCGCCTCGCTACGCCACTGCAATTCTGGTGAAACTCGTTGTTAACGTCCTGCGTGTGTGCGTGTTAGCGCGTGCAGACGGAAAATGTCATACAGCCTATATCACGATAAAGCGAAGCAAACAAACGCGACGCCTGTGCAGCCAACAAATACACTTGAAACGCGTGAATAATGCAAGCTGTCAGTCGAACGTGACGAAAACGTACATTCACGAGGTAAAAATGTTGCGCAACAACGAATAGCTGTTTGTAGATTCCGTTTAAAAGATATTTATCGTCACACAACAAACGCGTTACGGTCGCTAACGAACGATCCTGGAACAAGACTCGATTGCACTGCATAAAGACCAGTTTTTGGTCATATTAGGGCATATTCGACCATATTTTTACATAACCTCAGACGCGTGACAAAATGTTTTGATACTCAGGTGTGCCAGTGATATTATCATGGCATTGGGCATTTCAGTCGAACTTTATAAACGCACAGTTTCTCTGCCACCCAAAGCTTTGTGCTGCATTTGGAGCTGAAACTCGTCATTCTGTTCAGTGGTTAAAGTGGATAAAATAGGGCGCAGGGGAACGCCGTTCCGTCACCTACAGAAAATGGCTCAAGGCGTTCGCCGACCTCAAGTTTTCAACGGACGCAGAGGAACGGTAGGAGAACGCCATGGAGACGGAATCTGCGCTGACTGTATATACAGTTATAGTGCAAGGTTATAACATCATTTTTTGCATTTCAAACGCCAGTCAAGAGTGATAGAGCCAAATCCAAACTGGAGTACTGTGGAGCTACGTGACTACAAAAACGTTTGGCCATGGGGACCCGTGACTACAGCAGCTAGCGGGGCCCACAACCACACAGTGACCCAACCCGGAGTCTACAGTTCCCCGTATCTAATTTTCCACTTTAACCACAGTGCTTCTGGTGACACAAAGTGAACATTTAAACTTTGCACAAATTTGATTTCACAACAGTACTTACTTTTTATAGCTGTAAATTTTGTACAGAACTACACACCAAAAAGCACTGGTAGGCTACTACTTATAACTGCATGTTGACTTGTGGACAGAAGAACACAGTCAGCGTTTTGAAGGTCTGGGCGAAGCGTCGGCTACAAATGAAATTTAGCAGGCCTTACATTGTATAACGCGGACGTGGAAAACACCAACATCTGCTGCATAGGTTCCTTTAAAAATACTAAAGGTTTCTGGAAGTTTAACGCCAAAATCCTTTGCTATGGGGTGTAAGCAAATCCGATGAAGTGACGGTTAACATTAATTGTCGAATCCAAATATAACGCGCTAAAACGAGTGTAGGCTTACTTCGTACGGTAAAGGCCGATCTAGGCCAAGCTATAGACCGGTTTCGTCACGATTAAAGATACGTAGCTCGTACAGCATAGTTTTAGACTAAAATACAAGACGTAAAGCATCGGCCGATGATAATATGAAAGAACACGACACACAACATATAAGATTAAAAAATAAATAAAAAAAATGTGCGTATGCGTTCAGTTGTATGACGCAAAATCGGCATGAGTCGCGCAGTATGAAGCAACTTTAGATGCTGTCACTGAAAGCAGTCGAATAACTCGATATGCGAGTCACTAATAGAAAGTCAAAATTATATTCATTACGTTCTCTGTCGTCGCATAATTACTGCAGCGCAATAACGAGTCGATTTTATTCCGGAAGTTTCCGTCCACACCAGTGGTGAACATCATGCATTGAGATGTGGCTGATCTACATCTGGCATAGCTGCGACAGGAATTCTGCAAACCAGGTCAGTGGCCGGAGTTTTACGCCTCTCCCAACACAACGGATGACTTCACACGCACGCAAAAGATGAAATCTACTTCTTAGAGAAAACGTCGGTCTTAGACGTAATTGGAATAGCCTACACTTCTGAAGTGAAAAACTGCTGACTAGACCGAAGTTTGATCCAATACCAAAACTCCTGTGTAAGACCACGATTACTTCGAAGAAATCTCTCTAAGACTAAGCAGTGCACTGCTGAAATGCCTATCTTTCCTTCTCAGATACGAATTAGGCATTCTTGTCAGAACTACTTGTTCGCATAAGCCAAGTGGTGAATAAAGTGTTTTTTTATTTTTGTGAAGTCGTCGAGTGTAGGTCACATCAGAGGGGCGGACGATGCTTTTGGGCTTCGGCCGGGTGTGGTTAGAACTGAGACCAGGCTGTCGCCAGTCCGGCTGTCAGCAGAGCGGCAAACAGGGACCCCGCGGCGAAGGCGCCATAAGCGGCTCCACTGCACTCCGACTTTTCGATCCACCATTTCTGATGCAGTCGATCCAGTGCGCCATCGTTCTTCATCTGCGTCACAGCGTCGTCGATCTTCGCCTTCAGCTCCGAGCCCTGGCGCACCGCCAGCGCGTAGTGCCTCGTGTCCATCTTTCCTTCGACGCTGACGAGGTCGCACGGCTGCTTGTGAACGTAGTAGCTGGCCGTCGTGCCTTCGATGATGAAGGCGTACTTTCCATCCGACTGACGCACCCTCCTCACTCCCTCCTTCGTGTCTGGAACGGTCCCGTAGTCCGGATTGGTCGACATCTCGTCCCACATCAGTTTGTACGCCGCGTCCTGCGATTTACGGAAGAAGTCGGCAGTACGTCCGTCCATGACTACTCCGTACCTGATGGTTGTTTGGTGCGCAAGATCTCTGATGGAAGAGATGGTTGGTAGTGACGTAGTAGGTCTTCGCGCTCATATCTCGAGGTTGACACCATCCATCGCGAAGAAAAGATCTCTATCTCTCTCTGGAGAGAGACAGAGTGGCTTGGTGTGGTAACCAACTTGATCGTTGTTGTCCTACGTAGATTGGTGTCTGATGGAAGAGATGGCTGGCAGTTGCGAACTGTTTCCGGGAGGTCGTTTCTTCATCAGGATTGCAGAGCCGAACGTCATGAACGGCTCGGTGAAAGAGACAGCCTCTTTACGGTCGTCGGACACCGTGAGAGGAGCCGCAGCCATGTCCGCCTCCTGCATTCATCACCATCAGATATACTGATAGCTATGTTTCCCGCACTGCACTCTGCATTGTGGACATAGTTTCTCTCATTTTAACTAGCTACTGTATATTATTTTAACATTATAACTTGCTATTGTATTGTATGGTTGCGTTTGACATCCATAAATAAACGGATATGATGATAATGATGATGATGATGACAAAAACTGAGAAGCTGAATATGTCAGTCATGGGCATCAATGAAAAGAACTGTAGACGAAATCATTGCGTACTGCGAATCCTAGTAAAACCAATAACCAATTTATTCTAAATTATAATTTCAATATATACAAAAAGCGCAATACATGACACAAAATCACGTAAATCAAGACAACTTTGATGATACTTACTGATTCCATGACCTCACGAATCATTCCGTTCCATCGCCCATTTTCCAGCCGCCTGCCATACTTCTTGTCGGCCACCAGCTTGATGGTGTATTTGAAGCCAGCTTTGGTCGAAAGCCGCTCCAGCAGGTCCGCTATGTAGCCTTCGAACCTCGCGTTTCCCTCGATGTGCGACCCGCGGTCTATCAAATATGGATCCTCCTGCACCGGACAGTATCAAAGTCGTTAGTGCACGGTGGATTAGAGTTCTGATTTGCTACAACTGTTGTGTTTAATAACGAACGTGAACTTTATTCACTTGTTACAGACACGCATAGCACATAGAAGACAACGATTGCGCGTATCTTGTCTTGCGGCTTGCTATGACTTTTAAGACCAAAATTTAGTTATAGGAAATGCGGACTTTGCCAGAACCAGGGGCGGATCCAGGAATTTTGGAAATGAGGCTCCCTTTCTCTCTTCTTTTCTCGCCCTTACCGGTCTTCCTTCCCCCCTCTTAGAAGTAGGGCCCCTTAAACCAGCTAGAGGGTCTGGGGAAGCCCTGTAAGCTCCCCAGTGGGGTCAGGGGCGGAGCCCCGGGCGAAAACGAATTTGGTGCACTCTAAAGCTGTCAGAAAGCCACTGGTGGCAATCATTTGGTATATTCTGAGTACCATGTTTTACAGTAGAACCATCAAAATTTAGCATTAGCAGCATGACCATGAGTGACGATGTCAGTCCGTCGACCAAGGGGGGGGGAGGGGGTGGATCTAGCTCGGCCCCCCTCTAAATCCGTCACTGAAGACTGTGCATTTTTCAGCAACAACTGATTGATGACCGTTCGCTTCGTCGATCGATCGCATTCTGAGAGGAGAAACTTGCTATATTATGCATCTAGAAACGATGACCTCCGAAGGCTTACAGCGAAGAGCTTTGCCTCGTGAAAAATGCATTTTAGCGGGCGGAAAAATCAATTACGGCGCCCGGGCATCGTGGGTCTGACGATAACGAAGACAAGACAAGACGAGCGCCGAGAACATAGTTTGATGGTACCGTCGGTGCGTCACGTGACGGGCACCTGTCAACAAAGTCATCAAACGTGTCGTCACCGTATAGCTGCAGCCATCATCTGCAACTAAAGCTGTCCGCACGATTGAAACAAAACTGAAATAAAACTGAAACAAAACAGAAATAAAACAGAAATAAAAGTTCTATTTCAGTCAACACAAATCGCTAAAACAGCTGTGAATCTGTTTCCCTGCTGGCAAACAATATTGGGGCGATATTGAATAACAGTAAACAGTGGCACAATTTTAATGCCGATGATTTAGGTACAAAAATACTACAAGTGTGCAAGGCGAAAAGTGAAACCACGGATCAATGCTTTACAAGTCATGTCTTACTTAGGCCTATACAGAATACTATAGTAACATCATGTACTCATCTATTCTCTACATACTTAATCAAATACAATCACTATTATTGCAGCATTCTACAATAAACTTCCTAATTTATTCATATGAAATACTGAGACAAAATTCCGCTAATATTGTTGACCAATATTGGCCTAACATTGGCCAACAATATTGGTGGAATATTGTCGAAGCGTAAAGTAGCCAATATTGGTCCAATATTGTTGGCCAATGTTGGCCCAACATTGGTCAACAATATTGGTGGAATATTGTCGAAGCGTGAAGTAGCCAATATTGGGCCAATATTGGACCCTATATTTATCCAATATTGTACATCATGTTTTACCTACATGTATATTGGTCCAATATTTAGGCCACTATTGGCCCAACATTGGTGGAATATTGTCGAAGCGTGAAATAGCCAATACTGGGGAAATATTTACTGTAACATTCGACCTATATTGCTAGCGAATATTTGGCCAATCTTAAATTTTATTATAAACATGTGAAAGAAATGCCACATCATGTCATATGAAATATTGAGCATCTGTAACTGTTCATCATTATCATTATAATGTCACGTAAGTAGGCCTACGTAAGTAAGTAAACTTTAATATACGCGACAGATGCACATATTTTCAATGGGCATCCGTAGGAAATATCTATCCGCCAGGCGGCGGTAAAATCAACGAGGTTTTTAGTCACTATTCTTTGCTAATTAGGTATTCTGTGTTCACAATTGGAAAGCGT
>Ga0056115_1001361_pt1 | contig 11576 bp, 8 predicted proteins | sample WorMetOlspDAHAB1_FD_77007 | JGI IMG/M metagenome (GOLD analysis project Ga0056115, IMG submission 77007) | Marine gutless worms symbiont microbial communities from Max Planck institute for Marine Microbiology, Germany - Olavius sp. DAHAB.1 ... | reverse complement strand
GTTCTATTAGTGTTGATCAATCAAAAGCACTATGTACTTACAGGGCAAATTTCGTAATTATGGACTGGTTAGGCGTAATGGCGTAGTGAGGGGTCAAAAAGCGTAATGATTACGCCTAAATCCTAATGGTTGGCATCTCTGCACTATCAGCATAATTAAGCTTTATCGTACATTAAAGGTTGACATCAAAGAGAATAATAAAAATACTAAGCTTTGAGGAATACAATTACGTGAAAAATTTAGGTGTTAGAGAAGAACACAATAAGAGTAAAGAAAAAAATATAAAACCAATACAACATAAAAAACCCAAACAACCAAAGTACACTGGATCTGCCACCTAACATAAAGCCCCATACACGACATGCTATGTATTTTTAAGTGCTGTTGCCTAACCAACAGTGTCGAAGTGAAGATAAAAGCTAAACAAAAATAATAACCAAAAACACATGTAATTCTTACATCAGTCAAATGCAATCAGCGGAGCGGACACTGCCGGTGGAGTCTCAGTGAATGGTGTTCCATCTCCAACAACAGCAGGTGCTCCAACTGCATCTGCGAGATCAATGATTTGGTCAAAGATGATTTGGTCACCAGATCCGGGATCAACTGTCACCTCCTCGTTCGACGCAACCGACTTCATGCCACTAAAAACAGCAGACACTCTATCACAGTTTAACTCACTGTCGTCAGTTGCGAGTCCCATTCATTTTCATTGTTATCTGCAATCACTTTGCAAACCTGAATGCACCACAAGGTGGACAGTAGTGACTATGTCTAGACGACGACGACGGACTTGGAGGTAAAACTGCACAAACGGGTTCAAGACGAACAGCACAGGATGAGACTGTACTCAAGAGCCACTGACAGTAGATGACAAAACTGGGCGAACATTAAAGAGTGACATGCCAGTGGTATCTGTGGTACTACCACAAAATGGCAATGTCAATCCTAAATTTATATAGCACAGAATCATGAAGCATCTCTACTGCATAGTAATACCATGAGAATGGAGATAAATTTCAAGTACTGCTGCAGTAGTGGGTTTAGGTTTTAAGGTAACAACTATAGGAGTGGGGATAAAGTAATGGTACAACTGCTGGAAATGGATAAAAACTTCTAGTTACTAATGCAGTGTGAATAATGGCATTCTTTTCATTATCTCAACCAACGTTAATTTGTCCGATGTATGTCGTATGTGTACGCACAGCAATCTTGCAAGTACCAACATTTTTAGTTTAGTCACAGTCGTTTTTAACCTATGGTGATAATGAGTTAGCTGTCATTGAGGACCAAAATGGAAAAAAAAAACAACTTACATTTGGATGTTGACATCTTCAACATATCCATTCAGAAGTGCAGACGGCGAACTGCCCGCCTTTTCAACACCATTCCATTTAGATGTGTCGTCCGCGAGATCGGTTTTCATTTCGGTCGTGTCGATGTCTCGGTCTTCATCAAACGCTGACGTGCGTTCTTCCAGTTTGCCACATGTGGAAACTTCAAGACGCGGAAAAGGTTCTAAAGGAATATCTGGAACACAGATCTCGTCATTATCTTCAAGTTCTTTGTGATCAGATCTGCTGGAAGCTGGATCCAGATGTGAGGTGGGAAGACCCGGTGAGTTAGAGACGTCAATATTTATTTTCGGTCGTGGCGATGGGGCAAGAGGCTCATCTTCCACACACAATTCATCCTTGTCATCAGGATTATCATGCGACTGACAGGAGAGATCCAGTGTTGTATTTTCAGTCCAAACCTCAATGGGAAGAGGCTTCAAACTGGATGGCTCTGCTGGAACCTGAGGAAGATCTGCGCTTGCTTGTATTCGTGGCGAAGGTTCCAGTGGATCATCACACAGAGCAATCTCATCTGCAATGGACGTCGGCATCGCCACTGCTGAAGGCTGGTCCATCTGGAACGTGTCACGTGACATTGGTGTGACGCTGTCACCAGGTGTCGACACTGTGACATCCATTGCTGCTGAAACTGGCCGACTCCCAGTTGACAACTTGTTGCCTATCATCTGCCTCAGCAGTGGAGATCGGAACTGTGATGCCGCGTTGGTTTCGGCAGAACTGCATGTGTCAAGAGATGTTATGTGAGCAGACGCCGTGGAATCAGACGAAGGTTCTTTGTTCAGTCCTTCAATCAACGACCCGACCGGGCTTGACGTTTTGTCCGACTGAACACCAGACACAAGGATACACAAAATTAATTTGTTTTCCTACTGTAAATGAAACAAAACATCAAAATGCACACTGAGTGAGCAAGACGAGTTTAATGCCGCTCCTAACACAGCGTGGGTAATTGTGGTGGCACTGTCAAAATGAATAATGTTTGCCAAACAATTAACATAGCTGCACATGACCAGTAACTAAAATCGATAAAACCAGTGAGCACAGTGTTGAGAGCCAGGTCTATAGTTTGTGAAGTCAGTGAGACAGCCGACAGTGGAGAAACAAGCAATGTTCATAACACATACAGGATTTGTGAAAAAATTGCACACACATAGGCTTTATGGCCACTTTCTAAGTAAACCTTGGTGAGATGGTATAACGCATGAATTCCAGATTTTAATGCCATAACGGGAATAGTTAAGACAGAGCAAACGAATTGACTCATATGCAAGACAATTGACAAGGAACAATCTTAATCATGAACAGTAAATTACCTTTTGACTGTTGGTTTCATCAGCCTTGACTCGTTTCATAATCATTTCCAGCTTCTGTACACCAACACAATGTCTCACTAAAATAATGCTGACAGGTGGGACAACGTGACCTAAGCTCAAATGAATTCTGTATTGGCAGTGACATCACGTGCAAGATGCCACTCCAACTGTGGCTAACAAGACCTAATATTGTAGATATTATCATTACTGCACTTGGAAGTACAGATCCAAAGAACTGAAACGAGAGCAAAAAAACAAAGAAAACACGCAACAATAGCTTTACTTCTTTCAATGCTGTATGGGCAAAAGTGCTAAGGCAAGTAACACTGCTTGTAACACTGAATAGCGAGATTAACGACAGATGACAGTTAGATGAGGAAGGCTCTCTTGTTGTGATATTCATTCCCACTACTACTATTTGTTACTACCTTTTAATAGTTCGTGGTGACACAGACATGGATGAGCACACAACCTATAGACAAAGCATCTGAGCTTTAACTATACTGCATCCTCGGTATAACGCTTACTGTGGGGGCCAAGCGAAATGAGCGCTATAACAAAACAAGCATTATAATGAAATGCACCTTCTGAATGGCATAAAATGCATAGCAATGGACTGGTAGATCACTTGGGACAATAACACCAGTTGGAAAACAGCAAGCAATAGTGCTATAACTCAAGAAAACTCATCAATTAATGAAACGTAGTGTACGCTGGCATGAAACTAATAAGGTTAATAAGAGGTCAAATGATCGAAAAATAACAACACCATTTTTTAAAAAGATCCAACGTCCTATGAGCACTCTAATGACGAGCATTATAACGAGGCTGCCATATATGTTGTCACTTTGTTTCGGAGCACAAGAGTATTCAAGAGCACAAACCTTCTTCCTTTCCTGTCTCTCCTCTTCCTCCTTCAGTAACTTCTCAAGACGTTCCTGCTCTTTTCTCTCGGCATCTTCATGCGCTTGCTGCTCTAACGCCTCTTTCTGATATCAACCATGCGACACAATACAAGATTACCAAGTCAATGATATGAACAAATGAAACATTACAGAAATGAACAGCACACGACAAAAAGTTAACCACAGAATTAGCCAACTTACACCGACACATTGAAAAAAAAGATTTACGCATGGATTACGAAATCGGTCGTGATTTAACTCACCCCCTTTGACCTTAGAGCCAGTGAGGGTAAGATCACAATTAAGCCAGTACACTAACAGTCCCAGTAACATACAGAGTACTTGCCGTCTCTTCTCCAGCAATGGCTGAAACAATCACCAGTAGTCATTGCACTTACCCATCGAGGGATGGCCAGACTAAGTGGCGTGGAAAATATCGTGATTGTATACCTGCCACAGGTGTTCATCAATCCCAGTACTAACCAGTCTCAACGTATCTTAATTCATTCATTATTTGGTTCATGTGACCAACACTGTTACCACTATGCCAAACGAGCCATGTGTTGGACACTACCTAAAATTTTTAAAAAACTGAAACACAACATATGTGTTAGTCCAATACTGGTAGTTTTAACAACAGGAAGGTAACAATTGTGATGCACCCCGCTGAAGGTGCTTTTGGTGAAAAGTGACGCTGACCTCTCGTCGTTCGATCTCCATTCGTTCCTCTTCCTCACGGCGTCTGCATTCCTGTTCCTCGACTGCACGCTGATAGCGTTCCTGTTCCAGTCTCTGAGCCTCCTCGGCCTGTCGGAGTTCTTCTTGTTCGCGCCTCTGCTGCTCAAGCTCATCGGCAAGTCGCTGCTCTTCTTCCAGACGCCTGACACAACACACCGACAATCTGTCTCCACTATGTCTAATAATAATTATTATTATGTGTGCAGAGAATGACTAAATATGTTGGCAAAATTTCGCTTTGAAATTCTAAGCAACTACTGAGAAAAATGCACAAACTTGGGTAAAAGGGTACTTTATTTGCTGCACCCTGTACAAAGGTGTCATGAAAACTACTACAAGATCGCTGGGTGAGTGAGTAGAGTTTAACGCCCCACCCGAGACAATATAGGTCATTTCGGAGGTGTGATGGCAGAAAGTATTCTACAAAAAATGCCACACAAAATACCTCCGTTCCTCGGCACGTGCTTTCTCCTCAGCCGACTCTCGTTCGGCCTTCTCGCGAGCAAGACGACGATTTTCGGCCAGTTTTGCTTTGTAGTTGTCTTCCTCAGACGTTGCCGCTTTCTTTGCATCAGCCTCTCTTTCAGCTTCTGCTGCACTCACAATCTTCTCGTCGGAAGACTTGCGCCTTGTTGCAGCCTGAAATTAGGCACATTGAAAAATATTTTTCAGCCATTAATCAAGGAGTCAGTGTGTAGAATGAAAACGAACAGTCCCGAGACTGAGCTGATCAACTTAGATGGTAAATTCACTCGTTGGCTGACTACTGACCAGTGTGGCTCAATGTTATAGAGTTACAGTACTGGACTCCAAATCAAAAGGATGCAGATTCAACTCTCACCCATGCCCTGTCAAGCAACAAACCCAAAAAGCCGGTACCACACAAATGCCTCGTCACCAAGTAGCACAAAATGGTAGTGAAAAAAGTGGCAGCAACGGGGATGATAATTGCAAGCCTGACAGTAAATAATGGCAGCAAACCAGATAAATGACTGTGGGCTAATAAATAATGATAATAATAATAATAACAATAATAATAATGTCTTATATAACGTGTTGAATTCGCCTAAGCAGCAGATGTGCAGTCCACAAGGCAGTATGGAATAGAAATGTAAAAAATGTGAAATGAGTGCAAGTCAACTGGCACGACAAATTGATGGTCTCTATGGCTCATACTCAAGATCAGGAGTATTCCAACACTCATTCGCAATAAGCTCTGGTTGCCAATCAAACTTACTGCAATGCAGCCCCATCTCTCCATGCATAAAGTATATGAAGGAATGTAGCCAGAAGGGTATGTCATCTTATATCAACATATTGACAAAGAGCATAACTGCAAAAAAACCATAACAGATGTGGCAATGAAAATGATAAACTCAGTATTTAGAAATCTTTATGTGTCCATTAAGCCTGCCACCAGCATTGCAAAAAACAAGATACCTGTTTCGAGTGTGCACCTTGTGTGCTGTCGATCTTGTGTGATGTCTTTGCAACCATCTATTAACAAACAAACACACACATAGTGGAAAAAATGTGCACCTTCTCAACCAGCAAGAAATTCATTTATGGATATTTCAAAAGCCTGCTTGAAATTTTGATTCAAACTTCCACACAAATCAAGATAAAATTGCACATACAATACAGTAAAAAAAACTATTATATCTCAGGAAGCCAGTCATCAAGTTAAACAGCTAGTAACATGGTAACTACTAAAACACAAGTCCACAAACCTTGTGAGATGTGACCGGTTTATTGGCGGTAACATCTTTCATGGCTTTTGGTTCTTTCGGCACAGCACGAGGTGTCATTGTTCTCGGTGCAGCTGGCATTGGTTTTGCTGCAGCGCTACTCGTCGGTGTCGTAGCCTGACTTGGCACGACTGATTTTGTCGCTCGCTTTGTCGACGGCACTCGGCCATGAGTCGATGATGTCGCAGACGTAGAAGTTTTCTGGTCTGCGTTCAACTTGTTCGGCATGCTCTTCACCCGAGACAGTCTCTGGCTAGTTGCCGATGGGACGCCAGCAGTAGAGGAAGGCTGCGTGGCCGACGGATGGAATTCCACAGTGGCAGGCTGTTTATGTGCAGTATCGGCACGGCTCCTGTGTGCTGCATGCACTGGTCCTTGGCTCCGGGCTCGGCCTTTTGACAAAGGCGATACAGAACCTACACCCACATATTCAAACACGTTTTTATATCACGTCAAGAATATTTGATAATCTATAACTTGCATATTAGTCAAAGGCCAGCCAGAACGAGTATTTTGTCTCCAATGCAACCATGGTAATATTGACGCAGGAATTAACAAAAAAGGCACTTACCACACGTTATTTGACAGGTGCTAATACGCTACATTAATGAAAAAATAATGATAATTGTAGCATGACTACTATTCCATTTGGAAATGAAGAAATTTCATCAGAAACTTAATGGGAAAATCAGAATGCAAAGAAAAACATTGGCAATGCTATAGAAAAGACAACTTTACTATAAGCATATTAGGTTAGTGAAGGAAATGCAATGCAGCAAAATCTTGAAATCACCAAAGCGTGTAAGTCAACAGTAGTACACCAAAAACTGTTGTTAGAAACTGATATGCTACCTTTTTTTACTGACCCTTAACAAGAAAATATTGAAAATAATCTGTCATTAACGATGTTTAGTTGGTTACTAACCAGTTAATTGCAACTGTCACAGTCAGAAACTGAAAATAATCTGGTTTGCCGTTAGTGCAACATATAGTTGCGTTTCATACTAGCAACTTTTTTCACTGCAACAAAACTTCAAAGAAAAAAAATGTAAAGTCAATATTTCACAGTGTGTCTTAATTATCAAGCTATCAGACATCTGAGCCACAGTGTTAAAACAAATCCGTTTCAGCAATAGCAAATCCGAGTTTAAAAAGACTGACAAATGCAGTTCCCTTCTTGGTTCAAGTAGTTCGAAAACTTGCTGGCTAGTAAAATTTGTCACTGATTTTTTAAATAGTCATCAATCGTGCATAACTGTGAACTAAGCAATATTTAGCACTGAATGGTTACCAGTCTTTGTAAATGTCATTGTTTCCTAATGTTATTCGCAAATTTATCAAACATGTACAGAATTACTTCTCTTGTTTTAACTACTCAACAACTAGTAGATGTGCAAGCACTAAATGTCAAAAGCCTGAGCCAGCAATAGTAGCAAAAACCAGAAGCAACCGATGGCAACAGAAGTGCAAGTAATGAGTACATGATGGCTAGAATATGCACTAACACTACAGAATGAAATGACGAAGGAAAGGTTATTGTTAAAGAAGAAACCATTCCTACTACACAGGAAAAAAAACTCAGCAGACTGATCAAATATGGAAATTAGAAGATAGACGAAATATCACAATGACAAAACAGGATGAGGTGAAAGTGCTACAACAATCAACAATATTTATTCCACAAAACATATAAACCAACAAACAGGAACAAGTAAAAAAATCATAATAAAATCATCTGACAACACTTTCAGCAAACACAACAGTCACCAAAAATATTTTGTAACAAAAACAACACTGTCAGCAACAGCTTAACACACAACAAGAGCACGAATGCAACATATACAACAAGAAAATCACCAGACAACACTTTTGTCAACATTGCCTTTCATGACCAAAACAACAACATATAAGAAAATATTAAAACAACTATGTACAACATCATATATGAGCAGCTTGTGACTTACGAAAGCGTGAGCAAACCACGACGCCTGTGCCGGCACAGTTGTGTCGGCTCGAGGCAGAGTGACCGGCTCTTAGCTGCAATGATGACACAGTGTCGGCAGTGTAGCCTGGGTTTGTCCGCCAGCTAACGAGACTGTGAGGCCGAGAACGCTGCTTTCCTGTTCCGGGCTCAACTGACTCCGCTCTGCTGCTACCCTGGACTACAATACCCCGACCCGCATGGACATCACAGTACAGTCAACATGTGGCTTAACATTAGGCAAGGAGTCCCACCTCAATAAAGTGTACTACTGCAGAAAACAATACAATTGTGATGATTAATCCACAGCTGAAAATATAAAATCAGATAACATGATAAAATGATAACAACAGGGTAGGCCTATCGTTAAAGATAGTGCGGGGAATATTACCAGTAGAATCATAATGAAGTGCAACAATAATTTTCCAAAAAAGGAAAACTCTGAGACCAAAAGTCAAAGAAAGGTAATGATCAAGAAATTTAATATTAACTCATTTAAGTAAAGACACAGCTTAGAAGTGATTTAACTACCAAATCTTAGCAGAAAAAACATCTATAAAATAAAGCTATGTTTTGATATTTCCGAAATCACTGACAACAGTAGAAGCATGTCGGAATTGAAAATAAACATTCTTGTGATGGGAAAGCGCTCAATTACAAGTTAATGCAAAAAATTTGTAATTAGTATCAAAAATCATCAATAACAGAACACGAACACATCACAAAACTACAAGAGACAGTGCGTCACATTGTTTCAAAACATTAAAAATATCACCAAAAATTTTAATAACTAAATCTTGTTTCGTTAGACAACCAGTTAATACATTGCAACCATTAAGAGAACAAAAGATTGTTAGTGGACAACATATTAATAATGTGTTAATAAGCCAAGAGGCAGAAACCAATTAGTAAAGGCACAAAGCCAGATATAACAAACATTGCCAATGTTTCCAACTATGCAGCTGACACCATAAGCATGCATTTAGCCAGATGCAAGTACAACACAAGGCAATACCATTCACACAACAGCTGCATGCACGTGTGCCTCTCGCACAAAATTCAATGATATTTACTTTGGTTATAAACAACAGGTTAGCAAAGATTCCTTACACAATTAATCCAATATTTTGCAATATATAGTACACTATTATTCTTCCCTTCAGTGATTTGGTTATGACAGGAAGCACATCCAGCCTGTATAAAACGTGGGCAGTGAGGCTGTGCTAACATGTACATCCCAAGTGAATTGTCAAAATGACTGCCATAAAATGCTGATACTTATACCAACTGCTCCGACAAATCCACAACCAATTTCTGGTATTGACTCACAATATACCTGGAAAAGACAACTTGCACCACTGTTGCATTTATATATTTTCACAAATTCTTACCATCTGTGCCAGAATGTGCATTATTATCTGCACTCCGTGATGTTCCCTTAGCTGACTTTTGTTCATCTCTTGCCCCGAGATGACCTGTTGAAGCCGAGAGATGCTGTTTTGTAGTGCCAGAAGACTCGGGCAGGTCAGCCGACGATGACGTTTTTTCATTGTGATTGGCTGACGAGGCTGCAGACACTGACGAATGGGAGATGTCGCGGACACTGCCAGCCGATCGCCTCAGAGACAAAGCGACATTCTGACCACCGTTTGACGCGTGTGTCGGCATAAGAATTACGCTGCCTAAAATTTAATATGATTAACGACAGTTGTGTAAAAGGCACATTACTGAAACAAAAAATGGCATTATATAAGCCTTACATTAACTTTTGCAGTGCTAGTAAATGATGTATGAATGTTGTTTGTAATGCCAGTATTGCAAGAGGCAACCATTAACAAACACACTTCCAGACTCTCATATCATGCACTTCAAACAGATAAAAAAAAACACAACGACCATTCTCACAAAACAACAGCAACTCTACTACGTAGCCACTTTTTTCATATCAACCTGTGAAACGGATATCACAAGATCACATAAATATGCATTTAATCACTATACCACTTCATTCCCCATCTCCTCACTTTTGCTGCACCCTCTAGTCCTCTACTGTGCACCATCTCCTCACTTTGCTGCACCCTCTACTGTGCACCATCGCTTAATGTTCAAGATTATTCTGTCATCATCAACTACTGACAAAGCAAGCTTGTAGTTCTGTCAGCATTGAAAATAGTAACATTTTCACCATGGTAAAGTGGTTTCAGATTATAGACAAAAATTATTAATCACTAAAACACAAAATACTAAAATATATTTATATATAAAGAGAGCATGAATAAATGCAGATTCTCCAGACTTCTAGCTCTAGGTGGGCAAATTTGTATGATTCTGAAGAAAATTTTTTTACAACTGTTACATATTAAAATCTTAGTACTTTTGACAGCCTAACAGTCGTATTATTTCATCTTAAATATGGAACATACATGCAGGCTGTTAAAACATGCACTTGTTAACTGCATGCAGTGTATAATGAACAACTAAACATAAAATGTGCACCATAACAATGTGTTAACATTTCATGCATAACATGTAAGTTGAACTGAGCAATATATGGGTTTATTAGCCTAAATGACAGGCAGTCAACTTAATGGTGGCTTCTAAGAGTTTGACAAAAAAGTGCTCAAAATTTGGATCTAATGACTGAAAATAACAAAAGTATACTCAAAGGAAAAAATACACAACTCAATAAATGAAAACAACTCAACAAATACAACACAACAAGGTTTCCATGGTTTAATCACCCCTTATGACTTTCGGCCACCAAATAAGGTGGGAACAAACGATATATGCTCGAAAGTATATAGAGCATCAAAGTGCATCATACCTCCAAATGCACTTGAAGGCATTGCACGTTTCACCGGACGCATCATCTCAAGCCGAGCATCCCTCTCTGCTGTACGACGCAATATCGCTTGCCGTCTCTCCTAGATGCATGGAATTAACATTAAATGTCATCTACTTTTAGTAAGCAGTCGTCAACCAAATGGCATGATTCGCAGTTGCTTTTAACAGTCTGTATGTCACAATATGTTTCTATAGCAGAATTTTTTAATGATCACTGCATAATTTCTTCTACTACTATCACCACCAAAACGTTAGTACTAATACTATTACATTAAAGTTAAAACTACAAGGTGAAATAGCCAGACGTCCAGATTTTTGTCCGTCGTATGAACAATAAAGTATCCAATAGCTATTTTTGTTCTTGTTTATTTATTATTTTTAAAAAGTTCTTTATAAGCCAATGACCTCAAGTGCGTTAGCATTCACCCAGTCACAAGAAGCTGTCGGATTGAGGACACAGGGCCAATGAATTGCAAGTACTGTTGGCTGACCTCCCAGCCCATGCTGGTATGAAGTTATACAGCTTGGTTACAGAGGCACATGTGCAGTCAACACTGAACACAAGTCCAATGCATTAACCACTAAGCTACTGCATCACATCAGATTGCTATTAGCCAGTTTACTAATGTATTCATAAGTTTTATATGCATATTCATGAACCATAGATAAAATAGTAAATAGTGAACATT
>Ga0056115_1001360_pt1 | contig 11582 bp, 9 predicted proteins | sample WorMetOlspDAHAB1_FD_77007 | JGI IMG/M metagenome (GOLD analysis project Ga0056115, IMG submission 77007) | Marine gutless worms symbiont microbial communities from Max Planck institute for Marine Microbiology, Germany - Olavius sp. DAHAB.1 ... | reverse complement strand
GGTCTCGGAGCTGTGGGGGGGGGTCGAAAATCGCCCTCTCACAGTCCATGGCTTATACTACAGCTTGTACTACCGTACAAGCCGTGATACAGTAAAACAATTTGGCTAAACTAAACACTTACCGACGGTATCAGGTACACAGGGACATAGATTCCCGAAGAACACAGTTCGATTAAGAGCGACACCGGACGCTTTCGGAATCAACTGTGAACTGCAGTAGTTCTGGTACTCCACCAAGAAACGGTCAGCAGAGTCTTGATCGTCCAAAAAACGACTGAGATCTATCAGCGAGTGTCTGCTAACAGTGACGATGACTAGCACAACCACTTGAAGCGTAAGTAGAACGGCGAGCAGGTGCTTGACGTAACAGTGTTGAGGCATCACACGACACCGCTGCATTGTCGTTCAGCGCCGAGTTCGCAGTATCACATGCAGCCCACTCACTCGCTTCCCATTCCCCATACATGTCCGTCCAGAACAGAAACGACGTCTCTCGATCAGAAAACCATCGCAGAAGCGCACTCATTCATAGGCCTACTCAACCGAAACCGCCATGCAAATCAGCTTTCAACTTCCACTCACTGAATACTGATACGGAGCGGATACACGGCAAGATTCTTAAGCAACGCTGTAAAAGCGGCTGTATCGGCGAGGTATGTACGTCGTACGAGCAGGCACACAGTTGCAGCGAGTATCGCCGGTAAGCAGGCCTGCTGGTTGCGGTGCTGGCCTGCTAGCGCAAAGGGAAACTAGTAGCGCAAAGGCAACAGTAATTCGCGCCTCCAGCAGCTGTAACAGATGTGCGTGCGATCCGACGAACACAGCAGGGCGTCTAAAGTGACATGGTCACGTGGCCGGGCCGCATGCTTCGCTCAGCTGCAGCACCTAGCTCAGCGAGCCACACACCCGACAGGCTACACAGCAGGCACGCGGCCGCCCGCTCCAGCCACATAGTCAGTAAAGCCTTGGCAAAATAGGCTGCGGAGTCTAGACAAGATCACGACACGTGCAGTGGCGCCGGGACCGCAGGGGGCACTCCGCACTCGTCCCTAACTTCTGCAAAATGACTGTGTACGGGGGCATGTCGTGTCGTGACGTGTCGTACGCAAAAAGTGGAATTTTGGCTTATGAGCAGGGCCACCGGGAATTCCTGTCCAGAAACTGGAAAATTTCCCCACCCAATACCAAAATTCCCGTTCCTAAAATACTCTAAAACAAGCCACAAACGAACTTCCAGAAGTGTCAGTTCCTCTAGTATAATTGCAGGCTTTTCGCGGACTGCATTCTGCAAGACTTCAAACGGGAACTTTTTATAGTCCCCTTTTTATCGTCAGATAAGTTTAGTCAATAAAAAACACTTAACACCGAGTAGTGTTTGTTTTGCTAGGTAATGTGGTCACACAATAAAGGTGTGGTGGGTGGAAGAACTTCACGTTTACGCGCCATAAATTTGTTTGTAACAGCGGAAGAACGGTTAAAATCGGTGCTCAATTACTGAAGTTATCCCAAAAGTACAACTGGGTATCCGTTGTTGGACCACCCTGTAGATGTTGACCCCCGAGACTCTATACTGACACCCCCAAATTCAAAATCAAAATACACTGGGACTCGCACAGATTAATCAGACAATGTCACTCTGCTGGAGCAGATTATAGTTGTAATTGCTGATTAGGCTAATGCACGTTCCGTGTGAGCAGAAGACAGTTCAAGAGACTGGGACGTCAAGTGCATGCAATACGTACGTATAGGCTACTTCGACAATATACATGGTGACCCACAAAAAAGTAACCACTGCCAAATTATCAAAAGATCGTAGTCGTACTATATCTCATGAAAGCCTACGAATGAGATTATAGATTTCTTTGTCAGATTAAAGTATCAATCAAGCACTTCTACTTTTTTGTGACGTCTGACCCACAAGTATAGAAATATGCGTCACATATGGTAAATGGTTTCAGCGCTCCATCTGGCGTAAGCTCAAACGATTTAATGATGATTCTTGACAGTGTCTTTTTTGGGCCACCCTGTATTAATTTATGATACGAATTCTGCCATAAAAACGCATATTTTATTTAGACTATAAAATTTAAATTTTTACCTATTTATTCATTTAAAATGTTAAATTATACTTTCCGAAAAATTAAGAAAAAGTTGAAGTCGAAAATTTCCGAGATTCTCGTTCGGGAATTCCGTCGGTCCGATAATGAGCATAAGTTTACGTTACGTTTTTAGGAATACGTAGACACCATCTTGTTACCAATTCTTGGTTCTTACATCTTTCTGTTAAAGAATGTTGTTTTAATCTGTAACGTAATTATTTTGTGCATAATGTCAAGCTGAACACATTACGCTTATTGAAAGATATACTGCCTGTAGTTGTTTCTGCCGCTATGTCGTGGGACGATTTATACCGCAGTAGTCGTACTGACACCGATCTGCGCAATGTCTCCTTCGCTGGGTCTACTGGAAGTAGTATGCGCAGCTCTGAAACGACAGCATATCAGCATTTGTTTGGCGGAAATCGAGATATGGAGAACCATCCTAACCGTAACTCCGATGTTATTCAGGTATGATATATAGTACCGGCATGATAACAGTCTCTGAAAATGCGGTCTCGAGTAAAATACGTATTGTAATAGCACTTTTTGTTTTTTTTGCTGTTTTAGTTGTATGATGTAGGCTGTCTGTCCGTTACAGACTGTTTGGTAACAGTCCAGACAAGCTCCGCCACCCCAGCTCTGTTGTTTATTAAGTAGAACTTGTTCTGCTGTATAAGCATCAGATCTCGGGTGGCGGATTAAGCCTCAAAATACACTAAAGCTGAAGGTTGAATAGCCTAAAATTTAAATTAACCTGACCTTTTTAGCACACACATTTTGATAATAGTATCACATTAGTAATGGTTTTCCATTTTTAATCTGTTGTGTTGTAAACATTTGCAGACAACAGTTGGTGGCAATCCAGTGAGAGTTGAAGACAGCATGCGTATGAGCATGAGTGGTGATCAGTACCGCGGAACACTGGGAAGGCAGTATGTCACTGTTGGTTCCCAGCATCTGCCTGTTTCCTGTTTTCCGGGTGGTTCTCATCCTGCGTCACAGTACAGTCTGACTTGCAGACAACCTTTGCCAGTTCCACCAGTTTCACAGATTGTGCAACAGACAAACAGTCTTTTGTCACAAATCGGCAACTGGAATCCAATTTCTTTGCAACCAAGCCAGGTTGCACCCGCTACTACTGCCAGTCAGTCTACCCAGCCTCACTTAGTCAATATATCAAATTCAAAATATGCCTCTCTGGATGCTTCCAGCTCTGTGGCACAGAAACTGATAAAGAACATTCAGTTTCTTGGAAGAGCATTCTCTGGTAGTAGCGTTACTTTGAAGCCCACTGATAGTGTAACGGCCACTGCAGGATCAGCGGTTTCAGGAACATCATCATCTGCTTTAACGCGTCCTGTATTGCCTGTGCTTTCCACTGAGCAGGAAGGTGCAGCTTTTGGGCAAAGGCATCCTGAAACAGCTAGAAATGATGTTCAACCTCCAACAACATCATCAAACTGTGATCCTGTAATTGCTAACGTTCTTAAATCTATCGGTTTCAATGTTGATCTGTCTAAGTTTGATCCAACAGTTGTCCCAAAAACACAACAGCAGGAACAGTACAGTGCAAGTGGTGTACAGTACATTCCTGCTGCACAACCAGTGCCAATGCTTGTGGCTCACGAAGTTGCTCCTGTGCAGTTAAATACCAGCACTGTTAGCCAGTATGACAATATTTTGGAAATGGGAACTTTTTCTGAGATCAAGAAAGTGCTTCAGAAGGTCCGGGAACGTAGCAAGACTAAACAGCATTCAAAGTCTCCAGCAAAGCAACAAAGTCGAAGTCAAAGTCGTCACAGGTCGTTGTCAAGGAGCAAAGAGTCAAGGAGCGGAGAGCGTGAGAAACCGGTTGTCAGGAGATCACCAGCAAAGCAGAAGCCAAAACAACAGCAAACTAAACAACAGGAACGTGCTGCACGGTGGAAAGAAAGACATTTAAGCCACAAAGCAAGACACGATGTGATTCCGCGTCGTGCATCACCATCACCACGGCAACATGATGACAGAAGGACTTCAAGAAGAAAATCACGATCACGGTCGCCTTCTCCATATCACCATCTGAGGTCTCCACATCGGCACCGGAGGTCTGATGTCCGCAAACGCAATCCATCACCAAAACCTGCTTCACCGTTGAAATATTCAGCGTCGCCACCTCGCCATGTCTGGACAAGACAGGAACACCATCAGTCTCCGAAGCTGGTTTCGCCTGTGAGCTACCCGGCACATCCTTATCATTTGCCATCACCAGTTTATTCGGAAAAGAAACCTATCGATATTGAGTGGGAAAAAAGGGCAGAAGAGTTTATACGTCGACTGCAGGAGCCTAGTCGACCTAATACTACCTCCGCCCCCTCTGCTGCTCACAGTTACATTCGATCAATTGATGATGATCTGAGCAGTATATCCAGTGGTTCACTTGGTGGTTTTGTTGAAGACAATCTTTCTGAACTGAGGTTTGAAGATGACGTTGCAAAGATATTTGCAGCTGCTAAAAGTGGAAACAGTGATCAGAGTAAGTCGAAGAATATGGCGATGGATGCGACTGGGAGACATAGACATGGTGTAGCTGGTGGTCCTCGTGCATCAAATACGAAGCCTTGCAGTAACATAAAGGTTTGTGGACTTGCGTTGTTTCTACTTGTAGTGAATTATGATAATGATATCATTTCAACATATTTTTGCAAATAAGCAAATTTGCAGAAAATCCAGTAATTCAAAAAAGTCAGCACCACTTGTGTTTTGTTGTTAATGTATTAGATATATTAAGAGGCGTTTGCATCAGTAACTCAGTATGTTATTAGGTTGGTGTGTCCTGATAACAAGTTTACAGCACCCCAGCATCGGCAAGAAAAACTAACATACCTGAAGACGCCGATTTATGTAAAAATTGCCACAGTGATCCAGGGTTTTCCCAAACAAGTTGAAGATCTATACGCTTGTTACAGTTTACAATTTGGCTTTCATTGCCAATCACCCAATTGTTCCTGCATTTGTTGGCTTTTGAGGAGGTGACGATTGTGGTGTCTGGTTTTTCATATGCGATTTGATTTCATAGTAAAGTATATTGGGATCAGTATTTGCCTATTGTGTATCAACATTAACTGTAGCTGTTCATTAGTGTACCTTGTTTTGGTTCTGTATTGGAGGGTTAGAAAATCTTGTAGCCACCCCTTTACTGAAGCCTTTTGCTGGCTTATTGTGCTTTATCTCCAGGGGGTCAGGTGTTGTTGTATTGTGAGTGTATTATGATAGGAAGTGAGCCATTTTCACACATTTGATGTGAACTGGACCTGTTGGTATATATCCTGGAGATTCTGTAACTCTAATAACAGGCTTGATGGCAGTTGTAGCCTTTTTTATTTGTATGAGAAGGGTCCTAATTTGAACTTTGCGTCAGAATCCTGTAGTAGTCATTGCGCTAAATATATGTGGCTGAATAATTATGCCCACATATATTTTTTATTGCAAGTTCTTCCACATTTCAAGCTATTTTTTGACCCAATTTGTAGTTTTGAAGCTAGGTCTCCCAACAGGCAAAATCCCCATTATCGCTTGCTGAGTGACTGTAATACTTGCTGTTCATGTCCGTAATTGTCACACATGATCATCGTCATCATTGTCATTATTATAGAATATAGATGCATGTTTCATTATGATAGAATATAGATGCATGTTAGAAATCCAAATATCTGGTTTAACTCGAATGGTTTTGTCCGGAACCCTCAAGCCAAGTGTGCATTGTGGCATGGGGGCACTATGCCACCAAGGCAGTGTTTTGTACCTGTAAGTGTTCACATATATGGTCTGTTTTGTGTGTGTCTTTGTGGTTAGGAATCAGCAGCTAGCATGTCTCTGAAGCAGAAGACGGTTTCGGGTACACCAGCATTGTCAAAGCTTGGTCTAGCTGCCAAAAAGCAGACTGTGCCTTCACAGAGATCGGCAGAGATGACGTCTAAAGCAGCTGAGAAAGATGAGACGAAAAAGCAGATTGCGACGGGGCAGTTGGAAGCAGGCAAGAAAGATGTCAAGAAAAAACAGGTTGCTACTGGGCAAACGTCAAAAAAGGATGCAACTTCATCAAAGACAAATGCGTCTGACAAAAAACAGACGTCTCAGTGTGGAGAAGATAAAGAAGGTGCAAAGGAGCAGCAGGCTGATGACAGCAAAGTTTCATTAGTTGCACAGGTTGCTACTGGACAAACGTCAAAAAGGGATGCAACTTCTTCGTCAAAGACAAACTTGTCTGATGAAAAACAGACGTCTCAGTGTGGAGAAGATAGAGGCACAGAGGAGCAACAGGCTGATGCGAGCAAAGTTTCATTAATTGTACCATTGCTAGCACAAGATAACTCTTCGAAGGTGGACACTTGTGTAGAAAAGGAGTCATCAGAAGCAGAGAAGAAATGCGAAGATGGTGGCACTTCCAAGATTGTGACAGAGTTGTCGAAAGAGAAGGAAGAAAAACAGGAATTGAGTGACATAGTGGGAGCCGACTTTGCAAAGTTACAGGTCGGTGTGAATGTGTTCTGTTTTCTAATGAGACATTCTTGGCATTGTTAGGTGAAATGAAATGCGATCGGTATTTTGTCGTTCAACAACAATGAACATTTTATAGCCGTGGCACAATTGCTTGATTCACAAAGTAAGGTAAGTCATTATAGCAATAAAACAACACTAAGCATTGTGGAATAGCATACGGATTATAAATTGCAATTGCACTTGTCAGAAGTGGATGTTTTAGCACTTAGTACGAAATTGTGACTGCGGGGTTGAAGGTTATATGGTTGGGATGATTTTGTTGGAAGAAAGGGGTAGAGTAGATGTAAACTATTGGATTGAACGGAAGAGAAGAGAGACTGGTCAGAATGCTTAAACAGTTCGGTGATGCCAGAATCAATTTGTTTACAGCTATATAAAAATTTCTTGCATTTGTTGACAAAGTTGTTCAGCTTACTGATGTCAGCAGCAGAGAAAATGCCAGACCATGCTGGGCTTGCGTAAAGCAGCTTGGCTAACGCCGTTGAGCGAAACACTTGTTCGAGACAGCCTTGAGATAACCCATGCGCTCGAAGAACACGCAAGCCATATAACGTTCTAGCGCAGGCACCCAACAGGGCAGTGATATGTCCGCTCATTGACAGCTGATTGTTTATTCAGACTCCAATAATTTTGACGCGTTTGATGTTGGGCAAAGATGCAGGTTGCTTAATGTCTTCTTGGAGCTGCCAGACATATCTATGTGTGCATTAGCATATACGGTATGAATCCAGCAGATTCCTTGCCTAAAGAGGTATGATAGTGACTGGAACAGCATTGACTGATGGCTGGCTTGTGGCGAAGGGAGTCTAGTGGGTATAGTGTACCGAGGCTAATGGGTGTCTAATGATACGTCACTGTCTTGCCTGCCTGCTACTCTGGGATGTAGATTCAGTGGTGGAGATGCAGATATGCGGACTTCTCGCTGTTATAAATTTATACAAGTTAGTGTAATCCCATTGCTCCTGGGGGACATTGGGCATGAAGCTGGTGGCACACGTGCTGGTGCAGACCGCACGTGGCCATATGTAAGTGATTTCCACAGTGCTGTCCTGCATGGGGTGGTCACAGAGCAGCAGTACGACTTTTTCCATGAATACTGCCATTTGCATCTACCGCTCTTTGTATCGAGAAATCTCGTGTATACCGCCAAGGAGGTTATACAAACTGTTGGCTTTTGTTAGTAACACTGAAAATTGTTATCGTCAAGAACATTCATATTTTTCACTGTTTACCAGTGTGGCCACAGCTCCGGTCTCGTGACCCAGATGGTTGTATAGCAAACAGTGCGATAGACATTTGTGTATTTTTGATTAAATTCCTGCTTTACTTGTATTTATAATACTATCATGCTATGTTGTGTTTGCGTGTGTAGGAGTCACCATCTTGCAAGGAAGTAGTGGAGCAGATTCCTTGCCTAATGCGAGATCCTTGCCTAATGCGAGAGCCACAGGGAAATACTGTTAAACGACATAGAAAGCGAAAGCGAAAGACTGTTGCACCACTTAAGGGAAATACAGTTAAACCACTTATGTCAGTTTCAGTTGCACCAGTGAAACCGTCAATGCGGTTTCAGTTTGCAACAGATGTATGTGGTGGTATCATTGTCAGTGAACCACCTTTACCCGAGAAACAGTCGATTCCGAAAGTAGATACTGATATAAAACCAGAATCTTCATGCAATCAGAAAAAGCATGAAGACAATAAAACTGAAGGTGAACAATTGACAAATGAATCTGTGTCTTTAGAAAACAGAGACCAGCTCCTGGTTGAATCAAATTACGAAACGGACCATGTTGGCGGCAGTGATGTTCAGCTGGAAGGGTTTAAGTCTGGGTGCTCCGAGTCGGTCACTGACAATGAACCAGCCGAGGTGGTATTCGATAAGGAACCAGTGATGAGTAGTGAAAATGATGCCGAGCTGTCGACTGGTGGTGTCATGTCATTGGAAAAGGTTTCTACGACTGAAGTTTCGAGTTGTAATTTGGACGCTTTGTGCAAGAGTCCGTCCACAATTATTGTCGACTCTGATGATTCAACATTGCCTGCTGAAGCTGAACCAGTGGGAGATGACGTTCAAGATGAAAAGGAACAGCATGATGATAATGTCCTATCTTCAGAAGCTACCTGTATTGGCACTCAAGAACACACTGAAGAGCTGCCTGTCATCTCAGCTGAATGGGAAGGGCCGGACTATGGTGTGCATCTTGAGAGTGCAGGGTTGGATGACACCAAAAAAGCAGAGCCACAGATAAACGTTCGAGCAAAGAGAAGTCACCAAGCAGATAACAAACAATCGGAAAAATTGAAAGCGTCGTCTGAGCAAAGAAGCAGAGAAAGAGCACGCACTGGTAGTTCCAGATCACAGATGTCACATGACAGACAGCGCATGAAGAGAGTGCTGCCGTCGCCAAAATCTGTTCGGCAGAGTGGTGGAAAGACTAGTAAAGATGAAGCTGGTGGTGAGCCTCGCAGTTATTATGGTTCTAGCCATTCTGCCAAGCAACACAGAGACCACAGCAAAACGCCAGTGGACAAGTCAGACTCTTGGCTGGTTCTTTCCGAACTGGAGTTTATCTCTTCTGACGAAGAAGAGTTCAGTGAACGCTACCATTGCCAGTTTTGCCGTGAGACGTTCTACGCACTCTACCATATTCTTGAACATCTCCGCTCAGCAACATGTTTCATGGAACAGGTTTATGGCATTTTTGTGGCATTTATTTTACTAAAACGAGTTGCATTCTCTTTGATATGCAAGTAGAACAATAATAATAATATTGGGTTACGTTGTTAGTTTTTCTTGTATGGTTAGTTAGGTTTATTAAGTTGCGTTGCGTTTTGTATTTATTTTCTGATTTTTTTTGTTACCAGTCTAGCCATTTTTTTGTGAAGAACACCACAAACATTACCTGATTGTGTCAAGTGAAGCCAAAAACTTTTCTCCATCACTACTTTAATGTTTTGTAGTTATACAGTTTATGTAAAGGTTCTACCCAAAATGATTTCGTATAAGTATATACTATGTCAATGATAGTGTGTTTCTGTTGTGAAAATGACAGCCTGGTGTTAAAAGGGAAAGACGACCAGTTGACCGTAGTGGCAAGCATGCAGCTGCTTTGGGTATGATGTCTCTTCTGTGTTGCATGTAACATGTATTTTTTTTCTCTTTTCATTCGAGCCATTGAGCATGACATTGCAAGGCATATTTGCGTGGCGCCCCTGTGTTGCTGTCTGACCCTGCCAATTGATTTTCATGCATAATCTCTAGGAATTTGCACTTTGGGAAGAGATGGCCACCATGTGCCTGGCAGGACATAATTTCAGTCGCATCTCCGGAACTGTGAGACTTGGCAGCTATGATATTTATCACCTATGGAACCTCTAAGCTTGTAAGCAGATAATAGGCTATATTCTGGATGTCATTCGTATGTTTTCAGCTGAAGTTTTATCTTTGTCAATTTGCTTAAATGAGCTGCCTCATCTGATTTGTGATTGGAGATAGCAGTTTCAACTTACAGTTGCTTCGCATTTGTCTGCAACCCTGAACAAGTTGTTCACATTCGTATGTCTAATCACCAAACAGTATAATTTGGCACCAGAGTGAGTTGTGAGGTAGACAGGCACACCGTGAAATGCACTTGTCCCAATCTCTAGTTTCCAACAGCTTCAGCTGATGTCATTGTCTCCTGAAATACTTCAACTTTTTTTTACAATTTGTACTCTCCAGAATTGATAGCAAAATAATGTCGTATTTTCATTGTTACTTTCAATAACTATCGTGTTTTCTTGTCAACACCTTGAACAAAACTCCATGAAATAAGGTAATTTTTGTGACAGGGAAGCAGGTGCAAGAGATCAAATGAATGCATATTATATAAATGCTCAGCATATATGGTGTGCTTGGTACTTTCTTAAAGTAAGGTTTAATAGCTTACCCATTGTCTCAATCCCCTGGTCTAACTCTTGAGATAGCCCCCATGTAGTGATGCTCTTTTTGCAGCTAATCAGTACTGTTACCTTTCCTCCAGCCTTCTGCAGGTTTTCTATTTCCCTTTGCACTTGCAGTTTGTCTGTCTCAGCAACTATTTATTGTAAGCACGGGCCATAGCCGTACAAGTTAACAGTTAACCTGGTATTAAACACAGTTTATGGTTGTTATATTAGGTGTGGAGTTCATGACTGCTGTTACGGCACCTTTCTACTGTCAGTTGTGCTCTAGTTTTTCTTCCAACATTTCTGAGGCAGAGTGGCATTTGCGCAGTTCTGATCACAATAGAAAGTACAAGGTTTGTGCTACTGTGGTGATTTATTTTTTACTATATGAGGATGCTGGTTTGCCAGGTTGAACACCAGGGATCTGTAAAAATGCTTCCTTTTGACACTGTAATTTATTTTTATTGCCTTTGGTTTTTGCTTTAGTTTCTTTTTTGCTTCATTTTCTCAGATTTTCAGATTTAATTCGTATATTTATTGGATGTCGTCTCGTTTTTACTTCAGTTTCGCTTTTAACATTTGAACGGCACTGAAATGGCCTTTTACATGCTGATAAGTTGTTAAAAAAACTATGCAGAATTCTCTCGCTCATTCATGTTACACTGTTAGCAAAAATTACAGAAATGTGATTGCTTTAATATAGTGTGAGACAAACCCTGGAACAGGAAAATGCATCTTATCATCAGTTCTGTGTAGTTATGAAGATGCAAAATAATGCTCACTGATTCTTTTTGTGCAGCTTTGAGTGACATTCTTTTTATGTCAGATGTAACTCGGTGAGTTTTACTAGATATGTGAGTAGTAGAAATAATAGTAGTAGTAGTACAGTTGATGTATGCCAAGCACAACTATCAAGGGTGCTCTTGTGATGACATTTATGCTCTGTGGGACAGTTTGTTGTTAGTTGATAGTAGAAAGGTGCTGGCATCAGAGAAGGGCCATAAGAATTCT
>Ga0056115_1001359_pt1 | contig 11587 bp, 7 predicted proteins | sample WorMetOlspDAHAB1_FD_77007 | JGI IMG/M metagenome (GOLD analysis project Ga0056115, IMG submission 77007) | Marine gutless worms symbiont microbial communities from Max Planck institute for Marine Microbiology, Germany - Olavius sp. DAHAB.1 ... | reverse complement strand
GAGGTGGGAGGCTTGGTGATACAAATCGACTACGATGACTTCGTCGAATGAATGCCTGAAGTCGTTGCCGGTCTGTGGTGGTTGCGAAACCCCACCACGCGCTTGAGGCGTAAGTCAGCTTGGATATGACGACAGACCGAAAAACCGTCTGAGGCACTGCGTCGCACCCCTGACTGGGTCCGGCTCAAACTGCACGTTGAATTTGAAGTCGAAATACAATGCCTATACAAAATCCATGCTAACTACTGAAATCCGTCAAAGGAATACACACTAAAATTACAGTCAAAGTCAAAGTACGTTGCCAATTGCCATAAGGCTCCATACCGTATATGAAATCCAAGCTGATTGTCGAAACTCGAAGTCCACTTCGCCTTTAAACTTGGATTGCGATATTTCTGCAGTGTGGTAGATTTTGGTATTTAGCATGGATTTCGTATGTGAAATGTATTTAGACTTCAATATTAACGTGAATTTCGATATTTACCCGGACCAGTCTCTATGGCCGCCGAGAGCAAAACACGTTGAAATCACTGAACTCTATAAATGGTTCAAATGCACTAGTCACAGATAGTACAGCTGAAGTAACGGTCTATGGTCGACTTTGACAAACACAAACAAGTTTGTTAATGAAAATCGCCCTTAACTTGTTTGTCAATACTTCTTTCAGTTGGGCATAACCATCAAAACTACTACTCTTCCAGCTGTCGTGCTAACAGTTTTGTGGTTATGATGTTTTGCTTATTATCATGTGTATTTATTATATCAAGATTATCGACAACAATAAACCTACTTCAACCAAGTACAGTTGTAAATTACCTTGCCTAAGAATTTTCATTTAGTTGGCGTGATTATTATGTTCTACTTAACAGTTGTCACTGTAAGTAGAATCATATTTGTTTCTCGAACTTAACATTTATATACGCTCGATTTGCAATAGCTGCAGATTTACAAACACCTTTTCTGAGAACTGAACAAATAACTAACGATTACGACAACAAGATAGGATAGGATAGTTGAATATTTATTCGTAACTAGAGATGACAGTTTGCTACCAAACAAGATTAACATGATTGTATGACAACCGACAAGCCGCATGTTAAGGTATATACCATCCGTCACTAAAATTACATAATGTCAACAGTTACCACGTTACCCCAGCTACCCACCACATACTACTCTGATATCACACTTGCATTATTCCTCCAATTGGTTTGGGCTAACAAATTCTGCAAACGATTTCAGAAATGCGAATCTAAATTCGCCAACGGTATTTTCAATGTTGATTTTCCGATACAAAACCTAAGACTCCGTTCCAAAGAAAAATGAAAAAGTGAATAACTCAATTAAATGCAAAAATATCAGAAACGCGAAAAGCGATAATTACACATCCAAACGAAAGTTGCAGTTCTAAAATCCGCATACTCTTAACACGCGACGAATATCACCGACTTACTCATTACAGTAGTCATATTTGTCAACCAAAACCGTCTCCCAAACACAATCTGTCTAAATCCAAATCACAAAAGAAAATGAAAACCAGAAACTGGTTTTGCACAAGCTAAGCAAATCAAATATGCTCTCAGATTATTCATGTGCTCTACGACACAGATTGATATTCGCAAACACCACTTATTGTTATGTTGAGCGAGAAAATGGCATAAAGTATTAGAAACAAAAGAATCATCCATGCTGCCCTACCTATTCATATACATGGGGTGCAATGCCGGAAAACCATGCCGCCATGCTGGAGGTACATGTAATGCAAACCCAGCTGAGTTATAATGAGAAAATCTTGAACCTTTTACGCCAATGTTATTTGCAGACCAACAAATGGCAGCGGTAACTGTTGTAAATACAGCAACGTCACCATCACCTGATGTACAAAGCTGCACAGTTAAATATTCATTGTAAAGTGCTCGTGGAACTGCTGAAGACCACCCAGTATGAGACTAGACTATACTGTACAGAAGCCTACGTGCATTAACAATATGAAAATTTGCTGGATGGCTTTTTTTCCAAAGTTGAATTGTTAACCAGAAAGTCCAGAATACACTAACCAAAGCAAGCAAATACACAGAATCATTAAAGAAGGAGTCAATAAATGCTAAAATTTATGGGGTAACAGCAGCAGGTCTCAATGTCAAAAACAAAGAACACATCTAATTTCTTGTCAAAAGTCCTGTAACCTTGAGTACAAGACCTTGGACTCAATTAGAAGAAAATATTTGAAATCATGAGACTTGATCTCAAATGAATTCTAAGGGACCAAAGTTAGGAAGTCAAGATCCAAAGAATCGGCTCAACACTGATACTATCTCAGCCTCTTCAGATTTTGGTCTTAGCTGGACATCTGCCACGATGTTATTCATTTACACTGAAAATTACTTACAAACTCCTTTTGGCAGTAACACAGCTGCTAAATACAGACTTGTCAAAATACTGCCCAGAAATTTATTCAGCTAAAAAGTACCAAAGGCAGCGTTATCATCCACTCAATAACTTTCAGGGCTGTATTGACAATTTTTAATTGGGGGAGGTGAAAGTGTCTTGGGGTAGGGCGCCAATCGCAAACAAAACACAGCATTTGAAGGAATAAAAAGTGATAGCAAATGGCAAAATATTTTGCAGCACGCGTTACAATGACCCCCATAGCTTTTATGGGAAGCTGTCACATAGGGGGACACACAGGGGACTGAATCACCAGGACCCTCCAAACCAATACATTAAAAATAAAAAACCTTTCTACACCTTTTCCAAAATTGTGAAGGCTAATCCAGCCCCGTTTTCCTCCAACTCATCTGAAACACCCTATACCCTGGTTCCACCTCCAAAATGACCTGTATTGTGTTGGGTGGGGCATTAAAACTCTACTCACTCACTCACTAGTTCCCAAAGCCAAGGGGGAATGCATACTGTGAACTGGCAGGTGGGGACGGGCAGACGATGCCCCAAATGGGTTGAAACAACTGGACCATCGCAAAAAATACAGCCGTGACATCTTCACACAATGACGAGCGCCTGAGTCTTTGCACGACGAACGACAAGATACGTTTGGAGACAACTCAGCAGTGTCTGTCTGTGACTTCATCACGGTGCTAGAAAACACTGGACAGGCATCAGAGTTTGCCAATGCCACTATGCGCTGGTGTGCTGGGCGACATGCGATTGGCCTGACTGGGGAAATCCGGCACCACGGCTGTTGCCGGAGGCCCGCCCCGTCACCATGCCCCGGTTGGCCTCACCTCCTCGACTCTTGGCCAGGCCTCCGCGTCCATCTGCAGCAAACAGCGAACACTCGCATAAGCTGGCACTCGAAAAGCGTTAATCAGCACGGAAACGGTCGTCTCGTGTCAGCATTTAGAAATGTAACTGCTAAATCACACTTGAAGCAAGCATTTCACAGTCACTTTCTGGGTGCGTCATCAACACGAATGTTATTAATGTTCAATCATCTTCTGTAACTGCTGTGCTTAAGCCACATTTTAACAATAATTCTACTTTTGCGCAAAGTTTGGCAAATCTGGACATAAGCCGAAAATTTATGTAATTCAGGCAAATTTTTAAAAGAAAAATTCGGCTGACGGGTTTACCTTGGACTGAGACAGCCGTAAGCGCAAGTAACTTCAAAGTTATGACTTACGGTGGGACATGAGTGTGCATATTACTACTAGTAATACCTCTACTACAGCAACATACATGAATACAAACTGGTTTTTGGTGGTGGTACATGAGGTCCATACGCCAAAGACCTATAGGCACCAGCATCGTTCGGGCGACTTGGTCCGACATCCCGCTGCTGTTGCTGCTGCGCTATGTAGCTACCAGTGCTACTGTTGTTGCCATTGTCTCGTGCTATATCGCTCCTTCCTCCTCGAACACCTGAAAAATGTACCCCTGGCTGGCTTTTGCGATTTAACGACACCTTCGGCACAATTAGACTACATCACGTCTTTAGAGTTACAATTTCGTCAAGTGGCTGATATTAACGACAAAGTTTAAAAATATCAGACTCAAGGGAATACAACAACGTGAGCAAGTTACAAGATGGAAATGACAAGAAAATGAGCACGAGAAATATACACAAACCCAATAATACACAATAAACCCAGACGACCAAAGCTACCCTGGACCTGTCGCCTCTTACGTCACTCGGCCAGGAAACCAGCCGGCTTATTTTACAGCACTGGAATTCTGGAACCCACATAGAGCCAACTCTCGGAAAAGGAGAACATACAGCTGGGCGAATATCGTTCACCACTATTGCTGATAAACGCATAGTTGTGTGGTCAAGGGTCGATCACTGGGCCTATTAAGCTTGAGACAGCTGACAAAATGATCACTACAGTAACCAACTATCAAAAAGTAAACACTAATTCTTGGACACAAAGTTTTAATACAATTAAACTTTATGCAATATATATGAATATATATTCCAGTAGGAAGGAAAACTGTGACTAAAGTACCGTCCAGTGTACTGTGAGGTTGTAGGGAGCCGGACGTTTGCATGTCGCTAGCACCAACTGGTCGTCGATGAACGGGAGCTTGTACGGGCATACCTGCCACTGAAGACGTGGCATCGTAGACCGTCCGAAATGCATTGGAGTTGGCATTCATAGCATCGTTCTACAAACCGATTTAAACATCACAGATGTCACCATTGGCGCAGACAAAAGGAAAGATCTGTGCTGATGCACAGATATAAACTGGTAATAAATAAGTTACTCAGCGTTCCCGCACCTTTTTCGAGTCCTGAAAAAGAGCCGAAGAAAGCGTAATTCGCGGTTGGGAGGCGCAGTGTGGCTGATGGACGAAAAAACTGGGCACGACTACTCACCACACACAACTCGGCCTTGTTCCAATAAAGGCACGATAGAGCCTTACTGTGCTGAAAGTGCTGTTAAACACCAATCAATCAATCAATCAATCCTTGTTCCAACGCACACTGAAGACATCAGCTAGTGGTGGTCAAGCAATCGGTCATCCCTGGCAGCCAACAACAGTATCCATCTGTCGGCTAAAGTAGATGTCCAAACTCACCAACGCCACAGTCGTCAACTGCTGAGATCTGAAACCACTGACAGTTAACAATTGAGTTTTCGTCCTTCCATGCCTGTTTCAGCACTTATACGGTGCCACAATCCGCATATGCCACCTCAGTAGCACTCTGCATCACATACAGGGCCACAGCACACGCCTGCACCCACGGACTTTGGCCTGCAGTCATACAGCTATACGTATCCCTAAGGTCTGCTGTTTTAATGGTCTCTAGTGACATTTGTCCAAACGTACCAATGCCGCAGTCGACAACTGCTGAGATTCGAACCCGGCAACCGTCAATGACTGCCCGTGAGTGACCTCACTGGGCAGCGGAATCGGTGCCGGACACGTCTCCTCCGCCTGGCTGACCAGGAATGCGGATGGCGGAGCTGGTGCGCCTGCTGGGTGCTGGTCAACAAAGCCAAATGCCGGCGACGCTCGCTGAGGGCCGTAGAAGGCGGTCGTCGGCTGCTGGTGGTAGCCCGGTCCAGTGCTCAAGTGACGAGGCGACTCGCTTCCACTGACGGTGTACTGCGACAAGGGAGGGGTGCCGGAGTTCGGCGTGCCATAGACGAAGCCAGGGTTGCTCGGAGGTCTAGCAGACACTGTACGCACACAGCAACAAGCACACGTATCTTTAAACCTCAAACAAACATGATACACGTTACAGGGTTCATGAAGCTAACAATATATCGAACTACAGACGCAGCCGTCACTGTCAAATAAATCAGCTTCCGTCGGACATGTGATCGGCTCTATCTAAATTCCCAACTCTTGGAAAGGACTTCCTCCTATTTTCAAAACAATTTCACGACTCCCAAGTGTTTTGAAATTCAAAGCTATATCAAGGCCAGCCTTGAATTAAAGGCCAGAACGAGAACTCCAGTATTACGTTGGCCACGGGTCAAATTTACTGAGAATCTTAAGATTTTTCACAGGTTCAGCCCAAGTTCCATCGTAACTTTTTCGTAATCAAAATTCCTACACATCGGTGTCCAACAAAATTATGTTATTACGACACAACATGGCCTACAGCTCCTAAACCAAACCGGATTTCATAGAAAAAAGCGGCATCAGTAGAAGATGGCGCAATGAAGCAGATTTCGTATGATATTGCACAAGTTCTGAAGCAATACGTTGTTACTGTTGGTTCATACAGGACACCTTCCTGACTCCAGTGGTCATTGTTGAACTGTCTACAGACAAGAAAATGCACTGTGGCACGTTTCGAAAAAAATGGGGGTCTGACAGACAATGTGGGCGACATTCATACAACGTTGATTCCTGCCCTCTGACTAAACTTGACAGTGGTCCTCACACTGCAGAGGGGGCTGCTGTCAACTGGCACCTAAAAGCATACGACATCAACAACAAAGGGATGACTGACCACTCGGCCACCACGAGCTGAGGCCTTTGGCAGGCCAAATACTCAACCCATAGTATAGTATGGTTACGACTGTCCATGTTGATATTTATTTATGCAAACAGTTGACGACAAACAGCACACATACTGTCGTGTTCGATCTGCGACTCTTGCAAGAAGTGAAAACTTCCTTGCATCGACGAAACAATATCGTGCAGGGGACGCTGTGTTCGTTGACCGAACGCTCCCTGGTGAGCGCCGCCGAAGTAACTGCTGTTGTAGACGGCAGCCGACTGGGTAGCAGCAGCGGCCGCCAGGGCGTCGCTGTGAGATGACACCCACTGGCTGTCCAGAGCGTGGTACGACAGAGCCGGGGATCCTTGATCCGAGGTGGAGTTGACCACTGCCGAAGGTGGTGGTTGTACTGGGGGATCCGAGGGCAGGATGCTGCTATCCGTTGATGATGCAACTGGTGACATGTTCCTTAATGTCAGTGCAGCCAGATCTGAAGTGCTGTGTGCTGGTGCTAAATATACAATGGACAGTATTTTCTTTACATCAAATACTAATCTCATGGTGTGCTACCTATTGCCTAACACTTGATATGCACATAGTGTGATTAAAAAACAATTAAATTATCTCATATTTAATTCAGGCAACACAGACCTCAACACACACACAGGAGACAGATATATAGATAGTTGAAAGCAACAGCCAAATATTATACATGTAAAACAATCTGTTTCAGCTGTGACAATACAATTACCACTATTAAACATTTGGGAATTTAATTCGACTGAAAAACAAAAAAAATGGAATCGCCTGTTAACCGAAAATTGTTGAATCCATTAAATGTCATGGAAAATGGTGAAATGCACAAAAAATGACAACAAAACCGAAATGCAAAAATCGGTGACTGAAATCGGAATGAGCAATTTCTGTCTACATAAGTGTGAACACTTCCATCTCTGCAGTTTCTGTGATACGTGCAACCAATGTGCACTTCTCAGCTGACTGGTGCTGGATGACACTGTTTTTCCACATTCTTGCTTGAGCCACAGCTGGTGTCTTCATTTTTGAAACCGAAAATGATGAGTTTGTTTTTCGATGACAAAAGTTTTATTCTGTTACACGTCTGTCGACACCAAGCTTTTCCAGTTGCTGCTGCTGCGCGTCTGGAACGAACTACCATGCAACATCACGTCTACACCATCCCGGCGAGTGTACTGCAGTGATCTGAACTTCAGATTCTGAAGACTTATCTCTTAGCTATTCCTTTCCTGGCATTACATGGTGGTTGTAAAGTGAATTGTGTCATTATTGGACACTGTAATCACTTTTGTTACTTGATTATCATACATAAGCATGCAACTGATATACACAGCGCATTATTCGCATTCCGCACAGTGCCTCTAAAGCCCTCAACGCACTAAACACTGCTGAAACAGATGCGTGTTCAGCACGCAATGAAAGCCGGAGATTTCTCGAGATCTGGATCTAGTTCCAGTAATCCTAAGAACTGACAGTGAAGAGTTTTGATGACAATCAAAGCAGCCAACATTACCAGTCTGCATTGACAGAATGCATGAATGAATAACCAAATATTGAGTAAACACCACGAACAGACAGTTGAGAATACTGCCATCGAAGCAAAACACTGACACTCGTCCTGTTCGGAGACGGACGCTGTCTGCTGGTTTCTGACAGCGTTGACAGGTGGCACCGAAGTAGAGTCGAGGCAGTGACTAGCATCGATGTTCTCAATGAGATCGTGCAGAGCCAAGTACGTGGTGCCAGCGACTGGGCGATCCACGCGGTCCAGGTATGACTGGAGATGCTCCGATGCCGCAGCCAACTTCAACACGAAACTGCAAATGCCACGACACACCCACGATAATGACTCCAGACTATCGACATAGTCCACAGTTCCTGGTCCTGTATCCTCCCACTCTTCTGCATCAATCTACTGAAAAATGCAGCTTTTCCATATCTGGACCTGTCAGTCATAGCAGGAAGACTCAAAAGTGGCACGATCCGCTGTCTTTCGACAAAACGAATCTAGCTAATCTGGACTGGCAACTTAACTTATTAACAGAAATATGGCACGACTTCTGAATTCATTTGGAAGTTGATCTGCACTACAGAAACATGTTACGCATCTACCTGTCTTTGCCTTCATCACGTGAAGGAGCGATCAGCTGATAGAAAGTGTCCAGCTGTTCTAGACAGTCATCACTCACTACCTGCAGGCAATGCATCCACATGCACACAAACTTGCGATCACTGATCCTCACTGGCAAAGGATAATCCAACAGATCCGCTGAATTTGAAACGCAAAGTGACCAACTTACTGAACTAGCACAGACAAGTCTTGTAATAATTAGAATGATCCTATTAGAACATGTTATTTGTAGATGCATCAATCACAAGCCTGCACTAAAACATTTTGTAGCCTCCTGCAGTATCTTTCACGGTCGCACAAACTCTCGTCTCCGACAAAATGTGTTGTATTGTATGCACTGGTTGCAGCATTCTATGGATGACATTTTTTTCTCATGAATGTAGCGAAGAATTCTTATAGATTGTCGTCGGTTTTTTCCGTGTGAGTTTTATGGCATTTCTGAGGATATACTTTACTTTTTGTATGTTTTATAGGTGCGTCAATAGTGTTTTTAATCTTAAGTCTTCACTGTGTGTTTCGATGTTTTAAGCTTTTTTTTACGTGTACTCGGTGTACGATTAACTATAACAGTAATTAGCTAGGCATCGTTGGGCATTACCGTTAACTCGTGTGTGTGTGCGTGTCATATAGCATCTATAGACAGTTGCAGTTTCTGTCACTTCACTGGAAAAAGTCTCCAGCATCTAAACAGATCGAGAGCTGTAGAAAAGTGGGAATGTGCACCAGATATCAAATACAGGAAATTACAGCACCAAATTGATGATATCCCCTCTAGTATCTCACCATGCTGTGGTAGTGCTGTATATTACGCTGATTATATTGTTTATGATTATGATGAAAGTTAATATTCATATCAGTAGTAGAAAGTAATACCAGCAAATATCAATTCAGCATATTAAATATTAATAGTATGGTACTAGTAGTATTATGACTGACTAATTTATATCTTTTTTTTCTACCATTTCATGGTGCACAAAGCTTTTCATTGTTATTATTAGGCCTATTATTACTACTATTATGCTGGCTCGCTGGATCCAATGAACCACAAACTACTACAAACCAGATCAGCATTTCCGCGCTGAAGTGACTGTCGTATCGCATCATCTCCTAAACTGTCCAACAGCGTCTGGAGTCGTAGCAGTTCCTGCAGGCGAACCAGTTCACCCTGTTGCCTCTCCGACTTCTCCCGTTTCGCCTGTTTCCGATGAACCTTCTCGGCCTAAAAGTCCACACACCGACAGCTCTTACTGAAGGTTTAGCCACCACAGCACAAGACTTACGTAAGTAGGTAAGTAAGTAGAAATATTTCCAAAGCACAGACTCCTTACTTACTTACCTACTTACTTAAGTCTTGTGTTGTGGTGGCTAAACCTTCAGTAAGAGCTGTCGGTATGTGGACAGAACAGTTAGATGTAGGGAGAGAGGGGGGCACCACTCTATTTGGAACTGTCCCGCAGCATTCTACACTCCCCAACTCATTCAGATCAAGCATACCACTACACGACAGCCAGGGCCGGCGAGGATGAATACCATCCCTTGCACTCACTTTCGCCTTACCCCACTGCTAACGCTGGTCAACCCATCAATAATCTTCCTCGAAAAACATAACTTAAATACATTCCTGTAATGCATGCTGTTGCAACTGACACCAAACGAACTAATTAACGAAGGATCTAACCGACGCACACAAATAAGCCACTTTGCTAAACAACACAGGAATTAATGAGAGTTAAAAACCGCGATAAAATGCATAATAAACAGGCAGCCAAGTTGAATATACAGATTGACACGATGCTCAACAGCAACTATGATGCAGTACCGTGACTTACATCATTTCCTATAACTTGAAACTGTTTCTGAAGATCACGAGCAAACTCGAGGTTCTGTGTTACAACTTCGTACTTCGCAATTGCTTCCTACAGAGCAAATGACAAACCAATCATCAGTTCTTAACAAAATATCACAGCACATCAGCAGCAAAGCAATAATATATGTTAAAGAGAACATGCGTACTATATTCAGTAGCCAGATATTTGCTGACAAACCGATTCGCTTTCAGTTAATCTGCGGACTGGACAACTTTCAGACTGGACTATACGTAAACTGGTCAACTTGCGGAAATGTCACCTACAGGTGGGATTAGACAATGTGCTCTAAAGGTGATATTTTAATTTGCAGTCTGTGCAAATTACCAGTCGGGGAATTGTCCAATTCGCAACGTAACACCCATGTGTGCATTCACTAACTGAGAGTTGGTTCGTTTGCAAATCATACCTTACCATCAAGCCTGTACCCAGAACTGACACAGAAAAAAACTCATGCATCTGTATGACATCAATCAAACATGTGCTAAGACAACCTTCTGATCTTTGTTCAGCTCCTCTCCGCCAACCATCTTCTCCTTGTAAGAGTCCAGCTTGCCCTGAAACCATTATTTGCTTTTTCATAAGCATCAATAAAGGTTATCACCACATAAATAGTATGTGACGAAAAGTACATCGTTCAGTTCTCTGTAGTTCTACCAAATGAAATTTTGTAGTTTATCGTGAACCGGTTAATCGGACCCCAATCCCCGCGGATCGTGCACCGGCAGTTGCTATGATTGGCTGACATGCCACACGCCTACTGAGCTGTGGGCTTGGAGCCTAGTAAAAGTAAACAATCAAAATGTTCTTGCGATCAGTTTTCCTCTTTTGTTGGAACTCTAAGCTTAGTTAAGGGTTAGGGCTCGGGTTAGGTTTAGGGGTAAGTTTAGGTGCCAGCTTATTATTGATAGCTGACTGCCGGTGCACAATTGCCGGGGTCCGGTTACGACCATGAAATTTCTGCGTCAACTACTACAAATTTTAGACCACTGCTGTTGTTGTTGTTGTTGATTCTGGAACGGCCTCAACGCGCCGAGTGTCAACTTTCACTTGTAGATGTCACAAAAACACTGTAGTCACAAACAGCAAAGTCTTCTCTCTGAGTTTAAAAGAATCCACACTGGGGATGATCATGCACTG
>Ga0056115_1001358_pt1 | contig 11587 bp, 6 predicted proteins | sample WorMetOlspDAHAB1_FD_77007 | JGI IMG/M metagenome (GOLD analysis project Ga0056115, IMG submission 77007) | Marine gutless worms symbiont microbial communities from Max Planck institute for Marine Microbiology, Germany - Olavius sp. DAHAB.1 ... | reverse complement strand
GACTGCACACCGCACTGCCGTCATCATCATCATCATCATCAATGCAGTTTCCGGTCTTTAGTCGGCTCCTGAAGTCACGCGACACGCCGGCGATGACGCCACGACGAAGACCGACGTCATTACTAACGCACTTTGACCGGCTGAAGGCAGTGCGCTGCAGCTGCAGAGTCAGTGACGTTTCGTACACATTCTTCGCATCGTCGCCAACATCGGTCAATATACATTTGTTCGTCTTGTACGTTCTGTACTCCTTGTCGTGTACGTAGCAATTTCTGTGTACTTGCATGACGTCACACGCGTTTTCATATGACGTCATCGCTTTTGTCTATAACGGACACAAGACAAACGCCATTCGCTTGAAGTGACTTCGCCATCTGGCAGTGTCGGCTATTACGCCGTGATCCAAAAACAACGCCTGCTGTCTCTCATATCAGCATTATTATTATCGCTTATCACGCCACAAGGGCAGCACAAAACATTCACATATCCGCAGACAAATATACATATACAGACAAGCATGCAGAGTAAAAATCATAAAATCACATCAGAATCACGCGTCACAAAGAGCAGCAGAAAAAAAATCTGGAATGCCGCATATTTTATCGCGTCAACACCATCGCGTGAGCACAGACCATATTTTGAACGTAAAACATTGCACAATATAGCCACAACGTGACAACGGTGAAGCTGACCTTTCACGTGTAAAAAGGACAATGCATGTGACAAATTAATCAAAACAGGATTTCATTATCGTCATCATCGTCACTGTCGTTACCGGTTTACAGGGTGGTCCAGAAAGTAAGCACCTAGGTCTATACCGGAATGTCAATTAGCCTATAACTGCTATTAAATAGTATTAAATTATGCAAATGAGATACATTTTTTTTGAAAATTAAAGTACATATAAGCACTAAAGTCTAATATTATCAGGTGACAATAGGCCTAAATATTCTATAAGCGACCTAATTTGTGACGTTACTTAATGTGCTTGATCCGCAAAGCTGTGATATATGTGTTATTGGCTACAGTGTAAATGATGTCAGTTCTCCCTTCTTGTGCCAGTTTTCGTGAGCAAGTATGAAATCATAGTTTAGATGAAAAATCGCGCAAAAAATTCATACTTCGCCATATTTTCTCTCTTTGTATAGGATTTTTAAAAAGATTTTTGGTTAAAATTATATCATTTAACCTATACATTTATTTTATCCACATCGCAGCTTCAGGCACAATAACTGATGACGTCACAAATTAGGCCATGCACAGAATGTAATAGTGCTTTGTTTTACACTCAGTGCGATTTATTGATTATTCGATTCGGTAGGGGCTTACTTTTTGGACAACCCTGTTAGGCTATTTCAATTAGGCGTTAGCAGAATTTTTCGATAGACTTCAGTGAGTTTGAGCGGAAATTAGTTGCGAAATTGATCGGTTAAAGTCATAATAAAGTCGACGATAGGTCGTGAGCCTGCGGAAGTCTAGTGTTGTAGGATAGAGCGTAGGGTAGCGTCCTCTCTCTGGATTTCGGGTGAGTTTTCGGGACACACACACCCCAGTCGATCAAGTATCGGCTGGGAACATGGAATTAAGGTCCCAGCCTGGGATAAGCCGGTCCCAGACAAAACCCCGGGCCACGTCCGAGGGTCGGAAAGCAGGTACGAATCGCATAGACCAAGCGGACAACGTCAACAATATGACATGTGTACATTCGCCTTCGTCACCCACTGGAATTGCCGGAGGCAGGAAGTCACCTTCCCGCATCCTCCCAACAGAGGGCGGTCGGTCTAGGGCCTTTGGTCCACAACCCCGTAGTGAGAGTGCGGGAGGAGCTGACAGGTCGCCCGAAGGGGATCCGCTCCGTCGCCGAGGGCAAACCCGGGAAAGCGGCGACGCGGGCGGGAGAGCTACGCCCGGTAGTAAACCAGGAGTAGTTGCAGCGGAAAGTGGGAAACATCCCCGACAACCAGACGAAGGTCGAGCGGAATTTACACATGAAGCGCACATGTCTAAAATTAGATATTTATAGCCATAGGCCCAGCGCTGGACTTCATTGCCGTAAAATATAGAGCCTGCAGTTTTTTCAGTATAGCCTAGCTATAGCCTATATAATTATGTGCCATTGACGGAGGCCTACAACTTAACTGTTACAAGTACCGTAATTTTAAAACCATTATTCACGAGTTATCTCGTACCCTGTCTTGTAGTCTGCAGGTCCTATGTTGGTGTATTCAGTCTGTCATTCAATCATTGTCGGTAATCAGTAGGCTAAGCATAATCTACAATTCCACCAATTAGCCATGGACACAATAATTAAATAACTGATTATAGGCCTGCTGATGTTGTAAGGATGTCTGTTACACAGTCGCCAAAATCAACTCACTGTGAGCCAGGCATTAGCAAGCCATCTTGCAATGTTATCAACATCAGCATCTATACCACGATCGATGACGTCAGACCCTGCATTGACGTCATGCAGAATGCTGTTTTCACCAGTTTTCATCAAAATTCCTGTTACCTCTCATATTAGTATGATAGCTATAGTGATGAAGCTGGCCTTTTACGTGCGACAAAGATCACGCATGTGAAAATAGTCACCGTGAAGCGGATAGTTCGTCAATCATTATCGTTATCATCATCATCCGGTCTGGAGCATTACTTATTTAGTACCATACTACGGCAACTTAAGCTAGATACGATTAATGTATTGTTTACACAAAATAAGAAGAAAAGAGGTTGTAAATTATTTTCAGTTAGTTACTCAATATTGTTAAGTTTATATTAGCTGTAAACTGTGATAAACGACACTGGAGAATTTTCTTCTGCGATGACTGTCTTTAATTACGGCAGTTTGCTTCCGGAATTTTCACGGACGTGGATCTAACCGGAAATGGCTGCTCAGTGCTTTAATATGTAATTATCATTATTGTTGTCTTATGCACAGCTTATGTATAAGTTCTACTGAATAAGCGACAGATCTATGGTGGCGCACCTAAACTACACTGATACCAAAATAACCTGGTAACATACCACAAAGTTGTCGATAATCTGTAGACTTTACACAGGTCTGTTATGTTTTCGATTTATATGCTTACTTATCAAAGTTACCCCAAGTTAGAGGCCGGGGGTATAATGCGGATGTGCAGATGTGCGGATGTCACAACGGGTATAATGCGGATTCCGATGCGGGTAAACATCCCCATTTTACCCACATAACAAATGAGTTGAGTCTTCACTAAACCATACGAAGCATGCATCCAGGGCTGTTTAGACTAATGTACAATCATCACGCGTGTCTGCTGTAGTGTTTTGGTTCACTATTATTAGTTTATACAAAATTTAAACAACACTTATGGATAATTCCATATCAAATCAACCAAGCCCTCCCACCCAACATTTTTATTTTTCTAAAACTTTCACCGCAATAATTAGAAAGTCGGTAACGATTATTTTCTGTGCGTTTATGGAAGACAAACAACACGGCCAATGACGTCAGTTATTTATTGTTTAGGCCTACGACGTTCCGTAAAGTTGGAGCGACAAGCAGGCAGTGAGGGACAACGCACCCACGTCGTCCAAGACCATCTACCACTCTATGGTCAACACAGCTGTGCAGAATACAGCACCAGCACCTATTACATCAGCCCCACGAAACGTGGAACAGATACGAAACACTAAGAAAATACAAAGAAACCTGGCTCGACTATCGCATTACGCACTCTACAACGTACACGAGCTGGCATACGACAGCAACTGCATACACCACATTGTTACGTACCCGGTCCTCTCAGTCATCTGCTATAATCCAGATCTTGTAGAAGTGTTCAACAGTCTGCTGTCTTCATTCACTGACCAAGACAAGCCCACTGTCACCGTAACGTACGACACGCCGTTCAACTTGGGCGACTTTTACGTCTCGGTTCTACTATTCCGAGAAACGGAGTTTGATCCCAGCCCAATAGTGCCACTCGCTTTTCTGCTTCACGAGCGCAAGTTGCAGTCAACACACGACGAGTTCTTCAGTCAATCCGCAAGTTGTGCCCTCCGTTGGATAACGCAGTCAACATTGTCATTTATTTAGATTTAAATATTTTTCATAATTTTTGTTTAGAATAATTTCATTATGAGTTCTTCGGTTGGCCTAGTGTTTGACTGTTGTCTGTATTGTTCATTATTACTACGATTTCGTTTGACGCCTGGTTTTTTTACATCCGCAACTTCGCATTTTACCCGTTAGATCCGCAGAAAATATCCACATTTCGCCTCTGCATTTTACCCATTATAACATCCGCACATCCGCATACCCGCACATCCGCATTTTACCACAGGCTCAAGTTAGATCAAGCACTACTAAGGGTGACCAGACAATTCGCCAACAAACAAACTCGTGGTCGGTCAGTTGACAGACAGGTCGTGGACTGGATATTCCTGATAGATGAGTTCGTGGAGGTGACATAAAATTAGTAGCTAATAGCGAGTAGCTAATCACTATATATGATTTTTCAACATTTGCAGTTTGCGAATTGGCTGACCGCAGTTGGTTTATTGGCGAAATATCTGGAACGCCAGCTGTGTCAAGTGAAGCGTTATAAGTATGTTTGTATTTTATTCTGTTATTGTTAGTTAACGTCCCACCAGGCACAGTTTAGGCTATGTTAAAGGTAATCTTGACAGCCCATCTGACTGACAAAGTGAAGCAGCACAGGAAAATACACAACTCAGGCTCAATACAACTCAGTGGACGTAGACAACTATACATAATAACCACAAAAAGTTACCCTGATTCTGCCGTCTCTGATGGCACTCAGTCATGGAACGAGCTGGGCTTATTTGCCAGTCCTGAGCACCACAAAACGTTAATGTATAATATGTACTAGTGATTTCTTATTTCATGCATATTGCAGTAACTGTGCTGTGTCAGTGGCAGTCGAAGCTACAAAACGTTTAAGCCGAAGAAACACATTGCTGAAGGCTCGCACCAGTTCGAGTTGATGAAATACAAGATGCAGACACTTGGCAGCGGAAACTTGCGACTGGCAGTTGCTCTGCCTGAAGGAGAAGACCTCAATGAATGGGTTGCAGTTAACAGTGCGTCTTCCATTCCTGTGTTATCTTATTTCTCATATTTCTTATTGATATATTTCTTATGTAAGAAATATATCTGTTGTTTATAGGATTGTTGACAGACTGTAGCCAAATGCCAGCTGATAACAGTAAATGTATGATTCCCCAACATACCAACTTTTGGTTAGTAAATTTGTGGACTAGACAACTCGCTGACTGGATAACTGGTTAATTCATATAAAATTTGCACCAAAAAAGTTGATGGAAAGTAGGATTAGATATTAATAGTTAAGTGTTATTTTTAAAATTACTAGTCAACAAAACATGCATTGCATGCGAATTGTACAGTCTACGAATTGACCAGACAGCTAGTGAGTAGTGACTGAGAACAAATTGGTTTGTCGGCGAATTGTCCTGTAAGCCATTATTCCAGTTAGTTTGCTCTTATCATTTGTTTAGTGTTTTTATTATTGTTTATTTTCAACCACACAAGATGCAGGTTGTACTTTTTATCTAAGAAAATGAAAAATTATTTTTAGGTAGTCTCAAATCATGTTAGTTACTATGAGCAGATTGATTTGTTCATTGACCATGCTGTGGGTACATAAAAACTACATAACGTCACAGTCTTCAATATTTTGGTACTATACTAGCATGTTTGCTGTTTATGTATGCGACTAATACACCTGCAGTGCTTTGAATGGCCTCGGTTGGTTAGCTTAAATGCCTTCTTGCCCGCTTGTAGAAGTTATGTGGACTATGAGGCTTTTATTGCCTTCTGTATCCTTTGGATTTCCATCCAAACTTTTGATCCTCCATCACCCTGATTCTTGCTTCAGTAAAACTAATATTTGGTAATGGTTCCTAAGGATTGTTCTGACATTAAAAGACTGTGTGTGTCGATTGGTTTGTCTGTTCTGTATTAAATTGTGTCTATTCTGTTTATTTCATGAACTCAAGCCACCTGCTGTCTTGACCCATAGAGTGAGTAGAGATTAACGCCCCACCCGTCACAATATAGGTCATTTTGGATGTGGATCTTGGCCCATACATTGTTGTATTAGTATTACTGATGTTCATTCACTTATAAGCTTTTCCAATGTTTATCGGAAGTTAATATGGACTTATTACTGTTGTGTTTTCAGCTGTTGACTTTTTCAACCAAATCAACATGTTATATGGCACAATCACCGAGTTCTGTACGGAGGAATCATGTCCCGTTATGTCAGCCGGACGCAAGTACGAGTATCACTGGGCAGACGGAACAACCGTTAAAAAACCTATCAAATGTTCGGCGCCTAAGTATATTGACTACTTGATGTCGTGGGTCCAATGTCAGCTGGATGATGAGTCGCTATTTCCGTCTAGCATTGGTCTGTTCTCGTGTGCCGTGATATTGTTTGTGTTTATGTTTAACACTTGGAAGTACTGTTTAGCAGCATTTGCATTTTTACATCTTTTCATCTCACTACAGACATTTTTGTCGTCACACATTTTATGTTGTAAAGTATGTCGAGTTTGATTGTCTCTACCCGCCCTGATAGTAGTTTAGATTATTTTGTTGGCGGTCTTCACAGCCAGTTTCTTAACTGATTCTAACAATAGTCGACAGTACGGGAATAATGTGCAGCTCAATAAACCAAACAGCTAAAGCAGCAGAACACAAACAGTTACCAAACGTAATTAATTTTTTGACATAGTTTGGTCTAAGACCAGAGTTAAGACCAAAACTTAAATGTAACTTTATTTTTTGCATTTATTAGGTCTTAGACCGTTTTTTTGGTCTTAGTCCAAAGTCTAAGACTCTGGTCTGAGCCGAATATAAAGTGACCCACTCTAATCGCTTTTGTTACTCACTAGTAATTAACTTAATGTTCGAGTTCTACCAGAAGTAATAAGCGGTGAGCCCCCACTTTGCCATAAAATCTTGCTGCAAAATATTATAAATATATTTTCATTGCTGATACATTCTATTCTTGAAAAATACCCTGATATTCATGCACTAACAATCATTAAATTGTGCTGCATTTCGATTGATACGTTACATATTTGTCTTAATATGTTGTCGCCATCATTAATTCGAGAATTTCATGCCTGTGCAAGGCGTTCCGTTTCCGCGGAACTTTCTGTCGGTGGCGAAGACGATTCTGAAGCGACTGTTCCGCGTTTACGCGCACGTCTACCACCAGCATCGCGACGACATTAAGCGACTCGACGAAGAGGCTCACCTTAACACGTCGTTCAAACACTTCATCTTCTTCATCGAAGAGTTTAATCTTATCGACAAGAAGGAGCTGACACCTCTGCAGGATCTGATCGATATCCTCAACGCCAAAGACCAAAGATGAACTGCTGCCCACTGTAGGTTGTCTCGCCCATCATATGAAAATGCGCGGTAACATGCTTTACATCATGTTATTCTACAGTGTCTCTCTGAAAAAAACATGCCAATTGTGAAGTGCTTCACTTTAGAGAACGGGAACTGTTTTTTTTTGCTGGTGATTATCAGTGCAGTTTTAAAAAGGCTCTGCATATTGTAAGTCAGTAGCCGCTGGCGGTGATGGAATTTATGCGATATTGTGGTCCCTGCACTGTGCACTTCTGGGATAGCTCTTTCAGCAAGAAACATGGGATCTTATCGCTACATATCTGCAGTTGCAACAGTCTGAGCTGAAACTGTGGTTGACTGTCAGGTTGGGGACTGCTGCATGATTGTCTATGCAAGACACCCATCAGCAACACTAGCAGTTTGAAGCAGTGCCTCATTGACACACTGGCATGTCACAAAGTATAATCTGCAAAGCCAATGATTAATGGAGAAAGAGGTTGTTCGCACACACGGCAGCGTAGCTTAGTGGTTAGTACTTAGAACGTCAGTCTTTAAATGGCGAACTTTCCCTGATCTATGGTTGACATGTGACCACTTCGTGGGTAAGGTGTCTGTTGTGGGTCAACCAACCAGGTCAACTTAGCCTTCCATCCCTCTGGGGTCAGTAAATGAGTAGTAATTCATGAAAGTACATGGATTACGGGGGTGGAGACCATTATACGGCAGACCGGGACTGCGCATGTGGTTGTTTAGCTGTGAGGCTAGCCCGTGTCTGCGGGCGTAGCCTACAGCCTATAGGCTGCATGTCTGCCCTAGCCTGTGACGTACACCGCTACTGCAGCTGCAGTTGCCGCTTGTGGCGCTATATAAGTGTTATGCCTTTATCCTTATCCTTTTCTACAAGAAGGCAGAAGGACGTCAGTCTTGAACGTATGCTAAGCTAAACTGGCTCTTTTCAGAGCCGCCACCATACGCAGTTAACTCTTTGTTTTTAAAGAAAATTACATTTAACTTGTCGTTTAATTGCAGACAGAATTAGTAAAGGTCGCGTTCAATGTTGAGCATGTGTATTGTTTTTGTAAAGTGCTGGTTCCGAATACCAGTTATTAGTAGGACTAGGACATTCGCTTAAACTCTTCATATAGCGACTACGCTTTCATGGACTTTGTAATTACTCTTGTCATTTTAGTTACCTTAAAAAATTCCGAATTGATTGATTGATTGATTGATTGATTGATTGATTATCATAAGAAGACCGTGCATCCCAGAGCTAGACCATGCTAAGTACGGTACCGTGTGTTGACATTGTTGAGTGTTGACACGTTGTTTGGTGTAGTGTGGACGTTGTTGAGTTTTTGTGTATACACTGAGATGTTGACTGCTTGAATGTATTGTCTGCTGTCGAATAGTGTGCATACAAAGCGACACTCCAGCTATAAAAAATTCCACAAAATTTGTTGGTTCGCCTTTAAAGAAGTCATTACATTAGAATTTTTTCTCGGGCAGATATAACTTATTAACAGTTTCGACGCCAACGTTAATCATTTTCGTCAGAAATTCAGTGCTGATTAGAAAGTGCCATTGCAAATCTGGAATTTCCGTATCTCTTTGCAGGCCAAACTGTAAACGGCGGCGAGTGAAGTCACTGCTCCTCATTGCGATTATACGATTGCTCGTCGCTGGAGTGTCCTTTTAATGTGTCCGACTGTAGAGGATCATGTGATAATGTTTACGTTGTGTGTGACGCATGCAAAACTGAGACGTTATAGTGCCTCGGATCATACATCTATGTGCGCACGATATAAACCTGGTGTGAAATACTGGAAATGGTTAACCTTCGTTCACTTTTTCACGTAGTCCTCATATTAGCTTCCCTTTTCAATGAAATAAAACCAATAGACAGGAGATTCCCAATAACCATAGCGAAAACCTTGGAACTCGCTCGCATCTGCTGTCGGACCAGCGGACGTCTATATGACATTTTTTACGCCATCTCTTACTACGTCATATCAACGTGACTAAATGCGTAGGGGCACTTCACGTTGTCAAGTGCCCCTATGGCAGTTTATTTTATGACGGCTCATAACGTAAATCGTATATATCTGTTAAATCAGTGGCGCCGACTCCATGGGGCACGTGCCCCCACTTTTACAAATGGCTGGACATGAGGGGAACCGTGAGTAGAAGAACAGCTAACAAGAAACTGACCAAACTGTACTGCCCATCACGAAATCGCTCACAAAAACGACTAATTGTATTTGTAGAGCCAGTAAAAAGTGTAATGCCAAGACAAAAACGTGCCCCTACTTTTAAATTAGTTCCGGCGCCACTAACAACAACAATGACAGATTGGTCGAGCATTGCAGAGTCAGGATACCGAAATTTGATCTATTGTCAGGAGTTGCCAATTGGTCCTCGATAGGCCCAGGGAACACTACGCAGAACTCACCTTTTCTTCTCCAGCGGTGGCTAAAAGCATCGCCAGTTCTCACTCCACCTACCTACGGAGGGATGTACAGGCTGAGTGGCCTGGACAATGCCGGGATGGTATTCTAGACAGGTAGGTGGTCACGAATCCGACAACTAACCGGGCTCGGCGTATCTTAGCTTTGTTGACGCGAGCAACGTCATTATCACCACCGGTGCGCCAAACCAGCTATAGGTCTAGTGTCTGTGTCAAACGGGATTGCAGTTTGGCACTAGACGTTTATAATGGCAGTCGATATAGGCTACATTAACGACTGTAGGCTATGCATTCTTGGTTTCAATTTTTAACTGGCACACGTTTTCGCCTGAAAATACGCCTTTAAACTTCATTCACTCCTTCGACTAGTGGCTCTCAAGCGAAGTGCTCTGGGATCTGTGTGGTAGGGCGCAATATCGTCCGGGTTACAATGCTAAGATTTATTGCAGTTTTATTCAAACTCGTGCCGAATTGAAATTAAGTCATTGTGCTGATGTCGATTGGCTGAATTAATCGCGTCTCTCGTACGCTTTCATGTATGCAGTCTCTCGATGCGGACAATATACAGCAGAATTCATCTGGAGAACAGAACAGGTTGAGATTCCACAACTGTACATGCAACAGACGACAAAAACGCAAAACTATAGGGCGATGCATTTTTCTCTTGATACTGTGTCGACGCTGTGTCGCCTATATTCGTCGCAGAACTGCCATGAAGGCTGGCAGCTTGGCCGTAGGCTACACGGAATTTGAGAATGGAGAAGGTTAAATGGGGCCCTCGGGGGTCTGCGGGGACGATCGAGTCGCCAGAATCTCAAGTATATCTGAAAATACACATTTTTCAATTTAATGTCATATGGACGCTATCCAAATTCTAGCTATTGGCTGCTTGATGTATATTGGGGGGCCCAAAAAAGTAAGCCACTACCAGGAATCATAAAATCGTATCAAAACGTCATAATATACGCCGAAAATGTTAAAAAATCGATTACCGGTACATGAAGGTTTGATCCCCGTAATCCCCCTATAGGGTCGCTCATGAGCTCAGTGATTGGGCCACCGTAACGAACGAGTAGCGTCACGTGATCAGATGATCACTAACAGGAAGCAGCGTGGCGAATGACGAGTATGACGAACGCAAATTTTGACTGGCGACGTCAGTATGGATATGCCCCTCTAGACGGCGCCATGTATTGCGATGGCGTTGTCGGCGGAATCGAGCGCGCCACCGGAACCGGAAGTGACGCGGTTGCTAGGCGACGGTTGTTTGCAGGTGTAGCGGTTGACGACGCGCGAGCACAGTTTGCACGTGACGCGACAACACCAGCTGAACTTGCAGTCGCACTTCTCGACCACTTCCACGCGCGTCGTGTCGTAGCCACGCCCACAACACATGACGTCACATCCGTTCGACCGTAGCGACGCCTTGCGACATTCTCTGCCCGCTGTACCCAGCGACCCTGAGTATGCACACACGATCAAGCTGAATTAATCTTTTCTGAACGACGCTATGACCTTGAAAGTAACCTTGACCATCAGTTATTTTAACCCCAGCCGGATTTAGCTGATGGGAAGCACAAGGCCCAGCTTACATCGGGCGGGGTTATTAGGTTGGAGACTGTAAAAACTGTAGGATTAAGAAAACACACTGTTGAATATTAGTAGTGTAATAGTGTTATTAATAGTACAATAAATTATAAGAATTAATTCCCGACAGTGGCGTCGTGCCATTGAGG
>Ga0056115_1001357_pt1 | contig 11591 bp, 11 predicted proteins | sample WorMetOlspDAHAB1_FD_77007 | JGI IMG/M metagenome (GOLD analysis project Ga0056115, IMG submission 77007) | Marine gutless worms symbiont microbial communities from Max Planck institute for Marine Microbiology, Germany - Olavius sp. DAHAB.1 ... | reverse complement strand
TTGTGTATATATATATATATATATATATATATATATATATATACAGGCTTTTGAGACAGCATTAAGGCGTCCGGTATGCCAACAATAGTTTGGTGCTAGTAGCTAGCAAGTCGCCACTGCAGTGTGTCCAGTTCAAGCGTCAAATGACTTAAGCATAGAATTTTGTGAACCGTGAACGAAGGAGACTGTTGCGTTGTGCATCGCGTACATCTTACGCGAATGTGTCGCGATTAATGTCACAATTTGTTGTCTACGGGTGACACAGGTTTATGAACAACCTGCATGTTGTCAATACTCCCTGCTTTGTTATCTGGTGGTAATACGTTGTTTTTTCGTCTAATTAGTGGTTAAATTAAGCCGGGACGCCGTTCCAACAACTTTTGTTGGCGTTCCACTACCTCAGTCTGTACCTTAGAAAGTCATTCCTCCGGTACCTAATTGTTACATTGTGTAAACAGTAAAGTAAATTCAGTGCATAATGCTGGCCCATTGGACACTGGAGAAATTTCATATTCAGTGTTTTAAGTATTTGCGTTGGCAGAAAGTAGCAGTAAGTAGGCTTACTACTGTAATACTTGTATAGCCCATATTACCAATTTAATACCAAATATGTCTAGCAGATGCATGTACAAACTGCTGAAAATTTATATATTGGTAGTTCCACCACATAGGCCTATTTTCATGTAATTTAACCGATGCGTCTAATACTCCAGTGGCCACCAAATCTATCTGCTTTGTGTAGGAAATGTTTAGGTGCATTTTAAATTCCTAACCCAGCAAGTCAACTTATCGTTGCATTAACAACAGGATTTTTGCCATTTACTGTTCACACAATAAATTTGCCTAATTACGAGAAAAATGAGCGTCAAAAAAAAGTTACTAACACATTTTCCATAATAAAATGTCAAAATGGTTGTACTTGTATAGCTCTGTCATAATGGTGTTATCTAAGCAAAGCAATAGACAGGGCATAAACCCGCAGTAATGGGGAGGGAGGAAAACCTTAGGGGCTTATTTACGTTTGTTACACCAGTTCAAAAACATGAAGGAAACGACTCAGCTGTCCAACGTAAAACAAACACACAGAAACATACAGACACGGAACCCCAGTTGAAAATGACTGATATATGGCCACGACAGACCAGTAAAAATTGCCATACCAGCACTGCTCGGAAGTTTTACAATTCAGACTTCGAGCTTCCCCAAGCCATAAACCTGAAAAACGGCCGTTAAATGTTTAGCACACGCGAGCAATACGCCAGGAATCACCAACGCTTCGAATGAACAATGCATCACAGTTGATACTGAAACAATGGTATCAATATAGTCAACAGTCAAATATAGTCAACAGCCAGTGGAACTTGACGATACTTTCGACTGTTTGTGGCGCGGACGAGCAATTATCGCGCGACCGGCAAAATATCGACCGTCTAGTGCCGACACGGCCGACTCCATTTCTGAAAAAAACCGCACACGAATACGGCAAGTTTGAGTAACGTCATCAAGATGAACAGCAGCACTAAGCAGGACACGACCTAATGAAACACAACGACCAAGCGAAACGGTGAAAAAGTGGAAAGAAAAACAGGAGCTGCACATTTACTTTGTGATATATCGGTAGCAACAAGTCCGAACCCAAGCCTCACATCATCATCATCGAATGTTAACCGTAAACTCGTGAAGCAATGTTGCATTCTTCTGACAACTTTATTAAGAAATTCTCCAAAAGCACCCAGCATCAGGTTACCTGACTGTGACGCAAACTGGACGAATATTCTGACGCCGCCGTCGTCGTCGGCAGACTTCGGCATTTCGTGGCTGTTCTCGTTCTGCCGTTGAGAGGCGATCGTGACGCTTTCGACAACGCCGAACTTGCGGCACTCGTCAGCCACTTCAGCCTCGAGCTCGTCGTCCACGCTGTCGGCGTCCACCATGTTCTCAAGTACCATCACCCGGCACTGTTCACGCAGAAACCAACGCCAGAGTGACAATGACAACAGAAAATAGTAAAAAGCGCGAATGAGTGAGTAGAGTTTAGCTCTGCCCCACCCGACACAATATACAGGTCATTTGGGAGACGGATACACCGTGGGAGTCTCATACATCTGCCATTCAGTAATGGATAACCATAAATAAGCCCCCCTCATCTTGCACTGCTTTTTGTTCACAATGCAATAACACTGTCCCGTATGAATTTCTCTGGATACATTGGAAGTGGCTGTATTGATTTGAATGCTTACTACTGTATGCTGTACAGTAGTACGGTTAAGTATAGACTTAGGGTTAGGATTAGATTTCGTGTCTGTCTGGTGGGTTAGTGGTTATGCACACGTTTATACTAATTGTCACTCTCCCTAAACCAACACCATCTTGATGCCCCAGAGCAAATTGAAGTCCAGTTCAGTTTGGAGACTTACATGTCTTACCGCCTAAACAGTCATGCGAGCACAAACCCATACTGAGAAATACAATTTGACATACAAAATAAAACACAAAAAGCTTTGTGCATTGTGTCGCACTGGCACTGTGCATCTGTCGTACGACACTGGGACAGAAAACGAGACTGCACGGAGCCAGGAACTTGCGGAAGTGACATGTTAAGATGGGATAGGAAAAAACACCAAGAAAGCAAACCTCAGAATTATGCCGTGCACAGACGTCGATATCTGCTGCATCATTACCAGAACCAAGTTCACCGGAACAAAGAGGCCGACATAATTCTTGTTGCTGCTGCAGCGAGGTTTGGACGGCTGCAGGCTCCGTGACTGTGAAAACAGACACACATGCGACGTAATATACAGAAAACATTACGTTTTAAAAAGGACACACAGTACAAGACTGGTTAGATAATTCAACATTAGCAGCATATGCGAGAATACTGTAAGTGATCATGAGCACTCAGCAACAAACCAGGAGAAATGACTCAGTTTTGATAAGCTATTCTGGTTTACCACACGAATAGCCCAGCTTCCAGTTCACCCGATCTTCTGCAAATCATTAGAGTTCAACACAGATCTGAAAATCCATAATTTAATGACGATATGGGTAATCTGATCGATACTTTTATTTGTGTTGTCAAGGAAGTGATCGGCAATAAGCCTACTGTAACACACGATGATGATCGCGCCTGTATGATTTCTACACACAGTTCATTTTCCTTCTACTGACAACTTCAGGAGATTATCTATTCTCAACGCTTGTCCTAGCCATGCTTTTTTTCCGCTTGATTATTTGCATTATACAGTGGTCTTCTCCAAGGTGCTCTATACAGAACTTTGTCACTGCTTATTTTATGCATCCATGTTGTCCTTTCCAAGTTTCCATCTTCCGTCAAGTCCACATCTCAGAGGCTTCCAACATCTTTCTTCGGTTTTCACACGACACAGAAATGACAATAAACGTACAGTTGCTTGTCCAGCCGGCTGGCAACTTATCTGAATACAGAAAAAAATACAAATTCTCACCATTAAATGCTGATGTGGCACGCGCGAATGACTGTTCTGGTTCTATGTATGTTACGCTGCTCGGATCTGCAGATGGTTCTGGACTGACCAGACCGTCAGAACCAGTAGCCGCAATACTTGCCATTGCTGGGCCAGCCAAAGACGGCTGAGCAACAGCCGATAGAACTGTCGGTAATGACTACATTCCGAAATCAACACAATGTCACTTCAGTCTTGTCACAGTACGAGTCGCAAAAAAAGCAACGAAAACAACTTGTGTTAACACCTCTGATTAATTATCAACAAAACAAGTAGACAAATGAATGGAAACAGCCGATGACGAACTGTTCAATAAAATAGTTACAAACTCTAATCACATTCTACACACGTTGCTCCCACAACCATCTACAGCATCACAACACTACACGCTTAGACGGCGCACACACTCACTACAGCTACCTGGACATCCCACTCATCTCTCTGACTGCAAATTTATATTACACATGTCGTATACATGTAAAAACTGCTATTGACACTAGTGCTTTTATTTTGTCTCCATGTGTTGGCTGCGTTCTGTCAATCCATTCAATAAACGAAAATGAATGAAACGAATGAACAACGGTGTGGTGATCTGCTGCTGGGTTAACTGCTTAACAGGTTGGACTACTGCAATGCTCCATCCTACCTGCTGGACCTGATCACACCGTCTGCTGATGCAACCGTCAGGTGGTCTCAGATCGGCTGCAACCAGCACAGTCGCAGTGCTACGAACAATGTCATCGCTCAGCGACCGGTCATTCGCTGTGGCTGGCCCCCGCGCATGGAACAGACTGCCACCACCGCTTCGTCGCGTTCATTCTGCTGCTGCTTTAAACGACAACTGAAGACATTCTTATTTGATCGTGCTTTTAACTGACACTACATTGTTAGGCGCCCTTGTTGTGCTCTGGCACTTACGTCGCCCTAATCTTGACGTTTTAGCATAGCATAGCATAGCATAAATATGGAAACATAATCAACAAAATTAGCTACCAAAAAAAGTCAAAATTTAAAAAAGTTCCATTTGTATCTTGTACTGTACAGGGTGACAACAACCAATCCTCAGTTCATCAGACCTGCTTAACAGGTTCCAGTATATTGAGTTTTGCGGTGATGGCGGCCGCGGCAATGGCAGACGCGGTTGGCAGAGATGACTGTGTGACTGGCGAATCATATACATTCGGCGGAGTCACAGCCTACAGTACACAGAACACAATGTGGGACAGCGGCAATGACAACGGAAAGCAGAATAACTACGTGAGCATAAACACTAGCCAACCAGACACGGAATCTAATCCTAACCCTAACCCCACTACTAAACAGTGAGTGAGTGAGTAGAGGTTATTGCCCCACGCGACACAATATAGGTCATTTTGGAGGTAAACACACCCTGGGAGTCTTGTACATCTATTCAGGACCAGCAACATAAACAGCCCCCTCGTCTCACGCTGTTTTTTGTTTACAATAGGTCTTAAAAGGGATGGAACCAGTAACTGGGAGGGAGCAAAAAACTCGAAGAAAGGGGCTCATTTAAGTAGCATGCAGTAATAAGCATTCAACTAAATATTGTAAAATGTCCTACATATCCGCAGAAATTATGAAAAATGTCAATGCAACATTTTTACTACTTTGCACTGTCACTGTCATTCTGCCACATTAAACAACCATCATATATGCACACTTGCTCTGGCTGTAACCATTGGGTCAGCATACTGTGCTATGACAAACGAAGGCTTGGGTTCACTTTCCTGAGTTTAACTGCAAGCCACGACAGAATTACAAAGCACAATAATGATAATTTCACCTCTGGAATTCTCAGCCCTAAGAAACAGACTGGGAAAAAATCATTTTTACAATCATTTCCGGGTTCTCAAACAGTAAAAGGTATTTATGCCAAGCAAGTAGGAAAGTAAGTAAGTAAAAAAGTGTGACCAATAATGACAGGTAACTTCACAGGTACTACTATGTCAAATGGTACCAGCTACACTGTGACAAAATATACAAGCACATACATAAACAAGTTATAACCAGACAAATATAGTAACTGCTATAATTAGGGGAAGGGAAAAATCTCTAAATTAAACAGAGCCAAATGAAGTTTGAACACAACAGTTTGCACATAAATGTACAATATGCACACACAACTGAGCAAAACTTCTGAACAAAATTAGCACCGAACTGTTCTCAAATCTCCCCGTTCTCCTCAGATCCCCACATTCGATAAGCAGATACTGCTTATGAACAATAAAATAATTCTGTATGGCTGTAATGTGTTTGTAATACTGCGGCAAATTTTGCAGTAACAGCACAGAGGAATAAATGGCTGGAAGTCAAGGGGATGAAGACTGCTGGGAAACAAGGTACCTTGCCAACGCGGAGATGCATACCACCGAGATCAAACAGATTCATTGCCGCAACGGCTTCGTCGACGGCTGATGACGTCTCATACTCAATGTAGCCATAGCCTCTGCGAAACAGTCGTATTAACATCCTCAATAAGGTCTAATAGCTAAACGAACAAAACAATAAAGAGAGAACTCTCATTTAATCAACAAAAATCCAACACAACAATTGTTACGGATCACTGGTAGACGTTGTCGCATGAAAAACGCATATTTTACTCCAGCTGAAAGTTAGCCGAGTTATCTTTAAAAATTCACAAACATTATACTGACACAGCACACACCTAATACAGAGTTTATTTAATAATCACTGTACAATATGCATAGCAAACTATTACATATATACCAAATGAATTACCACCTAATATTTTGTACTTTTGCCATATAAAATTTTAAAAAGCCGTCAGGTGAATTCGATGCCGAACAACAGAAAAAAAATCCTGACATTTTTGTTACAGTGACAACAATAACGAGTAATCGTCAGTTCAAAATGACAGCAAACTACAGAAGAAAACCAACGGAAATACAGAAGAGACGTTACTTGCCGGTGTCTCGTAGTGCGCAGTGGTTCGGTCGCCAACTTACATGAGACTATTTGACCAAATGCTTCAAAAACACTGCAACATTTTCATACCCAGTTAACACAACGACACATCAGTTTCGCAGACTTCACTCACGCACAAGCTACTTCGTTACCGCATTCAGCTGTTTTGCCCATCAAGTTTTGCGCACAGTAGAGGATTTAAAGAATGAAAGAGATACTGGCTACCACCTGAACAGGAAGGTGGAAAAAATGATTAAATATGAAAAAAATATCACATCTTCTGCAATAAAATAGAACGCACTCTTTATTTGGAAAGCTACGGAGGGGCGTTAAACTCTACTCAGTCACTCACTCATTTCCTTGGTCATTTATATCTAGTACAGTCTACAAATCGTCATACAATGCTTGCCTAATCAAAGTAATTCATTTCAAACATCTTAATCTTTCTATTTAATCACCAAACTGACAAGCTACAAGTGTCTTAATTCACCCATTTCACGCTAAACCACACACCGTAACATCCAACAGTTTAGTTACATTGTGAACTAATTAATTACATTCATTAACTAAAACAGTCTCCAAAAAATTGAGAAAAAGTGATGCAAAAAAACGTAATGCAGTTTATGACACCGCAGCAATCATTAACCTGCGAACGTCAGCTTCGGACAGATCCTGATGGATAGATGCCACATAGATACGATGATAGAAGGTTGCTTCAACCATAATATTTTCAATTATGGACTTGGCTTGCGGCATGTTGCTTGGCCTGCCAACCTAGACAGCACACACGTCACTTGAATGTATTGCAGCATTGTGCAGAAAATTAATAATAAAACAATAAACAGTCTGTGCACATCAGTCTGAAATGCACATATTATATCATTAGTAAGCAGCAAACCTATTCAACGTGTTGCAATCCATGAACATTTTGAATTGCGTTTGTACTATTTTATCGCAGCATTTGTTTTAGATTGTATTAGTGTAGTTTTATTGCTGGCAATACATGTCTGTATTTTTTATTTGCTTTTTGTATATTTTTTACTGTTTACTGTTAGTTAGTTAGTTTACGCCTGTGACTGTGTCAAATACTGATGTATAGTGCAAGTGCTCTTATCACACAATGTGAATTTTTAAGTCACAGCATAACCATAATTATAGGCACTGTGTGATAATGCACTAAATAAAATGATGTTGACACAACATGGGATATGAGATTAAGCACACGGAGGCTATCTTTTTATATAATAAAAAACAATAAAGTTGAAAAATCTTATATATTGTAGTAGTCACAGACTGCCTAGCATGCAGCAGCATTGCCGGAGTAAGGCATGGTTTAATGACGAGCAAAAATGTCTTGATAATGAATTCCTAAGTTAATGATGAGTCTCAGAGATATTCAGGGAGGCTATTCGAAAGACATGGGATAGAAAGCTAAAAAACATGACATCTGTACTCTGTAGGTGGACAATTTCACAGATGGCAAACAATTTGATTGCTCCATCAGATCAGAAAGAATATCTACTTAGAAAAACCGCATTAACATGAGAAGTGTATAATGCTGAGCTAACAGAATCCCAAGAAGTTGTAAACGAAAACAGAAACTCTCTAACCTTGATGCTAAAACCTCCCAACATAACACCATTCATCTGTTCGACGGCGAGCGAGGCCGCTTCAGGAATGTCAAACTCGATGAATGCAAAGCCTTTGTGCTTCCGCAAAACCGTGTCGTACGGCACACTAATGGACTTGATTGGACCGAAAGGCAAGAAAGCCTGCTTGACGACTTCCTCTTGGATTCCAAAGTTTATAGAACCAACATATATCCTAACATCATGCAAGCACAACATCGCATGCTACACCATGAAGATGCAATGGATTAATCACAATTATTCTGCGAGACCAATAACTAAAAGAAATATTAACACAAAAACCATCTACTTCAAAACAGATGTTTACATCACACTTTAGGAAATGAAAAATTTAGCAAAAAGTGAACCGTCACAGTGCAGGGTGAAGGCTTATATCTCACATGCATTAAATTCGTAAAGCATGGATAATTTTGAAATTGGAAAGATTTACATTTCCGCCATAATAAGAGACATTTGGAACTTGTTAACAGCTTATGATGCACGAAAACAAGGCAAAAACGAGAGAGAGAGAAATTAGCACCTGCTATATAACAACGAGATAATTGTAAAACTTTTAAAAAAATATTTTTTATTTTTTTATGATAATTTTTAAAATGCGGGGACATAAATAAAGCATTTAAAGCCTTTTCCTCACATCAGCGGCTTGTAAAGTAAAGTAATATGATTGACAAAACAGACAGCTGATCAGAAACGTTACACAAAACAGTGAACGGTGCATACAGAATACAGTCAGCTTTGAATATAGGCTACCAACCTGCACATCAATGACAATGCTTGTTGTTTCTGGGCCAACTGGTGTGCCGACAATGTATGCTACAGAACCAGGAATCCAGTCATTAGATTAATCATTCGATCAAGGCAAATTTATACTCCATCATATACCGACAGCAAAAGCAAAAAATGCGTCAACAACGAGTCTCGAGTCAAATGTTGCTAAGTCACATACAGTTCAGTTCAGCTCAATGCATACGTACAACACTGTACATCGCTAGTCTTCACCACTAACCAACTGCAAATCTTACTACAACGCATATAAAACTTATTTCCAGCAATTTTCTCGATTTCACTGGCAATAACACTAATAGATCCATTAGGAAAATAGACATTTGCTCCAAATGCTGAAAAAAGAGGTGAATTTTGCAAGTATACGTAGAGAGTTTTTTCAAAATTTATCTGTGCTCAGTGAGTGAGCGAGTAGAGTTCAACGCCACAGCCGACACAATATCGGTAACTTCTGAGGCGGAAACACCTTGGGAGTCTGATAAACCTCCTATTCAGTAGCGCATGACCAGCGACAAAAATAACCCCCTCATCTTGCACTGCTTTTTGTTTGCAATGGCCCTTAAAGAGATGAAGCCAGCTCCTAACCCGCAGTGATGGGATGGCAGCAAAACTCTTAGGCGGCTCATTTAAGTTCAACTGCTCGTACTGTGCCAGACCTCATATGCGTGCACCTTGGCATTGTGCCGCCATATGCAACACAGGTCTGTGGTTACGCATTCAGCACTGGCCAATAGACGGCCTCGGTTATGCCCCCCTACCTCCCCTTCGCCCGACAAGAACAACGGTGCCGACCTGTTTCTCGTGCGCTATGGTTTGTTTCAACAGCACAGACTTGATGCACTGTTCCACCGCATATTTCTTGGCCTGACGAAGAGACTCCTTCTGCGACCGACTCAACTTCGACTGCGACTTTCCAGCTCCAGGACCCGAGTAAACAGGACCACACTGCACGGACTGAGCCACTAACGACGTACACAAAACATGCGGCACCGGTACTTCAAAAGCGACTTCTAACCTCAAGCGTATTCTGGATTCTGTGGTCACAAACTAACTCCGTTTCATTAAATGCAACCACTTAGAGGGGAATACAAGGCTAATAAAATATAGCTTCAAATAAACCTTTATGTTTAATAAAGTCGCATATACTGCATGAGAGTGACAATTTAATTCGAATAAATACGATGTTTGAAGATTCAATTCTCGCACTCGCAAAACGGTTGTGTACACAGAATGTTTACGATCAGCATGAGACACGCCCACCATAGAATATGCAATTGCATTCGCAAAAAATCTTTGAACGATCATAATTAGCAAGTAAAATGTGAGAATTAAATCTTCAAACATCGTATTTATTCAAAATAAATTATCACTTTCATGCAGTGAAGGTTACTTTATTAAACATAAATGTTCATTTTAAGGTATAATTTTTAGCCAGGAATTCCCCTTTAATACTTTAATACTGCGAAATCTTTGCGTTTGTTGGAAACAATGACAAGTGTATTTCCAACACATGCTGAGAATGTTGGAGGGGTTAAAAGAGAAGTAGCTGCTACATTTCACACAGAATTATTTTAGTCACTAAGGGTTGCACGTGCACCAAAACTCCAAAAAAATGAGCAACCGAACCCTTTTCTCAAGAACATCTGGTTCAGCTTGAAAGAAATGCATTTAAATGAAGAAGATGGGGCGAGAGATATCAGACACGCTATTCCACTTCGGTGCTTGAGAATAACTCGACCCTCGGCACTTTTTCGGACTACAACATGGAATAGCATGGCAGTTTAATTTTCGGCTTAACTGAATGCTTCAATTTCCACACCAAATAATTACTTTGTAAGTGTGCACATATAAGCAAACAGCATCTAACAAATACTGATGCATCATCTCAAAAAAACAACAAGATAACTAATCGAGTGACCTGCATCATCACCTGCAGTATAAAGCTCCTCTTTTGTACACGCACATCACTACAATGCTTCTCTTGCACGTTTCCTGAAAGTAGCCAAGTAATCGCCATCCCCTCCTCCCTCCCACTAGCAACAAAACGATGTCCTCAATACAAATACTCAAAAGTAAAAAAAACATTAGTTCTTCTGACGAATGTTATCTGTCACTAACACCAATAACTAAAACAATTTAAAATCCTCTTAGAAATTCAATATTATACACCTTTACTTAGCCCTACACACATTTTCACAATGAAAGAGAGAAACTATTTAACTAGCAAAATCAAAAATAGCAAGAAAGTGAAACAGATAATCAACTAGCAAATATGTTACTATAATGGGACAAATGTACGATGTTTGCGTTGGCCACATTTAAGACGTCGTTACACTCACACACAACATGAAAGTACTGAGAAATCCCGACTTAATTCCGATGCACAATGTGACCACAGCACGCCTGAAAGTAGATCAAGCATAGTAACGATTTCACACTGGATGAACAGCGTAGGCAGCATATTAGCCTTTATTTCACTTTAGCGGAAGAAAAATATGTATTTCTTCATTAAAAACGGCCGGCAATAAAACGTTAGCAAGGCTGATGTAATGCACGACACAAATTCAGCACGACTCAGTAGTGATGTTGGCAGATTACTGTGCAATAATGGGTTTCATAATGCAGTTGGTATACAATATTACAGAGGAATAAAGGCAACTCGTTAACTCCCTCAAGAAAATCATATACCAGTCCACCCTCCCACCTACGTACACATTTTCTATTTCAATGT
>Ga0056115_1001355_pt1 | contig 11593 bp, 8 predicted proteins | sample WorMetOlspDAHAB1_FD_77007 | JGI IMG/M metagenome (GOLD analysis project Ga0056115, IMG submission 77007) | Marine gutless worms symbiont microbial communities from Max Planck institute for Marine Microbiology, Germany - Olavius sp. DAHAB.1 ... | reverse complement strand
TCAAACGTAATCTCTGTATCAATCATCACGTTGCCAACATCACGCCTGACATGACTAGACCTCTCTGCTTCACCACGAATGTACCTGCATACAACCAATATGTCCATGCAGTTTTCCCAAAGCACAATCATTTCACTCGTTTGTCATCTGTAATAGAATAACCCTCTCCCTGAAACATATACATCAGATTATTTTTGGCCCCAAGCACAAAGCTGTAGGCACTAAATATTGAAGTTAAGACAAAGTAAATAACTGGTTGCAACAGGCAAGCCGGCTGTGAACGTGTTCTGAAATGAGACCACATTCCCCTTTTGCGAAGCCAAGAACGATATTACAATCATTATCATCATCATCATCATCTTCATTATATTTTGGGTCATTATTATTACTATACTATTATCCATCATAAATGCGAAACATGCATACACACAAGAACAGTAATGCAGTTACAAATCAACAATCACTGGCAGAGTTGTGCCAGGCCAGAGCCTAGATCTTGCAAACTGTAAGCCAGAACTTACCCTAATCCTATTCCAAACAATAACGACCCTAACCACAACCCTAATTTTAACCCTAACCATGGCCAGGCCGGGTTTTAGGCTCTCGGCCGGGCCGGAGTTTCGGCCAGGCCATTCACAGCAATACAACTACCTGCATACAAAAGCCATGCAAAGTTGTAGTTAGTTTTTTAACAAATAAAGTGTTAAGCCCGAATGCTTAACGCCCTCCAAGATTTTGCCCTGTTTCACTTTAAGAAGGCACATATACACCTGGCCCCTCACCTAAGGCCGTTCAAGACTTCACGGACTAACTGTTTCGCAGTGTATGAGCAGCGAACATTGCACGGTGCCCTTGTAGCCACGTTACTGCGCCTTTTAAATTGTTGTTTTATTATTATTATTATTGAAAAAACTGCATCGTGAAAAAAACAATGCACTGTGCTGTAACTATGACTCTATCCAACAACAACAACATTTATTTGCCAAAAGCTGGACACCAGAAAGAGCAAGTGCTGGTTCCTATCCACACAAGCACAAAGATAGTTGACAGCCATCAACTGAATGACACATACAGGCCTTTGTGGACGATGAAAGTTGCCACAACGTGGCTTGCGATGACAGGATTGGCAAGAATGTTTCCAAACTCTTCCGTCAGTTTCAGTGGGTCAACGATATTAACCTGTTCACAGCAAATACCGCAGAGTTACATTTAAGCACATGTTCTGTATGCATCACCCTAAGAACGAATAAATGTTCAACCAATTCGGAATAATAATAATAACAATTATAATTCAATGCTGTCATTTTGCATGACAGCTATCCACCAAGCTCGGACCTCTGGCCACCAATGGAATAGTTTTTATTATTTTCACTTAGCTTTTAACCCTCTGGATCTTTACTACCGAGGGTACAAAAATAATAATAATAATAATAATAATAACAGAACGAATTAGATTAGGGTGGCATAAGCCAAAGCCGCGAGGCAACCTTACACATTACAGCGAAATTTAACAGAAATTCGTGTAGTCAGATCACGCTATCACATGGTGTGGCTACTTCAGGAAAGATCCGCGAGAAAAGTTCAGTCTTGAGCCAATGCTCGAAAGTTGACAGATGGATGACCGAACGTCCGGCGACAGAGTGTTCCAGACTCATGCAGCAACAATCGGGAAAGCGAGAGTGGACCGGTTCAACGTCGGGACGGCTAACGTGTCCGACGACCATGACCGTAGTCGCCGTCACGTTGTGGCATTCACTGTTTTGTCTTCCTATTTTAAATCATTAAAGAATGATTCAGAAAACACGAAAAGAAATTATCGGGTCAAATTGTCCACCATGGTATGCAACATAAATAGGCTAGTTTTCAATTATCACTTCTAAAAGTAACTTAAAATGCAAAGTTTTCAACGACTGGTAATCACAATAATCAGCATCATCATCGTCGGTGATTTCTAGTGCGCCTGCTACACGAAAAATGCTGGCATATTACAAGGCTTCACTGGCAAAGCAACGATAGAGATAGCAAAATGTAAAACAGAGGAAAAAATAAGGTGTTTGCTGGAAATGACTAACATTCACAGCAAATAGCCAGGCAGAAAACAAATGAGGTATTCCAAATCAGTCGCCAACTAGTTGGTCAGCCAGCTAATCACACCTACTGACTGACCTGGCCTCCAGTTTCGCTGGCAACGGCTCCGAGTTCCACAAGTTTACAGTCAGTGCCAGAGATCGTTAGCACCGATACAGTCACGCTGTACAAAGCCAACAATAAAATCCAACTACCGTACGAGTAAGTAGCAGACAGTACTCACATACAATACATACACAATGCAATATCTGCTGCCGGTCCAAACTCATGGACCCGACTTCCAAATAACATTCGAACACAAGACAAACTCTCTACCTTCAACAGCAACCTCAAGACCTGTTACCGATCTCCACTATTTACAGACGACTCAAAACTATGGCTAAAGCATGTACGAAGGTTGTTGAGACACCCACTGCATTATTACCGTGTCTTATAAACTGTCGTGTTATTATTATCATTACTATGATAATCATATACTGAAAACCTGTAATACCTAGCTTGTCCAGCCAGCATGCTAGCTTAATTGCGTCTAACCCTCTCCTACTCAAAGCATCACATTGACGGTACACTCTCATGCCGTTTATGTGGAAATTATCTTTCCAAGCACAGAAGTGATGCGATGGCTGTATATCCATTCCACAACACCAATGGCTCTCGCTGTTTTTAATCAGACTGTTTCCTACACGAAATAAGCATGCACAGCCAATATGCAATAAATGATGGAATATAGATCAGGACACAAGCAGTAAAAGTGATTTCGGCACAAAAAACTCGGGTGGGGAGGGGGCGACATATCGACCACACGAACCCGTGATCTTTCGCCGTTTCGCCAAGCTTCGCGAAGAAACTCGATGCCTCTGAATGTTCGTCGGCCGACTCTGTGTCCAGGTTGCCGAGACCGATGTTGGCAAGACCGTCCGTGCACATCACCACCTTCGAGCCGGGCACCTTCGACGCCATCATGATTGCCACCAGCATAGCAGGACCCAGCGCCGTCTGCCCGCCTTCCTCCAAACTGCGTCAAATGCATACAAACACATCAGCTGTCACGGGTTAACTTAAAAGGTCAGAAAAATATTTCACTTAATCTTCACATCGTTTTGTTAGCCTTAAAAACATACGAGAACAGCAACAAAAGAACAGCGAGCAAGAGACGGCAGAGATACAGCTTCATTGTTTATGGACTTAACAATTACCAATAAATACCAGTCACCTATTAGCAATGATATAAATATTTTGTGTGCTGTGAATGTTTTTATTTTGTAGCTTTGGATGTTAGTCTAGGTTTTCACTTTTTATTTTGTGTATTTTATGTGAATCCAGCCTATGGCTGCCAAATTGAAACAAACTGTGTGTTGTTGTTTGTTGAGATGAATAAGGCAGTATATACACTTACAGTTGTCCCAAATAAAGCAACATAACTGAATACAGTGGACAACAACACGAAGATGCTATCAACGTAAGCAATGGCACAGTTTCAGTTTGAAACTGTGAACGCCAAGTTTGCGTTAATCTTCATCAACGAACATATCACATATTCCTAGCATGCAACCAATTCTGTCAAAGTATACATAGTCACAAAGTCACAGTCTAATGTCAGAAATGCTGGCACTGGAACTCTCCGCCAATGGACCTCAGACAGCCGGACTTGTCATACAGCCATTTCATACAGTTGCTGGTGACCGTTTCTATTTGTGAGACCAAAGCACAGTGTGAAATCCACTTTCAACAGCACTTTAAAAATCCTCTTACTTACTTACTTATTTGTTCCTGTCATTACAACAATGATGACCAACTCACTCGAAAAGTTTCTCTCCCAGTGAAGCACGTGTTGCCAGAATTGACGTCGGCAGCGCAAGCGACGATGCAATGTTGACGAGTTCATTCTCATCAGCAAGTTTGTCGCCGGCAATAACAATCGGGTCCGCTGTACCATCACCAATCACGTTCACCTACACATAACATCGCTATTTTGCTGTTCTGTCCATACACCTACACCTTTGCTGCCAGCTGAACTGTACGGCAGTGAGACGTAGAGACAAAGAATCTCGAGATTCATATCAAAATCTTCGTTAACTTCTGCTGTACGAGCATCTCAAGACCATTACCGATAACATAAGGTTCCCTTAACGAGCAATCACAAACTCAGTTTTAACCCTTGTCCGTATTCACGAGATTTCTCATAGTCATCATCATCATCCAACTGGTGCATTTGTAGTGCGCCTATTACATACTGAACATAGGCAAATAGTGAACGTAATTCGCAAACAGCAGTATTCACGGAAAAAGTCATACTGTTGCTCTGTGACCACCATACGCAGGACAACGCTGCAAAAAATCACTCCGACACATGACCACATGTGGTCTGTGTCGAGCGAACGTACCACTAACTTCGCGCCAAATGTCCCCCAGGATTACTATTATTATTATTATTATTATTATTATTATTATTATTATAGATCCCGAGGGCTAAAAACTAAAGTAACAACTAGAACAAGTGCTGGAACGGTTACATTTCATCCTCGGGGGTTGTGTGGGTGAAGGTATGCAAGACAGCCACTGCATTGTAGCACTGAATTAAAACAGATAGCTGCTGAAAGGGGAAGGTGCTCTCACGGTGGACATCTGTGCTTTGTCTGATATGCCTTCTAAGATCGCTCAGGAAGTCTTGTTGATAGCTCGCACTGATTTGGCTGCGACTGGAACAAAAAAGTACGACTGGATCAGTGACTAATACTCTGTTATTATTATTATGACTATTAACCTCACTGCTGAAGGAAATGATGGCAGCCTTGCGCGTTGGGTGTTCCTTGGCCAGCTGTTCCAGCTGAAAGTCGATAGCCGCCTGCAGCGCCTGCAAACGAGTGATGTACGTCACATTACGGTTCTGGCCGGGCATCCACTGATTCTCGCCTGTCGGGTTCAGCGACCGGTATCGATCGGCGTGGCTTCCACGCAGCTTCATCTTTCCATCCACCTGCAAAATCACCACTTCGACGGTAAGACGTTCTGTTGCAGTTTTGATAGAAAAAAAGCAAGCTAGGTTTTCATTTTAATACGTTTATGAACTGATTTATAAAGCACAGCAAGTCTGTAACTTCAGAGGCGCAGTTTCTTCCAAGAGATGGCCGAAACCATCTCCGGTACTCACTGCACCTACCCACGGAGGGATGGCCAGGCTGAGTTGGCCTGAGTGGCCTGGATAAATACTGAAACTGTATACCAGTCAAAGGTCGCCACCAATCCCAGCACTAACCGGGCTCAATGTAGCTTAACCTCATTGATGTGATAAATGCAGCTATTTATGAAAAACCAGGATATTTCAATATGGTGCAGTTAAATACAGCTTGCACAGCACAGTATTTCCACTGCCCAAATAAACACATCTACAGCGCCTGTCCAGGCTCGTGTACAACAAGTCTGGTTTAATTTTAGCGTACATTTCACGAAAAAATAATCAGCCCTTTAACATCAAGATGTTCCAATGGTTGTGCGGAACCAAGTAAGAAATGTCCAGTAATGATAAAAATGACTTCACAGACACTGGAGAACTTCAGCCAAAGCGTGTCTGGAGAGTCGCGTTCCCAAGTAACTGCAGAAACACCGAGAGATGGTGCAGGTGCGATGCCGTTAGTGTAGCAGATGATTTGCGGACAAACCAATTTACGGTCAGTCAATTTTCGGACAGGTCAACTCACGAGCTCACAGGTTGGTCAAATTTTGGAGACATTCACTCAAAACGTGACGGAAAATCCGGATTACATGACCACTCTAAACTTAATTGTTAAAATTTGCATAGCACCTGCTGACCAGTTGGTGAAAGGTCCAGTCTGCAAGATAACCAGTCTTTAATTGACCTGTTGTCAAAAAGGCCAGGAAGTGTGTGCAACTGTGCATGCATACACACAAGTATGCAGAACTGCAGCGTCAAATAATGTACAAGTAACACCTTTTGTGTGGCATATTTTTGCATGTCCTAACTGTCCTGACTTTGTAATGAAAAAAACGTACTATTTTGTCATTTTTTGCAATACATGACAGATTTTGATTGTATGCTTGAAAACCAAACGCAAAATAAACTTTGGACACACTGCAGAGCAAGCACCTGCTGGCTGACGCACATGCTGCCTGAAATGTCCACGCAGAATACGACCATCGACTCGTCGACACCGCCACAACTCGTGGCGGTCGTCACCGGAGCCGGCTTCAACATGTACGTCACATCAGCAAGCTTTGGAATCTCCTCGGGCAGAATATCAACGACAGTTCTCTCCTCGCAGAACTCGCACTTCCAGACCTGCGTGCATACGGCAAATAATGTCCAGTGCACACCAGAATGGCTGTGACATCGGTTTTCAGTGAGCAATTCCTGTGTCGACTCTGTGCCTCTGACAGCATAAGTGAACTAGACACCTATGCAGAATCATACACTGACGACACTGCCCCAGAGGCAGATACAGTGGCCAACCAGGCAGCAGCCAACAAAATCGCCAAGTATGATGAACTGGCCAGCATGCACATCTTTTACCCAGCTGCTACAGAAACCAGAGGTAACTGGAATCATTGGGCTGTTGAGCTTGTCCAGAAAATTGGCAGAGAGTCCACATTAATCACTGGCGACCCTACAGAATCCTTCGATTTCAGCTGTTTTCAATAGCCCTTCAAAAGGGGGAAATGCAGTCGCCGTCCTCAACACTTTTGACACCGATTAGACGCCGTTGCAGTCATACCTCGCTTAGTACAATGTTAAAGCCTGCGGCTTTGTGCTGTTAAGTAAAAAAAAACTGATTTATAAAGCGCCATAAGGTCGTAACTTCATGGGTGCTGCGTGAAGTGGGTTGAGGTCAGACGTGTATGCTACAGCCAAACGCTAAACGAAAACAATAAGTTTTAATTCTGCGAGATTTAAAGGTCGTCAGAGAGTCGCTGTTGCTGATAAATGAAGGTAGTGAATTCCAAACAGATTGAGCTGAGCATCGGAAGGCACAATTGGTGAATTCAGTACTTGTGAATGGTACGGTGAGCAGTGAGAACTCACATGAACATAATGTTCACATTGATTCTTAAGCTTTAACGCGACAACTAAGATAGAAAATATATGCAATTAAATAACATAAAATTACAATATAGCTAAAAATTACAACACTGTTTGATCGTGTAAAATATGAAACATTTGTTGGAGAAATCTATTAAACTGGCACTTGAACAAATAATACATAAATTCAAATGGTAACTCATTAAAATGAAACTGTAACAGTTTGACCGACTCATACCTTTAAAAACCAAAATACAACAAAAGCATTTGTTGCTAATTCTTGCATATGTTTACCAGTAATGTCTAAGGCTCCAATGCAGTAGAAAAGTATGCGAATCATAGCTAAGCTGTGCTGTGCCAGTAAAAACTTTTCAGCAAGACAAAATCAGCCTTGTCCACCGACACAGGCAACAAACTTGTAAAGGCTGCGATCCAATCATTCGTACAATAAAGGCACAATCAACAGCCATATGCATATACAGTGTCACAGACAACTTAGCGGAGTACCGGCAACTTGACTAAGCTCACGGGTGACAAAACAACCGACCTGTTCGTCACCACAATCTTCAACGCGGCTCAGGTGCGACATCATAGCGTGACATCGCTGACAGCTGACCGGATCTCCCGTATGCATGCTGCTTGGCTTCTTCAACTGATCGAACTTGATCGCCACAACGTTCGTGTCAGCACGGCGCCACTTCTTACCCATCTGCGGTGAACCGTGCCTGCCGTCCGACTGAAACTGCTCGGGAATGGGCTCTGTTGTCGCACCTGCACATTTTGACCATATTTTCAAACATAAAATGAATAAACAACATAACGATCTAACCACAGAGAATGCATTCTGGTAGCATATGATGCTGACTGTGTAAACAGTATTTAATATTAATAATAATAAAAATAACTACGACGATATTTATAGTGCTGTCATCTATGGCGCCAGCCATATGTGAAAGTTCACTGTGGTTCCTCTGGGCCAAAGTTGGTCAGTCCCAGGTGGTTGCCAACTCGCAGGCCAAGCTGCAAACTTGACCTTTGTGTCCGCCTGTAGGCTGCTATAGGCTGAACATTCGCCCATCGCCATTGGTATGATTACTCAACCATAAGGTTGATACTCATTTACGGTCCATCGGAGGGTGGAAGGCCGAGTCGACCTAGGCACTGCAGTCAGTGTGCAGCCCGCGCCAAAAGCTGCGTATCGCAGTGATTTTCATGAAAACACAAACTTCTGTCTACAGCGCGATTCGAGCCTGGACCCTATCGCACAGCAGGCAAGTGTGTTACCACTAGACCACTACGACCTGCAACCTGTATTTACTACACGTGTGCATTTGTTGCACACAACAAAAGGTTACTTACTTAGTTATGGAGGTCTCTGCAGTGTCGTATGCCCAACTGTAGTGATGGTCCCACTCATAAGCACAGAGTGACAGGTACATTGTCACAATGAGTAAATGAAGTAAAACCATCAGTAATAGGATGCAGTACAGTACACAAACCACTGTCATATATGCAGATACCTCGAGCGCTCCTTTCTGCCAGCATCCATTTGTGAAGTTTTGCTGGTTGCCTGGCTGGGGCGGACTGTGACGGAGCTGCAATAAATATAAACAAAGCGGTAAGTTTGTCTGACAAATTGTTAAAGGTAAAGGTTCAGTTATATAGCACTGTCACTACACAAATTCCCTGACCATAGCCGAATTCCCAGACAGTTTCAGGTTTCCAGAAAAGTGATAACCCTGGTACTCACACTGTGACTGTGGCCTTGCAGACCAAGCATGACCTCTTTCCGAGTCTCCAAAGCCAAGTGATGAGCATCTCGCCGATGACGCAGGAACACTACGAATTGCACACCGTAAAACAGCCACTAATTACGACAGCAAAAGCGAGCAACTGTGTATATCAATGCACAATCGTTAGACGGGGTGAAGACAAACGTTGGACAGGAAACCTGATGTGGATAATATCAACTGGCTTAGCAAAAAATTCGAACATAAACCAATAAGTGGTCCATCAATGGACACACTGACCGACTTTTGGACTGGACAAAATGCAGTCTGGATAATTCACAGATTGATCACTTCGAGGATGTATTCACTCAAACCTGGCGGAAAATCGGGTTTACATAATTGCGCTGAATACGATTTTTTAAACAACAATCTTGCAGACTGATCAATCCGAGTATTTGTTTGTCCACAAATAATCCAGTTACCACTGTCCTACTCCATTAGAAACCAGGGGCCCGATTTTCTAAAAATCATATAACTAATTTATGATCAAAAATTCGTAATAACTAAGTTATGACGAACTTGCAACGAAGTTATGACAAATTTATGATCATAAAATCGCTACAAATAAGTTATGGCGAACATATGATGATGCTAATATAATGATTTTATGATCTAAGTTACGACAAAGTTATGCTCACAAGTTCCCAGTCATAAAATTTACGAGATCAGGAGAAAATAAACAAATAGATCATCTAACTGCACACTGTCACCAAATTAAACAAATATTGCGAATATATGTTACCACAAAAACAATTTCAACACATGTAGTAGCAGAGAGGTGCAAAATTAGTGCACAAAATACACAAAATCGTGACATTTCACACAGGCACCATGACGCATTGACGTATACAATGATGGCAGAAACTGTTGAAAGATGAATCGATATCAATCGTAAAAATGTTTCTGTCGAATGTTAACATTAGAGTTAATCTTATTCTTCATGATCAGAAGACTAAACTGCCATTGTTTTAACTCTTATGTGCCAATTTCTTCATCAAATAATCAGCATGGTGAACACGCATGTCCGACGTAATCGAGTTGGCTATTCTTCAAGTAAACATTGCATACATATTAATTCATACACATTAATTAGAATGGAGAGTGAAAATAAGTTTACTCTACTGTTCATGCTATGAACTCTAAAATCAGAGATAAGCCTACTGTTCTTTAAAACAACTGAAACCATAGACGCCTGTGGTTACACGCGATGTAACCCTCAGTCGTGGCCCGAGTACTTGAAGCTGAATACCCAATCGCAACTCAGCTCTAAATGTTTTAATTGCAGTGGTTACGTCACTTATTACGCCTGTTTTTATGTTATGCAGGCAGTGAAAATGCCTTATTTTGTTGAAGTTCTTCAGTTGACCCATCGTTCATAATGTAAACACTGGGTTTTCAGTACTTGTGATTGGTTGCTATTTTTATTTATGATCATAACTTTATGATCTGTGACGATCTTTGACGAAGTTACGACAAAGTTGTGACGATTTTATGATCAACTTATGACTTTTTGAAAATCGACCCCCAAGTTTCACTTCCAGGGTAACACTGCAGACAAGCTCTGCCACCTGAGATCTGTTGCTTATTCAGTAGGTCGGTGCTACAATGAGATCCATGATCTCAGAATAAGCATTGTCAAAATTGCAATAATGAGATCATGTTTCGTGATTGGTGAACTCGGGCTGTTCCATCAATCCCCTCCGTATGATATCACTTTAACAGGTAGTTCTAAAACAAGATTGGTGATCTCACTGTTGGCAGAAGCTCCAGTCTGAGATTAGCTAAACTTCTCATACAGAATCCAACATAGTGAGATGATTGGTACTACACTTTACGTTAGCAGAGTTTTATAAACAGTTTGGCGATCTCAAGATGGAATATGAAAGCGAACTTGAGATCCATTTTAATAGTAGGCCTATTTTCTAAACTGAGATTGGTGATCCCGCATGGAAATGCTGAAATAACATCTTGTGCTCTCAGCTTAGCACTGCTTTCTAAAGTGAGATCAGCAATCCATCATATGCTTGTGTTCTTTGTGGTTGTGACACTTTCACACACGTTTTTCAATACTTTACAGTTAGATCACGGATCTGAACCTAATGCTGTGCACAGAAAAATCACCCATTCAGAGGGGTGATGGGCGGGCAGGACAGCTGATCTTATTTTAGCAATTCTCTGGTGCTTGCACTGAGATCGCCGATCTCATTTTAGAATTAACGTATTCAGCAGAACTTGTTCAAAGTGGTAGGAGATAATGTGATCATATACGATAGGTTGCTGTGTTGTTTTCGTTGAAAAACCGCTACATAAACGCTATATAACCCACTAGAACTCTATATCCCGTGGGTGAACTTCCCCGATAGCGCCGGCTTATCCTAACCCTAACCCTAATCCTCAGTAACACTTCATTAGCCATTTTATGGAGCAGTGTACGTGCACTTCTACACCAGGGGCCCGATTTTCAAAAAATCTTAAGACGAATTTACGATCATAAAATCGTCATAACTTAGTTATGACGATTTTACGATCATAAATATGTAATTTTCGAAAGCTCGTCACGATTTTATGATCTTAGGTTATGACAAAGTATGATCACAAATTTCCAGTCATAAAATTTACTTATTTAAACTGTGGTTACGTCACTCATTACGTGTTTTTATGTTTTGCGGGCAGTGAAAAT
>Ga0056115_1001353_pt1 | contig 11599 bp, 10 predicted proteins | sample WorMetOlspDAHAB1_FD_77007 | JGI IMG/M metagenome (GOLD analysis project Ga0056115, IMG submission 77007) | Marine gutless worms symbiont microbial communities from Max Planck institute for Marine Microbiology, Germany - Olavius sp. DAHAB.1 ... | reverse complement strand
GCCGGGGAGTCAGTAGACCAGTGAAGTCACGTTCCTACCGGCACAGTGGTCGAACAGATAGCACCCATCGCTGCTGTTATGAATGCTACCAGCGTTCACAGTTTACAGCAGAGGACAACGCCAGCCAAACATTTCCTGCGCCATACTGCCCTGGCGAAAGTAGGCCGACCACTGGCGTAAGACCCCTCCCACAGACACGCCCATTCTGGCTCAACCAGCCCGCAGCAGGCAACGAAATAAATTTTCCGAGAGGACACCGTGGGGATCGAACCCATGACGAGTGAACTGTTAGCCGAGTCGTTAACCGATTCGGCTATCTGGGCAGGGCCTAATAGCATGTGAATGTGCCATTAATTTTTTTCATCACATGATTAACTCAATTAAAAAATTAACATGCTTCTTATATTTCACTTTATGTTTTTTTGTTTTGTTAATAAAATCATGCCAATGTTATTCTGTGTATGTTTTTGTTTAGCTCTAGTTTGCATAAGATGATGTATTATGTTACATGTTGTAGGGGATAGAGTATTTAATAGAACACTGTCTGCTTAGCAATACTGCTGAAGATATAGCTCAGTTTCTATTTAAAGGCGAAGGTCTCAACAAGACGGCAATTGGAGATTACCTTGGTGAAAGGTAATGTCACCTGTTGCATCTAGTCGTTGTATTTTTGCCATTTATTGATCAGCATGAGAACCATGTGCTCACAGTCTCACTTATGTGCTGTTTTACAATCTGCATTTGGCATATTCGGTGAACCAATACTTTAATTCTGCGTTTCCTGGAGCAAGAACCACATAAAGAATGTCAAATCCTAAAGCTAGAAGATGCCAGAAGTTAATTTGTTTCCACACTATATATGATCAAAGTTGAATTTGCTGCATGTAGTAATTTTTGTTTCTGAAATTATTAGTTTTTGCACGACTTTGTAACATGCTTCTTATATTTCACTTGTTGTGTTTCTGTTTGTAGGAATGACTTCAACGTAAATGTACTGAAAGCATTTGTCAATCTACACGAGTTCTCTGATACCATTCTTGTGCAGGCATTACGGTACAGTCTATACTGTTTTCAAGTTTTTACGAACAGATGTTAAAATTCATGCAAAGTCTTTTGCTGATTGTGCAGATTGATTCTGTGATTGTGAGCATTCTGAATGCAGTAGTATAGCTGATTTCCATCTCGCATCCAAAAACACTTCGATAATGCAACTATCAGCCTTCACTGGTTGTGGATGCACTAATGAATAGAATAGCGGATTGCTATGCTGATGAGAGTGACATGTGCTGCTTATTGTAGTATTTTGTGTAAAATATTTGCCATTCATCAGTTGCTATGGCCTGACATGTAGGCAGTTCTTGTGGAGCTTTCGTTTGCCGGGCGAAGCGCAAAAGATCGACCGCATGATGGAGTGTTTTGCGCAACGTTACTGTGAGCTCAATCCTGGCGTTTTCACTTCCACTGGTAACAGTCCAGGCTTCTCATGCTCGTTCAGTGTATATGATTTTGTTTGCACAAATCATTGGTGATATTTCTGTCATTTCACTTGACCAGTTTTAGACTGTTTATGCTGTTAATATTCTTTGGTGCTTATGGTTGTATTAGAGAAACAATGTATAGTTTTTTTCCATTTTGTGACTAAAGATGAAATTAAATATGTGGATACATCAGTGCCTTGTCTTTACCATTTATTTTTTTCACTCCTCAGGGAGTTCTTGCTACATTCTAACTGTTATACTAGCAAAGTAGACCTTGTTCCAGATGCATCTTCAGCCAGTGCACAATACAGACAATTGTGCCATTGTGTTAGGGTGTCTCTGTTGTAGATCATGTTGTTAAATGCATAAAGTGTTACTCTGTTGGTGCATGCCAGTTCTTATTTGTAACAATGTTAGACTTTGTGGCAGATCTCAGCGTTGAGTAGTTGGTGCAGCATGTGATTATGTGGTGGATATTTATACAGACACATGCTATGTGCTGTCATTTTCCATTATCATGCTGAACACGAGCCTTCACAACCCAAGCGTTAAGGACAAGCCGACTGTGGAACGTTTCATCGTCACAAACCGCGGAATTAATGATGGAGGCGATTTGCCTGAAGACTTGCTCACAGTAAGATGTTTGGATTTGTCCTTAACGACTTAATTTTGTCGTAGATTGTGCAAACACCATACAACATAGCACATGGGTGTTGTAGACAATAAAATATATGTCTTCTGATGTCATTCACTCCTTTGTACATGTATAATGTTGAGACTTTGTGGTTCACATAAGCAGGTTTGGGTTGGCAAGATGCTTTTCTTAGTGCTACCAATGGCTTGGGCTTGTGAGCTGTAGAATAAGCCCGCCTTTAGTGTCAGAAGATGCGACAGAACCTGAGTAACTTTTTGTGTCTTGTATGCTTAGTTGTTCGTGTTTATTAAGTTGTGTTGAGCAGTGGACAGTACATAAATTAGATAAAAGCAGAATTGAGGCATTTGAAATTCGGTCTTGGTGTAAGATTCTTCTAATCTCATTCAAGAACATATCACGAATACATCAGTATGAGACCAGCTTGGCCGGGCAGCATCAGTTAATGGAAAAAAGTAGCAAAGTTGGAAACTGTGATACTCATGAACAAGATTGAGAACAAAAAACAGCATGTAGCATGTGTCTGTATAATATCCACCACATACTCACATGCTGCACCTGGTCACATGCGGCCACCAGTCTATATCGAGGAAGAGGCTGAAGAAGAATTGATTTGTACTTTTTTTATCCTGCACTGTTTATTTTCTGTCACTGACAAGACTGCCTCTGAAATTACTGCAACTGTGTTGGGTGGGTGTTAGTTGTTCCCGCACACACTCGCTCACCTGTTGACTTTATTTGGTGACATTGGGATTCAGAACTGGGTCTGCTTGGTGCTGATGCATTGCCTTACCGGTGTGACTTCTCCAGCAAACATGCAGTGCTAGTTGTCAGATATTATGGCATCGTGAGGTGTTGTGATGTTAGAGCTTGTATGAAAGCATCAGGAAAGAGCCGTTTAAAATACCGGAGGATGACGGCAACGATCTGATGCATACATTTTTCAACCCTGTGAAAGAAGGTTGGCTCTGGAAACAAGGTAATTACAGACCAGCGCCATATGTGTATTGTGAATTACGTATACTCGTAGTTCTGTGGCCAGTAAGCTGCTGCTAATGTGTTCGTTTGTATGGCTTGCTGTTGTGTGTTTATGTTTGCTTTGTGGCATCTGTACCTAATAGAAAATTTGCCAACTCAGTATTTGGCCTTATAATTATCGTCTGTGTTTGCTGAACATTTGACCAGTTGAGATGTGAAATCCCTCAGAAAAAACTTCACTACACACTGTATGTGCCGCCGAACAGTCATCAGAAAGAAAATTTTAGACGTAATTCTAATTTTAGTCTTATAATGAAAAATGTTGACACATTAATGGGATCATGCTTTGATGGGTCTTTTCCATGTTTATGTTTTGGTGCTCTGTTTAATGATGATGCTGCAGTCACATGCAGTGATAAAAATTGCTTTTGCTTTTCCTCAAATGCAGCTATTTTCCTGATAGCTGCTCCTGCAGTTTTGTGTGACCGTGACATTTTTGCAAAATGAACATGCTTTTGTAATTTTCACAAGTGAAACTGAACACGATTAGCCTAAACTTGGGGAAGTGATCATGTGACAATAACTTTGTTTTCACTTGAATTTTTATGGCACTCTGACTTGTATGCTAAGAAGCTGTAAGTTCTCAGCACTTTCCCATGTCTTTCTACTGTTTAGCCTGTTATAATTACTGTGAGTGTTGTGATTTTTGTGATAGCGTGCCACAATATTTTGGAGGGTCTTAAGTGTCTTCAATGAATCAATCAATCTGTATATCAATGTGCATCAGAAAGTTGACCAGAGAGCTGGGCAACTTAGTCTGATGCAAGTGAGGAATAACTAAAGCAGAAAGAAGCATAAAACATAAAAACTGGTGAGAAAATAAATCTGGTAAATGGTCTAGAGCCATGAGATCAGTCCGACAAAGCATGTCATATATCTTTATTGTTACTACAGTTCTTTCTTATGTGTTTAAATTGTTTCTCAGTTACTGTTAGCGATATCATGAGTGTGATCCAGTACCAGGAGAAACATATGTAAAGCATACACCACATTTGATGCATTTGGTGTGAAGTCTTGACCTGTCGTGTGGAAAAAACGTGTGTGTTGTTACTATGACTGTTTCATTGTAACGTTGTTGTTGACTGGCTTGACTGTGATGTTGTTGCTTGGCAGCCGGTGGGAGATGTAAGTTTGCTGGTGCGATGTTGATGTTGCACATTTTAGTTGTGTGCGCGCATTTGAATTTGCGTTGTTTGTGACACCCATTATGTCGTCGTTTGACCAGTTGACTTTGTTTGTTCATTTTGGCGCTTGTTTGAATTGGCGTTGGCATGAATGCAGTTGTAGGATAGTCTGGTTGGTTTGGCTTGTCCATCTTACAGTGGCACTGTCCTAACTAGGCGTTGTATTCGTTTTCACTATGTACGAATGTAGTGACAGGCGAAAACGTTACTGATTTCTTCTAGATATAGTGATTATTGCATAGTGACCAGTCCACTGCTCTGTTCATTTTCCAGAAATGAAGAAACAGAATAAACTCCTGCAGTTAATGCATAAAACAAGGTAAAGCTAAAGATAGTCTCATACTGAAGAATGTCCACCGGGAGCTGATTCCAGTGTCGACTGTCTAGGCAGTCAGCCTGCAGGTGACGTTCGTCATATATCCGGTGGTAGGCTGTCATTACTGCAGTTACCTTTCTAGCATCAGAACGTCACCATCCTTTAGTAATTTTACTGTTTGGTGACAGAGGCACATGTGTGTAAGCAGCTTGCCCAGGGCAACTTGACAACACAGTGGCTGAGACTTGAACCTGTCTGATGCTCTAAACACTAGGCTATTGAGCCACACGAATAGCATAAGTGCCTTCTTAATATGCAATATGCTCTTACACGTGATTGTTGCTAGTGTGTTTCAACAGTGGAGCACGTTATATGTACTTGCACCGAATGCGACAATAATAGGAAACATTTCTTTCATAACTTCCTGCTTCACAAATATCTGTACCCTACTGTGTACTCTGTGGACTTTCTGTTCAATATCAACCTCTGAGTAAAGTTTTAAATTTTCTAGGCATGATATAGCCTAATTGTGCTCAAATTCTGTCAAATCACACCAACAAAATGGTTCACTTTATCAACCTAAGCTGCAAGAAATATCATGAGTATGACATTTTGTGGCAATATGTGTTATTTATGGTGAGATTCAACATTTTGGTGGTTCTTAGGTAACAGTAAACAGTAAGTGAATTATGTAGAGAAATAACAGGAAAGCTTTCTGATGCTGCATGTTGATTTTGGTGAATGTTTTTTGTATTAAAAATGTGAATACCACTATGGTGCTTATTATTGCTGTAATCCCTGCTGCTGCTACTGCTCTGGCTAGTGTTTATGTTGTAGCTAAATCCTATTAGCCAGTTATTTGTTAGTGGGATTGTATTCACAGTTATTTCCATGTTAATACGTTTGCGATTTTGTCGTTACTACTAACTTGTTCATTTAAGCAGTTTGATATCTGTCAGTTAGTGTGCCTTCAGTGTATCTCACTTGCATTGCATCTATCTGCTTTTCAACAGATTTTCAACTCTTTCCGTCCAGCTGTCTGTATACTTAATGTAATTTCTGTGTACATAAATTTAACTATGCCAGCATCTGGACTGCGGCGCTTATTTTTAATTTTTCAGAGCTATGGGTCCACTCTACAAGATGGGGGGGGGCAGTAGAACACAGAGGGGGCTGAGATCCCACTGTGCAATACTCTTTCCTCTTAGTGCACAGTGCACACTAACTATTGCGACAGCAACTCTGGAACAATCTGCCACCTCACTCAGTCATCCAGATTTTCATACAGATGAGTCAGGCAATCGCTGAAGACTTTTTATTTATGCAGTGGTACCACAGCACAATGTTTAACTACACTGGATACTTATTATAATTACTTATTATAATTACTTGACTCTAGCAGCCACACCACTGCGTTTAGGCTCAGTTTTGGTGGTGATTTTGACAGTACTGCTTCGTAATGAGACAGTGCACATCCTGGAAATTGTCGGACGTAAGTGCACAAGAATAACCAAGAAATATAAAGTTTAGCGCTGGTACAAGTGAGCATAAGATTTTGCTCGTACCAGCCGTGAACTTTTACATAGTGGCCAGTTTGTTGGTGTTATGTTTATGTGTACTGCAGACTCTGCATTTGTGAGTGTTGTAACACTGTCACGGTGAATAACTGCAATAGACCAATTTACTAATTTATGCAAATACGTAACCATAGATAATTGAGTAATTAGGCACATTTATCATGTTGATGCCTGAAACTTTCTTATTGTTGTGGCATATACTGTATGTGTATGCCAAATATTAACTATTCCCGCTACTCGCTACTTACTTAGGCCAAGTCAGCATAAAGAAAGTACTAAGATATCTGTGGTTACGTCACGTGTGTGCCATATTTGCATATATGCATAAATTAGGAAATCAGTCTATTGGATTGTCTGCTTTACATTGCTGTGTAGGTATTGTATATGGGTATTGTTTCTGTAAATTTCACACTACATTAGTATCTGCATGAAACTGTATTTTGTTGTGTTTCAATTTCTTCACTTGTGATGCTACAGTTGAATAGTTTAGATGAATAATGTTTATGTCTGTTACACATTATGATGATGAGCTGCTTGGTAATTTGGATTATCTGGTACATGCGAAAATTTTCCTTAGAATTTGAAAAGGCATTAAACTAAGTGGTTTTAGTTTCTTTGCTTACTTTAGCCATTAATTTGAGAAGGGCATTAACTTGCTTACGTACTTCATGACACGTGTGTCATTACATTACAAGTTTACATTACAAGTTTACTAATACTGTTAGAAGTTATAACTTATTAGTGGGATGTGGCTACAGCAACTTACAGATGCATAAGTGAATAAGTAAATCATAAAATAAGTAAATGAATTTGCATAGCGCCATTTGTTACGAATGTATCAGCAGTGACCTGCTGACTGTGTTTAGGTTACATTATTTGTATGTTTCTGAAGGTGGCCGCTACAAAAGTTGGAAGCGACGTTGGTTCATTCTGAATGATAACTGCCTGTACTACTTCCAGTTCACAACAGTAAGTACACACCGGTGAATGATGCAGACATTACAGTTGTAATGTTTTAATCACCGAGTCATCACTGTAATGATAAATGATGATATTGATGTGGGCCACACATGTGGGCTGTCCCTGTCTGGGTCACATGATCTTTAAACTGTGGAATAGTTTTTGGCCGAGTGTGGAAAGAGGCAATAGAATGGAGGCAGCGTTTTGTGTTGTGTGCAGTTATTTGGGTTTATTGAGTTATGTTGAGTTGTTTGTTTTTCATGCAATGTTTATTTTTGTCAGTCTTAGTCAAGTGTTTTGCTGCCAAGACCACCTCCGAAATAACCTAAACTGTATTAAGTGGAAAACAGGTTAAAGTCCTCTCATTGTCTGTGTCATCTGTGTCACTTTTTCTGTGTTCAGAGATGCTGCTTATGAGGATTGAGGTCACTAAGCAGGCCAGTGCAAGCCACAAAGGGAAAATGAAGGGTTGGTCATATAAACTGGTGTCTGCGTGTGTGGCAACGCTATGCTAGCTGGCGTACCAAGCTACATTCTTCAATCAATCGATGAGTAATTTTTGTAGTGGCCTAGGTAATACAGAGTACAACGATTCCACTAATGGCAGAAGAATCGCTGGAACAAAAATGTTTCAGTTGATGGATGATTCTGAGAGGACATATGTCAGACATTGCATTCAAGATCTTAGCTGCGGAAACTGGAAAAGCTCGGCTACTTTAAACGTCTGACTCAGTCTGTCACTACGTCACATCACCGTCCTTTCAGGCTTGAGGTTGGAGCTGATCCTGTTTGGCTGCAGCTTCCTGTCCTGATTTTTTTGTTCTCCACAGCTGCTACATTACCCGACCTAGTAGCCTCTGAGTTTAATACCTCGTCATTCATATCTAACTGTGTGTGCGACCATTTCTGAGTCTGTTGATTCACTGGAAGCCGTTGTTTAACTTCATTGTTTGGTGATAACTGACACATTGTCTCATGTTGCCACATAAGCAAGAAAATGCGAGAAATCACCAAAATGGATCACTGCACTGTGTGGTGCTGTTTCCCAGGCAACCTGTTCAGTGCCTTTGTAGTGCTGTGAGTTTGCTGAGTGCTTTTTAATTAGTGTGGTAGCAGTGTTTTGTTAGTATTTTAAAATATATATTCACGTTTATTAGTATAATATTTTATTTTGTTAATTCTTTTTTTCGTGGTGGTGATTGCAGGACAAAGAACCGAAAGGTATAATACCTCTGGAGAACATTCAGGTTCGTGAGGTGGCTGGTGATCGCGGCAAACCTAACTGCTTCGAGTTGTATTCGGCTTCAAATGAAGTCATCAAGGCTTGCAAAACAGACTCCGAAGGCAAGGTTATTGAAGGTCGGTCTCACTGTGTTATTTGTACATTAACAGCATTAAATCAATCTTATTGCTGGAAAAGGAAAGTTTTGAATGATGTTGGAACAAGTCACTGGCAGATGAGATGCTGAAAGGACATGTGAGGCAGTGCAGTCCAGATCTCAGCTGTGGTAACCGGTAAGGCTCAACTGCAGACGGTCGATAGATTAAAGGACAGTACACAAGATGGTTGATGGCAGTAGAGTAGAGTGTGCCTAACTGATTGATAATATGGTTGAGTGGTCGCAGATACTGTGGCAAGGGGATTCATCTGAAACTATAATCAGTAATGGAATGCTGAATCAGATGCTCTTTTATTATGGGCTGACCATGGGAGAGTGCATAGTTTGTTACAGTCTGCCTGTTCCATTTTCTGTCCTGTACATGTTCATGACTGACAAGCAGAAATGGCTGAAAACTCTAGAATTGGCAGACGGATTTATATTAACATTTAACATTGTAGATCATGTTATAAAAGTTCTGAACAGTTTCATTATGAGTAACCAGTTGGAAATGTTGCAGAATTTGTCTATCTTGGAAGTGTGATGACAAATGATGGATCGGGTTTCAAAGACATTTGGGTACGAATTGCCAGAGAAAAGCATTCTCCAGTGTTTTTTCTACAGTCTGAAAAGCAAAGACATTATTGAGATGGTTGAAGTGAAAGTAGTGGGAACTGGCATGTGAATATGGCATCATATGCATGTGACACATGGACACTGAGGAAAGCAGAACAGAGAAAGACTGAGTGAGAGCATATAAAAAGTATTACTATAGAATGACAAATATGAGGATCAGCTGGTAAGTAAGTAGTAGAGTTCAATGCCCCGCCATATACAGTATACGTCATGATGGATGCAGGCGGAATGTGGATCAGCTGGAATATGAAAGATCAGAAAGGCTGCAAACCACCAAAGAATGGTAGTGGAGATGGTATTGCAGGGTTTGATGGAAGGCGACAATGTAGACTTGCGATGAAGACCGTCAAGAGCATTGCTAGAAGACATATGACAATGGTGCAGGGAGGAAATTAATATTTGAGTAACAGGACGGAAGACTAATGCATATGGAACAACTTAATAAAGAGGCCATGGGAAGTCAAGAGCTGGCAAATGTTGAAGCAAAAAAAGAAACAGCAAAACATGGAAATCAGTGATTTGTTGTGTTAATGCATGGTATTTTGCCAAATAAAACCTGAGAGAAAGAGAGACGTTGTCTAGTTGTCGTTTTGTGTATTTGTTGCATGAATTAGGCAAACACAACGTGTATCGCATGTCAGCAGCAACGTCTGAGGAGAAAGACGAATGGATGAAAAACATAAAGTGAGTTCATTCTCAGATACATTACTAGAACGTAAATAACATGTGCAAACACGCACACATGAATGTGTGATGCAATGTGACACACCTTATTCTCATTGTTTAGTTTCGTTTGCTTTTATTTGCATCACTCGTGAACATTGTTGTAATTAGCACACCACTAACAAAGTATGTTGATGTTGCTGAACATCTCATTTCCTTTATAGCAGCTGATGTTTGTTTTGTCGTACATTTATTAACCCAATTAGTCTGTCCTGGCAGTTTGTTTTATTGCTGTTAAATGGTTTTTTACACAAGTTATATACTGTACTTTTGCTGTTTTATCTGTAATTTTGCAGCTGTCTGTGTATTTTTTTGACTTCAGTTACGGTTACATGTATTTCAGTGATCATCAGCTTGTTTGTTTCCATTGCACTATGCGTATGTTTTGTGTTGTGAGCAGAAACAGTATCAGCGACAATCCATTCTATGACATGTTAGCAATGCGACGTCGCAAAGCATTGCATCAGTAGTTGTCATTCCGTGGTCTTGCAAGAAGATCGGTTTTGTCTGCAGACATTTCGTACAAATAGTTGAAGTGTTCATTACAGTTTTGACACCAACATCATGAACATTTCTGTCTGCAGAAAAATTTGATTGTATTCAGGTCTTTTTCACAGAGTTTGTTTCTGGGCCAGAGCCATGCTGTCTGTATTTTGTCCTATTCCAGCCAAACTCTTGACCATGTTCTGCAGCAGAATTCGCTTTGTTTAATTTGCACGCTGTCTTTTATGTCACAGTTTACCTTGATTGCAAGCAGCACATAACTAATCAGTTTGTCCCATTTTCTTAGGACTTTATCAGTCGTTGTTCAAATTCCTAAGCACTCATGTTACAACAGGACATAAAATGAAATAAAAGTTAAAGTTAGTCGCACACTGACGAATGAGCATGAGGTCAGAGCTTATTTGGCTGCTACTGCATCAGTTTATGTATGTCGTGTTTAATAATTTGTTCTGGTCATAAAACTATTTTTTGTTTTTCCTATTGGTCAGTTGAGGAAGAGTCTTCGACACAGTGCGACATTCAAAAGTGTACCTAGATTTGTATTTTTTCACTTAACTTTAATTTGCTGATTTTTCTGTCCAGTAATACACATTTTAATCGATCTTATGTCATATATTATGGTTGTTGTCACTCCTATTAAGTGACAAATATACAGGGTGGTACATAAAGAGTGTAATATTTTCATTTTACTGTGTTTGTCATACATGTGCATATATACTAATAAGGTAACTGCACTTACATAACTTATAAAATGTTCTGCGTGACCACATCTGCCACTTGCTATAATGAATGAGGCTTATAATTTCCAAACTTTACAATTGCTTAATCAAAAAAATCCTGACTGATTTGTTACGAGAAAGTCCTTTAGATGCTCGGCAACTGGCATGTGCTGTCAGAAGACTAGCTGTTGTAAAACATTGCAGATGGAGTAATTCTGTGTTTGAGTTGCCTTTGCTTTTATGACTTAAAATTAAACCATAATGAGCATATGTTTTTGTGAAGCATGTATGTTCCACTTTTTATGTTTGGGTGTTGGATAATGCGTCATTTGCAGCTGACGACTTATGCAGCCTTTGTTTACAGTGCATCATTTGTACAGCAGAGATTTCCACTGTCACGGTGCAATCAGTGCTATATAAATCAGTTTATTAT
>Ga0056115_1001352_pt1 | contig 11600 bp, 8 predicted proteins | sample WorMetOlspDAHAB1_FD_77007 | JGI IMG/M metagenome (GOLD analysis project Ga0056115, IMG submission 77007) | Marine gutless worms symbiont microbial communities from Max Planck institute for Marine Microbiology, Germany - Olavius sp. DAHAB.1 ... | reverse complement strand
TGGGATAAATTATGAAAATGCATGTATAGTGTGTGGAAAATTAAGCAAGTGAAAGTTCTGACAAAATAATACTTTTCCACCATTTTACAACGAACAAAAATATCTTCAACAGAGCGCACTTGACTACAAGAGCACGAGCGTTGCCATGGCAACCGGCACCTGATATTCCAGCGAATCAGCGATCCGGTGGTCGTTCCGCAGTAGGCGATCGCACCTTGCGGAAGTAGAACGCTGCAGGCACGATTCAGCGTCTCCATTCCAACTGGATCAGTGCAGTCCATCGCCATCGAGTTCGAAGAAGTGTCCACCGAGAAACTGTGAAACTGGGAAATTCCGGACGCCGGGAAAAACCCGAGCAAACAGAAGAGACAAGTCGACGACGACGGTGACGGCGTGTGACAACCGGAAATGACGTCATTGGTGCGTCGTCCTGGAAACGAGGCTCGACCTCCCGACTGCCTTTGCACGACCGCCACCGGGGTGGACCCTGTCCCGCGCACTGATGACGCCAGGGATTTCCCACCTGTGCTGACTGAACGCTCAGTCCGACTGTGGGAAAACCCAAACAGGAGCAAATTGTGACCACCCATGTCGCCAGAGACGGGGCAATGAAGAGTTGACAATGTACGCAGATCGGTCAGATGACGAATTGACAGAACGAAGCCTAAAAACCAGCATGAAATTACATCACAATAGACAGATGCTGTGGATGCATCATCGAAGGCGGTGTTGATGCAGACGTCCTAAACAACTTCAGCAATTCCAGTTATCAAAACTGAAACTATTCACATATCAACTGTAATGACCTCTGTTCTTTTAGCCACGTTAAAAATTCTGACATGATGACGATGATGATGAAGCGTATACAGCAAATTTAACACAAACTTAACAGGAAGTCGCCCTGTAATTACACGGGAGTGTTTCTTTTTTGGACCACCCTGTAAAGAACTGTCACGCACCAGGCAGCGAAGGGTCGGCGGGAGGTGCGACGGTCAAGAGTCGGTCATCAGAAGGAAAGATCTCAAAGCAGAAAATTCGAAGACCGTCGAATACCATGTCATCGTGGTCATCGACACTCACCCGGGCTGACCTGTCCAGGCTCCACAGCTGCAGAACATCGCAACACATCAAATCACCCATCATGCATGCGTTTTGTCGCCAATGATGAGTTTAACCTTGTAGTACTACCAGGGCAGACTGGCTATTCAAACAGGACCTGGCTTAAAAGTAGGCAGACCGGCCGCATCAACAACTAACAAGGAACTCGGGGACCCCGTACACAAATATTCAAATAGAGCCATTCCTCCTGAGCGACTGAGGTCTCTGCACTGGTTGCCAGTGAAACATCGCATCACCTACAAGACCGCGGTGCTGACCCTCAAGCTGCTGACGACGTCCACGCCGCCATATCTCCATGATATGTTGACCGTCGCAGCGACGGCCAGACCGACGCGCTCTGCCGGCGCTCCTCTGCTGTTGGTGCCGCGCGTCCGTGCTGAGTTAGCTCGACGAGCGTTCTCGGTCACTGGATCAACAGTCTTCAACTAGTTGCCTGCTAAAATTAGACTGTCCCGTTCAATAGACATTTTCAAGCGCCACCTACAGACTCATCTTTCTACGACATCCTAGTCTGTCCTCCGCCAAGCGCCTCTGTATCCAAGGACACTAGGCGCTATACAAGTGTTGGTTTTTTATCTTTATATTGATTATCGTATTAATGGTCCGTGGGCACCTATACCCTGTTCCACTCCCTCCTTCCCTCTCCTCCTCTTTGTGACATTGTCCCTACTCCATTCTATCCCCTCCGTCACTGTCCTTCCCAGTTAACAGTGTAAGTTGTTTGACCCACTTCAACATTTGACGTAACGGCCCACCTGGACGGCGGACCGACCGGCCCAGCTGGCAAGTGCCACGCAGCCAGGAGGCCCTGTCCGCCCATGAGTGCTACTATGAGCACAGACCACAAGACCATGGAAAAGTAACCGACAATAATGCAACAGTGTATGCTAGAAATTCGGATGGGTGGGTGTAAAATGTTGGTCGACATGTGAGATCATAGAAAGTTAACGCCCAGTGTAATGTCACGGCCATAGTCGTGTGATTGGGAAGACTTTTACAACTCTTAGTTCACGGCGTAAGTCACTTCATACTCACTCCCCCGTGTCTATGCTCTTCTGGTAAATGAACACTGCAAATGGCGCTGTGCAGGGTTTTATACAGAACTTTTGGGTTGGGGTCCGCCAATTTTTTTTGGTGTGAAGGTGCCAAAGACGCCGAGGTCGAAAAGCCGGGAGCTTGGATTATGGCGAGGGTACCACTGGAGTTAGGAGGGGGTCCACCACTCTACCCCCAATAGGGGTGTACATAAATCCATTAGATTATTGCTGTCATCAGAAAGCGAAAGTAGCGTGCCTGTAGTAGTTTAGCACGGGGGAAGTGTGCGTTGTCGCACTCGACTAGCAGCAACTGGTCTTTACGGGCAAGACGAAGCCGGACGATGCTATGTGCCGGAGACACGAAAAACTCCTTCAACAATTCACCTGCAAACGTATCAAAACACCACGCAGTAATAATAGCAAACGTATGACTGTCGGCCGCAGACGATGCGACTTAATTAGTCGAAAAGATAATCGGGACATCTCGGCAATTAGCATGCCCAACGGCGGCCTACTAACCGAGATTATAGGCACTACTGCGCATTCTTCTCTGCACGTTAAGCGTAAAGTTAATGTTATACCTTCATGGTTGCTATACCCGTAATGGGCTTTGTGAATTTGAACCTTGTGACATATCGATACGACGACCTTGCGACCGTGGCCTCTGCAACTCTGCAGCTCTCTCAACACAGTTCTGGTTAGTATATTTTATTTCCAACGTGTGTTCCATTTCTCGCCTGAGACAACAAAACCAACATTTCTTTGACCTTTACATGTGACCTTAACCTTTGACCTCGGAAAACTCAAAGCTAACCCTTCGAAATCATCAGCGTTTTCATCCAACGTCTTTGTCCGCCGTTCTGACATTTTATATCGTTCGTTACGTTTGGATCTACGCTCAGAGAAAAGTGAAGATTACGGCACAAACATGTCTCAGTTCAGTTAGAACTGAGGAGGACACACGATCAGTGGACAAAACAGATGTCAAAAATCACTCACCCGTGTCGACACTAAAGAGCTTCACTTGACCGTTGCAGGAACCAGCATACAACACGCTCTGCTTGCTGTCCAATGTGTAACAGTTGACCGCATAGTTGCTCATATCATCAAAAACACGACAACTTCGAGGTTCTGACGTCGTCCACATTTCCTCTTCATCCAACAGTTTCCGCTCCTCAAGGTTCCAGATCATCGCTCGCTGGTCATCGGCGGCCGATATCAACTGACCACTGGTCAGTCGATGACCACTGGTCAGTAGATGGAGTGTGTTGATCTGTGCCGAGTGACCACTCATCGATCGAACGACTGTCCGTGTGTCCACATCAAAGACGAGCAGCAGACCATCCTTGTAGCCGACAATCAGTTGACCAGCTTGACCACTGTTGACCAGTAGCTTAGTGGGCACCGAGTGACCATTTGCGCGGTCATACAGATGACCAGTGACCACAGCCTGGCTCAGAGATATGACCACGACCCCGTGAGCTGGAGTGGCGATGTACACATTGTCAGGGGACATAGCGACGTCGGTCATGGTGCGGTATTCTAATGCTTCGGTCGTATAAAAAACGCTGCCGTCGGTCAGACTAACTGCCGTGATGGCCCCAGAATCTGCTCCGGCGCAGATGACTACCTTGCGGACTGCTGATACCTCGACAAAATCAACTGAGTGGGCCAATTTCAGGGAGAACGTCTTCGACGCTGATTGGTCAATGTTCCACAAGGCCAGGTCACGTGACGCACGTGAGCCGATACTTAGAACTGACAGTGGCGGCTTGAAAGAGGCGTTTGACAACAGAATCAGCTTGGCAACACCTGAAGCATATCAAACAGGGAAACTGAATTCATTATGTGTCAATATCATCATAGAAATATCATAATTAACGATCGTCATAGCGGCGTATAGTATAGGCCAAATGACTCATACTTTATGAGTGCGTCAAAATTCAACACAATGGCAAACCACACAACATAGAAATAGTAACGCTATGTTTAATTTCCCTGAAAAAAATCTACAGAAAAACATATAGGGGCCTAAACAATAAACAAATTACTTTTAAATTAATTTTTTTTTAAATCGTTGTCGGGATAATGTTTTTCGAGTGTGTGTGAAGTTATTACAGATTACTTTGAAGTCTGGTCACCAGATGTCGCCACCGATTTACTGTCGGCGTCCAAGCTTTTCAATGGCATTGACGCTGTTCCCCCCACTCTCGTGTCTGGAACGAACTACCGCGCCGTCACGTCTGCAATGCCCCGTCCCTACAAGTTTTCAACAGTTGTCTCAAGAGTCATCATTTCAACACCTTAACCTTCTCAGACTGTGCATATCATTGCAGAAGTCATTACAGGAAACGTTGTTACTTACTTGCCTACTTACTTAATAACAAGCCTGTCATTCAGGCCAGTCTTGCGTCGGTCAAGTGACACTGTTGGAGCAGAAAAAGAGCCAACGCCAGTGACGTTGTGGTACCTTCAGAGTGAACGTCGACAACCGGAAGTTGAAACGCCACGTCGCGAGTGATGACGTCGAATCCAAACAACGACCTCGTCGTCTGCTGCCAGTTGACACGCGTCACTGACGACACCACGAGCAGTCCATCATCTTGACTGAGTGCTACCGCTTCGAACTCGCGTTTCACGCTGATCGACAGAAGCGAAAGCCCGGTCTCGGTGCTGAGTACGTTGACGTCGGTTTTGCGGGTGACGTGTGAGTAACAGGCGGTGACGATGAACGCTCCCTTGTGACCTGTGAGGACGCCACCCAGCGCCTGCTCAGACCTCACCTCAAAGTGTTGGAGCTTTGATCCAGTCTGCACCCGCCAAACACTGACCCCGTGTCCACTGTAGCTGACCACCGCCTCACCGCCGTCCACTTCGCCTACCACATGCGTCACTCCGTCCAGGATGTGGCGACGCACCTGTCCAGGGTGGTCCCAGATTGGCCAGAGCAGTACGCACCTGTCCAGGATGGTCCCAGACTGGCCAGAGAGGAACCACGAGCAGCGAGTCTGTGTCATCCATCCATCGTCTGCATCTCAACACCAGCTCGGATATTGACCGGAACTTCTTCACCAAATGCTGGGCGCCTAGACGAGTGACCACCTCAACCGGAAGTGAATTGCGATTGACGGCGATGGCTCTCGATGCCGACTGCAAAAACTCCAGCAACAACACGATGTCTTCAACGGAGTCGGTGATGATCTCGCGTTGATGCATAATCTGACAAAGATAGTGGATCGACAGCACGTCGTTGATTAGCTGGAACGCACTCGACGTGGCAAGTCTCGTCATGATCCAGTCCAAGTTAAACAGCACACTTCGCTTTATCCGGTCCAGTCCTTCCAGGGGCATCAACGCTCGCAAATGCTGCAACAGACGACTCGCCTTCACCGGGTTTTGGGAATCCAGTTTCTGAACAGTTGTTCTCACATCATCCTGGTTGCCCGAGTCTAGGGACACGTCGGCTCCAACGACGAAGCCGTCCTGGGTGACGAGCTGGTACAGCTTGACCACGTTGGAGTGCAGAGTCAGGCTGAAGTCGGCCAACCTGTCACTCAACTCGTTGACCCCGCCCACAATCACTCCGTACCGCCCACCAACCGCCGCCCGATATTCGGCGCTGCGCCACGAAAACGCCAGCTGACCACTGACCAGCCGGTCAGCCAGGAAATTGGACAACCTCTGGCGCAGGATGGACACAATGCCTGCACTGAACGGAACCTGTTGGTCCCATTCACGCAACACCTTGTCATTTGTCACTAGCAGGTCAAACACTTCCGAGTCTAGAATTCCAACGTCCATGACGGTGACGTACGACGCAAAGAACTTGATCAGTGTCGGTCCATAGTCAGACTCCATTGTTTCCAGCGTCGAAATCAACATTTCTACATCACCAACGTCACCGCTCTCACAACCGTCATTATCACTTCTCTCACTGGATGACTGACGATCTTGTGTCAACTCGTTATCAGAGCTGATGTTGTAGGTCAAATTGCGGTCAGTAATGAGCGCCAACAGTGCTTCCGTGATGTCAACCTGCTCTCCAATGCTGCCAGAGCGCTGCCCGCATCCGCCACTGATCGACATGATGAGGTGGACATTCGCGGGAAGACGGCGCAGCGCCCACAGCGCTTGGAGGGCGTCACGTTGCGGTTCGAGTCGATCCACTCCATCGAGGAGCAGGATCAGAGGTTCGGAGTGGGCGCACGTCTGCGAGACCTCGTCGGCCACCATTCGGAATGTGGCTAACTCCGAGTGGAGACTGGGACACCGCGGGGACACTTCGAGGCCGTACGACATCTGGACCTGCGCCCGAACACTTGCGACGCAATTCTGCACATCGACCGAGTCAGTCGTCGTGCCTACAATTCGAAGTACCGTGACCAGTCCGCAGCTTGACATCCAGTCCTTCAGCACTGCAGCAACGGCTGGCATCACCCCCGCCATGTCGCAGCCTTGACCTCCGTAAACCACAAACGGACGACAACTCTGTCTCGGGTCCTTGATATAAGTCTGGATCCGCTGGAACAGAGCCGCGTACTTTCCCGACTGCCGAGCGCCGTCGCTTCCATCCAGTTTCCTCCTGGCCAGCGTTGTGTGGTGTCGAATTTCGCGAAACAGTCGTTTCGTGGGTGAATCTGGCTGCACCTTTTCCAAACTCTGAAGCACCAACTCCTTCGTGCCTGCAACAAAGTCATCCGACAGATTTCGAAGGTAAACTTCGTCTTCTGCGGACAGTCCTCCACTCAACCCTGGCTCACTCGCAACTATGTACTGCCTTGCATGACTCGGACCAAGGTACTGCTGAATCTTCTGCCAGAGTTCCTCGTGTCTCGACGCTTCGAGATTCAGCCCATTCGGTTCCTCCAGGTTGGTGACGTTATCGGTGCTTGTTTTCCGGCGCCGGTAAGCGAGGCAGTGGTATCGAGGGTCGCTGCGTTGCAATAGTCCAGCCGAAATTTCGTCACCCACTGCCGACATAAACAACATAGAGTCAACTCAGTATAAAAAAAAAACTTTATTCACCTTAACGTGCTAAAAAAGATAAACACCAAAAATTTAGATTTTAGTATTCATATTGTGAAGCCATAGGCCTATGTTGAATTTTCTATAAAACAAATTCTGTTTTGGTGAAATTAAACAGAGTTACATATCTGATGTTTTTTTTCTGAACATAAGTAATTGCTGACGCCATAGAAAAACGTTTACCTGAGCACGAGCAAGTGTTGAGGATGTCTTTGATTAATTCTGGTTCTGAGACAAGAGATGAAGCCATCATTATCGCTCGATGTAGTTTCACTGCGGTGTCTGCATCGACTTTCGCCTGCAGAAAAAAAGCAGCCAGAAACGTGTATTATGTTTTCATGCTGAACATACATAGACAATTCATAAGCAGACAGCCTGAGATAGACAGAGATAGTCTTTAAAAATTAATGGGCAGCTCACGAAACCCTTAAACCTCCAAGTTTCTGAAGATGGGGGACTGCCCCTCACATCCGTCACTCAAAACATTCAGCCTCTCACTCTCTGCAACTTAACATCCATAAGCAAATAAATAAGTAAGTAATATCTAATATATGTATCAAACACACATAACATCAATGCACCAATTGAACAATTAACCGAACGAACAACATGAAGAAAACAATTAAGAACATGAGTGGATGTGATTACGTTAAGTGTGTAGAGCAGAGTCTGTTCATTGTGCATTGTTGGAGTGTAACAGGCTGACAGCAGATGACAGTCACTGCCGTCGTTTTTGCCAATTGCTGCATTCAGCGTTGAAAACTGTCGGCTGGTCAAAGTGACAGGTGGGCAACTGGAACATTCATGCTTGTCTCCATACAACAACTACACAATGACGACAACAACTTGTACTACGACTAAAAACTCGTTTTTCACTCCTTTATTATCATTTCCGACAAGCATTCTATACATAGGGTGGCCCACAAAAAAGTAAGCCACTACCAGATTATCAAAAAATTGTGTTCGATCGTATTACAGTCTGCCAATGAGATTCAAATGTCTTCATCAAATTAAAGAAATGATGAAGCACTATAATATTATCTGTCGGTATTAAATATTCTCTGCATGACTTTTTGACGTCAATAACTATGCCTGACATACAAACTAGCGATATGCGTCACACATGGTAAATGATGTCAGCGCTCCCTCTGGCATCAACTGGACTTAGCAAGCGGTGAATTCCATTTCTAAAACATCTATTAGACGGTGATTTGCATACTTTAGCTTTTTTCTTACTTTCAATCACGATTTTGTCATACATATTGATTTTAGCCACATCGCAGCTTCAAACACCACAACTAATGACATCACAAATTAATTAACACGTAGAATATTTAATACAAACTGATAACATTCTTGTTCTCATTTTATATTCAAATTGATGAGAAAAGTAGCCGAACTGGCGGGTTCTAATATAACTTATAAGCGAGTGTGCCAGTTTACAAATGCAAATCAATTTTGGTTGAATGTGGCAGCAAAAATGCAACTGGGTAGCTGACGCTAAAATGTGTTGACCCGATCAATGCACCTTGTATTGCAGGTGACATAGGCCTATGCTGTATTTTTGATGGATGTCTCCAGATTAGATTTCATTGGCTGCAGTAACCTTCACAGGTCGCCCAGGGTTATCAGAAACGCCATTATGATTATGATTTCATATCAGTTTATTATGATTTCATATCAGTTCTTTGCAATAATGGTACACTATACTTTGTGCTCTTTCCAACATGAAATGAGTAATTGACAAAGATGCTAACAAGGACTCAAGGCTTGAGGACAAAGACAAAGAAATGAAATTAGTCCTTAAGTATTCCTAAAGGACAAAAACCAGGATAAGGAGTCTGTTCTGGTTTTCACATATATTATATACACTATATACAAAGTGATCCAAAAAACAAGCCTTACCTGAATTATAAACAATCATATTAAATATCATTTAAGCCTGTCGATGAGACAAGTTCTTAGTCCATCAAATTAGAAAGTTAAACAAGTACTGCAATGTCTTTAAACAATATACTGATAAATTGATAAGTGCTACCTTGTTGGACCAGTCTTTGTTAATGAATAAGGCGTTAAGCCCGAAGGCTGCTAGGCCAACAGTTTTGTGAATCATGTGCAAATGTACCACAAAGTCTGGGCCAATGGACTGTGACTGGCACTGCAGTATTTCCTTGTGTCGCAGAGATTTGTTCCATGCTGTTAAGACTGAGGCTGACAAGGATGACAATGATGAAGGTGGCTGGCGCAATGCGATATAATGCAAGTCCCTCGGCAAATCAATGAGGAGGAAAGTGATGCTTCTCTCAACACAAAACTGTCTCAACTGTGGCATGGCTGTTCTCCACAGCCAGTCACTCTCAATTCGCATCTCTGCAACACACAGCATTTGAAAACATTTGTCTTCATCAAAAGTTCTCTTGTTAGCACTTTTGTGGACTTTGTAGTATTAGTCCTAATTACTTAGGCCACGATGACAAGACACCATTGAATGACTGACTGATTGATACATCACGCAATTACATTTCTGTCTGACACTAACTGTTAACACTGACTGCCACTGGACAACACTATTGATACCCTCATGGACAAGACTATGTCTTTGTGAATACTCAAGGTCAAAGCCTTGTCCCTCTTGGACTCAGTACTAATCTTTGTTTGTCCTAGGACTTTTAAGTCCAAGAAAAAAAGATTCTGAAGACTGCATTCTGTAACCAGCAAATAGTGCACGATTGTATGACATGCACATATTTTGTTAACACATGACACTGCAATGAAAACAAACAGCAGAAGCAGACAAAAAGAGCATGCAACTGTGTATGTGCATATTTATGACATCTGCTCAATAACACATACACAAAGTTCTACGTTTTCTTGCTCAACTTTGGTCACAGGTCTAGTCTACAGCCTGATCTTCGCCTAATTTCCTGTCTTTGTCATTGTCCTTTGACTTTTTGTCCTTGAAACAGTACTGTCAATGTTAGCACACGTGAAAGTGACATCTCTGGCTCAGTGTGATAGTTTCCCTTATGATGTTACTGATGTGTGTTACTGATGTGCATCTTAGAAGCACTCTCAGTAACTAATGAACAAACTAACTCAACTGGGCACTATTGATTTTACGATTTAACCACTATTCAGCAGAAAGATACCAATAAAATATCATTGCTGCACACAACAAGAGGGACTCCAACAACAAAAAAAAGATAAATCCATAATGAAAGCAATATGTCACCTTCAAAATCATAGCAGAGGTAAATTCTGACTGTGTTGGACCGATTCTGCAGCACAGTTGACGTATCGCCACAAAGTGATGCTGCCGATCTGGCATCTTGAGCCACTTGCTGTGAACTTCCTATTGTAGGAAGAACTGGAAAGCAAACGTGTACAATACAAATGTAATATCAGCATTGATGAATGTGAAAATATCAGCATACTGATCATGGGCATCCAAACTAAGTATAAAAAACTAAACGGACTACTGCCATCAGTTTTTACTAACATACTTATTTGAATGTAAAAAACACAACTGTTTAAAACAATCAAATGATGATGCATTATTACCTGGAAAATGGTCAGATCCACTTGACCTATGCAATAAACACAATACAAATTTGTCATCTACCTGCCCACAATTAACACAACACATGAAAGACTTACACTGTGTTAATGCTCCAAACCAATATCAAGTTGTAATTATCCCTCGCACTTTTTCAGATTACACCGAATGCACACTGAAATAACATACGAAGTTCGGCTGACAGGCACAACGTTTGTGTCTTTGTGAAGTGGTTGAAGTTTAACTCCTGGCAGAGTGTTTGCTCTCCTGCGATGCTGGTGTTTTGTCTACAATGCATACAATGTCCTGATTGTATGTACGATTCATGAAATCTCACTGACAGCCACAGGAATGAATCAAAAGTAAAGTAGTGTTTAATAAATTAAAGTAATTGAATAAACAAGACATACTAGCTGAGAATGCAATTTTCATGTTTGATTTTTGTGTGGTTTCAAGGACAAGCAAGATTTGTAAACTGCTATACTGTGGAGGTGCAATGTTCTCATTAAGTACTTGGGTGGGTAACATATCTGGTAATCAGTAACACTCTGAGAAGAAATACATCAATTTAGATGAAACAGACATGCAGTAAAACATATAATGGATGCAAAAGTTCCATTACAGCTACTAACAGAAATTTTTTGTTTTTAAAGTGATATCGGACAAAAAAAACAGGGTAATATTTCTCAAACACAGCTGGATATGAATTAATATCAATGAATTAACATCAAATATATTATTAATTAATGTAAAAAAACTACAGTTTCTACACAAGTTAACGGCGACAGACCTTCGCACATCGAAAACAGCTAAAATAAAAAAGTTATATTACTATATCACTGCACATCGTCGTACGTCAATGT
>Ga0056115_1001351_pt1 | contig 11602 bp, 1 predicted proteins | sample WorMetOlspDAHAB1_FD_77007 | JGI IMG/M metagenome (GOLD analysis project Ga0056115, IMG submission 77007) | Marine gutless worms symbiont microbial communities from Max Planck institute for Marine Microbiology, Germany - Olavius sp. DAHAB.1 ... | reverse complement strand
TTTTTTCCTCATAAAACTGGCCACTGACTCCGCGCGGACGACAAAAAGACCACCCGCAAGGCCAACGCGTCGAATGCGAGGCATGAGCAACGAGACGCCCGGTTTCCAGCGTTACGTTGCCGTTCTACGTATCCGTTTCCGTAACCGTTTCCGTAAAAACCGTGTCCGTACTACCGTTCCGTAAACGCCGTTGCCGTTGTCGAATTGTCGGTAGCGCGGCAGGCCCAGCAGGCTGGCCGGCGAGTTTCCCGCGCACCCGAGTGGGCGGAGCTCCAGGCGTCCTGGCTACGGCAAAACGGAAAAATAGAACCCGATCCTATATGAACGGAATATTGGCAACGGCAAACTTACGGAAACGGAGGACGTTATTTTTTACGTGAGCTACAGAATTCTTACGGATAAACATAATTCTTACGTACTTTTGCAACGGAGCACGGATATACGGCTACGAAGGAACGGAAACGTAATGCTGGAAACCACGCATAAGTATTCTGTAGCTTACGTAACAAATAACGTTCTCTGTTTCCGTACGTTTGCCGTTGCCGTTCGTCCGTTCAAATAGAATCGCGTTCTTTTTTTCCGTTGCCGTAGCTGGCAGGCCTGGAGCTCTGCCCACTCGCAAGCGCGGGAAACTCGCCCGCCAGCCCACTGGGCCAGCTGGGCTATTGACAATTCGACACGCACATTCGCCTCTGTGGTGCGTGAACGGCAACGGCGAAACGGAACGGCAGTACGGACACTGTTTTACGGAAACGGTTACGGAAACGGATGAACGGAAACGTAACGCTGGAAACCGGGCAAGAGTTTTCTTGCGACGACGACGAAGAAGTCGTATTTAGTCGACGGAAGTCGTCGCTCGGAATCGTAATTCTTCGTTAGTCTGCGACGGCGACTCAGCGGCGGCGTGTATGCAGTATCGTCAGATCGCCTGTTGATGTCCGACGCAGATAGCTTCATCGCCTCGTTACACCGTTAACCCTCTGCATGCAGAAAAAAATCCACCGCCGTTAAATAGCTGCCGACGACACTGCATTTTGCCGCGTGGATTGGACTCCAGTCCCAATACCCGTACCATTCTATACAGTTTTTTAACTCGTGTGTTCTAGCATGTGCAGTTTTTACGTTTTATATGTTTTAACAATTTGTACTGTATGTTGGTGTTTTATTTTTTATAATGTCTCAGTTGTATGTGTTCACTCTGCCTTGTTTGGCGTCATAAACGATAATAATAGCCATGGAAAAACCTGTGGGAATCCCGACGGAATCCCCGCCCCATATACTGCATCTTCTCGTTGCTTACATATTTTTGACTGTTTATACTGTCTGTCAAGTGTCGGTGACCAGATTTGCCCAGTGGCGCCGACTCCATAGGGCACGGGGGCACGTGCGCCCCCCCCCCCACTTTTACAAATGGCTGGGCACACGGGGCACCGCGAGTAGAAGAACAGCGAACAAGAAACTGACCAAACTGTACTGACCATCACAAAAGCGCTCACCAAAACAACTACTTGTAATTGTACGTGGAGAAACTGACGGAATTTGTTTGGAGACCTGAAATTATGGCGCTTTGCTGAAAAGTAATACAGCCGCTTTTGATGTTTTTTTTGCGTCCACGATTTAACCAGCATTAAACTTGCACACTGTCGTGCAATGTTGTTTTTACATTTATAGTAATCATTTAGGCTATCTCACTTTACTACCGTATGATGATGACGATGATGACGATGTTCAGTGTAGGTCGTGATACCGACTGCAGGTGCACTGTACTGTTGCAGTTGACACGCATGGACGCACGTACAACAAGACCGTCTCCAGCAAACTGCAGACAGGACAAAACATGCACACAGAATAATATTAGCAATCACTGGAAAATCAATATAATCAACCTTTTATGCTAATGAAACTTTTTGTGGGCATATTGGGCAACAAAAAAGAGCATGCATCGTTAAACGTGAGGGGGCCTGCAGTGGCAGTACGCTGATGGTCTAATAACTAATAATAATAATAATGATAATAGTATCAATATATTATTGCGAGTCCAAAAGTTGACCAGTAACAGGATTTTACTGAAACAAAAGCTGTGTTAATAAATTCAGGAAATGTTGCGTTTCCGACAGGCCTACTAATATATGAACTATATGCATGTAGGCCTAATGCTCTCTTTTGCTCCCTCTGACCGCATAGACTTATAATCTGTTACCTTATTTAGCTCAATGCTGCAAAAAAGTTCATGAACAGGTGCTGCACTGATGCATCACTGTTTCTAGAAAGAAAGGTTAGCAATAGCACTGTACTACAAAACGTTGGCAAAGCAAGCTACATCAATACCTGTTGTTCTGATGATCCGACAAGTCTAAGCGCCACAGCAAGTCATTTTTGAGGTGTAAATGTGGACTTCTTAATTCGTCTCCCAAGTTGGCAGGATGTGTCGTTGGGAAAGCACTGGAAGTTATCAGTTAATGCACCACTAGAACTTAACTGGAAATAGCCTATACTGACAAGAACGCTGCAAATTTTCAGTGTGGAAGTACTCCGAAGAAGAAGATCAAACAGGTCACTAAGACAACCAACGAGTTCAAGTCAAGTGAACAATACGGATGAACATTCTGACAATAATCTGCCTTCACCTGATAGTCCATAGTCAGCAGAGTTATGCCTATATCGACGATTCCGGATATACTTTCAATGTAGACCAACGAGGAGCAACGTTTGCGGACTAAAAAACCTCGAGAATATACAGTGTAACTTAACTCGATTAGTTCACGATCATAGCGCTAGAATACCATGTGTTAGAATCCTCACCGTCGCCGTAATACACACCCGAAGATTAAGCAAATGTGCAGCAAAGTACATTAGATCCATACAACTTATACACTGTTTGGTTTTGACATTTGCTTTGAAAGTCAATTGCCGGGGAGCAGAGTTACGACGTTGTCGTCTTCAGCCAGTGGGTTAATGGCAGATGGAACGAACAGTGCCAGTTCATCGGTGTCTGACAGCACAGTCCAGTACATCAAGTGGCTGAGTATAAACATGTACTTAATCAGCTGCAGCGACCTGTCTTGTGACTGTCGCTCAACAAGACAGAGTAGATCCTTGTACGTCAGATGGTTTTCATAAAGCAACTCATGGAACATTTTGAGATGTGCCTCTGACCAAACTGTTTGACGACAGTTCGGCAGGAAGTACGATGGAACGTAATCCTGTGCAGTGAAGCACAGCAAACGTCGCACAATTTTCTGAACCCAACGCAACAGTTCATCTCCTTCAATCTCATCAGTGTCATGTAAGGACGAATAGTCGACTTCGACACCATCGTCGTCCATGCACCACAATAGAGCCGTCTTTATGACGTGCGATGAGAAGAACTTGTACTGACAGAAGTGCTCGGACATTCGCTTGACAACCTTATAGGCGGCTTTGATGACACCAGGACAGTGACGCAACCGTCTGCTTTCTGCTGGAGCAAACGATATGAATCCATGTGGTTCTGTCCAGGCGATCCACGGATACTTGAGACGCGGCTGTGTGAACACAATAAGACACTCCCCGTTTTCACAGTATTCTCTTCTGTGGATGTCTTCTGGCAGCCAGTCGTCGATAACGAGAACAGGTACAATGTCGACTGATATGAAATGTGGCACATGACGTCCATTAACCGGCTCTGCGAATTCCAGTTTAACGCACGTATGCAGTTTAGTGGACGTAGTTCCAGGAAGCAAAATGAAATCTTGAACAGGATCAACAAACTCGAAGTTTGTCGCCTCGGTGAAAGCCAATGACGACAAAATCTGCCGCACAAGAGTTTCGAATTTAAACTTCGTAATTCGCGTGTCTAAAATTCCGTTGCTGTCGAACAGCTCTTCATCGTACTCTGTCATTGCAGCTTTGAGCATCACGAAGCCCGGTGGTGACTGCGGTGAACGACACACTTGGCAACTCTTGCTCAGTTTAGTCAGCACAAAATTGAAATCAAACTCTTCACAACATCCGACTTTTGTTCCTTCTCGTGAACTGCCTACCATAAGTACCCTACAATCAAACCGAGTTTCGTTGGATGATATCTCCTTGGCTAAATAGTCCATCGCATATGTCACCCGATCTCGAATTCCCGCGAACATTGTCGGCATCATCTGAGTCTGAGCATTTTCGGTCTCATTGTCCATGTCTTCTCCTACGCTTTCGTGTCCCCTGAATGTCGCTGTTTCACCACATACGTCGGAGTAGTCAAACTGGCATCCACTGTAAATGCTGAGCACGTATGATATACTGCAATCGCCTCTCAAATCGTGAATTAACGTCCGAATTTCTGCATCCTCGGCTTCCTGCAAAAACCATCGTTGAACGCAAAGCGCCCTTGCGTGAAAATCCCCGGCCATAAAAGTCGAGGTGTCCGACAGTCGCAAGACAGAAAGTTTTCTTTTATAATTCTGACAAACAACTGCGTATTCTTTGGCTGTCTTTCCAAACTTATCCCGGATTTTGCTGTCCGCTTTCTTCTTGTTTTTCAGTAACTCCATTATCTGGGTATTGTTAGCCATTGCAGCAAAATGCAACGCCGTTCGACCATACTTGTCCTGATTGTTGACATGCTCTTCGTCATATTTCTCGACGAATTCTTCGGCTAACCAACTCCTGTTAGCATGCCAACCGCTTCTGTTCAAAGACGCGTAATGCAAAGGTGTCCTGTCTAAGTCGTCTCCAATGTACTTCGACTTTGACTCGGATATCAATGGTCGTACATTCGTAGCCAGCTCAGCCTCGTTTAGGCTTCGTGAAAGGCACAGCAGGTGCCAGAAATTACGGCCTCTTTTGTCGGTGACCGTGAAACTACGATCATCAGCATGTTTCAAACATGCCTTTATCGCCTGTTCTCCACGTGCCACATGCAGTGGCGTGAGTCCATCGACGTTTTGCGCATTTATATCGGCGCAAAGTTTCACCAGAAAATCAACAACATCTTCCACGTTACTACTCACACCGTACATTTTGACGCGACCGTATACACCAACCGCATGGTGTAACAGCGTGTTTCCGTAGCAATCGACCAACTCTGGTTTAGTGTCCAGTGGATCTGCCGGTTTGTGGCAGTACACCGTTGGATTACTAATCATCTTTTTACGCTCCATATCGCGCACAGACGAAGATAATGCTCCTATTGCCTTTTCACTGAATCGGTAGTCGCTGGCACCGGCATCCGAAATAACGCTGACCTCATCCGTTTGATGTTTAGGACGTACAAACTTGAGAATTTCGCGAACAGTAACGCATACTGCATTTCTGGTCAGCAAATGGTGGCCGTTCTCAAGATGTTTCGACAGATTCTCTACAAATGCGGCGTCCACCAGAAGCCCCGTACAAAGGTAATGAAGTGGAGTGTTGCGCCAGACATCAGCAACAGCAGGATCGGCGTGTTTGTCCAGCAACAAGAACGTGACGACGTCAGGATGTTGACGTTCAACTGCGATATGTAGCGGTGTTTTGCCGTCAATGTTCTGGACGTTTAGGTTGGCCCCACTTTCGACCAGTAAACGCACAACGTCCAGTCCATGACACACAGCCTCGTGCAGCGGTCGGTTACCAAAATCATCGGCAGCGTTAACGTTGGCACCGTGTTGAATTAACAGCCGGACCAACTCAACATCCGCGGTCCTCACAGCGAAGTGGATTGGTCGCAGTCCGTGATCATTCTCTGCCTCAACATCGGCTCCATTCACCAGCAAGGAACTCATCTGCTGCTCATCAGTTGCTAATTTCTCAGAGGTGGCAGACAGGTACTCAATGTTGTCGCTCAAAACGTTAAGCAGGATACGCTTCTGTAATGCACTGGTTAAACTTCTGTTTAGAAGCACATCACGTAAGAAACTAACGACGTTGACATGCCCACTGTAGTTGGCAATGTCTATCGCTTGAAGGTTGTCAGCATTCCTAGCGTGAACGTCAAAACCGTGCTCGACAAGCATCTTCACGACGTTCAGGCGACCACTGTACGTTGCACTTATCAACGTTTTGCGATCGCCGTATCTGACACGATCTTCGTACGCGCCGCTTCCTAGCAACAGCTGCAGGATTGATTCCGCTTCGCGTTTGCACCAGGCGGCCACATATGCAAGCGGATCGCGACAGTCTCCTTCAACACACCTAACATTTGCGCTGTGACGCAACAGTGTCTTCACGGCGTTTGTGTGCCCGCCAACGGCTGCTCGTAGAAGTGGCGACTCCCGGTTGTAGCCGATGGCATTAACGTCAGCTCCACGAGCAACGAGAGTTTCGATAACATCGACGTGGCCGTTTTGTGCGGCAAACCACAGGGCAGTGCAACCGTCGCGATTCCGTATCGCAATTTCAGCGCTGTTGTCCAACAGCAGTCTTACAACGTCAGTGTGTCCACGAGACGCAGCTGCCAATACGCAACTGTCGCCGAATCTGTCACATGCGTTGACGTCGGCGTAGTTTTCAAGAAGAAGCTGGACAATTTCGACATGGCCATTCCTGGCAGCCCAGTACAGCGGCGTTGCACCGTCGTCGTCGCATGTTTCCACCTCGGCACCTCTCTCTATCAGCAGTCTCGCAATATCGAGGTGTCCTTCTTGACTGGCAAACGTAAGCGGAGAAGTACCGTCATTGCGTTGAATGTTTACGTCGGCGTTGGCACACACAAGTTCTCGCAATGTCTCAACGTATCCACCGGACACAGCTGCCAGTAAACAATTTGTCCCGTCGTCGCAATTTGCGTTGACATCACAGTGTTGTTCAATCAGAAACTGTACAATTTGAATGTGACCTTTGAAGGCAGCCATGTACAGCGGTGTCGCGCCTTTATCGTTACGTAATTCCAGCTTAGCACCTGTATTCACCAACAGTTCCACAATATGTAAACGACCTTCCTGACTCGCTATTATGAGTGGATTGAAGCCGTCATTACGCTGCAAGTTAACGTCCGCTCCGGCGCAGACTAGAGCTCGCGCTACCTCATCGTGTCCACCAAACACGGCCGCCAGTAAACAGCTTTGCCCACTTCCGTGGCAGACATTGACGTCAGCATTGTACTGAATCAGTAACTGTACCAGTTCAATGTAACCTTGTATGGCAGCCCAGAAGAGCGGCGTGGCGCCATCGATGGTACGCATTTCCACTTCAGCACCGTTCTGCAGTAAAATTTCCACAATGTCAAAATGTCCTTCTTTACATGCTTCTATGAGTGGACTGAAGCCCTCACTACGTTGCGTGTTAACGTCAGCTCCGGCAGACACAAGTGCACGTACCACGGCAGTGTGTCCACGGGAAACAGCTGCCTGTAGACAACTTGTCCCGTCATCGCAGCGGGCGTTCACATCAGCGCGTTGTTCAATCAGAAACTGCACAACTTCAAGGTGACCTCTGGTGGCAGCCCAATACAGCGGCGTTGCGTCTTCGTCGTCACATATTTCCACTACAGCACCGCTCTCTACTAAGTGTTTCACATTATCAATATTACCTTCCATAGCAGCTAGAGACAGAGATGTTTTGCCAGCGTTAGAGCTCGCATTAACTCGAGCACCGTTCTTTACCAGATGTTTCGCAATATCTATGAGACCCGCTTGACTCGCCAACATCAGCGGCGAAGCGCCATCACTGCGCTGTAAGTTCACGTCAGCTCCAGCGGACACAAGTCTGCGAACTACGTCAGTGTGACCGAAAAACGTGGCACCCAACAGACAACTCGTTCCGTCAATTTTACTTGCGTTGACGTCAGCAGAGTGTTGAATCAGAAAACCTACAACTTCAACGAGACTTTCCCGAGCAGCCCAGTACAGAGGTGTTTCGCCGTCGCTGTTACGGATATCGACTTCAGCACCGCTTTCCACCAACAGTTTCACGATATCAGCATGTCCTTCCTGACTAGCCATGCTGAGCGGAGAAGCACCTTCTGCAGTTTGAAAGTTAACGTCAGCTCCGGCAGACAAAAGTGCACGAACTACGCCAGCGTGTCCACAAAAGGAAGCTGACAGTAGACAACTTTCACTATTGCGGAGACAAGTGTTGACGTCAGCGTGCTGCTCTATCAGAAAATGTACAACTTCCAGGTGACCGTTGTAGACAGCAAGGTGAAGCGGTGTCGTTCCAGCGTTGTTACGTGCATCGACTTCAGCACCACTCTCAATCAACAGTCTCACAATATCAATGTTGCCGTTCTGACTGGCAAACATAAGCGGTGACATACCGTCATTACGTTGTAGGTTGACATCAGCTCCGGAAGACACAAGTCCACGAACTACATGCGTGTGTCCACCAAACACAGCTGTCAGTAGACAACTTGATCCATCCTTGTAACGGGCGTTCACGTCAGCCCGGTGTTCAATCAGAAACCGTACAACTTCAACGTGACCGTCTTGGGCGGCCCAGTACAGTGGTGTTGCCTCATCGTTGTCAGGTGTCTCGATTTCTGCGCCTCTCTCTACCAAGAGCCTGACAATTTCAGTGTGTCCTTCCTGGCTCGCTATGCTAAGCGGGGAAACGCCATCATCACACCGCAAGTTAACGTCAGCACCAGCAGTCACCAGCAGACGAACTGCGCTGGTGTGTCCGAAATACGCAGCTTCCAGAAGACTACTTTCTCCACCATTGCGACAAGCGTTGACATCGGCGTGCTGCTCAATGAGGAACTCTACCACTTCGATGTGGCCTTTTCCGGAAGCCGTCAAGAGCGGCGTTGCACCGTCGACATCACGCGTGTCGACTCGAGCACCACGACGTACCAGCAATTTCACAACGTCGATGAGTCCTTTGTTACTAGCGACGCCAAGCGGCGACGCTCCGCAATCAGAATGGAAGTTGACATCAGATCCAGCAGATGCAAGCGCAAGCGCTACCTCACTGTTTCCGCTGAGCACAGCCGCGAGTAAAGAACTTTCATTGTTAGTGTTTGTCACTCTTACGTCTGCCCCCATACCAAGCAACTGCGCAACTATGTCAACGTTCCCTGCAGTAGCTGCGAAAAACAACGGCGTGCAACCGTCGTTGTCCTTCAAGTTAACTTTTGCGCCGTGTTTCATCAGAACTGTAACTGTATCTAACTGTCCCCTGGAGCAAGCGACCATGAGGGGCGATATTCCGTTGTTCGACTGTGTGTTCACAACAGCACCACGATCTATGAGTAACCTGACAGCGTCACGATTTTCGCGAAATTCAGACCGTACAGTGCTGTACAAAGGTGTATGGCCGTAGTTGTTTCTACTCTCAATGTCTGCTCCGTTGTCTAGAAGCACCTTGACAACGTCAGTGAAGCCTTCGTAACTAGCAACATTGAGAGGCGACATTCCATCCATTCGCTGAGCATTAACATCCGCACCCCCACCTAACAGTGCCTTAACTGACTCCATCTGATTAGCTACCACTGCTCGTATTAAGTACGTATTTCCTCCATTAAGGGGAACGTTGGCATCAATCTCGGCTTCAATAAGAGCGTTAACGACATCGACTTTCCCGTTCCGCACAGCCCACGACATCACTGTTTCGGCTACTCTGGTTCCACGCGACAACCTTTCTCCTGAAGACACCTCAGCAGAAGCCATCAAGCATCAAGTTGGCGAGTCAAATTGTAAGTAGCAGTTTATTCACCAAGAGTGCACTGGACCGTCGGATCCTGGAAAGTGCCCAAGTACATACGAATGTTTCACGGGGCGGTTATTCAGAGTGGTTGCCCACAGAGAGTCACTTCGCGACACTATATATCGACACAAATGACTATAACTAAGTCACAATTCGGCGTCAGCAACCTAAAGAGTCCGCAATACCACCTGCACCAGAGGACAACTTTGGGGCCAGCTCACAGTATGTATACACATTTTTGAAGAGTGTTTGGTTGCATCGCGCAAAGTGTGTCGCTTATTTGTTGCGTTTGCGGTGTTTATTATCGCGAAAAATCTTCGTCCACGCAACCACGACATATTGTCACTGCACGCTTGATCATCTGCAGATCTCGTATAATAATTATAGCGTCAGGCTATAGGTTGAGGAACCAAACGGATACCCAGCATCTGTTGCAACAGTAATCACCGAAAGGAAGGCTATCGCAGTCGACAACGTCAATCTTTTATTGTCGGTTCAAAAGCAAAGCAGGCATTCGAGTAAACTCAGGACGCTTATGCTGTCCGAAAAGACGAAGTCAACACGCCGGAGACCGGACGAAGAATGAAGAGATGAGTCTTAGGTGTTGACTGAAACAGTCAGTGGCGGCGCCGACATGATGCGATGACGTGGCAAGGCGTTCTACGGCTGGAAAGCGGCGACCGGAAAAGCTCGGTTGCCGACACAAAACGCGTGTCGGAACGAGGTTACACAACGCACGAACCGTCAACTCCGTCTGCGATCGCCGTGGGCGTGCACTTGCTGGACTGAAATGAACGATACAAAACGACAGCGTCGTATTTTATCGCAAGCGAAACCGAAACTGTCTTGAACCGAATAATAACAGCGAAGAACGGCCTTCGATGGCAAATATCGGCGGCGCAAAAGCTGCAGGCTCTCTCGTAGAAGTGCACGTAATTGGGAAGAAAAATTACCGTCAGAGAATATTAACGTAATAATCAATAATTAATAGGCCGACAGTCATCAGAAACTCGGCCTAACGCTAACGATAACCCTACTACGAGCAATAGCTGTTCTATAGGCAGCAGTTGTTTACCTACGCCTATGACCGGGCGCCTACCACAACTCAAGCCCGTACGCAGGGTTTTTTTTCCTACGAAAAAGCCGCCAACGACAAGTGAAAAGTGGCCAAATTCGTGTCGTCCAATGATTGTGGTGTAGTGTCCGACGTCGTGGAAAAAATTACGACGCGTCGACGTGAAGGTGTAGGCGTCATCGTCGAAAGAATAGAAGAAAGTCGACGAACTTCCAACAAAAATTCGTGTGATTTACTTACAGCAATGACGCACACAAAATGCCTATACAAAACAAATAAACAATTTAACAAGAAAACGAAATTATGAAAACAAAACGGTCGATGTCTCGATGATGTAACTACAGCCCTATAGTCCTTATAGAAAACTGAAAAAAATTAACATGAACTTTTAAGAGAAAATAAAAACAACATAGAAAGAACAGACTGAAAATTTCGACGCGTCATCGAAAAATCTCAAAGTGAGTCTAAAACGTTCGACGCGATCGACGTCGGACACTATTGTGGCGGCAGCATATAATTCAAGACGTAGCCCAAAATGCGCCACCCAGACCCAGCCTATTTTGGCCCCCAACAGCGTCAAAAAGTAGCGCAGTTGGCGATATGTCGCCCCATCTGACAACCAAGCCCGCATGCATAACGGTATATTGCGTAGCGTATCCGGCCGGGCCGATTGCATGCAAATTGCGGCTTCAACGCCTTATGCTACTTGTAAGTTACATGGCCGCTGTCCTCTACGCAGAGAGCGAGGCCATGGCCAACTTCACTGCCGGCACAGGCTGCCCAAGGTGTTGTTGTAAGGCTAAAGAATATAAGTGGCGGGTTTTAATGCAATTTAATGATGATTCGTCATATAGTACGTGGCTTACTTTTTTGGACCACCCTGTATATATGTAGCAAATTTTAACAAAAGCATAAACCGCGATTTAAATGATAAAA
>Ga0056115_1001350_pt1 | contig 11603 bp, 10 predicted proteins | sample WorMetOlspDAHAB1_FD_77007 | JGI IMG/M metagenome (GOLD analysis project Ga0056115, IMG submission 77007) | Marine gutless worms symbiont microbial communities from Max Planck institute for Marine Microbiology, Germany - Olavius sp. DAHAB.1 ... | reverse complement strand
TGCTGCGGGTCCACCTCATAACAGGGGCTCGGAAAAGCCGGGTAAGGGGGAGGTCAGCTGATCCCCTAAAATTTGGAGCTGACGTCAGAAATTGCATATGGCGCTTGTCGGACGTATCAAAGTAATGGCAATGACTACCTGTCTAACTGCAATACAATTATTTCTGTGTAGCGTCTTAACAAGTGCATTTGATCATTTGCATCTACGTTTCTTCCCCCCCAAGGCACGATTTTGAGGGGTGGGGTGAAAATCAACGTATCACGTTACCTGATGAAACTTGATTTTTGACCTTGACTCCCTCCCCCCTGTTGAAAAATTGTTCCCGAGCGTCTGCCTCATAAACCAGAGGTCCAATTCCTCACTATCGACGTCCTTAGCCACTGCACTACCGTCGTACGAACGAAACATACTAATCATGAGTACAATTACAACAGTCAAAGTGACGATGTCATCGGCCGTGTTGCTTATCCGTAGTGTAGTGTTGCTTATTCGTACCTGAAACCGAACAAAACAGCACAGTGCAATAAACCTGCGTTCCTGTGTTGCATGTCAATTAATTTTTTTTTGCACTATTCAACTACCTTATCCATCAGTAGGAACTAGGTTCCAAGTAAAATGGCACAAGCTGCTGCTTCTTCAGTGGTGTTTCGTAATTTATTGTGCAACGCAATTAAACTTTTATCGCAATTAAATTAATATTTTAACCGAGCTTTAATTGCAATTACTGACCGGTACAATAATCATCTCTAACAGTGTACGCTAGGCAAAGATTCGCCATTCTCCATCCACAAGGTTTAGGTCACTGAAAAGTGGTCGTCGCTCATAGCCAACCAACAGACCGATAGAAACAAAGTATTTGTAAAGTCCTTGGCCAATAGGCAGACCAGGGCTGCGTGTGGCTGTCTGGTCACAGCTCAAGTCCAGTGTGTGCGGGCCTAGCCTACGGCCTATAGGCTGCACGCCCGCTCTGTCTGTGATGCAAAGCAACCGCTGCAACTGCAGTCTGCAGTGCTATATAAGTGATGGGCCATTATCTTATCTTTAACTCGACAGAGCAGTGGCTGGGACTGAACCCGCGATCTCCAACCGCAAGTCCATACGTACAGTCAGATTACATAGTATTTAATACTCACCTGCTCAGTTACATCAAGCGCGTGAATATACTTTCAACCATCGGCGACCAAGATTTTCCGGCCGCTGCTTAATTCCCAGGGCTGTGCAACACTCAGCTGCAGAACGTCACGTCGGCGCCATCACTGACTGACTTCAGGGAAACGTCTGAGGACCTATCTCTTCGGTCATTCCTTTTCCCAATCTAATGTAGTACCCGCACCATGACCACGAAATTTCATCCAATACTGTACAAGCAATCCTTTTACTTACTCATGTACTTGCTGTATTTGCAACAACTGATTAATTGGGGTTTAACGGCACTTTCGGCACAAATAAGCTGCGTTGTGCCTTTGAAAAGTATGCTGCAGTTAAAAAAGTGAAATTAATGCGAGAAAGTTGACAATGTTACATGTTGGAAATCCATACAGTAAACCATTACAATAAATAACTCTTCAATCTGGTCTTTGTAGGGAACCCTTCAACACGAAAGATGTCACGTACTGTATTTGCAAAAACTGATCAATTAGCATAATCAGTATAGCAGTGCAGTTACCAGTCGACGTACTGATGTTCCAGACCAGCCATTCTGCGAGCAGTTGCCTGTGCCCTCATAGCCAGCATGCGCGGAGACGGCAGCGGATAGTTGGCTGTCGACAACAAATTTTCATAATAAATAACAAAATAATAATAATAATAAACAATCAACAGTCTGGGAAGAAAGATCTCCTCAACCTGCGGCAATAAGAGGGAAGGAGCTTTAGTGCGGTCTTAGTGCAACGCTACAATGCTTACATGACATCTTGCCAGCCCGACTGCATGGACTGATGATCTGTACCAAATTTTCTATTACCTCCTTTTTTAAAACTACCTCGAGAACATATCATGAGGTTGAGATGGCAAGCTGACCTGTTCAGAGAGCCCAACGTTTTGACCGTGATGGGCGCAAAGAGGTACTGGCCTACAATGTTTACATACATTTCCTCTTTGCGAGAAGCGGCAAGCTCTGCTATTATTGTTACAATTACTATTATTGTTATTCGTAAAATGGCAGTGACTATATACATACATGGGCCTGGTGTAAGTGCATCATAGGACTGCACACTTCCAAACCTTGCTCCTCTCCTGCCAATAGCATAGACACACTCTCCGATTACAAAAACACACAAAGATAAAGGCACAAAGAGGCAAAGTCATATAACACTTATATAGCGCCACAAGCGGAAACTGCAGCTGCAGCAGCACTGTTGTCATGGACAGAGCGGGCGTACAGGCTACAGGCCGTAGGTTCAGCCTGCAGCCACGGGACTTTGACCTGCAACCAAACAGCCCTGGTCTGCTGCTTAACGGTCTCCAGACCCATAATTTATGGATTACTACTAATCTGCCAACACAGAACATTCTTCGCCAGCGGTGACAATCTCGGAAAACATCTTCCACTGCATAAGTGGATTTTCACGGCCAGGAAGTGTTTTTTTACATCAAGTAACCGTGAAGTGAGCAACAAAACATGCGCGATTAATATGTAAAAGTAATTACAATCGTTAAAAATTCTCTCACAATTAACGGCATAAATTAATCGCTGATTTCTGCAGCTATAGAAAAAGGCCATAAAACGATAATTGCCAGCAAGATGACTGACCCGCGCAAGGCGCGCATACGTGGGGGTATCATCATCCGTGGCTCGGATGCTCTCGAGAAACCAGTACCCAGCAACTGTGGAACTGGCTTTCCACCGCGACCAACTGCCCCGCCAGCAGTCCCTCGGCCTGCGCCACGAACTGCCTTCTTTGCCTGGTCGGAAGCTCCACTCTCCAACCTGAACAAATAACAACAATAATAATCATAAAAATAATATTAGAACGAATTAGATTAGGGTGGCATAAGCCAAAGCTGCGAGGCCACCTTACAAATGTCACAACGAAAGTTAACGGAAATTCACGCAGTCAAATCACGCTATCTCATGGCTACGTGGCTACTTCAGGAAAGCTCCGTGAGAAAAGTTCAGTCTTGAGCCGACGCTTGAAAGTTGACAGGAAGCTTTATGACCGATCGTCTGTTTGCAGTGTTCCAGACTCGTGCGGCGACAATCGGAAAAAAGTGAGGTCGCCGACAGTGGACAGGTTCGACGTAAGGACGGCTAACGTGTCTGATGACCAGGTCCTTGATGCTCTGTAGATCATCAGACAGGTACGCTGGAACGAGTCCGTGAAGACACCGATACAATTCGTACAGACCCGCATTAAACTATTTTATGCATGTCATTATTTAATAGTTATCTTGAGAACACTCACGGTCTCTTGGTGGCTCTGCCAGGCCCCTGTGTTGGTCCAGGATCGTCTCCCAGCTGCAGGTTGAACAGAATTGTCTGCACTTCCTTCGGCAGCAGATTCTGCTTCAGGCTGATCTCCTCAAAGTCCTTCAGGTTAGGCTTTGGCAGACCCAGAATGTCTCTGGCCTCGTCGTCCTTCCTTATGAGCGTCGCGGCCGTGTCCAAACGCTGCACAATATAAGCAAGGCAAGTGAGTGAACAGTAAATTTATTTAGTTCGTAGTCAAAATAACGGTTACCACTCTCCAGATCGAAAAAAAATCCCGTCTTGACGAAATTGCAGGCAATATGTCGAACAAATGCTCATTTATTAATCCAAATTATCCGTGAACATCACGCATGGAAAATGAATTACAGTACGAAAAAGTACAGGTATGTTATTTTGTTGAGCTGCCGCAATAAAATTTCCCCAACTACACAAATTCCCTGACTTCGGGACTTTTCCGACCTTAGCCGAATTGCCCGACATTTCCAGGTTTCCAGAAAAGTGGTAAGCAACCCTGCATAATATCTCTAACACATTTGATGTACTGTGCCTAATAGTGTGCAGACAACAGAGTGTCTTTAACTGACGCCTAAAACTTTTAAGTCCAAAGCCGGATCACGTATATAATTCTGCCATTTCCAGACCAACTGGGCTGCAACATTAAAAGCACGCCGGTCCACACTTCTCAGTTTGTAGCCTGGCACAATCAGTTCGTTTAGAATATAGTATTCACGACAGTAAGTGAGTAATAAGTATGTATATATGTACGTTTCTTTTATATCCGGTCGCACAGCTCACATAACCGACAATCAGACAAACGAACAAGCAGACAGAACAACAGACAAAGGCAAACACAGGCAAACTACAACGCATAATCTACAAATATTCAATTATCTTATTAGTACAGCTTCTCTGCTGAAATAAAATTTAACTCGGGTGTTGGCTAGTATAGCAACAAAACTCGGCATGCACAAAACTAATAAGGTTTATCAAATTAATTTGAACCGAACTGATTAGAATTAATTCGAATTGAACTGATTCGACTGAAACATTAATTTTAAAAGTAACTAGCCGAAAAAACATTTTAAACGTCTGTAATAACACGAACGTAACCTCTGAATATTACCCTTCAAATGCGTAGGCTACTCGCTACAATGCAGTATTGTATAAATAGAGGCAATATGATTTAAACAGAATCTTGCTTCACGGAGAAAGAGCGATTACCAAAACGATGTATCAACATATTAGTACGCATGAACGTATTTTGTATCTCCCGGTTTATGTCATTATCGACTCTGTTACCCAAGAAACTTTGAAAATTTAAAATCCAGAACTGTTAAATTATAAAATTCCTTCATTCCAAATTCCTTAATTCATTATCTCTAGGCTCAGGCTTTGTTTCTAGTTGTTGGTCTTGTTCTGTACTGCATCAATTTTATGTGTAACGTACACTGTACGCTGATCCATCTTTTGTCTGCCACATGAAATTAGACCAGTATCTCTCTCATCGTCTGATATACAATACAGCTACTGAACAGAAAACCAAGATACTTAAATTCTGAGACAAAGTGAATGTTGTGGTATTATCAATCTTAAATAAAGGAAAAGCATTTGAAACCTGTATAAACAGTTTCCACCTGCGACAGTACAACATTACAACAATGCTATGGGAATAAGTTAACAGAAGTGCAGTAAAACCATGGTTTTTAGTGTGCCATTCTGCACAAAATGTGCCGTTCAAACTGGATCTCTGCAGTCGTAGATGACCAAATCTGTGACAAGTAAAGATGTCAATTTTGTGTGTTTGTCAAAGCTCCAAATGCACCACAACGCGTTTGGCATAAGCAAAAGGGAATCAGGTCGTGCAGCACTGACAAAACTCCTCGATAAATGCCCTCAAAAATCACAGAACCATAACGTACAGAGTTCCATATCGACGGCATCTGGTAAGTTGGATCTTCCTGCGCTCGAGCTTTCAGTCCACGAGCATGTGCCATCTGTCTCAACACCAGCTTTCTCGTCGTCAGCCTCATGTAGCCTGCACCCACCCGTAAAACAACACGTTCGGCAACAAGGCGCATAGGTCGGTCCAGCATTTTTCTAGTTTGGTTTAGTTTTTTAATTTAGCACCAGTAAGCAAGTGGTCAGAATTTTTCGTTCTCATTACAGGATAGAGTGAAAAAGTAATCCTCTACGATCCATTTGGCCCATAAGGCGTTGTTGACACCCGATTCTGTGGCCCTAAGCCAGGCACCAGCCAAAGCTGCAACACAATGGACATGGGGCCAGTGTGTCGCACGGTGTGCCTGTTTACTTCCCGCTTACGCTGGCACCAAATTATACAGAGGCAATGTCAGTGAACAACTTGCAACAGCACAGCGGCTGGAATTGAACCTGCAATCTCCAATCGCGAGTCCAACGCCATTATATTGGTTTACTCTCATTTATCCGTCACTCATTAATCTGCCATATTTGCTAATCCGCCAAAACCATGAAGAACGAATTTGTTCCCATAATAAAAAATCCACATTTTTATTATTATTTTAACCCTCGGTACTCGGTAGATATGTTCCTGAGGGAGTTTTAAAATTAAGATAATACAAAATTGGGTACAGATTATCAGTCCGTGCAGTCAGGGGTTGGTAAGGTGTTATGTAACAGGACATCATTGTAGCGTTGCACCAGCACTGAAACTCTCTGGAACAGAAAAGCTCCTTCCCTCTCATCGCCTTAGGTTGAGATCTTTCTTCCCAGATCGGCAAAGAGTTGGCATGCTGACGTGTTCATAGGGCCCAAGGTTTCGACCGCGATGGGCGCAAAGAGGTACCGACTACCAATCGGACCCAGTGACGTTATTATTATTTATTATTATAACAAAAACACAGACAATCAAAGACACAGTAAAACTACTGCTGCTGCTGCTACTACTATTGATACTACTACTAATTAGTATTATTACTGTCCACGAGAAAGCATTGTCAGCATCATTACAATTACAAAAAATAAACATATCTTTCAGTCTACGTGGATCTGTGAAACAAAGCTCTCGTTTACTTAGACCTGATTGAAACGCTGTACAATGACCGAGTCTTTGGAATAGATATTATTATTATTATTTTTATTATTATTATTATTATTATACCATTTGGAACATGGTGTGGAGGCTCGGTGTAATGACGAACGATAAGCTCTCGGTCGGCAATCTTCACAGGATATTCAGCAAAGCGATCCACGGCTGCCGTTGCCGCCTCAGTGTCCGAAAACACGACATATGCGTGCTTCGTCCTACAATCGGAATCAAAACAATTTATTTTCTTTACATTGTACAGACTTTCTACGCAACAGCTTAACAGGTAATGTTGAAAGTGATAAAATTGCCGCTCAAGTGATACACGATCCCAAAATCACGAGTAAAAAAACTTTGCACTACACATAAAAATAGCCAAAAAAACATATACCAGTTTTCAAATGTAGACCCAAAACATACCTTTGTTTATAAAGATAAATACTAAAAATATAAATCATTTACTTATTTACTTACTAACTTACAGTATGAGAAGGTACCTAACAGACAGCATACATTGCTTGTATGCTTGTAACGTAACGACAGTTTCGGCACACTTAGGTTGACCTTAAAAGCACGAGACGTTACCTAAAAGAAAGAAAGTGTTGTGAAATGAACGACACCAAATTAGAGAATACCTGTTATTTACCTGCAACTTACCTTAGCAGCAACTGAGCTTTACTATATCCACACAGCTGCAACACACAATCTCGCATACCCCTAGCACACTGCTTTCCCAGAGAATTCAAAACTGATTTTTTTCACTTTTCTATGCCGGACAGACAAAACGTGTTTAGTATATATTCACGTAATGGGTATCTGCCAAAATACATGAAAATGTTACAGGACGCTGCCATGTTTGCGAAAAAATTTTGCACTTTCGCAAATAATATGCCAAGTATAATTGTACCAAATTCCATAAATTCAGAAATTCAACAAAAGGCCTAAATGTACGAGGCACTGAAAATTCGGTAGGGACATAACCCACAGCCAATGGAAGCTGGAACTGTTACGTTCAACGTCACACAAACTCTGCCGACAAGCCGCAAAACCCTGTGCAGCTTTTTTGCGCCTGAAGTTCCAAAACTCGCCAATAATCGGTGTTACGTGAAGAATGCTCAATTTATCATTACAAACGGTAAACGTAGCAGTCCTATTAAGGGCCACAGGTCTGTCTACAGAAAACTGAATGTACTCCCGAGTCACGTTTGAAACAAAGTGCCCTAAATGGTGACACAAAAAAGGGGGATAAGGGCAGTCCGAATGCCATAATGTAGTAGGCAGTAACTATATGTGGCACATTAAAAAGAAAACACAGTATTAAATTAATCTTGCCACAATTCTTAGGCGGCTGTGGAGTAAAATTAAACGGAAAAACATTAACATCACCACTAATAATTATACATGATGCCTGATTACGAAATGTCGGTACTGGGCGGCTAGGCTACAGGCTGGCACAGTGAATGATGGTTGGCAAAATTAGTAGTGTTTATTTTTGTGTAGGAATGCAGTGGATATTTTATTTCCGTCTACTGCATTTCCACGGCACGAAAGTCACATGGCACCACTGAAACTTGTCTCGATAATAGTTGCGACAAAATTACGAATTTACACAATTAATTTCTCTCTTCATTACTATTCTCGCTGTACACAGATGCTCTGGCAACAAATATATTCAGCATTTTCCACCTCACATAGATAAAAGGGGAAAGCAACAAATTTCTCTTTGTGTGTCAATTAAATCATAGTTTTTCCTAAATATGGCAACATGTGGCACAGCAAAGTAATAAACTCGCAATGCGAAAATGTCAAACAAACAGACCGTGAATGGCAGGAGCTTATTAATAAACTAAATTAGCGGTCTTGCAATGTGGACTCGAAAGACGCAAAGTAAACGGCTAACACCTTCTATTTGTCGTTAAAACAGTTAATAAAATTTCCCAAAATTCTTGCCCAAAAGAAATTCAAGCGAGGAAAAAACCCCGAAATTTTGAAGATGTTGCAGATTAGGAGACTGGGGGGTCCAAATCCACCATCCACAAAAGGTTGTGGGGTCGGGGAGGAAATATTGGTTCCAAAAAAACTGTTCCCATTTACCAGAACGTGCGGCAGGGGCAAAAGTTAACCCTTAATCAAGGGAAATCACAACTTTGGGATGGCATCTCTTTCTAACAAATCGTGAACAACTGAGACATAACTGTCTCCTTGTCCCCAACAAATATTGGAATTAACATTATTATTTCGGAGACTGCGAGCCGGTATCCGGCCGACAGCGGAAATGACGTCGGTCCGAGCCGATCTTTCTCTTTACCCTTTGAGTTTGCCGAGGTAGCTAGACTGAGGCTGGCTAGCGACGGTTATGTCCTCGGCGGCCGGGAATAATTCGGCGAGCTTCTCTACGGTGGCTTCTGCCGCGTCAAGATTTTTTACTAACACCATCGCCCCAGTCACTGACTCTGCAAAAAAAAATATATACGCAGACGCGTAATGTGCACACAACGAAAATTGTGCTAGAATCCGATGACTCGTTAATTTATTTATTAATATCATCTAGAAAATAGAACTCAGAAGTAACATGAAGGGCTGAGAAGTCCAAAATTGTCTTTAAATCGGAAATTTAAGTGAAAACGCGGAAAAATTTTCAGCTTGAAAACTGCAATAAAAACCTAGATCTCATTAGATAAAGAGCCTGTACAAACTCAACTGGCTTAACATAAATTTACTGACTCTCTCTAATTATGGCTTTAAGCTTAATAATAACAGAGGGGCTACAAAATTTGTGCTAACAATGCAAGCAATTTAAATGAAAACAATAGATTTACAGCAGCAAAAAAAACTAGACCAAACTAGAAAAATGCCGAATCGAAATCGAATGGCTGAACGTAAACATAAAAACAGTGACTCTTATGTGAACTTTAAGCACATAAAAAGTTCCAAAATTCTCTCTCTGCCTACAATATATTTCAGTAAAAGTAGCAGTAAATTCTGGAACGTTAAAAGTACATTAAAACACTAGAAGTACCCGGAAAATGCCCCAGATGGTTTTATGCAAACATTGAAAACCTCACAAACTCAGTAGTGGCAATTTAAAGCAATGGGAAATATTACTAGTATAATGTCTCAAAATTTGAAACCAAAATATCCATCATGTCACACTGAAATATGTGAAACGAGGATGCAAAAGGATGGTTTGGCTTTATCTTCACTCCAACCCGAGATTTCATTTTTAAAAAACGGCATGCCAAAACATGGTAAGTACTAAATTCATGTCTACAAACTACCAACCCACAGAATTTGACCTTAACTGTAACACAATACAAATGATGCTACTGTCAATTTTATACCTTAACAATGCAGCGTAAATTCTCACGACAACGAAATAAACAAGAATAGATAGTAAATGTATTTGATCTCAAACCAATTAATTATAACGTACCTGTAACTGTTCGGTACACAATCAAAACATTACGGTTAATTTATCCGCAAACATTCAGCAAAAAGTTTGGGTCAACAAAAGTTACTCACCTCTCTGTCTAATTAGGCATTTTTCTATAAATAAAGCGTACAAACTGAAGGTTCAGCAGAACTTGAATAAACGACGTTAATGCTAGTAACTGATTAAAACTGTAATTTTGTTGCATAAATTACACAATTTCATAGATCTTTTGCGATAATTTCTGTCGGAAAATTTTTCTGTTGTAACGTATATGCGTTTTTGCTGGCTTTTAAGGCGAAATTCGGCAGGGAGGTGAATAAATTTCATTGACCCAAAATTTTCACAAACACACAGAACAGAGCCGAATTATACTGTCTCTAAGCAAAAGAACGGTAACTGTTATTTCCCGAAAGTAAATAACCCAGCAAAAAAATACAAATCGCTCTACAACTTAAACTCACTGTCGGTTGGCGTAATTGAGTTCTCCGCCTTCCACTTCTCGACAACGCTACCTGCACATACAAAAATCATTCAAATACTCGTATGTCGGTAGTCGGCGTAGCTCAGTGGTTAGGACATCAGTCTTTGGCCGGCTCCGCGCCGATCTATGTTTGACAGGTGACCATTTTGTGGGTAAACTGTTCGCTATGGGTCAGCCAACCAGGCACACTCAGCCTTCCATCCCCTTAGGGGGTCGGTAAATGAATAGTAATCCATGTATTTACTTGGATTACGGAGGTGGAGACCATTTAAATGGCGGGCTAAGGCTACACGCGGCTGTATGGCAGCACCGGTCAAAGTCTGTGTGTGCGGGCTTGGCCTGCTGCCACCTAGGTTAAATGGTGGCCATGTCTGTGATGCCAGCACCGCTGAAGGCGGTACACGCAAATATGGTGCTATATAGCGAGTCTTACCTTGATCTTTCATTACGTCTCGATCCATTATCTGTTTTTAACAACAATTATTACATCAAAAAATAGAGTAACGACCACACTCACACACTTCTCGTCAGTCGGACACGCACCGACTTCAGCGACAGAGCCTTCAGCATTCGAGTCTGGAACAATCTGCCGACAGACCTCAGACACCCGGACTTGTCATACAGCCATGTTTCAGACAGTCGCTGAAGAAGTTATTTGGGCAGCGAGACCACAGTGAACCTGTTTAAGTGCGCTTCAGAAATACTCTTACTTACCTACATAGTGTACTGCTACCAGCAGGTCTCAATCTTAAACTGTGAAACTGCAGAGTGTAACAAGCGCGGAAGTCTGAAGCACACCCATGGTATTTGACGGCTTCAGAGAATCAATAACCAGCTCCGGGCGCATCTCCTGGAACGCGGATGTCGAGGCCGCGGCCTGCTTCGACGACGAAAAAGTCGCACTCATCAGTCTACAGCACACGGACTGATTAATTAACCGACTAATTGACTGGGGTTTTAATGGCATTTTCAGCATTGTGTCATTCCCCGAACAACAGAAGTTTCTCAACCTCTTGTTCAAAAATATGGAACAGTCTGTCGTCTGCACGCAGACAAACCCGCTTAAGTTTTGCTGTGTTTAAACAACATCTTAAATCCAACTTGTTTAATTTGATTTGAGACAAAGGCACTTAGAGACTGTTGTTTTTATGGGCGCCATATAAATTCTTTTTATGTATGTATGCACGTATAAGGC
>Ga0056115_1001347_pt1 | contig 11609 bp, 11 predicted proteins | sample WorMetOlspDAHAB1_FD_77007 | JGI IMG/M metagenome (GOLD analysis project Ga0056115, IMG submission 77007) | Marine gutless worms symbiont microbial communities from Max Planck institute for Marine Microbiology, Germany - Olavius sp. DAHAB.1 ... | reverse complement strand
ATCATGCAACCTAAAAACACAAAGACAAACTCATGGCCCAACCGGGCTGTGTGAACTGTTTCTGTTAACTGTGCCCATTGAAGAGGTAGCACGTTGCCAATATAAAACAGTTCAGATAATATTTGCGCTGTAAGGCTGGGTAGGTAACCGCAGATTGTAAGTGGCGAAAACCTACCGAATGGTAAAACTGGTAAAACACCACTAACGTCCCCCTTGTCAGAGTGCTTTCTCCATTTTGAGGACTGGCGATGAACAGAAAAGGAGAAACTACCGATGAACGAAAGAGAAGGTGGCGTGGGAAGGTGTGACGGAAAGGCAAAGATAAGTGGATTCTTTTTCGAGCGATTTTACGCTTGTGACTGCACCAGTGTCAGAATGAGCGCTATTGGAACATTGCATGTTGTACGTGTTTGTAGCGTGGTTACCCGCCCAACGCCTGCGTCTTGTTTAGTGCATGGTCAGACGACTGCTACTCTCGCGTATGTAACACAATAGTCTATTTGTGTTGCTGTTGAATAAGATCTCTGCATTTACTGTGCGATAATGTGGGTAAATCCTTTAGGCCTAAACAATTCAAACATCGGTTTAGTGCCGACTGCTGGAGTATGTTGTGTGAAGAGCGTGAGCGGAAGAATTGCTGACCAACACTCACCGCTTTCCGCTCCGTTCCCGCTCCGACGACTTTTCGCTCTACGCTCCACTTTGATTTTTTTCATACCAGCTCATTGCTCCGCACTGCTCATTTCGCGAAAGGCTTAACGAGACACATTTCGGCATGCGGGCAATTTTTTATTGCGCTACTGACTGCATAATCGTGCCTGTCTGCCTTTCCTTTTTATGGTACCAACTAAATACGTAAATGCGAATGATTCTGCTGATGTTCGATTTACTTATCGAGTAGCCGTTGACAAATCGTGGTGTTCAGCTGATGTACTGCGTGGCGACTTTGACATCGTTTAAGCTGCGTGACATCGAAGTTCAGTGTGTTCCAGTCTGTAAGTATAAGAGCGCTGCATCTTGATACACTATTTTGAGAGCTATCCTGGTAAAATAGTGTACATTTATTGCAATCCGAACACCATTGCCAATTCCATCACAATTAGCAGGCAGTGATAAATGCAAATAGAGTATATACCGGAAGAAAAACTCAAATGTCACTAAGTTTTCATAGGTGATGCGAATCACAGATAAGAAAATTTTTCAAATGTCCTTTGAACGTTCTTCTCAAGACCAAAACAAAGATCGAGACTCAGTCATAGGAACTGGTGCTGGTAGCTTCATTAAGAAACAGACGCCCATATGACTTCGGCAATGAATGAATGGCTGCTTTTTGTCATGCCTGTAAGTTTGCCCTCTGTATTGCGGCGTGTTAATGCCACGACAGTTTAGTGTATGACGCAACATTGGAATATAGATATTTTGTACTTCATTATTTCTTTGTGGTCTGTTAATAGTGTTAATAGTCTTCTATGTGCTATATACTTTTACTTTACTTTGTAATCCTACTCGCCTGCTGTTTACTTACTTAGATCTGGTGGAAATGTTGGTGAAATCGGGAGGTCAAGTTTATCTGTCACGTGACTCTAGCGCTCCGTTGGTTACAGACGCCTCTATGATCGACGAGAGCGCGAAATACCTGATGCTCGTGCCTTGTCGACTGTGGCACACGCTTAGCGACGACGAACGGTACGCAATCAATAAGCACAGTGCGTTTCAAAGATGCACATATTTGATGAATCAAGTAAGTAAGCATATAAGTAAAAAAGAACGATGTACGAAGACTGATGAAGGGTACGACTGAAATGATGAGTCTTCAGACGTTTCCTAAAACAGTCAGCGGCGGCGCCGACGTGATTTTCTGCAAATGGAAAAGTTCGATCGCCGATAGCTGAAATATTTAGCGTGAATTACTCGACAATCCCAATATGCCACTGGTATATTTATATCATTATACTGCGGTCATACGAAAAATCCAAAAAGGCGGTTAGTATAACTAAAAATCCATGTAGATCTAATTAGCCTCGATAGCCTACGGAAGGTCATGAAAAGTGTAAAGACCATCTACAACCTATTAGCTTCGGTTGCTTGAATATCCTACATGTCGTATGTTTAAAATCCAGATGTAGCCTACCGAGCGGGTATGGATTCAAGGTGGCATACACTCAGAAACGCAGAGTGGCCTTAAGTCTCACGGATTCTTTGAAAATTTATATCGTCTCCACAGCTCGTGATAGTATAAGTGGTCTAAGTTGGCACGGACGCCCTACAAATCTTCGGGTGCCGAGATATCACCAATACTGCTATGAGGGAACGTACATACTATGCTATGATATAAACACGCGTCTCTAACACAAGTGCTTGGAATATATTCGTTCAGCACGGGTCTCTTGAACTTTCAACACACGTACAACTGTTAGGAAAAAACAACATGACTTAAGCAGCAAATAGGCCAGTGAAGCCGCGTTCCTGACATCACAATGGTGAAACGTTTGTGTGATGTGACTGTCAGCGACAGCAAGGACAGGAAATGCGTATCAATCGTCGATCCGACACGTCCCGCTTGGTTCGTCCGCCACTTCAACTACTTCCTGCATCTGGAGCACGAGAGCGGACCTCGCAACGCGCACATCTTCGACGACGACGCCTCCTTCTTCCTCGTTCAAGACACATTCTACGCCGGCTTCTGCGCTTTCGAGTCGGCCAACTATCCGAACTACTACATCTCTGTGACCGATGACAGTCGTACCAGAATCAGCAAGTATGAAGACAGTCGGGAATACCGCGATTCGGCCAGCTTTCGATTTATCCGCCACTTCCTCAGACGTAAGTTTATTCCTCGCTATCTGTAACATTTCACAGTTACTAATCGATATGCTGTCGGTGACAGATTTAGAGAAGAGGCCAAGCCGGTTACGCCCCTCCCCCAACCCTTGGGCGACGGACTCTACGCTGTCACTCACGCTCGTGTTAGCTAATGCTAAATATTGATCGTTCTACTGTAAAGCGTGGTACTCAGAATACTCAAAATGATTGCCACCAGTGGCTTTCTGACAGCGTGAGAGTGCATCAAATTCGTTTTCGACCGAGCTTCGCCCCGGACCCCCAATGGGGGAGTTTACAGCGCTCCCGCAGACCCTGTAGCTGGTTTAAGGGGCTCTACGTCTACGGGGAAGGGAAGGGAGAGCGGAAAGGGAGAGAGGAAAAGGAGAGCAAGGACACGGTAGGGACCCCCCCCCCTTCGCAAATTCCTGGATCTGCCCGTGACTGTTGTCATGTTAAGTTCCCGAGATAGACGTTCATCGTAACTGTATGGAACTACTCTTGTATTAAGTAAATGTGGCTATAAACTATTAGAATATATAGAAAATTGTCTCAATATCGCTATTATATGACTACTTTGTCCGAGTTTCCTATTTTACTGTTATTATCACTTCTAAAATTTGCTTCCTGAAATATATAACGAGGGTTGTCAAGTGCTCGTCGACTGTGCAATGTAGCAATCTTTTTCGTTTTTATTTGACAGCCAATTGTCCATGCTCGTCTTGCAAAGAAATACACGAATTCCACTACTTCGGCGCACCAAGTGGAGAGTACTCTATCAGAACTTCCAAGGGAACGATCTTGGAAAAGGTCTGGCCTCCATTGCAGTTCGCTTGGTGTTGTGTAACTGGAGAAAAAGCTGGACAGCGGCACTGTGGTGATCTTGTTTCCCGAGACACACTGACGAACGAAACTAATTACTTTGACATTTGAATTTATGACCTGTTTGGCTTTTCGTGATTCCCACGTTTCGTCAGTGTGCACTTAGTTCCATAAGTGCTGCAAACGCATGAAAAAGAAAGAACTCGCAGTGAAAGCGAATAAGGTATTTCTTCGATTTCGTTGGACAATGATCTCGCAGCTTTACACGGTTTATTTCCGAACTTCGACATTCCACGACTTTTCTTATTTTACAGGCAAAACATGAGGCCCAGTGTCTGCTTATTTCACGACATAGGCCCACCCAGTAGACGACTTCGTCCCGGCTTTTGATGAAATGCAGCATAAATCGAGGTACAAAATTATGAACATTCGAAGCGAAAGTGTTCTGCAATTTCTGCGACGTAACACGATCGAGTTGGTTGTGAGAGTAGCATATGTGCAAGCAGGTGTACTGCGAGATGGGTCTGAATGGAGGTGGTTACACATTCATCAATCCAAAAGACACGTTGAATCTGACGAACGATGAAGTTCAAGATATGTTCACCGACAAGACCAGTTTCCTCCTCAGAGCCGGATGTGCAAACAACAGTCAGCCTTACGCCGTTCTCAAACAACTGCCGCGATACCAGTATGACACCATCTTTCGACAATAATTATATCCCTCATACATGCGAGTTGCAGTGGTCTAGTGGTAGCACGCTTGCCTGCGGCACGAGAGATCACAGGTTCGAATCGTGCTTCGGACAAATGCTTGTGTTTTCACGAAAATCACTGCTATACACAGCTTTGGGAACGGGCTGCACACTTACTGCAGTTCTTATGTCGACTCAGCCTTCCACCCTTCGAGGGACGGTAAACGAGTATCAAACCTTATGGTTGAATAATAATACATGGCGATGGGTGAATGTTCGGCAAATAGCAGCCTATACAGGCGGACTCAGAGGTCAAGTTTGCAGCTTGGCCTGCGAGTTGGCGGCCACCTGGCGCTGACCGACTTTGGCCCAGAGGAACTACAGTGAACTCTCGCTCATGGCTGGCGACGTAGATGGTAAATATCGTCGTGGCTATTATTATTATAATTATAATGTACAGTGTAATCTGCGTTATATTTCTGTCAGTGGAGTGAACGCCACTCATTTATGGCTCATTCGTTCTCTAAGCTTGTCCCAACCTTGCAGGTCAAAGGTCTGCGTCCAATTTACCAAGAATCTTAGCACCTTTCTATGTTCTTTGAAAGTTTGATCCCTTTAGCGATCAAATACACCATTACGACGCATAATGCACGCCCTATTGTAGATCAAGCACATAAGCACGACGAGCGACGCTAGATATGAAAGTACAAAGAGCCTGCTTTTTGTTCGAAACTTCTTGTCAAAAGATTTTCCTAAAGCTGTCCTAAGTCTCAATCTGATATTTGTCTACGGTTCGCACTGAGATGCGCGTGGCATGTGTTAAAGAATAGTAAACTTTTATGCAGAAATATTCCGCTGAAGTTGGGCTTGGGCGATTATTCCGGCTACACAGCGCCACAAAACCTTGAAGCTCTCGGACCAAACTACCTCTACTACGGCTTTATTCCCGCTTACAAGGCTCGCAGCCGAACTAAACAAGGCCTCCAGGTTGGTCTGCGCATTATTTGCGTTTCAAGCCTGTTCTGACTGTTAAAATATCAACTGGAACACGTCAAGGTGATTTAAGTTTTGAAAACTTCACAAGATTTCATAATGTTAAGTGCGTACCTGCATGCGTGCCTACTGAAAGGTGTTATAGATTATCATTGACTGATTGACTGACTTATCGATTGAACCGCTGTTGAACCACAAATTGTCACACTGTGACAGAGTGAGATTTTCACGCTGATGCAACGACGAGTTCTAACCGTAAACGAACCACAACTTCGGAACATTGCGCTTAACGATTCGTTACATCTTCAGCCACGAACGACTTACATTCTCCAATATATAGGCCTAAGTCTAGCCTCATACGTCGTATGCATGACAACAATTCATGTATTTTACGTCATCAACAGTCTAATGCATTTTTGTCCGTATGCATTGTATGACGTAAGAAGCGATTACGTTGTACGTCTGCTGTTGGCCTTTTCTTGTTGTCGTTATAGCAACCGTAACCAGAGAAACAACTCACGAACGTTTAACCTGAGGGAAAATAGGTCCCCACGCGTATCAAAAACTTGAGCGTTTTCATCATTTATAGTTAATGTTTGCATTTTTAGTAACTGTGTTGAATTTTTGTTCTACTGTTCGTGTTTTTGTAATTGCATTCATATTTTATGCACACATTTTTTCTACACATATGTACACATGTGTACCTGTTGCCTATGAGTTAAATGTTCACACACGTAGGCCTAAAGCATTACTAACAATTACTGGTAAATAAACAGAAGAGTATAAATGCTTGAAATTTTCATCGTCCCTGTTTAAAAAGGTCGATAAACTCTGTTCTAGTGCCGCAGTCGCTGTGCTTTTTTGCCTCCGAATAGGTCAACGGTCGCAACGTCAAGTTCACCAACTGCGACTCGAATCCGAACAGTTACGTGGCGCTGTTTCCCAACTTTGCCGAGAGAGATCCGACCACCTACGGACACACATGGACCTTCCCGTTCTGCGCCGATATGGCCTCGTCACTGAAGCTGAACCCGTCCGGCAGACAGATGCCGGCGGATTACTTCATGTTCCTGGAGACGCACTGGGGCGGATGCGGCTGCTACACGCAAACTGATGGCCGCGAATCCATTGGCGACACGTCCAACGCTGCCATCGGATTCCGCTGACAGTGCGGTCTCAGTTAGTTAACCGAAAAAAACGTATCTCTGTAAACTGAAAATTTGACGGTATCACGAAACGTACATCTAACTGCAATAGTCGACCTACGCGTTAGTGGAAAATAACGGTAATTTATACGTAGGCCGCACTGTTCGTTAACTTTTCAGTCCACGTTAGCTGTTTACATCAATGGTTTAAATTTCGTATAAAACGGATGGCTAGAGTAACATTGGTGATTGCAATAAAAGCATCCAACAAACATTTATCCACCAAAGTGATTGAACACACAGCAAGTACGGAAAATAGCAAACAACAAATAATCAAACGAGAAATCCAGTAGAAGCAAGCTCATTTGAATACGATACATGGCAGTTCACACACAAAACTGATATGATTTACACTTATTATACCCATAACACATGAAAAGGGCTGACTGGTAGCAACTGACTCACTCGCACATTGAAAGGCTTTAATACAGTTATTTGGCAGGGACTAGTATTTCAGCCGTTTTGCGTGGCAAGGAGTCAAAATGTGGGCTTTACGTCGACGCTATTACAACCCTCACACCACAGTGCGAGGGCGATCTTCATTTGACTGGGCCTGTAATCAGGTCTAGGTCTATTCAGTTAGTGAACAAAAGAGGCATTTAAGCCTCAAGGCTGCTATGTCAAAAGAAATAATGGCAGTCGGCCGGTTGTGGAAGTATCACTTACAAGTTTGATGATACTTAAATTCGAATTTAATTACCACTTAAAATTATTTGGCTAAAACCACCATTGACAATAAAGACTATAATGATGAATGAGAAGCTATTGCGTTTGCAACTTGTGATATTTTGCTTCCTAGTTCCTACGGATAAATAAGTTTTCTTTATACAACATTGTGATAAATCGTATTAAAAATTTAATCGCTGTGCGGCACTATTAAAAATTTCTGAAGGGACATCCGCAAAACTTTTCTCTATATTCGGGTGCGACATACTATATCGGATACGGCAAGTGTAAGCGCTCGCTTAGCAAGCTGTGGATATAAACCGTTTTTAGCTGGACATTTATGTAAAATTTATGATTTTCATAATTCATCGTTTCAATTTTTATCATGCACACTGATTTAAGTAAACCTTACCACAACTAGACACACAAAACATAGTGGAGACATGTAATACTGTGCAAAAACAAACCAATACTGCAAACAGCAATGCATAGATAAATCAACGTATGCTAACAACGCAACAACATTATGTCAATAGCAGCAAAGGCAGCTAAATTACAGCCACATTTTTCACTCTATCGCTGCATCAAATTCATCATCATACACTCTATTTTCGGGTTTTAAACGTGTATATAGAAACCAACTGATTATTTCACAATTTAAATTATTAATGTCCAGAAAGTTGCTTAACACGATCACAAAAACGCACTACTTCCTCAAAACAATGTTTGTCAATGAAGGTATAAATGTGAAAAAAACAGCGGTTTGAAGCTGGTTCCACAGATCCCCTACCTGGCTTTTGACCCCGAATCCCAATGGGGGCTACCATCCCCAGATCGCCCGACTCGCCCCCCTCCCTTTTGGAAAAGTCCTGGATCCAACCTAACAGTCTCACCGGAGGCACAGACCCTCGGTCTCTGATTTTCTAGGCTAGAACCGCCAATGACGATGTACATGCATCATGCAGTTTTGCAATTACAACACGCAACATGATAAATAAATGCATCACGCAGTTAGCTGCAGAAAGAACAACCTGAGTGCTGAACACTTACATGGTACACGATCGATAGTGCTATATGGCGTGGGGCCCTGGGCAGCATTCAGTGCTGGAGGGGACCACACCTTAAAGCAGGGGCGCGACCTTCCCCCTTAGGCACTACAAAAATCCCTATAGCTTTGAGTCAAGTAGAAGAACAACCAGCCACACCTATCTTGTTTCTCTCTGTGCCATTTCCTCCCTTCATTCTCACCTAAACTTTCCCCTCCCGTACCATCTCATCTATAGCCCTTCCCTTCCATCTGCCCCTTCCCTCCGATTCTCGCAGCACGGGGGTTTTGAGGGAGCGCTGTAAGTTTCCCCAGTCAGGCATGGGCGGAGCCCTCCAGCCAAAACTGAATCTGGTGAACTTGAAACGCAAAAACATTTTGTTGCACCTTGAGCAGGATTTTGTGAAGAAAAGCTGCTGTCAAAATGCCCCCAAGGCCTTAAAATTGCACCCCTCTCCGCCAGAGATTTCGTATTCGCATAAATTCTTTCACACGTAGACCTACTTGTTATTTTTTTGTAAACTGTCATGGTTGTAACTAATTATATCATTCGTCTGTACGAAACTGTCAGAGACATGTCAAGAAGTTGCAATTTTTTGCTGAAACTATCACTGAAACATTTGGGATATGGTTTCACAAATGTTTCCCCACCCGCCCGCTGCAGCTAGAGCTTAAACACCGCGACCGTTCCATCGTCCTGTCCAACATACAGCAGCCGCGACGTCGCGTCGAAGCACAGCCTCCGAGGTCGCGAGCTCAACTCTCCCTCCTGCGACGCGAAACACCCTACAAATTCCAGCTCCGGACTGAGTACCACCACCCGCCCATTGTGGTGATCAGCTACATAGACAAATCCATCCACAGCTATGGCCAGATGGTACGGAACATACAGCTGGTCGACGTCGGCGCCCGGAATTCCCCCGAAGCTGCGGAATTTCCGGCCATCGGCAGCCCCGACGAGTGACACCTGGTGGTTATGCTGGTCATAGTAACCGTGACAGACGAGATACTGGCCCTGAGCTATGGAGGACCGAACTTCGACCGCATGCCATGACCACAGCATCCCTTCTTCCAGGGCCATCCGCCGCACACACTCCCCCGACCCATTCATCTCCATCACCCTTCCCGGTTTCTGCGCATCCTGGAATGTCACCACGAGATGGTCGTTGCGCGTGACCGACAGGCCGCAAGGGGCATCGGGCAGCGGCCAGTAAGTAATGGAGCCGTCAGCCGGGTTGACCCTCTGGATGCGATTCATGCTGAAGTTGGAGACGTAGAGACAGCGGTGTTTCGTCGAAGACGTCATGTCGTTCCAGTCATCGCGGTAGAGCCGCGGAAGTGAAATGTGTCGCTGGAGCGAGAACCTTGGTGATGGGCCGACGATGGAATAGATCTCTATTTGGTCCGAGTCCCGACACCGCAGCAGAAACAGCTTTTCTTCAAGAGTCGTGATTCCAGCAATGCGGTGCGTCGATTTGGCTAATGTGCACAACACCTGGCCTGTTTACAGCAAATAAATAAATAACTTCAATCAATGGCTTACTACAGATGCCAACACATAGGAGATGACTGCAACTTCCACTGCACATAAGCAACAAACGGGATTTCTAGAGCACAGCTTTGGACGCAGGAACCAAATAAAAATCTCTTGAGCAACTGTCTGAAGTGCCTATATGACTGCAATTCAGTAAACAGTGAGTAGGTAAGATTTAACTTCCCATCCGACACATAACAGGTGACCAGTAGTGACTCTTTGACGACTTTCAAATCTCGGCTGCAAAATTACTCATTTCGTTAAGCGTTTGACACTTCTCACCTCAACCTACTTACACCCGTGCCTCAGAAGTTACATACTTTCGGTGTATATAAATCAAAATTATTATAATAAATTATTATCATTATTTCTGGGTCAGTAGAAGATCAACAGCAGCTTACCAGGTTTTGAATACTTTGAATGTGCATTTGCATTGGATGTTGTTTGGTATTGCTCAACTTCATCATCAGCTGATTCTTTCATCTTTGCATCTCAGTTTCAAGCCTTCATAGAAGCATACACCTGCAAACAGAAAAAAACACATCCGTTCAAGATCAACCAATTAATCAACCAATTGACAGTGATTCTTATGGCACATCCTACACCCGCACCGTACCTGTTGGATCTGATATCATTCTCAATGGAACATCACCAATGGTTCATCATTGGCAAGAGCAACTGTCATTAAAACAGACAAAAACACAGTTTGGAAAGACAGCATTTTCTGTGTTTCGTCCCACAAATTTGAAGTCTCTGCCACCTAACATTTACACCGTCAACTCTCACCACTCATTCCAACGATGCTCAAAGCCGTAACTGTTCATTACTGTTCATCATCTACTTGGCGGATGTCTGATTATTATAAAATTGATTAGATGCAATCCTGCAAAAAGCTATGGTCCCAAATAATTAACTGGCATCACTACGTCTGGCATCATCAATGATAACTCGTCACGTGATCAACTCTTCATCAGTACAAACAAAATGGAATCTCATAAAGGGCCCATTGCCGATGAAAAAGCTAGTATATATTAGTCTTGTTCGTTCTGGACTGGAGTATGCTGCCATGATCTGGGATGCTCACCTGGTCACACAAAAGAAGTCCATTGAACAAGTCCAGCATCGAGCAATCAGAGGAATACAGGGTGTCGGTCCTCATCAGATGTGCAGTATCACACAGCTGAGGAAGGAGCTTGAGCTACAGACTCTAGTGGAGAGGAGATTACAGCAATGCCTAATCTTCTTCTATTACGTGATAAATGGAGAAGTGGTTGTGACAGCCGATGACCTTGGTCTTGAAGGGGCTGACAGTCGTACAAGATCCACCCACAGCCACAAGTTCAAGCAGAAACGAGCTCGCACAGATCATCTCAAGTACTCGATGGTTCACCGAATAATTCCGACCTGGAACAGTCTTCCCGCCGCTGTCTCGGAGGCCGACTCCCTTGACATCTTCAAGACCCGGCTGTCTACGCTCCGATCGTAATCCTCGGGCACACTGGCGTTATGAGCTGCGCTCTCTGCCGGGACTCAACTAGAACTAGAACTAGAACTAGCCGTTAAGGAGTAGTCTTGAGGTTAGTGTTACTGATAGGTTTGCCGTTTCTGGATCTGGATCTGGAAAGTAATCGGCAAACTCCCAGAAGGGATATCACGCCGATGGAGATGAAAGGCGGAAGTACAGAAGACGATGCTTGAATGCATGGACAGACGTAGCTTCGGCGGTTTCTGCTGGAAGGAGGTTCCAAGAAGGAATGGTTCGCGGAAAGAAGGAATACTTGTAAGGCGTAGAATTGCAACTGATAGTCCGAAACTTATAACTGTGGTTGGCT
>Ga0056115_1001346_pt1 | contig 11614 bp, 9 predicted proteins | sample WorMetOlspDAHAB1_FD_77007 | JGI IMG/M metagenome (GOLD analysis project Ga0056115, IMG submission 77007) | Marine gutless worms symbiont microbial communities from Max Planck institute for Marine Microbiology, Germany - Olavius sp. DAHAB.1 ... | reverse complement strand
GTAACATGGCTAGAGTCACTACAAGGGCGCCGTACAATGTTCGCTGCTCGTACTCTGGAAAGAGTCAGTGAAGTAGGATCGAGAAAACAGATTTGTCTTGAGCATCACTTTGAACGTTGATAATGTAGGTGCCGAACGAATGTCCATTGGTAGACTGTTCCAGGCGACTGGACCAGCCACACAAAATGCCTGGTTGCCGAGTTGTAGCCTTGTTCTAGGTACGACCAAATCACCACGAGCAGCGGAACGGAGAGCAGAAAGGCTGGGAACAGTGGAAACTGGAATGCCAATCTCGTTCAGATAACATGGTGCCAGGCCGTGGATTGCCTTTTACACCAGTAGGCAGACTTTGAACGAGATGCGTTCCCTTGCCCGCAGCCAGTGCAGATGATCACGGAGTAGTGGAGTCACATGATGGATTTGTATTTCCTCAGAGAAATGGAGGTGTCTAACTACAATACAAAGCCATACTTCCTTGTGAAATGAGTGCTCTGTAATTTTATGCACAGACTTGTATGTTGAAATCGTGTAAAGATCCTCCGAGAAAAACACTTCAACATCTTTCAAATGAATGGCTTTTTCCCACACGCCACTTTCTTATTTCCACTTAGTTCACTCCTTAATTTTTCGTAGCATTGTAGTTCATATTTCTCCTTTCTTTCTTTGTATTTGTTTTCCTTCAACTTTATTTGACGTGTAAGCTTTTGCCACTTATGCCTCTATTAAAGGCTGCTTTAAGTAAGCAAGTAATCTCTATATAATTTATATAAATATTTTGTGTCTCAGAAAAAAAGGTGCGAGTGTTATTTTTTTTTGAATAATTCCGTGCAACGTTGGCCAGTTTAAATACTTTTTGTCATGCAATATCGTTATGAAACCTGACGTGAATGACTATAGATTTGCCTACCTTACCTTAACGTTGTTGCCACACTACCTTGTGAAATGCAGAAGTCGTATTTTGGCAGTTTACAACAGTGAATACATACTGGATAGCGCGTGCATTAGCTCAGAATATTATTGCGTGACCACAAAATCATTGCAAATCTGCTGTCACCCGGTTGACTACATCGTAAGGAGTGTGCTTTGTGAGCGAGTCTATCGTAACAAATCTCAGAACGTCGACGAACTGAAACAACGCATCAACAGCGAGTGGGCCGCTCTTAGTCACGCGGTCATTGAACGTGCTGTCGGCGAGTGGCGTCAGCGTCTACGCGCTTGCGTTCGTGCTGCAGGCGGACATTTTTAGCACATGCTGTAATAAAGATGTGATGTGACTTTGAGATGATGTGATGACACGTGTGACTTTTTGGGACAATAACTGCCAGTCGTGTTTGTCGCTATTCAGTTAATCATTCAAATATACACTTAATTGTTGTGTTGACGGCTCAGTCAGACACTTCAAATTTTCCAACGTAGTGCAAGCACATACTTCAGGTGAAGTGGGCACTTATGCATAATTTTGTTAAGGGTTTATTCCAGGACATTCCTACCAATTTTCATTGAAATCGGTTCATATTTGACAGACCCAGAGCAAAATATAAGTTGGCACCTTTTTTCTGAGACACGTTGTATATACATGTACTCTGTGTTTCAAAGCAAACATCCCGCTTTTTATATTTAGAAGAACTGGGTAAAAACTGAATCGATTTTGATAATTCTGAGGAAATTTCACATCACAAAATTATAAACTCGCTAACCTCACCTGAATAATGTCGCCACACTACCTTGTGAAACGCAAAAGTAGCTGATGCTGCTTGCCGGATAGTCGACCACACACACAACACATCAACCGGCTCTTATCAGAGCCGTCCACTTATTACTGGCGAAGACTATTGTAACTGCAGTTAACTGAACACTGCAGACAAGACGAACAGTAGATGCAGGTGATGATGGATACTTATTTCGTTGTATACCGGTGGAGTAAGACATTTGTATTATAATACTAACTGTTATACACTGCAAACAAACCTACTTTTGCGTTTCACAAGGTAGTGTGGCGACATTATTCAGGCGAGGTGAGTGAGTTTACAATTTCTGATGTGAAATTAACTCAGGATTCCGTACCCAGAATTATTAAAATCGGTTTATTTTTGCCGATTTATTCGAAATGTAAATGGGGCGACCAACAGGGGAGACGTTTTTTTGAGACACAGTGTGTATATGTCACTGAAACGCACTTGTTACTGTTTGGCTCTGTGTTTAGCTGCAGCGTCAAGCAGTCGTTGTTGAAGCTGTGAAAGCTGCTCTGAAGCCGTACTACGCTGTCGGAAAAATTACAAAGGATGAATACAAGGATGTTATGAGGAGTGCTGTGCCGAAGGTAAAGAAAATTGGGTCTACTATTTTCGCTATTATAGCAACTTTTTGCGAGTCATTTACTGTAAATCAGTTGGATTGTGTGTGTGTTGGAATCTTTTGCAACTTCTCTTCGCGACATACGTAAGTTGCATGTGCAGCAGCGTCTAGAATACAAACTGTTCTCGTCTAACACATGTTTGAATTTATCTGGCGCCGGCGTATCCACAAGAGTGTTGGTGTAGCGTCGGACTTGTGATCGAGAGGTCGCGGGTTCGAATCTCGCCCACCGCGCTGCCTAGTAAGAACAGCCACTCGCACACATGTGGCTGTGTCACCAAAAATTATACGGTTGTACTAGTGGAAGCTATGAGAAGGTAACCGCAGGTCTGGTGTCGCACTAGCCTTGCGTCGCAGACTTTGTGGTTTATTCACATGCGGACTGGAAGGCCTATGGGAGGGAGATGAGTGCCCCGCCTGCGATCTCATGTGGACTGTGCCCCTTTACCATAGCATATCTAAGCAAGAACTTAGGTCGTCATAGGTTTTGTCGTCGCTCCATCGACGTGGCTGCCCACCGTTGGTTGAATAGGGTGTTTTCCTGTGCTGCTTCACGTATCTGGATTGGAATTGGAACAGTCTGTCACCATGGTTGTCAGCTTGGAGGCTGTAGTGTAGAATCAGCCCGCATTTTTCTTTTTTTCGATGCTTAAAATACCTCACTGTTTCTTTCTCATATTTACTGTTACTTTCAGTTTTTGCGTATCTGCAGATATGTTAATTTGAAAAAGCTCATGTAATTTTTTTCTTATTTTCCGGGTGTTAGCATTTTTGTGCCAGCGTTTGTGTCCGTTTCGTTTTAACTGTCTGTACTTTAAGCACGATTTCATACTAAAGAGATGCTGCAGATAAGCAGGACTGTGGCTGTTCGTTGTAGATATGTCACAGCAAAAGCGAGAACGTTGAGAAAAGTCGCGTACAAACTTACATCGATACGTGCGTCGATCGTTTGATGAAGTCACGCAAGCAGTCCGCGGCTGCCAAACGACGGAAGAAGTAGCAACAGGGGCTGGATTATGCACTAGGGGCCTGCAGCCTAGCCCGTCTCCTTTCTTTCCGATTTTTGGGAGACGGCCTTCTAAGTTAAACATCTCTAACGTGTGATCTGTAAATAAAAATGAAACCAATGGCACTTGCGCCCACATACCAATTCAGTCAGTCTATCACAAACGTCAAGATTACGGCGACGTGAGTGCGTGAACAGAACAAGGGCGCCTAACAGTATGCAATGAAAAATAAAAGCTAAAAAAACGAAAAAGCCTTGGCAAAGAGAAATGTTTCGATTTGGTATATGAAAGTGTCAACAGAATGAACTCGACGAAGTAGTGACGGCAGATTGTTCCAAGCACGCGGGGCCGTCGCAGCGAACTAGCGGTCGCCGAGTGATGACGTGGTACGTGACGGATCTGAGACCTGCTCTGGCGGTCGCTGCGGCAGACGACGTGATGAGGTCGGCCAAATAACGTGACAGTTTAAACAGATTTTGAGACGATAATAATAATAACAATACCAGGACGATATATTTGTAGTTCCGTTATTTTCGGCAAAGCGATATGTGAGAGTTCACTCGGGTCATCTAAGTGAAAGTCCGCATTTTTGGGGAGTCCGGATGGGATAGGTCTCACCGAACCGATGTCTCGTACAGCGCACACGTACGGGTCCCAATAAATGTTTCTGAGCTATAGCTTTTAAATAGCTTTGCTCGGCACTGGTTGAGCAACCGGAGCACGTGTACAGCGGTAAATGTTTGTATATCGGCATTACAAACTGTCCGCGATCGAGACAACACCAGTTTCATCTGGACGCATGCACTGTATACGACGCGATGTGGCGCCGCGATAGGCTCCCGAGATAAAACTGGGTGCTGCTATAACAGCTGGGTTTAGATATTCTTCGCGACACGTAACAACGAGTTTGTGATCGGTACGCGTTTCGTTTTCGCAGACAGATTGCGAGTGTCCAGTGACCACCGAGTGTGTGGCTTCATAGTCTTGGTCACATTCGGTTTTTTTAAGTAGTTAGTTACTCAGTATTGACAAGTCGTTGATATGGCAGCAGTAGCCTACTGCCAGTCGTCATCATTATCATCGTTGTTGAGTGTTTGCGCGTGCACGTAAAGAAAGCTGGCGCACATTGACTTTCCACGAGTAAAACAACGGTAAAAAATACTGCTTAAGAATAAAATGACGGTTTGTCGCAAAGTGTCACTAAAATTCATGGTTAAAAGCCAGTTGGAAAAAGAGTTTCTTTGATTTGTCATGCATTTTTGACAAAAAATATTTACAACCATTAGCTTAATTAGGCCTACCTTCACTGGAAATTTTCGAACTTATTCTTATCATGTGCACTTGCTAAAGTGCTGTCTTTCGTTGTAAATTCCAAAGTCCATTATTTCAGCAAGTTGTGTCAACGTTTAAAATTCACTGTAGCTCAACTGATCGCCCTGTATCAATTTCATCAAAAACACTGGACAGTCGAGCTCGAGCAGGCTGCACTTATTCGACGTGTTGTGCAGTATAGGCTACTTTTTTAGAAGTTGACTACAAGTTGAGTCAGTAGAGTTTGACCGTTACTGTGACATATACTGTACAGATCGATGTAATATCAATCATATTTCTCTGATTGCCTTTAAAATTGTCGTGATTTATTAAGATACCTTGTCTAGGTTGAAGACAGACGATTGTGTTGGGTTCACCATCTGAATATAAATATCATTGGATAAAGTGCGTTTTATCTGAACGATATCTAACACGTGAATTTTACTAGTTAATGTTATCACAGCTGTGTACTGTATAAACTATTAGTTAGGCTACTTAAATAACTTCACGTAGGAGTGGGACGTCTGTTATAAATTTTGTTGAATGGAGTTTCAGTATGGACAACATGTCTAGCACGGTGCACTAGCGGATTTTTGAAGTAGCCTATACAGGGTGGCCCAAAAAATTGGCACATTTTTCGTACGCCTTAACTTCATCAAATATGGACCAATTTTCAAACGTTTTCACTGTTAGAATCAGAAGGAAATTTGTAATAGGCCTACTATCACGAGAGATCATACGACACTCTCAAGTGTGTCGCTACACTACCTTGTGAAATGTCATAGTCTTCAATGCAACAACTGAAAACAACTTAAACAAGACGACTTCTGTAGCAACACATTTTAAGAGTGCGTTATCCAGCAGCAAGGCGGACACATTGAACATTTGATGTATAAAAACTGCAGGATGTGCCAGTTACTTTAGACAATAACTGTGGCAATAAACATTATTTCCTGTTGTTAATTTATTTAAATGTGTTGTTACAGAAGTCTTGTTTTCAGCAATTGCTTTTAGACACAAACATTTCACAAGGTAGTGTAGCGACACATTTGAGGTTTAGTGGCATCTTTAGTGATAAAATCAGGAGAAACAGTATTCAGTGACCCCAAAAAACTGGCACACTTTTTTTATAAGCTTTTTAACTTCATACGCCTTAACTTATTGACTGATTTTCAAACTAATTTCACTGTCTGAATCAGGAGTAAATTTGCAATAATATTCGTCACTAAAGATCCCAACACCTGAAGTGTGTCGCTACACCTTGTGTGAAATGTCAATATCTAAAAGCAGCAATTGAAAACGATGACTTCTGTATCAACACATTTTAAGAAATTAACAACAGGAAACTACGTGTTTATTGTCTTAGTTATTATCTAAAGTAACTGTCACATCCTGCAATTTTTACATCAAATGTTCAATGATTCCCCTTGCCGCAGTTGTTCCTTTTAAGACACTGACATTTCACAACGAGCGAGTAGCGACACACTTGAGGTGTGGTGGGATCTTTTGTGACAGTATTATTACAAAATGTTCTCCAATTCTGACAGCGAAAAAAAAGTTTGAAAATCGGTCAATATTTGACGAAGTTAAAGCGTACGAAAAATGTGCCATTTTTTGGGCCACGCTATATAGCTTAAGTACAGAAAAAAAGCTCACACACCACCGACATGTTACGTTGTTTTGCTGAAATAGTAGACGTTGACTAACTTTAACTGCGGTTATACGATCGAATTTTAAGTAATGTCACTGGCAATTTGGCATTTACTTGCAAGTAATGAGGTGCAGTTACGTCATTGGACTGAACCATGTCGCCACATTGGAGGCATACTTAAAAGTGAGTTTAATGTGGAAATCTAAAAAATTCTTATGCGAAAACCGCGTATTATAACTGTTTCGACCGGTTTATAATTTCACAAGTTTGCAAACGTACCGGTACGTAACTTACGACATCACATTGCTACAACATGGCCCAAAAAGTAAGACAGCCAAATTATCAAAAAAATCTTATCAATTCATATTAAAGCTTGCCAATTAGATTAGATTTCTTCGTCAAATTAAGTATCAGTCAAGTGCTATAATATTTTTGGTATTAAATATTCTGTGCGTGACCTATTTTGTGACCTCAATAACTTTGCCCGACCCGTAAAATAGCGATATGCATCATGCCTACGGTAAATGATGTCATCTCACCCTCTGGCATCAGCTCGCCTTAGCAAGCTGTGAATTCCATTCCTAAATCATCTTTAGATGGGGATTTATGTAAACATTTGTTTGATTTTCGTATTTTCTCTTTTTCTGGTATTTAATCACGATTTTGTCATATATTGCAGCTTCAAACACAGCAACAGATGACGTCACAAATTTGGTCATGTATAGAATATTAAATACAAATATATAATATTCTTATGCTCATTTTATAATTAAACTGATGAAAAATCTGGCCTCACTGGCGGTTTTTAATACGATTGATGATGTTGTTGATAGTGGCTTACTTTTTGGGGTCACCCTGTAGTATAACTGTCAACAGCTGAGCAGAAAGCATGATTTTCAGCTCCAGTGCAACAGTAAGCGATCGGCACAAGTTAAAGGGAAAGCAGGTTGTGAAGTTGTAAAAACTCCGTTAAAATGCCCGTGGAAGGGCAGTCAGTGACGTAGATTTAAGACCAAAATGAACTGATCATTCAGATGTTATAAACAACAACACGTCCGGCAGCGAACTCTCCGTCTTTCCACTCGTTTTCGACCACAAATAGACGCCGACGAGCCACGTCAAGGCACAGTCTATGCGGATCCCACCTGAGCTGAGCCCGCGATACGACCTGCCGCAGGAACTGCAGTTTCGGCGACAGCAGAACAACGCGCCGGTTGTCGTGGTCTGCCACGAAGATGAACTCCTGCTCGTCGACGGCCATGTGCCACGGGACGTTGAGCTGGTTCGGGTCAGCGGGGCCTGGAGGTCCGCCGAAGGACTGGACGACGACTCCGAGGGCGTCGAGCCGACAGACACGGTGGACCGGGTCATCGAGACCTCCGTGACAGACTAGAAACCCGTCACCAGTCAGGTGGATCGTATGCCACGGGTTTGTCACGTCATCAGTGAAGGTGACGGTCCGGACTGGGTCTCCACGAGGTGTGAACTCTTTGATGGTGCAGACATCGTGGCACGTTACCAGCACGTTGTGAGTGGTCGCCGACACCGACAGACCACAAGGACCGTCACTCACTGGCCACTGCGTCACCCTGCCGTCTACCTCGACCCGATGCACACAGTCATTGATGTAGTCCGACACAAACAGACAGAGGCTGTGACCGCACGACGTCATGTCGGCGAAACCTTCGAGATCTGGAACCGTCATGCGTCTGAGGAGGCCGTAATGTTCGGCGTCGAAAACTTCGATCTGCTCGGTGTTCTTCCAGCGCAGAATGTAGATTTCGTTGTTGATCGACGCCACGTTGTACAGCGGTTCACCTTCCGGTAGCGTCGCCAGAGCAGTTCCAGCTGCAATGTAACACATTTGACGTGTACCACACACATTTATTAGTGTGGCGTGTTCGTTCATATTTGTAAAAAAAAGTGGGATGGAAGCTGCATGGTACATAGTTAATTTGGATGATTTTTTTGGGGAGGGAAGAGGTGGGAATTAAAATTAACTTACCTTATGAAAACGATTGGTCGATCTACATTGTAGGCCTAGATCAATTTTCCCTCGAACAGGGGAAAAGAATGAGAATGTTAATTAATAATCATGATCACAATCAACAGTTGATTTAGTGCGCCTCCTGCAGCTAGAACGATAACGCGTTATACACTGTCCAGTTTAATAGTGCGATCCCAGAGTATTACTACAATACTGCACGTAGTCTGGAACAAGAACGTTTTCAAGGAACGCTTGAAAACTGGCGTGGCAGCCGGTTCCATGCTCGGGGCGGCAACAGAAAACGCCCTCTCGCCGAATTTCAGACGGCGAACCTACGCTATGTTGTTTGTTGCGAATCAAGCGTCTGAAAGTGGCCGTAAAATTAAGTTTATGACCAAGCCTTTGATCTATACTGATATAGACATTTTTGGCCTATATGTAGGCCTATTCGTTGAAAACAACAACATGAAACTATTACCCTTTCTCACAAATTTGAATTCCTACTTTCCAATAAAAAGTGGTACACTAGAAGAATTTAGGCTTGTTTGAAATCAATTTCAGGCAACATGAAAAAGTCCATAGAAAGAAAAGAAAAAAGCCTGAACTCTACACAGCACTTTTATTTTAAAACACACCAACATACAGGGTGGCCCAAAAAAGTAAGCCACGATCACGAATCATCATTAAATCGTATGAATACCCGCCGTTAAGGCTACATTTTTCATCAATTTCGACTACAAAATGAACACAAGAATATAAGTCTGTATTAAATATTCTATGTGTGACCTAGTTTGTGACGTCATCACTCAATGCGTTTGAAGCTGCGATATTGATAAAATCAACGCATCTGATAAAATCAGGTTTGAGAAACAGGATAAAATAGAAAATGTGAAAATAAAAGTAAGTTTTACATAAATCTCCATCTAAAAGATCGTTTAGACATAAAATTCATAGCTTGCTAAGGCGAGCTGATGCCAGAGAATAAGCGCTGACATCATTTACCGTATCTGACACATATCACTAGTTTGCGGGTAAGGCATAGTTATTGATGTCCGAAAGTAGGTCATGCATAGGATATCTAATACCAATGAGTAATATTATAGTGCTTGATTCATACTTCAATTTGACGAGTAAATGTAATATCATTGACATCCTTTAATACGATATAATACGATTTTTTGGTCATTTGGTAGTGGCTTACTTTTTTGGGGCCACCCTGTATATCGCACATTGAAAGTGCAGGTCACAGCCTGAGTTCAAACAGCCGACAATATCAAGTTGTTATAGACGTAGACCTATATATATATGGACCTGTGATTAAAATGTTAAAAAAAATTCTTGTTGAAAACACAAACTAACAACCGAATACGAACTTACTCATTTGTCACTGAAACTGTCGTACGAACGTTAGAAAGGAAAGGAAAGGAAGTGGACTTGTATAGCGCCTATCGTCAGTAACTCGACCATAAGCGCTCAGATGTGGATCACACAGTTACCTGCAAATACACCACATCTGCCTTTCCTTCGTATAAGCATTCGCTAGAGGGCGACACTGCTGCTAACAGTATCACCCATCTAGCTGCCGATATACTACTCATCCCCCGTTCCACTGAGGGTAGGAGGCCGAGTTGGCCTGGTTGGTTGACCCATAGCGGACGCCTTACCCACGAATTGGTCACACGTCAACCATAGATCAGGCGCATATCAGGGAAAGTCCGCCAGTCAGAGACCGACGTTCTAACAACTGAGCCACGCCGCCAAACCGTCAAACAGTAGTCCCTCCATGAATATTGGAATCATCTACCTGAACTGGACAGCGGAGTTGATATACAGCCCAGCAACTTTTGCGTGGTGATATGTTCAGCGTCTGATGGAACGAATATGACGCATGGTGTTGAATGCATCGCGTGTGCGTAGTCTGCCAGTGTGATCCGGTTCTCCAGCAAGTCGGTGGCATGTGCGCGAATAGCGTTGGCGTACCTGATGACGTCGTGTGATCCTCCCTTCGTCAGAATTTCGCGCGAGTATTCGCAGTAACTTTGCACCGTGTCGGCGACCTGCAGAAGACGATTTTCGGCGGCCAGAGCTGAATTTAGACCGTCCGTCTTGATGGTCATAAGCTGTTTCAACAACTCGTCCACCATACGGTCGACCGTCGACTTCAGTTCTTCGCCTTTCTGCCTGATGGCGGTCTCCTGCCTGTCGACGTCTTCGACGAACTGCTGCCGCTCGGTCTTCAGCCGCTCTGCCCCGTCTCTGACGTCTGGTATTCGCGACGACACTATTTCGACGTCGGCGTCAATCTGCGGTTTCAATTCCGCTGCAAGCGTTTCGATTGTCTGCAGTTTGTGTTTCTTGTGGTGTGCGTCGCCGCAAGAAGTGCAGACGTTCTCTTGGCAATCCAGACAGCGCGATGTGGTCAACTGATTGTCGTGTTTCTCGCAGTGTACACCCCGCAAGCGTCGAGACAGCGCTTTCAAGTCGACGTTTCCATTTTCGCCTCCACGTAACTGTCCGTCGGCAACCAGCCTCTGGAGATGGTCATTACACGGAAACTCGCCAACGTCGTTACATGAAACTTCAAAATTCTGCTTGCACAGCGGACAAAATGGCTTAGAAGCAGCAGCCTTATCCTTGCAGTGATGTTTTATACAGTTGAGACAGAAAGAGTGATGGCAGGGTAGCGTTCTTGGACTGTCGAATGTGTTTAAACACATGGGACATAACAGAAGATCGTCTACGTTAGTCGCCGTGGCAGCCATTATCTGTTGAAAAGCATGCACCAAATTTCACTTCACTATGCTAACTCCACGATGCGAAAACAAACATTCCAATACAGTAACAGGAACATGGATTTATTTATTTTACCAGCATATTTCGGATCAAAGTGTATACTTATAATATATAGAAAAAACTGCATACAGTCTATCCAATCCCTGCTGGCAAACAATATTGGCGCAATATTGGCCCAATATCGACATATTGGGTCCAGATTGGCCAACATTACAATATAGGGCCAATGTTGGTGCGATATTGTGGTGCCAATGTAGCGGTGTCGCAATATTGGCCAATGTTGGCGCAATATTGAATAACAATAAACAGTGGCAAAATTTTAATGCCAATTATTTAGGAACCAAAATACTACAAGTCTGTTAAGCAAAAAGTGAATCCATAGATCAATACTATGCAACTGCAGTAATAATATAGAGGACTGTGGTAAATTCTATAGTAACATAATTTACCAGTGTCATCTATTCTCTACATAGTTAATATAATAGAATTACTATTACTACAACATTTTAT
>Ga0056115_1001345_pt1 | contig 11615 bp, 7 predicted proteins | sample WorMetOlspDAHAB1_FD_77007 | JGI IMG/M metagenome (GOLD analysis project Ga0056115, IMG submission 77007) | Marine gutless worms symbiont microbial communities from Max Planck institute for Marine Microbiology, Germany - Olavius sp. DAHAB.1 ... | reverse complement strand
CTCTCTACAAAGCTGTGAAAATCTTTTTCGGTACTCCTTATAATTTATTTCATCTACCCTGTTTTTTTGTATTTAACCATTTTTTGTATAATTTATTTTTTGTTTACTACTTTTCTTCAGTCCTTTGGTTATCTATTGTTTGTCTTTCATTCTCTGTTATAAAGTTTAACAAAAAGGAAATGTTTCTCAAATAACTTAATAAATGTGTTGTGGAAATAATTAAATGCAGTATTAACATCATTTTGGCAATATAGGTGCTCTCAATCTATTAGTGATAATTCTTGGTAGAAATTTTGCTTATTTTGCTTTGAAAATACTCGTACTAATGGCCTTTCAACTAAAGGAAATGTTTTATTACGTAGGACTAAGAGATAATTTGGTAAATGATCAGTTATGTCATTTAACAAATTTCCACTCTTGGGTTTCATATTATGTTTGTTATTATTACCACGATAATAATAAATATGGTCAATTAATGTTGCACTGCGGGATGTGATGCGTGTAGGCATAACAATCACAGGCACAAATCCATGTAATATATAACACACTTTTCATATATTCGTCCGTATGTTTGTCTGTGCTGCAGTTCAACAAATTGATATTTAGATCACCTGCTATAATACAAGGTACATTACATTTTGATACCTTACACATCATTTCTTCAAGATTGTTAGAAAATTCAGTTAGTGAACCACTAGGGTGTCTATAAATGCCACCTATTATGTATTTAGTTTTTTCATTTATTATTTGAATTCATAAATTCTCAGTCCGAGAAGTAGGCCTATCAAAAGAATTTGTTGCATATTCCTTAACAACTGTTTGTGAATATTTACTTTTAATATACACACCAACACCACCAACAGAAGTGGCATTAGGAAGTGCATAGTGGAATTTATAATCCGGAAGAATGTTGTGGTAGAATTTAAATATTATAGGACCAAATTTAAGACAACACTATCACTTCAAATTTAAGGCTGTGCTGCGCCAATTTGGCGGTGCTAGAAAACGATGTTTGGCGATGGTCACCACGACTTCCGACCGGAGTTGAGTAAACATGTTTACGACATCCAGAAATTAATCGAAACTGCATGCATTAACAGGCAGTTATCAGTTAATTGATACAAGAAAGTTGTCGGCGTACTGCGAAACAGCGCTATCATCGCTTAATTTGGCGGTGTTATAATGCCCTATCAAGATTTTTGTTGATAAAAATATTTCTAAATAAAAATTTACGCGCAACTTGTGAAGTCGGCAGCTGCTTCTTGCCAGACAGACAGGAACACCACCACATGGGGTGGGCCAAAAATATATTTAGATTGGAGAAAATTGACGCCACCCTCTCTACAACGATGGTTCCTTTTACGAACCACTGCGAATTCATTTTGAACACTGCAAGTCCTAATGTAGAGGATGATGCTGTCGCAACAATTATGCTAATGTGTAGCTTACTACAGAGGTAGAATGTTCAAGTGTTGAAGTACAAATTATTTAATTACAGCTGTTTGTTCGCAAATCATGTCTAACTAATGCTACTTTTGACCTTCGTAATTGTATCGATTCGTTCATACGAATGAACTGTTTGGACATATGTGTTCTAAGTGTGAATAAAACGAGTTTAGTCAGTGTCAAACTGTGACGATGATTTCACACTTTGCTGAAGTACATTTCGGTCGAATCCGACTTTACGCTCATCCATCATTTCACAGACTTAATTCCTCTTCACATATTAACTAACTGAGGCATTGCTTAAAAAGTCTGTTACTAAATACAGCAATGTACATGTCGTGACATTATTATCGAACTGAAATAGGACTGAATGTTTTCATTATTGGACACGAATTTGAAGAAGAACATGCGATCACCAATTCAATTTTATGGAATGTACCGTTTAAAACAAACGTGTGCGTGTGTGTGGACAGAATCTTTATGCACAACTTTTCAACGCACTAGTTAAACAACACAAACGTTAATTAACAAACATTAATAAATTAACAGAGTGCAAATGACATGCACAATGTTCAGTTCAGTTCATTGCAACGATAAATCAATTTTAATGAAAAATTAACGAGAAAAATTCCGAGAAAAGTCAAAACAACTTTGGAATGCACACTTTGAGATGACTAGGTGATGATAATACGTTTCACTTTATGAAAGTAATTTTAAAAACTGCATTTCCGAGTCTGTATTTCACACCCATCTATCTGCATCAAGTCGACATTAACCACAAACATGCATCATCACATCATCATCAGCGAGACTAAAGCAACAGTGAACAACTTGCAACAGTCACCAGCACGCACGTGTGGCGTGGCACACTAGAGCTAGCCAAGCTATGAATACATCACGTTCGCAGGTCGGCGAGTGGCTATATAGCAGGGTGGCCAGGCAGAAAGTACAGTTGTTTCAACAATGTGTCGGTCTTCTGTGTGACCTGTCGATATGGAACTGCAGTTCTTTCGGTTTCGAGATGCGACACCAGATAGTTCACCTGAACATGTCAAACGCCGAGCAAACCTCACCACTGATCAAGTAACAACACTTGCACCCACAACTGAAAAAAAAATATCCACACCCACTGTTCCAATTACCAAGGGGTCCAGCCGGCCCCCTTTGTTCTGCAGCAGCCCATTGCCCCCTTAGATTCAGAGCTGCCCCCTTAGACTCCGAGCAAAACAGGATTGAGTGGGACACAAGTAGTAGAACATTGGTTCTTAATTGTAGAACGGTCAGATTTACTGACAGACAGCACATGACACCGTCTGTGTGAATTACCAGAGTGGGGTAGATAGAAGGGTTGCCCCATACAGCCACATATTCCATTAGCCTCTTTCTGGGCTTCCCATGCCTCAGTCCATTCAGGCCGCCTTCGTTATTATGCTATAATGCAACTACTGTCCACACCAGCATACACAACCTGTTCTAGTGACATTTTACACTTTTATTGGCACGCATATAAAAAAAAAACAGAAATATGTTCAGAGCAAAAAACATTTCAACTCGTTCGACAACTACCAAACGTGAGAGAAATAATATTCAACGAATAAAAAAACAAATATGAAAATAAAAATAAGAAAAAGCAGTGTAAGTAAACACAAATACACACGTGTATTAATAAGTAAGTAAACACAAATACACACGTGAAAAAATGTTGTGCAGAAAAGTATGAGACACATGCGCGTTTTCACTGCACTACAGTGCCTTACAAACTGACTCGCGCCCTACTGTCACTGTTATTACCCTATTATTACAGTGCGAGGTGCCTGTTTTCTGAGGCCATGACAATGGGACACACTGACACCAGACCAGTCTCAGTTCATCCAACTGCAAAATTGCAAAGCAGGACTCTCTCGATTAATCAGCAAAACTGTCACGCATAAGCGACTCATTAACACCAGCTGTCAATCAATCGCAGTGAAGTGCTTCGCAAGCCACTCAAAAGTTGATGCTCATCTCACAACTTCACGGCCACGCACCAGACAAAGCTGCAGGACCATGCACATGGGTCCAGTGTGTCACTGCACGGTGTGCCTGTTTACTCCCCCGACTTACGCTGTAGTACCAAATTATACTGCTTGGCGACAGAAGCAAATGTGTACGAACAACTTGTCGAAGGTGGCACTCGACAGCGAAGCGGCTGCAACTGAACCTGTGACCTGCAATCACAACCACAACAGCCTCACTACTGCACCACTAAACCACGTTCAATCAACCAATAAGCAAATTTCCAAATCATCCAAATGTATTCATAAGTTTTATATGCATATGCATTACCATAGGCAAAAAATATTAAATAATAGATATAAATAAACAAGCAAGAAAGTCATAAAATTTTCGTTTATTTCAATTCAACAACAAAGATTCATTAAAAAGTGTTAAATCTGAAATATGAGGAACGCATATGACGAAAAAGCCTGTAATTGACCATAACCAAAGCAGTCACGAATAAAACAACATAGAATATCTAACGTCAATAATTGAAAATTTGATGATTTTCTTGCTTGCTTATTTATATGTTCATCATTTAATACATTTGCCTATGCTAATGCATAAAAAACTTACGAATACATATGGAAATTGGCAAGTGACAATGCAACCTCGGTGAGCATATCGACAATGTGTTTGTGATGAGCCGAATGTTGGAACACGTAGACCAGCGTGCGCACGAACCAACTGCCAAGCTCTGAATGACGCCACGACTCGTACCCTAACAACATTTTCATCATCATCGTTATTATTATTCGCTAACTAACTGAATAACTAACCACATATACAAACACTCGCATGCGCTGAAATATACTCGTCAAAACCCATCAACATCCGATCTATTTTCAAACGTTTACCGTAAGACTTTGTTGTCAAAAACTGTCATCCGTGCGTTCCGAAATTTCTTGAGAATCTGTTAAAAATGAGCTTTTCAATTACATGCTGTATACAGACAGAACTGTATGAAGAGCGAAATATTTTCAAACCAAGCGACAGCAAAAAAAACACTATCGATATAATTTCACACACAGAAATGACACAACGCTGGCACCTTTGACTGTTCCGTACGCAATGAGCATATCAGCTTTTTCGTGAGTCTGGCTGTTAACCGATGGCAGTGCAGGCACAAAGCCAACTGTGTCCTCCAATGACAATTCGGCTAATCTCTCGCGAACATCCTCGTCGCAAAGTTGTGCTTCAGACAACGCAAGCGACTGTATTGTGTCATCAGCCGGATGAATATTCACTGGACCATCGGACTGATATCTTGACGACCGCTTCCCTGAAAACAGCATTCACATGAAAACGTCTGAATCGGCTGTCCGTTACTGAATGATGACAGTCTGTATTGTCAGAATTCTGTGAGTCACGTCACGAATGGCGTTGCAGCAAAAACAGATTCAGCACAAATTCTTAACGACAACTTGAGTACACAATGATTGCAGATCACTCAACATTACCACCACCAAAATGGCCTTAAAACTATGTTGATGAAACAGACTTAAGGTGGCTGGTTTCACATCAACAAAGTTCAGCTACGTCGAACCCGGTTAGTATTGGGATTGGTGACCACGTTTGGTGGGTCTACCATCCAGGCCACTCAGCCTGGCCGTCCCTCTGTGCGTAGGTGCAATGATTACTGGCAATGGTTTCGGCACCATGGAGAAGAAACGGAGAGTTCTGCGTAGCTGTTACCACGACTGATGGCATTCATGCTTAAGCTGGTTAAAGGCAATGTCTGTAAAGTCGAGCTAGTCCTTTGGTCGACATGGGTTGTATGCTAGCTTAATTGGGTCAAACCCTCATCAGCTCAAAGGTCCCTGCAAAGGACCTCACAGTCCATGCATAAATCTTTTGCTTCATTTTCATAGTTAAAACTCAGTTCAACTGACAATCCGTCGCAGCGTCTGAGAGGCATTTGAAGCACAGATCTAACTCACGTCCTTGACACGCTTGAATGAAAAAAAGTTTCGGCTTGTCGCGCAGAAGTGGACAGTGGACACCATCGAACAGTGTGGTGATGTCGTCGATCGACATTCTCTGTCCATCGCTTCCAAAGATGAAGCCCTGACTGCCGTGCGTCAGCAGCACCAGCACGAACGCATCGGCGTCGCCATGACACTGCAACTGACGTTCTTCTTGCAACAACGTAACGATGTTCTGCACAACAGCGCAACAAAAACATTCGTTTTCGGTCGAATATTTGCGACGTATGTCAGCTCATAGGTCTCGGTTGTTCAGTTCAAACGTCTTGACATGTTGAGTGGAAAATAATTAAGAAATCGGAGCAGTTAAGAGAGCAGCGGGTGGGTTTACACCGCGCTGTGGTCGCACTGGCCGAATAAAAACGTCTTCACAGATGTACGGAAACTCCAGCTGTCTGACGTTCGTCGGGATATTGTTCGATACTCGAGCTCCAGCTACACTGAAGGCTTTGTCGCCAAACTGTCTGCTTTCTGTTGGTATATAGATTTATGACCATTTGCTTATATGTCTGCATAACTGAACGAAAAATCAACTAACCACTTTATTTGGCTTTATTACGACTGCTAATATTAACCATTTATCACCTTATATGCATCACATATCAGCTGACACTCGAACGCTTCTCGTCAGTCGGACGCATACCAACTTCGGCGACAGAGCCTTCAGTGCAGCTGGACCTCGAGTCTGCAACTATCTGCTGATGGACGTCAAACAGCCGGTCTTGTTATACAGCCGTTTCAGACAGTCGCTGAAGACGTTTTTATTTCGGCCACAGTGGGGCCAAAGCACAGTGTGAACCCTTCCGTCCCGACCTTTTTACTGCGCACTAGAAATCCACTTACTTACTCACTTACTTACAGTGCGAATTAATGCATAATGACAATGCCATCACTCAAATGACGGAAACCTGAAATAGCATTCAGAACACAGAACTTTCTTTTTGCCACAAAAAAAATAAAAAATACACATAACGATCTGCAATGGTGACGTACGCTGGCCGTAAGATTAGTGAAGAGCTGAACATCGAACTGTAGTTGAGTGAACAAGTTGCATATGTTTACTTCGTCGAATTGTGCTCCTTCGCGCACCTCTAAGTTGAATTTCACAAAATACTGGTTGCTGATGACAATCGCACGACCTCGACAGTGGTGTTCCATTGAGTAGATACGCTGCAAACACAACGACCGATAATTTTCACTTTTTTATTTAATATATACCATACAAGCTACACAAAAAAGCCAACGTCTAACAAATGATAAAATCACCGGCAAAAATAAAAAGGAAACAGTACAAATGATATGCTTACGAACACTTACCTTTCAATAACAATAATAATTATAAAAATAATTAATAATAATAATGATAATAACAAAAGGCTGCTGTGTGAGAGTGATATTTGCTCTGAATGGCCCTTCACCAGCTCACACACACGCTCTACAAATTTTTCAACAGAAATATGGTTAAAATTGATTTCAAGATTTTAACGAAGCAACCGTAACGGCAAATAGTATCGGTCGAGTAATCGCAATTAATATGCAGACCAGATCGTGAACACAAAAGTCATGATGTGTCTTCAGCTTAAAATGTGTTTCCAATCACAAAACCTTTTCTGTTGACCAACCATGCAGCGACATAAAAACAATGTACTTTGTTTGATGATATTAAAAGCGCATGTGGCGAAGTGGACTAATTCTGCAATGCATGCTGCAACTGCACCGGCGGTTACAGTAATGGGAGCACACAGTCACTCTATTCCTGTGACCCCAGCACACACTGATGACAAACGTTCCTGAGCCACACCCACAGTGACGTAGCTGTTGGGAAACGCATGTAAAAGTGTGTTCCGCTGTACTGTGATGATAACAGTGACGTGACCGACGACAAAACATCATAATTATCTCCGAATACAGTCGAATGACAGATGCCTGAGTAAGTTTCAATGCGTCCACGTTGACTGCGTGTCGTATGTTCACGTTCATCAACGGATTTCTGCTCCCGACTGAAAAAAAAATGAAAAACAACAACAGCAACTCATATTAGAACCATGATCAGACATAAGAAATTGGACAATTTTCATCCAATGCAACGATGCCATTTTTGCTGCATTTACTATGTCAACGTGTGGCGCGTTGGCCGGCATTCTGTTAATGGGCTTATTGTCCGTGTTTTATTCAGCAAAGCTTGTCTCGCATACTGCATGGCAACTGATTCAGCTCAGCTGCCAATTCCAAACTGTAAACGAATTTCCTTGTTTTTCATTCAAACTTATGGCGACCTCTGCCTCGACTGCACATACTTCAAAGCGTCACATGCAAGTAACACTTAGGCTTAACAGCACCTCAGCTTATATTTGACACAATATAAATCTTTCACTACTGAGCAAGCTATGACAGCAACCGAGTCTAATCGAGAGTCAAAGATGTTGAGGAAGGCGACCGCATTTCCTCCTTGGAGAGCTATTAACAACTACTGAAACAGAAAGGTGGATTCTCAGGGTTCGTCTGCCAATATCCTGAACAAGCTCAACAGCCCAGTGATTCCCCATGCATCGACTGGCTTTCCACAGATGCAGGTGTGAGGCTCGCATGCCTTACAGCCAGGCCTTTGAGCCACTATCAGCATTATTATTATTATTATTATTATTATCATCATAACAAACAGAAAATGGCTGTCAAAACTATCTCAATTAGTTTTACAGGCTGACAAAACACAATGCAGCAATAAAGCGCATCATCTGACCGACAGCATTGCGGAAATCCTCCAGCGAATACTGGCTGGCATCAGCAGCAGTGTTAGTGTGAGAGCCACGATTTTGCTCGACTGATACTACAGGCAACTGGTGCAGTGAAAGAGGCTGCAGCGCTAATGGCGCGACACACGTGGCCAGCACGCTGTTCACTGGCACTAGAAACAACGGCGACTGGTCGACACTGACTGATGACGGTAGCACAGTCTTCGCCGATGAATTGCACGTCAAAGCTGCAGACACACACAAAGTTTTACATCGTCACAACTCGTGCAATCACCTCTACACCAACCTCATAATTAAATGGCATCTCCAACGGAGGTGATTTAAAGCGATGAATCTAGGAATTTTGAACAGGGGGCAAAACCACGGGGCATCCTCAGTGCGGTCCAAGGGAAAAGCCCAGTTGGGGATCTTATGGTGTCCCCCAAAGCTGAAGCAAAGAAATGCTAAATTGGTGTACAAATTTTAATACTCTCCTGAAGAAAATTTAGCATTTAATGTGAGGGTTAGAAGCAAAACAGTGTTTCTATGCATGCAAACAACGCAAAGGAAACATGAAATGCATTGGGAGTTTACATATGTAGACGTGCTAACGCCCATCTGAGCAAGCCAATGGTCACTGCTCGGAAGCAGTAATACACACTTTTTTTACACAGTGCAGATGAATATGAACAACAGTATCTGAAATAGAAACCATACACACAAAATACTTAACAGAAATTTGGCGACAAATTCTGACCAACTCCATGAAAAATAAATATCACTCCTTCAGGAGTAACGAACTGTGTACTATCATTAAGTGGCATTGTTTAAAAATGCAGAAATACTCCAATGACTGAAGCTAACAACAATTTTTTTTTGCAGACGACTGCAACACAAACAGAGCGAAAAAAGCTTACAAAGTGACAACAATAAACCGAAGAAACACATAAAATGCAAACTTAAAAACCATACGACAATTAGTGCAACCAATAAACTAATCAACCGTTGCTAGAACGATTATGACACAAATAAAAATCGTTTTGAGACGAACGTTGTGAAGTAATGTGAACATGTTGATCACGAGACTCAATCAGTTGACGAGCGTTACGTCCATCAAGCAGCAAAGCGACGTCGTCTTGATGAGTGTAAACCAACGCGTTGATGAAACGATCAAACGCTCTGTCAGGTCGACGCGAAAGCACATCCAGCAATTTGCTCACTTGCTGGTCGCGGGACGTTGCAACCTGTCCACAAACGAATGTGCACTTCATCACTGTCATAACAACACATCAAAGATGCAAAAGTCACACAGAATGCAAAGTGTCTTGCGTTCAAATGATGTGAAATATCACTGTCTGTGACCAAGAAACAATCGACAGTTAAATAAATTTCAACCAATATTGCAGATTCGGAAATTTTGAAGTGCATAGCTGTAGAAAACTTGGCAGAGTCCCACATTTTACATCATTTCACATCGATAAGCAATCTAAACAAATCTTTCACAGCGCAACATTCCCGCATTAAAAACTGCAGACTTCAACACGTTACCTGAATTTCGGACAACATGTCGCCAGTCAGCGTGTAATCTTGGCGCAGCAACTCAAATATTCTCGACAGGCACTGGACATTTTTCATCAGCTGCACGCGATTCACGTTCAAATTATGCTTGTGTGCTTCACTCATCAATCCCATCTCTTCGTCTGCTCTTCTGACAACGAATGCATCACATGCATGTTTCACACACTGTTAACTGTCTGTGTTAAACAAACATTTTGTGTACATTAACTTTTTACATTTTAATGTATACTTTATTTATTAAGCATCTATTCACTGCATTTATGAGTGGTATAAGAAAATGAACAAACTGCACCCACGAAAAGATACTACACACGGCCAAACAAAATATAAGGGAAAAATTTTCGGTGACAAGTTCTGCTGAATAAGCGGCAGATCTGAGGTGGCGCACCTAAACTAGACTGTTAGTAATTTTCTATAATCTTGGGGTCTGAGATAGTAACACATATCCTGACATAATTATCTTGATCAACAAGATATATTAGGGTTAGGGTCAGCCCAAACCTTAATAGGCAAGACTACCATATTAGTAACACTCGAAGAAAACTTCAGTGGATAATTGCCACCCCAGAAGTTGCGCATCATCAGAAGTCTTTATAAAGTTGATGTTACTTTAAATTAATATAGTTTTAACACTAAAGGATGTATATGTGAGCTGAACAACTAGGTCTTTTGGACCTGTGTTCAGAACTAACATTACTACTACTACTACTACTACTATCATGCAAAACCGATACGGTAGTCTTTCCCCTTAATATATCTTGTCGTCTGAGATGCTTACAGGACAATTTGCCGACAAACCAACTCGCAGTTGGTCAAGTCTCGGACTGGATAACTTGCGGACTAGTCAACTCGCCGACAGCGATTTTTTCAAAAATTATGGAATTACTATACTGTCTTTGTACATTAATCCTAACCCTATCCCTAACTCTAACCCTATCGAATATCGGCAGCGTATAAATAGTGTAATATGCCCGAAATGTAACACTTACGAGCTATTATATACACCAAATTTTAAATCAAACTTTTTGGCGTGTAGACTAGTCTGCGACTTGACTGACCACGAGTTGGTTTGTAGGCAAGTTGTCCTGTTACCTCTGAGGTAATTATGTCCGGATCTGATACTGTGTGAGACGCAAGATAACAGATGGTAACAGGACAACTCGCCGACAAACCAACTCGCGGTCAGTCAAGTTAGGATTATGGTTAGGTTTAACGTACAAATAAAGTATAGTAATTCAATGATTTGGTACTAGTGTAGTTTAGGTGCGCCAATTGATTTTGCATATTACCGTACAATAACAAACAAATTAAGTACCTCTATCAACGTTTTTGTGCAAATTAATGTTTCGGAGACACTAATTTTTGAAAAAAAATTGCTAAATATCCAAAAAAAACATTCTTCTTCTTACAAGCGTACATGTAAGCTATCGGTAAATAACCAACACCGAAGACTATCTAATATTTGTTCTTGAAGTACCTTGATACATTAGAGATGTTCCAATTAATCAGTAACCACAATATCGTGAACTCGCGAAAACATGTGCTTTTCCACTGCCAAAAAAAGTACGAAAATATTCACAATTAACAACAATTGCGTAAATAACAGTGGTGCCCCCTATCGAATAAAATTTCAATAATTTTCCTGTCATCACTTATACACAATATTTCACAGTTATAAAAACACGTGCTATTACTTCATTTAATTTATGCTACTTATTCAGTAAATGATACCTTGGTATGAGAGGACATACTGCATATTATTTACTACGACAATATTTGGCTTACATATATACGAGTACTAATCGAGTAATAGTATCACCTCTAATTACATAGTGGT
>Ga0056115_1001344_pt1 | contig 11616 bp, 9 predicted proteins | sample WorMetOlspDAHAB1_FD_77007 | JGI IMG/M metagenome (GOLD analysis project Ga0056115, IMG submission 77007) | Marine gutless worms symbiont microbial communities from Max Planck institute for Marine Microbiology, Germany - Olavius sp. DAHAB.1 ... | reverse complement strand
ATTATAATGTAATATCAAATGGTTATTATATAATTAAGAAGTAATTTAAGAAGATTTTAGCCCGTTTCACAAAAATTGTTGCCTAAAAAACAACCCTTAGGTTGTCGGACAGGCTCTTAAGGATTAATTATAATTATACGGGTTCAACGAACATAGTCATCTTTCCCCCGCACACATCCCCGCCCTTGGTGCCCAACTCGTCCAGCAGGCTTACTTCCAGAATCTCGGGTTTGTGGGTGGTCAACAGACAGCGTAAAGCAGCACTTTTTACCTGGCTTTCACCGCATCCGCCCCCCACAGAACCGTATAGCGTACCATCGGCACAAACAATCATTTTGGCGCCGATCTCGCGCGGGGTGGAACCGGTGGTTTCGATGATGGTTGCCAGACAAACTGCAATATCTTCATTTTTCAGTTCAGAAATTTTTTTAAATATTTCCTGATCGGTCATGGGTCGATTCCTATGGCCGCCCTTAAAGCTCGGGCCTGCTCAGAGCCTTTGCGACGGACACATACCAGCTCGGCGATAATGGAAAGCGCAATTTCTTCGGGAGATTCTGCCCCGATTGGTGTCCCGATGGGCGTGAAAACTTCCCGCAGACGCGCTTGGGCGATACCTTGTTTTTCCAGCATTTCAAGAACAAACCGGACTCGACGGCGACTGCCAATCAGCCCAATGTAGGCCGTCTCTTTTTTTAATATTTCCATCAAACAATCCGCATCGTGTTCATGTCCACGGGTGATCACGACCACATAGGATGAATGATTCAAATTTAAATTCTGCAGCGTAGCGGCAAATTCGGCTGCAATCACATCACAGCCCGGAAAACGCGTGGGGTGTGCAAAATCATCCCGATCGTCGAGCACGGTTACCCGAAATCCGACATCCCGGGCAAAACGCGACAGGGGAATGGCGATGTGACCTGCGCCACAGACGATCAACTTTAACTCGGGGAATATAAGATCAAAAAAGACCTGGATCCCGGGTTTAATTTCAATCAACCCACGCTTTTTTTTGTTGGTCGCCTCCAGGGCCCCGGCCTTTATCGTTGAACCCAGCGTCCCGTCACCCAAGTCACCCTCCAACTGTCCGGTATCGTGGACAATCGCTTTTTGACCCGGGGCGATTCCCGCGCTATCGGAGGTGATGACTGTCGCCAGGCAAAAGGCTTTTCCGTTTTGGATCAGTTCGTTGACTCGGGTGCTAATATCCATAGTCCATAACATATTCTTTTTGTAAAAAAATTGCGGCTCGGCATTAAAAACTCCCCACTCCCCGACATCTTTGAAAAATATAGGCTTTCAGATAATGTTTTTGGCAAAGCTAGAAGGAGCCCCCCTGAATAAGATGTACAAATAGTACCTTGTTGAAGGGGGGCGACTGATAACGTTGTCCAAAAACTTTATCTGGAAGACTATAGTGGTTATCAAAGATCCGCCAGGCGTTTATAAAGAGATTTATAGAATTCTTTTTGCTTGCCAATCAGAGAAGGCTGACTGAAAACACCAAAAACAATATCGCCATGATCCCAGGAACGGCCGTTTTGGGCTTCAACTTTTTCCCAGTGCCAACCTCCCGGTTCAAAGCGATTGCGGTCGTGGATACCCGGGCCAACCACCGGATGGTCGCCTTCAGTAAATGGGTATCTCTGAGAAATCTCAGACACCAGGCCATCGTTTTCCACCCATTTATCGATAACCATGTCTCCGTTGCCCCACCCGGGTATCGGGGGTTTATCAAACTCCTTGGCGCGTCCGATATATGCTGCCGAAATCAGCAGTGCCGGATTCATGAATAATTCCGGATAGTGCGATTTGTCTCCGAACCAGCCGGGGTTGGTTTGGGCCGTTACGTAGGAAAAATAGTAGGTATTGCGAAAGGTCTTGACAATCCGGTTGGCCTCAAAACAGCCCTGCAGTGTCAGATCAAAAGCCAGATTATCGGTGCCCTTTCCAAATCCGGATTCATTCAATCGGTCAATAAAATGTTTAACGGATTCGCCCTCTATGCGGCGCAATCCCCATTGATCGAGGTCCCAATCGTAAATCGAGTCGGAAATGCCTCCGGTAAACATCGCCATGAGCTTGACCCCTTTAACCAGAATATCCCCCAGGGAGCCTTCATCGATTTGTCCGGTTTCTTTGTTCAATCCCAAGAAGTAGGGAAAGGTCGACCCGTTCAATACCCCGGAGATGGCATTGATGGATTTAACCCAGTTTTCATTGGATCCCCATTCCCAATAATCTATGGATAGCAGGTGTTGAAGCCGCAGGATCGTATGGGCGCCGGCACTGTGTCCAACCAGGTGAACCGGTTGGTCTTCACTCCAGTCGGGATGAAATCCCCGGCTGGTGTAATCGACGGAAAACCGTTCATGCCCGTTTCGATCAGCATGTTCCTGACCGTAATCGACGATGGCCCCTTTAATTTCGGCCGCCAGTTCGCAAGCCCGATCGTGGAAGGAACTGACTGGGCCGACCGAAGCTTCAATAACCGGCAACCCGGATGAATCTACTTCGGTACCGGACCCCCAATAGTTGATGGGCAATTCCTTTTTACCCCAGCCGAACAATCCATGACATAAAAAAACCGGAAATTGGTTGCTCATAATTGCCTCCTTCCCCAAAAGGTTTTAATCTTCGGCCGCAACTTTCAGATTATGACTAATATGTGCATTTTTCCGGATATGTAAATAAGCAGAACAAAACGATAATTAATATTTAAACAATGATTTAAATCTGTTATAGAGCTCGTACCCCAACGTTGCAAAACGTGACTGCACGATGGGTCCATTTTTCAGGATATTATTATTGCGGTTTAATTAGGAGATATACAGATGTTAGACAAAACAATCGATCTATCACCGTTAAGAAGCCATTTTCCAGCCTTGCAGCAACTCGATGACAACGGCCGGCCGTATGTCTATTTTGACGGCCCGGGCGGCACCCAGGTGCCACGGGTCGTTATGGATGCCATGGCGTATTATTTCACAAATGCCAATGCCAATTGCGGGGGTCCCTTTATTACCAGTCATCGCAATGACGAAGTGATCAATCAGACCCGCGTGGCAATGGCTGATTTATTGAACGCCCCATCTGAAAAAGAAATTGTGTTTGGCGCCAATATGACCACGTTGACATTTAGTTTCAGTCGCGCGATCGGCCGCAGCCTGCAGCCCGGCGATGAAATTATCGTCACCCGCCTGGACCATGATGCAAACATTTCTCCCTGGCTGGCATTGGAAGAAAACGGGATCGTCATTAAGTGGGCCGATATCGATGTAACAGACTGTCGTCTGAATATGGATCAGCTCGCGTCCCTTATATCCACTAAAACCAAACTGGTTGCTGTCGGTTATGCATCCAATGCGGTGGGCACCATCAACCCCATCAAAAAAATTGCCGCGCTGGCCCATGAGGTTGGTGCCCGGGTCTGGGTCGATGCCGTGCACTATGCGCCCCACAGGCCGATCGATGTCCAATCCATTGATTGTGATTTTCTGGTGTGCTCCGCCTATAAATTTTTTGGTCCGCATGTGGGGGTTTTGTGGGGTAAGCAAAGATTGCTCGAAAAATTGGCGGCCTATAAGGTCAGACCCGCAACCTCCGCCCTGCCCCATAAGTTTGAAACCGGCACCCTGAATCATGAAGGCGTCGCCGGTGTGGCGGCGGCAGTCGACTATCTGGCGCAGGTCGGGCGAGATTACGGCGGCCGGCAATCATCAGAGTTCTCTTATTACAACGGACGCCGCAAAGAGCTGAAACAGGCAATGGGCATGATTGCCGCATATGAGCGCCCTCTTTTCACCTATATGCTGGGTGAGCTGAAAAAATTTTCCGGTATAAAAATCTACGGCATCATAGACGAGGATGCGTTTGACGATCGCTGTCCCACCCTTGCATTTACAAAAGAAGGCCAATCGCCCACAGAAATAGCTACGAATTTGGGTAACATGGGGATTTTTGTCTGGCACGGCAATTACTATGCCCAGGCTGTCACAGAAAAGCTGGGCGTGGAAGATTCCGGCGGAATGGTGCGGGTCGGCCTCGCCCACTACAACACCAAGGAAGAAGTGGATCGGTTTTTAGCGGCAATTGAGTCTTGATGTAGCCGCAAAAAGGCGTAAAAAGCACAAAAATAAACCAGAATAAATTCCTGCTTTCCGTTGTATTGCAATGCGGGACCCGGATGATTTAATTGATGACCTGAACCAGGCATTACGATAAACCCCTTATTACTAAACAACAAAACATCGTGAAGATTTTTTGAAACGATTAGGCGATATCCTGCCAGATACCAAAATCCATTGTTATGCCTGGGTGCTGATGACCAATCATGTGCATCTGCTGTTGAAAACCGGGTTGACCCCGATCGCCATGGTGATACGGCGGTTGTTAACCGGTTATGCCGTTAGTTTCAACCGCCGATATAGACGCCACGGGCAGATGTTTCAAAACAGGTACTCGTCCTTTTTGTGTGAAGACAATGTGTATTTGAAAGAACTTGTACGTTACCTTCATATAAACCCAATAAAAGCAAAAATGGTCAAGGGTGTCAAAGAATTGAAAACCTATCCATACAGCGGTCACAGCGTGCTTATGTATAAGGCCAAATGTGACTGAAGGTGACACCGGGGGGGCCACGCCAAGTAATTGACATTGCGTATAAATCGGTATAAAAACACCTCTGAAATGGTCTTATTCGACCGGTTTTCCCCCCAAAACTGCCCTATTTAGAGAATCGACAGAAAATGGCCCGCGCTAAAAGACATTATATACCCGGCTATGTCTTGGCAAACCCCAGTTAAACAAAGAAAGAAAAGAGATTATCGAGAAACAAAAATGAACCAAACAATGGAAAAAGCAGTTGATGCTTACGGTGGCAAAGAGACATGGATCAAGGCTAGGTCCCTAGAGGCCGAATTCAGCGCCAGAGGTTTGGCCTTTATTTTAAAACGGAGACCTCAATTTAGACGGGCTAAAGTTTCAATGGACACCTCTCGCCCCTTTTCCCGAATAACACCTATCGGAAGAAACCGAAATATTTCAGGGGTTTTAGACGGTCCAGATGTTCATTTAGAGAATGCGAGCAACGAGGTACTTCAAGAACGAAAAAACGCCCGCCAATATTTCCCAGGAGGACGCCGATTATTATATTGGGATGATCTGGACATGGCTTATTTTGCCAATTACGCTATGTGGAATTACCTAACATTGCCTGCTCTCCTTATGCGCAAGGATATCATTTGGAATGAGATTGAAGCCGGTCTACTCGAAGCGACATTTCCAAAAGAGATACCGACTCACAATCAAAGGCAGCGTTTTCGGTTTGAACAGGAAACTGGACTTTTACTCCAGCATGATTACACAGCTGAAGTGATCAGCTGTTTGGCAAAAGCGGCTCATGTCGTTCTTGATCATTCTGAAAGTGAAGAATTAAGATTCACATCGCTTCGGAGGGTGACACCTAGATCTGCTAAAGGGAAACCATTGCGGAGTCCCACATTAATTGAGATTACAATTCATGATTATCATTTGATTTTCTAGATAACTTACAATTGAACCAATCTTTTTATAGATAAGATGGGTTTTGAGACCAACTTAACTGTATTTAAATATCTTCTTCTATTGGGTGAATGATGAATATCGTAGAATTTGGGATATTTTTCATATGTGCAATCCGGGCAAATAGTACTCTTTATACCCAAGGAAGCAGATTCGGTGGAGGTTTCACAATACTCCCTCCAAGAGCCGTCAATTGAAAATATTCTTTTACAGTGAATACATACTTTTGGTGCCATTTTATCAGAGCAATCCTTAATATTTTAGTGTTTATTTTTTAAAGGTTTTACTTGGGGAGAGCTTTACCAAAATAATAAGCAAGAATCGTGCAAAAAATATTCAATTTATACTGCGTCTAAACCCAAGCTTTTGTAAATATTATAAAAATTTAACTATTCTAACGCTGGGTAGCATTAACTCATTTTTAAATTCCTTCACAGTTGTAAATATAGTTAACAGTTATTACCATGAAGATCGAAAAGCTGCGTTTACTCTATTTTTCCCCTACTCAGACCACTAAAAAAGTACTGAATTCAATTGCAGACGGGTTCAATCCCGAAGCTGTCATGCCCACTGATCTGACGCCGCCCGATTCAATTCTTTCTGGAGAACCTGGAGAAGAAATCAGGATCGATGAAGGCATCGCGATTATTGGCGTCCCAGTTTACAGCGGTCGTGTGGCACCTGAAGCCGCCAGGCGTATCAGGCAATTCAGGGCTGACGGGACACCGGCCGTCCTGGTTGTCTTGTATGGCAACCGGGAATTTGAGGATGCTTTGAGGGAGTTGAAAGGTCTGGCAGTGGAAGCCGGGTTCAAACCAATCGCCGGGGGCGCTTTTATCGGCGAACATTCTTTTGCGGCTTCCAATTTTCCCATTGCCCGCCGGCGGCCGGATCAAAAAGATTTCGAAAAGTGTTCCGAATTTGGCGCGCTTATCAAAGAAAAAATACAGAAAGTCGATTCCATCGACAGCTTACCCATTCCCGAATTTCCCGGAAATTACCCATACCGGGATTCCCACCCTTTTAAAGACAGCAGTCCGGAAACCCTGGAGGACAAGTGCACCCGGTGCGAAACCTGCGTCTCGGTGTGCCCGACAGCCGCTATTGTCTTAAAAGATAAAGTACTCACCGAAACCGGGGCCTGTATTGTTTGCTGCGCATGTGTGAAAATTTGCCCTACAGGAGCCCGGGTAATGAGAGATCCTCAGATACTGGCCATCACCGAATGGCTGTGGGAAAACTACAACAAACGAAAGGAACCGGATATATTTTTAGGTTGGAAGGAGAGGTAAGGCGGATCATTCCCTGAGGCACCTCAGTTTCGCAAGATCTTCAGCGTAGCCATAGAGGTGAAGCCCTTTGCTCTCCACGATCATTTCACCGTCTTTAACGCCGATCTCGCCGGCCATGTACTCTTTAAGGTTTTGAATGGCCGCCAGGTTGGCAGGAAATCCATTCCATAGATCCCAGGAACGAAAATAGACAAAAAAGCGCAGGGTATCATTTTGGATGCGGGTGTCGATGGATCGCAGACAGGGCGGATCCAGCAATGTCAGATCTGAGGGGTGGGCCACCTGAAGCACCAGTTGATTGTTGCGCAGTCCGAATTTTTTGTAAGTGCCGATAATCCATTCAATCTGATTTAAATAAAGCTGTCCGTCTTCCTCGAAAACGGCATTGCCGTCGATCTCGCGTTTGTCGATGATTTCGCTGTTTTCCTGCTCCCACCAGGCCAGTTTATCACCGGTCAATGGAACATGCGTCAGGCGTTCGCCGTAGGTGTAAGATTCCCCCGGCTCTTTGCGTGCCGACATTAAATACTCGATATAAGCCCGGTCATATCCGGGTCCGCCATATATATAGTCATGTTCAACCGGATTGGGAATTCCACAGGAAGGCGGAATATCCGGAATAAGCGGTTGCGTGCCGGGAAATTTTACGTGCCCAATAAAATAATCATATTCCAGACGGGTCTGACCGGCATATGATCCACGATCAATTACAAAACGCTCCCCCTGATCAAGAATGTTATGCACGGCCATAAACCAAAGGTCCGGAAGATCCCGGGCTTCAACTTGATGAATATTCATGGTACCTACCTCTCAACTCAGCTTAAAAAATAGACATTTCTTGATTGCTATCGTGGGATGGAAAAATTGGACACGTAAGAAATTTAGGGATTGGGGAATTTAGGAATTAAAGGGCAAATATCTATTTTAAATTTTAGATTTTAATCTTCAAATCCCTCAATTCCTGAATCCCTCAATTTATCAAAAATAGAGATAAGTAGAATAATAAAAATTAACCCAATATTCACGTCTAATTAGAGCACAGTCGCAAATTTCTATTTCCTAAATATCCAGCGTACTTACTTCCAGGGCATTGTTCTGAATAAAGTCGCGCCGCGGCTCAACTTCTTCGCCCATCAAAACCGTGAATATCTCATCGGTATCCACCATATCTTCAACCATGACCTGCATCAGGATTCTCTTTTCCGGATTCATGGTGGTTTTCCACAATTGGTCTGGATTCATTTCTCCAAGACCTTTATAGCGCTGGACATTTATCCCTTTTTTCCCTTGCTTTAATAGAATATCCAGCAATTCCAGTTTATCATTGACTATATCGGTCGCACTTTCCTTTTCTTTGGAAAAAATCTTAAAAGGTGGGAAATTGAATTTTTCAATGTTTTTACCGGATAACAGGCACTTCTGAAAATCTTGGGAATAAATTAACCCTCGACCTATAATTATGGGAATAAATGCTTTGTCAACCGAGCCGACTATAATATCTTCTTCCTTAGGTCCTTTATAGTCAGTAATCTTCATTTCATAAACATCCCGATCTTCATTCCAGTATAAGTTGTCTACCTGATAGTTTTTTTGAATGAGCAATTCCCGCAGGGCAGACATTTTCGCCTGGTCCTGTAATAATATTTTATCGCCAATATTCTGGCTGATTAAAAGATCTACCAGTTTCGCCGGAATACCACGTTTGACCAGACGGGACAGTTGTCCAAAATATTCGGACAGATCACAAATAAACAAGTAGAGTTGGTGATCCATAAGCTTAGCTTCATTTTCCCCATATGTTATATATCTCTGGTCGCAAACCTTTTTTAATATCCAGTCGTTAAAATCAATTTCATCCTTTAAGTATCTCTCACTTTTTCCTTTTCCAACTTTGAATAATGGCGGTTGCGCGATGTACAAATAGCCCTTTTCCACTATCTCCGGCATCTGCCGATAGAAAAAGGTCAGCAGAAGGGTTCTAATGTGAGACCCGTCAACATCGGCGTCAGTCATGATAATAACCTTGTGATACCGAATCTTTTCAATATCATATTCTTCTTTGCCAACCCCGGTTCCCAAGGCGGTAAAAATATTTTTTATTTCTTCACTGCGCAAAATTTTATCAAAGCGCGCTTTTTCGACATTTAAAATTTTACCTTTCAACGGCAAGATGGCCTGAAATTTGCGGTCTCTTCCCTGTTTGGCCGAGCCGCCGGCAGAATCTCCCTCAACAATAAACAACTCTCTTAAAGCGGGGTCGGATACCTGACATTCAGCCAATTTACCAGGTAGGGTCGCATCTATCAGGGCCCCTTTGCTCCGGGCTATATCTCGGGCACGTTTAGCCGCATCCCGTGCCCGGGCCGCATCCACCCCTTTTGCGATGATCTTTCTGGCAACGGATGGATTTTCTTCAAAAAAAGCGCTTAATTTTTCATTAAGCAAAGACTCTACCAATCCTTTTACTTCGCTGTTGCCGAGTTTGGTTTTGGTTTGCCCTTCAAATTGAGGCTGGGGTATTCTGACACTGATAATGGCGGTCAATCCTTCGCGAACATCATCACCTGTAATTTTGGACTGCAGGTTTTTAGGTAAATTTCCATTGGTTCCATATTGATTAATCGTGCGTGTCAGACCGGCTTTGAACCCGATTAAGTGAAAGCCCCCCTCGATCGTATTGATATTGTTGGCAAAGGAAAATAATTTTTCAATATAGGTGTCGTTATATTGGATGGCCACCTCTATCTGAACATCATTTTTAATCCCTTCGATGAATATGGGATTGTGCAGCGCCGTGCGTCTTCTGTTTATATATTCCACAAATTCTATGATGCCGCCTTTAAAGTGAAATTCATCTTTGGCATCCGATCGTTCATCTTCAATCGTTATTTTTATTCCCTTATTCAAAAAAGCCAGTTCACGTAATCGACGCACGAGGGTTTCATAATTAAACTCGGTGGTTGTAAATATCTCCGCATCCGGAATAAAATGAACTTTTGTACCCCTTATTTCGGTATTACCGGTTTCAAGCAGTTCGCTGTTTTTTTTACCGCGTTTATAGCTCTGAAAATGAATTTTACCTTCTGAATAAATTTCAACTTCTAAAGAGCTGGACAGCGCATTTACCACCGAAACGCCAACGCCATGCAGTCCGCCGGAAACCTTATAGGAATGATCATCAAATTTTCCTCCGGCATGCAGTTTTGTCATGACCACTTCCACTGCCGGTATTTTTTCTTTTTTATGAATACCAACCGGAATCCCCCGACCGTTGTCCAGCACACTGATGCTGTTATCCGTGTGCACGGTCACATCAATCTTATTGCAAAAGCCGGCCATGGCTTCATCAATACTGTTGTCGACAACTTCGTAGACCAGATGATGAAGGCCGGCAATATCCACATTGCCAATATACATGGACGGCCGCTTGCGAACAGCCTCCAACCCTTCCAGTACTTTAATATTATCTTCGGTATAGTTGTTGTTATTTTCTTCGTTCATATTCTCATCGGCATGATTACGCTTAAATAGGTTTTATTTTTTTCACCCTCTATTTTACAGGGTTTTTTCTCATCCACAATGTTAAGCACCACATTGTCTTCGTCTATAACACCCAGTGTGTCGATAAAAAATTTAGGATTGTACATGACTTCTATCGGATCGCCTTGATAGGTGATGTCCATATCCTCTTTGGATTCCCCGATATCCGGGTTGGTTGAGTTAATCAGTAATTTGTCTTTGCTGAATTTAAATATAACTCCTTTATATTCATCAGAGGATAGAATCGACATCCTTTTTAACATCATTAAAAATAGTTGACGATCCATTTGAATATCGTGACCATCCGTTTTTACGACAATATCACCGTATTGGGGAAAATCTCCTTCAAGCAGCCTGATAATCAAAGTCTCTTTTTCTCTTTTGACGATAAAATTGTTATCTTTTATACCGAGTTTAACGACACCTTCGGAGTCCAGAAACTTGGCAACTTCCGCCAGTCCCTTTTTGGGAATCAACACATTAGAACCGGACGGTAAATCAACCCCTTTTTCAAATATGCAATCGGCTTTGGAAAGTCGGCTGCCATCGGTGGCAACCAGTCGGAATATTTTTTGGTCATCCAGCTGGATTCTCTCGGCATAAACCCCAATTATATGGGCTCTTGTATCATCGCCCGCGCCGCTGATAATGACCGTTTTTTCAATCATTTTAGCAAAGGAAACCGATTCTATTTCAAAAAACTCAACTTCCTCAATTTTTGGAATTTCCGGAAAATCGTCCGGATTCAGCCCGACAATATGATATTCTACATTCTGGTTTCCAATTTCGATCCAGTGATTTTCAATTTCATTGAAATAAATGTCTTCACTAGGAAAATCTCTGACAATTTCAAATAGTTTTCTGGCATTTATGGCGATAACCCCCTGGGTCTCAATGTCCGCCGGATAAAAGCCTTCAAAGCCTGTTTCAAGGTCGGTAGCGCTGATGGTTATACCGGAATCTGCTGTCTGAATTAATATGTTGGTGGTGATAGCCAGACTCGTTTTTCGTCCGGCCAATCCCTGAATTTTAGCCAATACCGGCAAAATGTCGCTTTTATTAATAGTCGCCTTCATCTTTCATTTCCTTATTTAATTATATAGAGCCTGTCCGACAACCTAAGGGTTGTTTTTTAGGCAACAATTTTTGTGAAACGGGCTAAAATCTTCTTAAATTACTTCTTAATTATATAATAACCATTTGATATTACATTATAATT